>Ga0315900_10002931_pt1 | contig 25428 bp, 22 predicted proteins | sample LakEriMetagenome_FD_203521 | JGI IMG/M metagenome (GOLD analysis project Ga0315900, IMG submission 203521) | Freshwater fungal communities from buoy surface, Lake Erie, Ohio, United States - Buoy 12 MA114 | ecosystem: Environmental > Aquatic > Freshwater > Lake > Lake biofilm | place: USA: Lake...
CATGATCCTGGCTGAACAGGGTCAGCGGCAGTCCGGCAATGTCCACCGTTTCGCCGGGCGCGACCTCGGTCGCTTCCAGGGCGGGGCGGAAAAACCAGGGGCCGACCGCCGGCAGAAAGGCATAATCGAAGCGTTGCTTGAGGTTATCCAGCGTTCTTGCCATGCCATATATGGGCAGAGGCTTGCCCGTGATGCGGTTCAGCACGCGGGTTTCATCCGTGCCCATGACATGATCGGCGTGGTGATGGGTGAATAGAATCGCCTCCACCGCCCCAATGCCGGCCGCGAGGAATTGGGCGCGCATATCCGGCCCGGCATCCACCAGCAGCCTTTGCCCCTGATCGCCTTCAATGAGGATCGAGGACCTGCTTCGTCGATTCCGTGGCTCGGCGGGGTCGCAGGCGCCCCAATCCCCTCTGCCATCGGGGCCGCCAATCAGTGGCACGCCCGCCGACCCGCCACAGCCGAGAATCGTGACCGTAACCAAGCCTCAAGCGGCCTTCTTAAACAGCGTCTCAAAATTGCGGGTCGTCAGCGCCTCAAGCGCTGCAATTTCCATCCCGCGCACCCCGGCCAGCGCCTTGGCGGTATGGGCCACCATGGCCGGTTCGCAGCGCTTGCCCCGGAAGGGTACGGGCGCCAGGTAGGGCGCATCGGTTTCCACCAGCAGCCGATCAGTGGGGATATCGCGCGCAATCTCGCGCAATTCCTCGCTTTTCGGGAAGGTCAGAATGCCGGAGAAGGACACATAGCCCCCCATCGCCACGGCCCGTTCCGCGAGAGCCCGGCCACTGCTGAAGCAATGCAGCAGGAAGGGGAAGGCCCCGCCCCTGTCGCGTTCCTCGGCCAGGATAGCGGCGATATCCTCATCTGCCTGGCGGGCATGGATCGCAAGCGGCAGGCCCGTGACCTGCGCGGCGCGGATATGGTTGCGGAAATTCTCGGCCTGGGCGTCGCGCGGCGCCTTGTCATAGAAGTAATCCAACCCGCTTTCGCCAAGCCCGATGATACGCGGATGATCCGCCAGCGCAGCCAGGGCTTCCGGCCGCGGTAGAGGGCCCTCCCCGGCATTATGTGGGTGGATGCCAACCGTGCCCCAGACGCAATCAAAACGCTCAGTCAGGGCTTTGACCTGCTCGGCCTGGGCGAAGCGCGTGCCGATGGTGACCATGCGGGCAATGCCGGCTTCCTGGGCGCGGGCGATAACATCGGCAATTTCCGCCTCGACATAGTAATCGAGGTGGCAATGGCTATCGACCAGCATCAGGCGGCCTCGATCTCGATTTTGCGAAACAGTGGGCTTGGGGGTGGGAGGGCGGTGCCGGCGAGGATGTGGGTGTGCAAAGCCATTATATCCCTCGCATCCTTCGGCACGCCTAGTTGGTCCAGAAGGGCGTTCATGGTGGTCGGCATGAAGGGCTGGAGCATTGTCGCCACGCGCCGCAGGACGGTATGCAAATGCCGCAATACCTCCTCCATGCGAGCAGGATCAGTCTTTTTAAGCGCCCATGGCGCTTGTTCAGTAATGTAAGCGTTTGCCGCGCGTACCACACGGAAAATTTCTTCGAGAGCAATATGAAATTTTTGATCTGCCAAGTTTCCACCAACGGTGACCTGTAAGCTTGTAAGAAGGTTGAGCAAACCTTGATCTGCTGATGTAATGGCCGCCTCGGCAGGCAGCTTACCCTCACAATTGCGCTGAATGAGTGAAAGCGTGCGATTAGCCAAATTGCCCAAAGCATCCGCCAACTCGCCGTTCAGCCGATTGGCCAAGGCTTTTCGCGAAAAATCGCCATCCGCGCCGAAGGGCACTTCTCGCAACAAGAAATAGCGCAACGGGTCCAGCCCGTATTCTTCAACCAGCGCCACCGGATCAATGGCATTGCCGAGGGATTTGGACATTTTCTGCCCCTCGACCGTCCACCAGCCATGGGCAAAAATGCGCTTGGCAGGCGCGATCCCCGCCGCCATCAGGAAAGCCGGCCAATAAATGGCGTGAAAGCGCACAATATCCTTGCCAACGAAATGCACGTCTGCCGGCCAGAAACTCCAGCGCTCGGCGTTTGCTTCTGGGTAACCGGCGGCGGTGATGTAATTGGTCAGCGCATCTAGCCAGACATACATGACATGGGCGGGATCGCCCGGCACCTTCACCCCCCAGGTGAAGCTGGTCCGCGAAATGGAAAGATCGAGTTTTTCAGGCTTTTCCGCGAAATCCTTGAGCCCCTGCTGCACAAAGGCGCGGACTTCATTGCGCCGCGCTTCGGGCTGCACATCAATCCTCTCAGCATGGCTTTCCGGCAGATCAAAGCGGCGCAGCAATTCCGGCAGCCATTTGGAAAGGCGGAAAAAGTATGAGGGTTCACGCACCCATTCCACCGGCGCGCCTGATGGGGCGTATTTCACGCCGTCGCGTTCTGTTAGTTCATCGGGGCCGTAAAACGCCTCATCACGCACGGCATACCAGCCTTCATAATGGCCAAGATAGATTTCATCGCGCCGCGCCAATTCTTCCCACAGCGCGGAACAGGCGGCCTTGTGACGCGCTTCCGTGGTGCGGATGAAATCATCATTGGAAAGGCCAAGCGTCGCGGTCAGGTCGCGGAAATGCTGGCTCACTTGATCCGTGAAGGCTTGCGGTTCCATTCCCGCATCGCGTGCGGCTTTTTCCACCTTCTGGCCATGCTCATCCGTACCGGTCAGGAAGAACACCTTCTGGCCAGTGAGCCGCTCATTCAGCCGCCACCAGCGCGCCAACACATCAGCGGCGACCGAGGTATAGGCATGGCCGACATGCGGCTTGTCATTGACGTAATATATCGGCGTGGTGACGTAGCGCGTTTTTGTCATCTCTATCGGCCTTAATATGGCTCACATCAGGCTGAAAGCCAGGAAAGCCCGGTCAGCACCGCCTGTTTGCGGTCCATATTCAGTCTTTCGGTCTCATCCACGAGGCGCCCGAGCCTATCCCATAGCGCGGGCCAAGCGGCAAGCGGATGGGCGCTGATCCAGCCGGGCGCGGCCTCACCTCGCGCGGCCTGGCGGAGCGCAGCGGCAATCCGCCCGCGCAGCAGCGCCATAAAGGTCACGAAAGCGCTGCCACCGCGATCCGCCGCGCAGCGATCCGCCAGCGCATGCAGCCGCGCGGCATCAGGGCGCTTCAGGCCAGACAGGCATTCTTCCACCAAAGCCTGCAATTCCAACCCATCGCCTTCAGCAAGCTGCATGGCGCGGCCGGGCGAGCCTTCCGCCATCTCAGCCAGCCGTGCGCGATCCGCCGCCGGCAAATCCGGCAAAAGCCGCGTGAGCAAGGCTTTCATATCCGCCTCCCCCAAGGGGAAAAGATCAAGCCTGCGGCAACGGCTGCGAATGGTCGGCAAAAGCCGCGCGGGGGCTGAGGAAACCAGCAATAAAATCGCCCGCACCGGGGGTTCTTCCAGCACTTTCAAGATTGCGTTTTGTGCCTGGAGGTTCATCGTCTCCACGCCATCTACCACCACCACGCGCCAACCGCCCTCGGCGGCGGTCTTATTCATGAAGCCCGGGATCAGCCGCGCCGCATCCACATTGATATCATTGCGCTTGCGGTCACCGCGCAGCGTATCGGCATCAATGGTCAGCAAATCCGCATGGCTTTCGGCAGCGACACGGCGAAACACCGGATGCGATGGTTCAAGATAAAGCGGCGGCTTTCCCTTGGGGGGTTCGGGCATGCCCGCCAGCAGCCAACGTGCGAAGCGCCAAGCCAGGGTTTCCTTCCCTATGCCGGCAGGCCCCGCCATCAGCCAGGCGTGATGCAGCCGCCCGGAAATAGCGGATTCCACCAGCGTGGCGGCGGCGGCTTCATGGCCGAACAGTTCTGGATTGGCGCGCGGTTCCGGCAGGCTCACAGCTTGGCGCCCAGCCTTTGGCGTAGGGTTTCGGTGATGGCGGCATAAACCGCTTCCGCATCCCGCGCCGCATCAAGCACCACGCAGCGCGCCGATGCGCGCCGCGCAATATCGTGAAAACATGCGCGAATACGGGCATGGAAATCAGCGCCGAGTCTTTCGTAGCGATCCGCTGTACTCCGCCCCGCCGCACGTGCGAGCCCTGCTTCGACGGGCAGATCAAGGATCAGCGTCAGGTCAGGCCGCAAACCTTCCAACGTCAGATCGCACAACCGCGCCCAGGTTTCATAAGCAAGCCCCTGCCCCGCCCCTTGATAGGCCAGCGTCGAATCTGCAAAGCGATCGCAAATCACCCAGGCGCCGGCTTCCAGCATGGGGCGGATGGAGCGCACCACATGTTCCCGCCGCGCGGCGAAATGCAGCATGGCTTCCGTCAGACTATCCCAGGATCCTGGGGAGAGCAGCAAATCACGAATACGCTCTGCCCCCGGCGCGCCGCCTGGCTCACGCGTGCGCAAAACCGGCACGCCCGCAGCGGCAAGCGCGGATGCAAGTCGCCGCGCCTGAGTGGATTTCCCCGCCCCTTCGCCGCCTTCAAGCGTAATGAAACAGCCCCGCGCCATCGGCACTTCAGGCGCCGGAGACCCAGCGCCCGATCACCGCCGGAATGCGCGGCAAAAGCCCGAGTTTTTCAACATCCGCGCCCGCCACCAGCGGCACGGAAAGTGTCGGCACCCCCTGTCCTGCCACCTGCAATTCGCCAATGGTCTGACCGCGCATGACGGGTGCGGTCAACGGTGCCTGATAGCGCACGCGCACCTCCAGCCTATCGCGCCAACGCCGGGGCAAAGTCAGTGTAATATCGCGCCCACCCACCATGGGCACGGTGCGCCGTTCGCCAAGATACACCGGCACATCCTGAACCGTATCCTGCGCGCGGAACAGCGTGACGGCTTCAAATTCGCGGAAGGCCCATTCCATCAGGCGTTCGCTTTCCTCCGCCCGCGCGCGCATACTGGGCAAGCCATTCACCACCAGGATCACGCGCCGCCCATCACGGATGGCGCTGCCAGTCAGTCCGAAGCCCGCTTCTTCCGTGTGGCCGGTCTTCAGCCCATCGGCACCCGGCACGCGGGAGAGCAGCGGGTTGCGATTATCCTGGCTGATATTGCTGAAGCGGAAGCTGCGTTCATTGTAGAAGCGATAGTAATCCGGGAAATCCGTGATGATGCGCCGCGCCAGGATGGAAAGATCACGCGCTGTCATGCGGTGTTCCGGATCGGGCCAGCCGGTGCTGTTACGGAAATTGCTGTTCATCAGGCCAATGCGCCGCCCGGTTTCGTTCAGCAGTTCGGCGAATTGCTGTTCGCTGCCGGAAATCGCCTCGGCCAGCACAATACAGGCATCATTGCCTGATTGCACGATCACGCCTCGAATAAGGTCCTCAACCCGCACCTGTTGGCCGATATCCACAAACATCTTGGACCCGCCCATGCGCCAGGCGCGTTCACTCACTGGCAGCATCTGATCCATTTGCAGCCTGCCCTGCTTCAAGCGATCAAACACCACATACATGGTCATGAGCTTGGACATGCTGGATGGCGGCATGCGCTCATCGGCGTTTTTCTCAAGCAGCGTGGCGCCAGTTTCGAAATCGACCACCAGGGCTTGGCGTGCGAGCACATCCACATTGCCGACCGCAGTGGTAACGGGCGTGCCTTCCTGGCGCGGCGCGGGGCGGCGCTGCGGCTGGGCGGGGGCTGGCGCCGGGCGTTGCTGCGCGAAGGCCTGATCCGCCGCCAGCCATAGCGGCAGCCCACCCAAAACGCCCCCAATGATCCTGCGACGCGATGCCATGCCCGGTTCCTTCATGCCTGATCGCTCATTTACGCCAAGAAAAGGCGGCGTGCTTATTCCACAATAATCCTTGCTCCGGATAGGCCAGCGGCCAGAGTCCGCTCAAGCGCAAAATCCGCTGCCCGAACCTCGGTGAATGGGCCGAGGGCTACGCGGAAGCTGGCATTGCGCCCCCGGCCCTGCTGGGTAATCCGCGCCCCCGGCAGGCGAGCCGCCACCGCTTCCGCCGCGGACCGGCCAGAGAATTGCCCGGCTTCCACCAGCAAAACGCCGGGGCGCGGGGTGGTTTGCATCACCGTTTCAGGCAGTGTCACGGGATTGCTGCGGCTTTGCGGCTCGATTTCGGTCACGGGCGCGGCACTCGGCAGAGGCTGCACTTCCCGCCGTGGCGCTTCGCGCGTGCCGGGCAAGGGCGCCAATTCCTCTCGCGCCACTGCAGCGCGCGGGGCGGCGGCGATGGCGATGGGCGGCGGCGCCTGGCCCGGCAAGCCTTCCGCCACCGCGCGGCTTTTCTCGGCATCCACGACCAGCGCGATTTGTGTCGCGCGGCCGGGCGTCATGCCAAGCAGCGCGCCGGCGCGGGGAGACACAGCCAGGATACGCCCGGGCTTTTCCGGACCGCGATCATTGACGCGGAGCAAGATGGAGCGGCCATTTTCGAGATTGGTGACGCGAATAATGGCGGACAATTGCAGGGTCCGATGCGCCGCCGTCAGGCCCTGGGCGCTGAAAGCCTCCCCATTCGCGGTTTGGCCACCAAAAACCGGTGCGGCCAGAACATCGGCCAGGCCGGTTTCCGAAAGCGCGTAATCTTCCTGCGGGTAGGACCACACACCGCCCAGGCGATAGGGATTGCCCACCAGGTACCGTGGTTCCGGCTGCGCGCAGCCGGCCAGCGCCAGCAACGCCGCCGCCAGAAAGCCCCAGCGCGTCACGCCACGCGATCAGACAAAAGGCCGACGGAAAGCCCGTAATTCACCGGCGTATTGTAGCGGCGGATCACGCGAAGATTATGGTGGCCAAGGAAGATTTGCCCGCCATTGCCGCGGGAAGGGAGCACGATCTGAGTTTCAATATCCGATGCCGGCAAGGGCGATCCATCAGGCTTGCGAAAACCCATGCGGGCGAAATCGCGCAAGGGGCGCTTGCTTTCCGTATCGGCACTGCTGGCCGAAAACCCTGCAGGCGGGCGCACTTCCCGCCCCCAGGCTTCACCATGGCGCCAGCCATTACGCTGGAAGTAATTGGCGATGGAAGCCAGCGCATCGGCGCGATTATCCCAAATGTCGCGCCTGCCATCGCCATCGAAATCCACTGCCAAGCGTTCAAAATTGCTCGGCATGAATTGCGGCTGACCCATTGCGCCCGCCCAAGATCCCTTCATGCGCTCAGCACTCGTGTGCCGGTCATTCAGGATGCGCAAGGCCGAGATCAATTCATTGCGGAAATAGGCCGCGCGCCGGCCCTCCCAGGCGAGTGTCGCCAAGGCCTCCACCACGCCAAAGCCGCCCGTATTGCCGCCGTAATTCGTCTCCACGCCCCAAATGGCCACGATCACTGAAGGGGAGACACGGTAGCGCGCTTCAATCCGGCGCAGCAGGTCGGTATTTTCCGCCATCAAGCGCCGGCCATTCTGAATGCGCGTTGGCGTCAGCATGATGCGGTCGCGATAGTCTTCCCATTGCATGCCGCCTTCCGCCTGGCGCCGATCCAATTCGATCACGCGCTGATTTGGCTTCAGCCCGGCGAAGGATTGATTGAGCGTGGCATCCGAAATCCCGGCGCGGCGCGCATCGGCGCGCACCCCATCAAGAAAGCGCTCAAAGCTTTGGCCGGCAACCGGCACATAGGCCGGAGGCACATCAGGCGCGGGGATTTGGTTGGCGGAATTCGCCTCTGGACTACAGGCCGCGACCAGGGCCGCGACTCCACCAAGCAGGAGCCTTCTTTCGATCATGGCCACATCTGGTGCCATGGGCTTCGGAGCATGGCAAACGCTTTTGCGCCCCGTATTGGCCGGGGCGGAACTGGTGCTAGACTAGTGGCTTAACCGAGGAGGAATGCCATGGTCGCCGTCACCCGCGAACTCGCCGCCTTTGTCGCCGGGCTTCGTTATGAAAGCCTGCCCGCCAATGTGCAGGAACGCACGCGTTTCCTGATCCTAGACCTGGTCGGCAATATGCTGCGCGGCCGGCATGAGGCAGAGAGCACACCCCCCCTTCTGGCCGCCGCCCGCGCCCTTGGCCTGACCGGCGGTTCGGCTGCCGTTTTCGGGGATTCCCAGCGCTACACGCCGGCCGGGGCCGCGCTGATCAATGGCGCCATGGCGCATTCGCTGGATTTTGATGACACGCATGCGGCGGGCACGCTGCATCCCGGCGCGCCTGTGATCCCAGCCGCACTCGCCGCCGCTGAGATGACTGGAGCCGATGGCAAGACTGTATTGGCTGCGATTGTGGCCGGGTATGAGACCACTTGCCGCCTGGCACTGGCCTTGCCCGGCGGCGATCATTACGACCGCGGCTATCACCCGACCGCAACCTGCGGCGCCTTTGGCGCGGCGGCGGCGGCGGCACGGGTTTTCGGGCTTTCCGCGGCACAAGTTGAAGACGCTTTCGGCATCGCGCTTTCCCAGGCCGCCGGCAGCCTGCAATTCCTCGCCAATGGCGCCTGGACCAAGCGCTTTCAGGTGGGTTGGAGCGCGCTGAATGGGCTTTCCGCTGCCACCATCGCGCGGGAGGGCTTCCGTGGCGCCGGTGAGGCCATTGAAGGCAAGGCCGGCTTCCTGCGTGCTTACGCCCCGAACCCAAAGCCTGAGCGCGTGCTGCAGGATCTGGGCAAGGCGTGGGAGCTGATGCAGACCGCAGTAAAACCCTATCCTTCCTGCCGCTATGGCCATGCGAGCGTGGATGCTGCCTTGGCGCTCCGCGCTGAGCTTGGATTGAAGGTGGAAGAGATCGAGTCCGTGATCATGGGTCTGCCGAATAAGGGCATGCTGCTGGTGGGCGCGCCGCGCGATTATAAGCAGAACCCGCAGAATATCGTGGATGGGCAGTTCAGCGGACCCTTCGTGGTGGCGTGTGCCTTGGCACGCGGGCATTTCGGCTGGGATTCCTATGCCTGGTTGCAGGATAAGGACATCCGCGCGCTGATGCCGAAGATCCTGCCGGAAGAAGATGCCGATGTGCAGGCGGAATTCCCGACCTTCATGTCCGGCAAGCTGACCATCAAGGCGCGCGGCCAGAACTTTGTCCGCCACATCAAGATCCCGAAGGGCGAGCCCGATAATTTCCTGACCGAAGCCGAACTCCGCGCCAAGTTCCATGGCTTGGCCGATGCGGTGCTGGGCGCTGAGCGCGCCAAGCAATTGGCCGATGCGGTGATTGGGCTTGACCAGGCGGGTGATGTGAATGCGCTGATGCGCCTTGGCGCCCCCCTTGTCGCGCAGCGCATGGCGGGCGAATAGACGATGTGACTTCTTGGCCTTGCGGCGTGGTTTCGCTGCAAGGCGTATGGATGGGTGGCCGAGTGGTTTAAGGCACCGGTCTTGAAAACCGGCGTAGGTGCAAGCTTACCGTGGGTTCGAATCCCACCCCATCCGATTTCCACGAATTTCGACTCATGATCCGCTCGGGTAAGTCATCAGCTCCCACTTACAAATAAGTTAAAGCCCCTATCAGCAAGACGACGAATAAATTCTCTCCTGAGGTCAGTGCCCGAGCGGTACGGATGGTGCTAGCCCCCCGGTTTAAGTGGCAAGGGTAATTACTGTGGCAACGCGGTTGTCGAGGCGTTCTTCAAAACCTTCAAGGCCAAGTTGGTGTTACACAGTACGTGGGAAATACGTCACTAAAACGAAACTGCCATTTCCCAATACACCAACGGCTTCCATAACCTGCGCCGCAGGCATTCAGCATCGCGGGGGCAAATAGCCTCTGACTTTCGATCGCGAAGCGGCCTAAAAAATAATCAGAGCGGCATAAATACGCGATAGGTCCAAATTGACATCTCTGTATTTTTGAGAAATCACCGGCTCCGTCACTTCGCCTGAAAAAACGCGAGGCTCTCCCCTTCCAACATCACCGCCGTCAGCCCGCCGCCGGACCAGGCGGCGGTATCAATGCAAATCCGGTTTTCCCGCACCACCGGCATGAACCCCGCCGTATGCCCATGCACCACCACAAACCCATGATCGCGTGGGCTATTCAGAAAATCATGCCGGATGCGCAGCAAATCCTCGCGCGATTGGTCTTCTAGCGCCACACCGGGGCGAATGCCGGCATGGACGAACAGATACCCGCCTTCAGAATGCCATAGCGAGAGATCGCGCAGGAAGCGGCGCTGATGCGCGGCAATCGCCTCGGGCCAGGCATCGCGCGGTGCATCGGGCGCGACCCCCCAGGAATCAAGCGTCGCCCTGCCCCCGCCCCACAGCCAATCGGCCGCAGCCGCCCCATCACCGGAAAGCGCGCCCAGCATGGTTTCTTCATGATTGCCCATCAGATGGAGCGTGGGCAGGCCGGGAATGGGATCACGTTCTGAAAGGTAGTCCACCACGCCGCGTGAATCCGGCCCCTTATCCACGTAATCGCCCAGATGGATCAGCATGGCAGAAGCCACGGGGCGGCGGCGCAAATCCTCGGCGATTTGAGCGTGCAGATCGCGCAGCTGCGGCAGCGTGCCATGGATATCGCCAATGGCGTAAATGCGCCGCCCGCGCGGCAAATGCCCAGGCGCACCACGTATTTCCATCACTTCCGATCCGCCCTTGGGTCAAGCGCATCGCGAAGCCCATCGCCCACCAAATTGAAGGCCAGCACGACAACGAAAATCGCCAACCCCGGCATGATGGAAAGCCAGGGCGCCTGAGTCAAAAAACGCTGCGCGCTATTCAGCATGGACCCCCAGGAAGGTGCCGGCGGTTGCTGCCCAAGCCCAAGGAAGGAAAGCGAAGCTTCGGCGATGATCGCCTCGGCAATCGCGAGGCTCGCCTGCACCAGCAAGGGCGGGATGATGTTCGGCAGCACATGGAAAAGCCCGATGCGCCAAGGCGGATTGCCAAGCGCGCGCGCGGCCTCCACCCAATCGGTTGATTTCGCATCCAAAGCCATACCGCGCGTGAGCCGCACAAAAACCGGCGATGCCGTGATGGCAATGGCGAGCATGGCATTTTCCAAGGCGGGTCCCAGAAAGGCCGCCAGCGCAATCGCAAGAATCAGAAAGGGTACGGACAGCATGGCATCCGCGACGCGCGATATCAGCCCATCCACCCAGCCGCCGATCAGGCCGGCGAGCAAGCCGAGCGGCACACCGATAAACAGCGCGCCCAGCACCGAAATCACGCCGGCCATCAGGGATGCCCGAGCACCCCAAATGACGCGCGAAAGCACATCGCGCCCGTTTTCATCCGTGCCGAACCAATGTGCGGCGGATGGCGGTTTGCGGATGCGCGTCCAGCTTGTTTGCAGCGGATCATAGGGCGCGATCAGCGGCGCCAGCAGGGCAATCAGCACAAAGACAATCACCACCACCAGGCCAAACACCGCAAGCTTGTGGCGGAAAAAACGCTTTAGCGCGCGGCGCGTGGGGCTTTCACCCATGCTGATGGCCGGCACGTTCATGCCTGACGCAGCCTTGGATTGATGGCCATGTAAAGCAAATCAGCAACTAGCGAGAGCAACACGAAAATCAGCGCGGTTGCCAACACAACACCCTGCACCACCGGGTAATCGCGGTTGAAAACCGCATCCACAATCAACTTGCCAAAGCCCGGAATAGTGAAGACCTGTTCGGTCAACACGGCGCCTGCCAGCAGCCGGCCAAATTCAATCGCGCCCAAGGTGACCACCGGGATCAGCGCGTTGCGCAGCGCGTGCTTCCAAACAACGACCCTTTCGCGAAGCCCCTTGGCGCGCGCCGTGCGCACATAATCCTGCGATAGCGCCGTCAACATCGCCGCGCGTGTGTGGCGCATGAGTACCGAGGCAACGCCGGTGCCCAGCACGAACGCCGGCATGATCGTGGTCGCGATGGATTGCCAGAAATCCTCCGTCAGCGGCACATAGCCTGAGGGTGGCAGCCAGCCCAATTCCACGCTGAAGAACAGGATCATCATAATGCCGAGCCAAAAATTTGGCGTCGAAATACCGAATAGCGCGACACCATTCGCCGCCCAATCTGCCGGTTGATCGCGCTTGACGGCGGAGAGAATGCCCGCCGGCACACCGATCAACACGGCAATGATGAAGGACATGGCAGCAAGCTGCGCGGTGACCGGCAGCTTATCCAGAATAAGTTGACTGACGGGCATTCTGATGCGCCAGGAAAAGCCGAAATCGCCCGTCAGCACATTGCCGATCCAATAGAGGTATTGTTCGTAGATCGGCCTATCGAGCCTAAGCTCCGCACGGATTTGCGCCAGCACTTGCGGGTCGCCGCGTTCTTCCCCTGCCAGGATCAGCGCCGGATCGCCGGGCATGAGTTGTTGCAGCCCGAAGATCAGGATGGAGAGGATGAAAAGCGTGGGCAGTACCTGCCCAATCCGCTTGAGAAGCCAGACCCACATGGCGCTTATTGCAACCGCACGCCTTGCAGTCGCACCAGACCATCGGCAATCGGCCGATAGCCCGAAAGCCGTGCGCTATGCGCCATGATGTTCTTGCGGTGCCACAAATAGATGCGGTGCACATCCTCGCCATAGGCGATGCGCGCGGCACGGGCATACAGCGCCTGGCGCTTGGCCAGGTCCAATTCTGTGCGCGCTTCATCCAACAGTCTGTCCACTTCCGCATTGGAATAGCGGCCATCATTCTGCCCGCCGCCAGTGCGCGTGAAGCTGAAGATATTGCCATCCGGATCGGTGCGGCCGGACCAGCCGACCAGATAGGTTTCAAACTCGCCCCGCGCAGCCGCTTGCAAGGATGAAGCGAATTCCATGGCGCGCAAGCGCAGATCAAAGCCCGCTTCCTTCACCATGGCCTGGATGACTTCGCCAACCTGCCTCAGGTCCGGATTATTCGGCACGGTCATTTCAACCGTAATCGGCAAGGTGGCGCCTGCTTCACGCAGCAGCGCCTGGGCGCGCGCCAGATCGCGCGCGGTGGGCGGGAAATCGCGCACATGGAAAGGGCTCGCCGGCGGGAAGGGCTGGCGCGTTGGTACATACATGCCCTCATAAACCACCTGGTTCACCGCGGCACGATCAATCGCCAATTCAAAGGCGCGGCGGATGCGTGCATCGCGGCCAAAAGGCGTATTGGCGCGTTCGCCATTGCCGGTATTGATGCTGATGCTTTGATAGCCGAGCTCATCCACCGCAACGGCGCGCAGATTGCGATTGCGCTGGATGGGCTTCATGTCATCGGGTTCCATCCGCTCGGCGAATTCCACCGCGCCGGATTGGAGGTTCGCAAGGCGCACCGTGTTGTCCGGAATGGGCAGATAGGTCACGCGCGCCAGATGGATATTTCGCGCATCCCAATATTCGGGGAAGCGTTCACCCACGATGCGTTCCTGCGCCACACGCTCCACAAAGCGAAACGGCCCGGTGCAGACAGGGCGCGTGCCGAAATTGCGCCCCAGCGCTTCCGCGGCCTTGGGGCTGACCGGCATGCCGGCACGATCCGTCAGCGCCGCCAGGAAGGAAGCGGATGGCCCCTTCAGGCGAATGCGGATGGTCTTCGGGTCCACCACTTCCACGGTTTCCATATCGGCGATTTCGCTGCGGCGGAAACTGCCCTGCAAGGTCAAATGCCGCATCAGCGAATAGCGCACCGCTTCTGCATCCATCACTTCATTATCGTGAAAGCGCACCCCTTCCCGCAGCGTGATGATCAGGCTGCGCGGGTCTTCCCAGCGATGGCCGGTGGCCAATTGCGGGACGATTTCGAGCTTTTCGTTGATGTCAAAAAGCTTGTCGCACAAAGCGGCATAGACAATGCGCCCGACAAAGGTGCGCGACAGCGTCGGGTCCAGAATATCCGGGTCTTCCTTCAGCGCAATACGCAAATGCTGCGCGCTGGCAGGTGCCGCTGCGATAGCGAGCACACCAAAAGCGGCAAGCGCCGCACGGATCATGGTTTTCATGCGTGATCTCCCATCCCGGTGGGTGAAGGGGCTGTACCCCGGAAAAAAGATTGCAACCGCGCGAGCCTCTCCCCGCCACCAAGCGCGGCAACGCGCTCAGCAGGCGGCGGCAGGCTTTCGGCAAAATGGCAGGCAACGGCGTGGCTCACACCTTCAAGCCGCGGGGTTTCAGCGCGGCAGCGTTCGGCAGCAAAGGCGCAGCGCGTATGAAAGCGGCAGCCGGATGGTGGCGCGATGGGGCTTGGCACATCGCCTTCCAGCGGCGGCGTTTTGGTCTGTGCGCCCGGCATGGCGGCAACAAGCGCGCGCGTATAAGGGTGGCGCGGTGCGCCCAATACTTCCTCCGCCGGGCCTTCTTCCACAATGCGGCCCAGATACATCACCGCAACCCGGTCCGCGACATGGCGCACCACGCCAAGATCATGGCTGACCAACACAAAGGTCAGGCGCAAATCGCGGATCAAATCGCGCAGCAGGTTGATGACCTGTGCCTGCACGGAAACATCCAAGGCACTCACGGGTTCGTCGCCAATGATCAGGCGCGGATTGCTGGCGAGTGCGCGGGCAATGGCGATGCGTTGGCGCTGCCCGCCAGAGAATTCATGCGGCCAGCGCCCGGCATTTTCCGGCCGCAAGCCAACGCGGCGCAGCAATTCAGCGACACGCGCTGCTTCTTCGGCCCTCGGGACAAGGCGGTGCAGCCTTAAGGGTTCGGCAATCGCCTGCGCCACCGTCATGCGCGGATCAAGGCTACCAAACGGGTCCTGGAAAATGATCTGCATGTCGCGCCGACGCGCGCGCAAGGCGGATGGCGAAAGCCTGGCGAGGTCTTCACCTGCAAATCGCACCGAACCGCTATCCGGTTCGATCAGCCGCAGCATCACACGCCCGAGCGTGGATTTGCCGCAACCGCTTTCGCCAACAATGGCGAGAACCTCACCTTCCGCCACCGAAAGCGAAACGCCATCCACCGCATGCACAGCACCTGCGCGCCGGCCCAGCGCATCGCGCACCGGGAAATGCTTCACGACATCGCGGAGTTCCAAAAGCGCGGTCATGCCGCCACCCCCAGCATGGTATCCAGTGGGGCGCGCAGGCAGGCGCTGAAATGTCCGGGCGCGACCTCAGTCAATGGCGGCGCGCCTTCAGCACAGCGAGCGATGGCAAAGGGGCAGCGCGGTGCGAAGCGGCAACCGGGCGGCGGGGCGCGTAAATCCGGCACCGTGCCTTCGATACTGGCCAGCCTTTCGCCACGCATCCCTGCGGCTGGCGCTGCACCCAGCAGGCCGACGGTGTAGGGATGCTCAGGCCGCGCAAAAAGATCAGCGGCGCGCGCCTGTTCCGCGACACGCCCGGCATACATCACCACAACATCATCGGCATGATCCGCAACAACGCCAAGGTCATGCGTGATCAGGATAACCGCCGTGCCGGTCTCCCGCTTCAGATCATCCAATAGCGCAAGAATCTGCGCCTGCACCGTCACATCCAGGGCCGTGGTTGGTTCATCGGCAATCAGCAGCTTGGGCCGGCAGGCAAGCGCGATTGCGATCATCACGCGCTGACGCATCCCGCCCGAAAGCTGATGCGGGTATTGCCGCGCGCGCCGCGCCGCGTCGGGGATGCGCACCTTCTCAAGCATCGCGACTGCCGCCTTGAAGGCTGCGTCGCGGTCCAGCTTTTGGTGTAACCGCAACGCTTCCGCCACCTGTTCGCCAGCGGTGAAGGCCGGATTCAGGCTGGTCATGGGTTCCTGAAAAATCATCGCCATTTCAGCGCCGCGCAAGGCCCGGCGTTCTTCCGCGGGCAGCCCGATCAATTCCCGCCCCATCAGTCGCGCGCTGCCCGTGACCATCGCGTTTTCCGGCAGCAGCCCCATGATGGCGAGTGAGGCCACCGATTTGCCGCAACCGCTTTCCCCCACAATCGCGAGTGTCTTGCCCGCTTCGGCGCGGAAGGAAATGCCATCCAGAATGGAAAGCGCGCGGCCATCCTGGCGAAAGGCCAGGTTCAGGCCAGCAACCTCCAGCACCGGCGCGGTCATGGGCGGCTCCGGCAGGCGGGAAAGGGGGGCTTTGCTATCACCCGCCTAAAAAGCCCCCAAAGCGCTTCTTTCGCAAGCCCTGACCTGGTGCGGCGCGCCCCAACGGCGATGCGCCCTGCCCAAAAGCAAAGCGCCCCTGCCGCGAACCGCAGCAGAGGCGCCTTGTTTCGAGAGTGCGGCTGGCGCTACAGGCGCACGCGCAGCAGATTGGCGATTTCCCCCACAATGCCGCGCCGGAACGCAAGCACGCAGGCAATGAAGATCACGCCCTGGATCACGGTGACCCAGGCGCCCATCTCCGCCAGGTAGTTCTGCATCGCCACAATCACCGCGGCGCCAATCATCGGGCCAAACACCGTGCCGAGCCCGCCCACCAGCGTCATCAACAGCACCTCACCCGACATGGACCAATGCACGTCAGTCAGCGTGGCAATGCCGAAGACGAGCGACTTGGTGCCACCCGCAACACCGGCAAGGGTCGCGGAAAGGATGAAGGCGACCAGCTTATAGTCATCCGTCCGATAGCCAAGCGATGTGGTCCGCGGCTCATTCTCACGAATGGCTTTCAGCACCTGTCCGAAGGGCGAATGTACAATGCGATGGATCAGCAGGAAGCAGGCAACAAATACCGCCGCAACAAACCAATACATCGTCATGTCATTGGCAAGGCTGATCACGCCAAACAGATGGCCGCGCGGCACTGCCTGGATACCATCTTCACCGCCGGTGAAGGGCGCTTGCAGACAGAAGAAGTAGATCATCTGCGCCAGCGCCAGCGTGATCATGGCAAAGTAGATGCCTTGGCGACGAATGGCGACCCAGCCGAAAATCGCCCCCTGCATCCCGGCCAGAACTGCCCCGATCAGGATCGAGATTTCCGGCGTCAGCCCCCAAACCTTGGCACTATGCGCAGCGATATAGCCCCCCATGCCAAAATAGGCGGCATGGCCGAAGGATGTCAGCCCAACATAGCCAATCAGCAGATTGAAGGCGCAGGCGAACATCGCGAAGCAGAGCAGCTTCATCAAAAAGACGGGATAGAGGAAGAAAGGTGCCACCACCAGCGCCGCAAACATCACCAAAAGAGCGATGAATTGCGCCTTGGTAAAGCCGAAAATTTCTTCTTGCGGTCCCACAGGTGCGGCACTGCTTGTCATGGATTGACCGGCCATGGATCACGCCCTCCCGAAAAGGCCGGCAGGACGCGCCAGCAAGACAATAACCATGATGATGAAGATCACAGTGGCCGAGGCTTCCGGGTAGAAAACCTTGGTAAGACCTTCAATGATACCGAGGCCAAAGCCTGTCAGCACGGAGCCCAGGATGGAACCCATGCCGCCGATCACCACCACGGCAAACACCACGATAATGAGGTTTGTGCCCATTTGCGGATTGACCGAATAAATCGGTGCGGCCAGCACGCCAGCCAGTGCGGCCAAGGCGACACCAGCCCCATAGGTCAGCGTAATCATGCGCGGCACGTTCACGCCGAAGGCCTGCACCAGCGGCGCGTTTTCCGTCGCCGCGCGCAGATAGGCGCCAAGCCGGGTCTTTTCGATCACAAGCCAAGTGGTGATACAGGCAAAAAGCGCAAATACCACAACCCAGCCACGATAGACCGGCATGAACATGAAGCCGAGATCCCAAGCGCCCGAAAGTTCCGGCGGAATGCGATAGGGCATGCCTGACGACCCGTACTGATTTCGGAATACACCTTCAATGATCAGCGATATCCCAAAGGTGAGAAGCATCCCGTATAAGTGATCCATCTTATAGAGCTGACAGATCATAGTTCGTTCAAGTATCACCCCTGTCAGTCCGACCAGCAGCGGCGAGAGGATCAGCGCCCACCAATAGCCGATGCCAAGGTAATTCAGCAGCATCCAGGCCACGAAGGCACCCATCATGAACTGCGCGCCATGGGTGAAGTTGATGATGTTGAGCAGCCCGAAAATCACCGCGAGGCCGAGTGACAGCATCGCGTAGAAGGCGCCATTGATAAGCCCGAGCAGAAGCTGTCCAAAGAGCAGCGGCGTCGGTATGCCGAATATCTCATCCATGCGGAGAATTTCCCTCAGGGCACCGCCGCGCGCAGGCGAAAGCCAGGCGCGGGGCGCGAAGTGGATAACATTTGTTTCATGTCAGGCCCGGATCATGGGGCAATTGCCCTCATTCAATGGGCGGAAAGCTTCTTCGGCCGGGGTGGTCTGCAGAAGCTTGTAATAATCAAAAGCCCCGCGGCTTTCAGACGGCGCCTTCACCTCAAACAGGTAGGAAGGGCAAAGCTTGCGGCCATCAGCGCGGATCGTGCCGGGGCCGAAGGCATCATCATCGCAGGGAATGGCCTTCATGCGCGCCACCACGTCCGCGCCCGAGGTTTTGGAAGCCGCCACCCCCATATCGGCAATCGCCTTCAGGTAATGCAGCGCGCCGGAGTAATTGGCGATGGAAGCCATATTCGGGCGCACTTCACGGAGCCGCGGGCGCAGCCTTTCGGAAATGGCGCGGGTACGGTCATTCAGATCCCAATAGAAGCTTTCCGTCAGGATCAGGCCCTGGGCGGTTTGCAGGCCAAGCGCATGCACATCCGGCAGGAACATCAGCAGCGCCGCCAGCTTCACGCCGCGGCGCGTAATGCCAAATTCTGCAGCCTGCTTCACGGTGTTGATCGTATCGGCGCCAGCATTGGCCATGCCGATCACCTTGGCGCGTGAAGCCTGTGCCTGCACCAGGAAGGATGAGAAATCGCTCGTCGCCGGGAAGGGATAGCGCACCTGCCCCATCACGCGCCCGCCGGCATTGCGCACGAAATTCGCCGTATCGCGTTCCAGCGCATGGCCAAAGGCGTAATCGGCAGTGATGAAGAACCAGCTATCGCCACCGGCGCGCACCATGGCACCGCCCGTGGATTTCGCCAGCATGTAAGTGTCATACATCCAATGCACGGTATTGGGCGTGCAGGCCGGGCCTGTAAGGTCCGAGGTTGCAGAACCCGTATTCACGCAAACCTTGTTCTTTTCCCGTGCAATATTGGCGACCGCGAGACCGACCGAAGATGTTGGCACATCAATGATCATATCAACGCCCTGGTCATACCACTGGCGCGCGATATTCACGCCAATATCAGGGCGGTTCTGATGGTCCGCGTTGATGACTTCAACATTGAAGCCGCGATTGCCGAATTCCTGCACCGCCTGGCGCGTGCATTCCAACCCATAGGGGCCGCTGATGTCGCGGTAAGGGCCGGACATGTCGTTCAGCACGCCGATGCGGATGGTATTCGCGGCCTGCGCGCGGGCAGAGCGCCATGGCAAGCCACCAAGGGCAGCGCCGCCAGCAGCGGCACCCCCGAGAACACTACGCCTTGTTGTTGTCATGACGCTTCCCCCCTTGCTTGATTAAATCAGGAACGCACCAAGGCGCAGCCGCCTTCATTGATTGGGCGGAAGGCTTCCTCGGCCGCTGTGGTTTGCAGCAGCTTGTAGTAATCCCAAGGCTTCGTGCTTTCCGCCGGTGTCTTCACCTCAAACAAGTATGAGGGGATAAGGCGCCGGCCATCCGCGCGGATGGTGGCCTTGCCGAACAGATCATCATCCGAAGGCTGCGCCTTCATGCGGTTCACCACATCAAGGCCGGAAGCCTTGGCGGCCGGCACGCCCATAGCCGCTACGGTCTTCAGGAAGTGCAGCGCGCCGGAATAGCAGCCGGCATGGATCATGTTCGGGTAATTGGTCGGGATGCGGCGCAGCATACGCTCGGTCCAGGCGCGGGTCTTGTCGTTCATGTCCCAATAGAAGCTTTCGGTGCAGACCAGCCCCTGCGCCGTTTGCAGCCCCATGCCATGCACATCGTTCACGAAAAGCAACAGAGAGGCAAGCTTGATGCCGCGCCGCGTCAGGCCAAATTCAGCTGCCTGCTTCACGCAATTCTGCGTATCGGCACCAGCATTGGCAAGGCCGATCACCTTGGCGCGCGAAGCTTGCGCCTGCAACAGGAAGGAAGAGAAATCCGTGGTGCCAGGGAAAGGTGTGCGCACCTGGCCAAGGATACGCCCGCCTGAATTGCGCACGAAATTGGCCGTATCGCGTTCCAGCGCATGGCCAAAAGCATAATCAGCCGTGATGAAGAACCAAGTATCGCCACCCGCGCGCACTGTGGCACCGCCGGTGGAGCGTGCCAGCATAAAGGTGTCATAGGCCCAGTGAATGGTGTTCGGGCTGCATTGTGCGCCGGTCATGTCAGCCGTCGCCGAACCGACATTGATATAGGCCTTGTTCTTTTCGCGCGCGACGCCTGAAACCGCCAGACCAACGGAAGACGTCGGCACATCCAGGATCAGATCCACGCCCTGGTCATACCATTGCCGCGCCAGGTTCACGCCAACATCCGGGCGGTTCTGGTGATCGGCTTCAATCACTTCAACCCGGAAGCCGTGGCTCGCGCCAAATTCCGCCGCCGCTTCACGCGCGGCAGCGACCGAGGTCGGGCCGGTATTATCTCGGTAGAGGCCCGACATGTCGGTCATGACACCGATGCGAATGGTATTGGCCGCCTGCGCACGCGCGAGGGAGAGCGGCAGGGCGCCGGTGGCGGCCGCTCCGGCTAAGACATTCCGACGTGAAACCTGCATTTTTTCTCTCCCTCAAGCGATGATATTGTTGGATCAGCTACGCACCAGCGGGCAAGCGCCCTCAGCGAGTGGACGGAAGGCTTCCTCGCCAGGTGTGGTTTGCACCAGCTTATAGTAATCCCAAGGCCCACGGCTTTCCGCCGGCGTCTTGACTTCAAACAAATAGGCGGGGTGCAACTTGCGGCCATCGGCGCGGATGGTGCCCTTGCCGAAGCAATCATCATCCGTCGGTATCGCCTTCATGCGCGCAACCGCGGCGGCGCCATCAGCCTTCGCCGCAGCCACACCCATATCGGCCACGGCCTTCAGGTAATGCAGCGCACCCGCATAGGAACCGGCATGGGTCATCGCCGGCATATTCGGCGCCATGGCCGAACGCACCTTATTGGTGAAGCGGCGCGTTGCGTCGTTCAGGTCCCAATAGAAAGTTTCGGTCAGTACCAACCCCTGCGCCGTTGCCAACCCAAGCGCATGCACGTCATTCAAGAACATGAGCAAGGAGGCGATCTTGATGCCGCGGCGCGTGATGCCGAATTCGGCGGCCTGCTTCACGCAATTGGTGGTATCCGCACCCGCATTGGCAAGGCCAATCACCTTCGCACGAGACGCCTGCGCCTGCACCAGGAAGGATGAGAAATCCGTCGTGCCCGGGAAGGGCGTACGCACCTGGCCCAATACGCGGCCACCAGCGGCGCGGATGAAGTTTCCGGTATCGCGTTCCAGCGCATGGCCGAAGGCATAATCCGCGGTGATAAAGAACCAGCTATCGCCACCCGCGCGCACCATAGCACCGCCGGTGGATTTGGCGCACATCCAGGTATCATAGGTCCAATGCACCGTATTGGCATTGCAGCGGGCACCCGTCAGGTCGCTGGTCGCGGCGCTGCAATTGATATGCACCTTGTTTTTTTCGCGGCAGATATCAGAAACCGCAAGCGCCACAGACGATGTGGTCACATCCAGCAGCACATCCACGCCATCACGATCAATCCATTGCCGTGCGATATTGATGCCCACATCGGGGCGGTTCTGGTGATCTGCCGCCAAGACTTCGACATTGAAGCCGCGACCGGCAAATTCCTGCACCGCCGCACGGGCGCAAATCACCGAACTCATGCCGGAAATATCGCGATACATGCCGGACATGTCGTTCAGCACGCCAATCTTGATGGTATTCGCGGCCTGCGCCTTGGCGCTGCGATAGGGCAGCGCACCGAAGGCCGCGGCGCCGGCTGAACCGGCCATAATGTCCCGACGTGAAAGGCTCATTTTCTGGTTTCCCCTTTTTGTTTGGCCGCCCCGACTTGGAAAACGGCCCTGTTAAACGCCAAGATATTCATGCAACCGGTCGAGTGATGCATTCAGGTCTTCATTGGCGACCATATCCACCACACGGCCATGTTCCATGACATAGTGCCGATCCGCGACTGTTTGCGCGAAGCGGAAATTCTGCTCGACCAGCAACACCGTGAAGCCGCGCTTCTTCAATTCGCGGATGGTGCGCCCGATCTGCTGCACAATCACCGGCGCCAGGCCTTCTGAAGGCTCATCCAGCAGCAGCAGCCGCGCCCCGGTGCGCAGGATCCGCGCAATGGCCAGCATTTGCTGTTCACCGCCCGAAAGCTTGGTGCCTTGGCTGCGCGCCCTTTCCTTCAAATTCGGGAATAGCGTGTAGATTTCATCCAAGGGCAGCCCACCGGGGCGCACCATGGGCGGCAGCATCAGGTTTTCGGTCACGTCGAGCGAGGCGAAAATCCCACGCTCTTCAGGGCAATAGGCAATGCCGGCGCGCGCAATCACATCCGAACGCGCATTGACGAATTCCTTGCCCTCATACTTGATGGAACCACTGCGGCGCGGCACCAGGCCCATGACGGACCGGAGCGTGGAGGTCTTGCCCGCGCCATTGCGGCCAAGCAGCGTCACAACTTCGCCTTCGCGAATATCAATATCCACGCCGTGCAGGACATGGCTTTCGCCATACCAGGCCTCAAGCCCGCGAATTTCCATCAGCGCACCGGTGCTGGGCTTGGTGCCAGCGGGGGCGGTCATCACATCAGCCATGGGCCGGCTCCGCTTCGGTTGATGCATCCGTGCCAAGATAAGCCGCAATCACATCCGGGTTGCGCGACACCGCCGCGTAATCGCCTTCCGCCAGCACGCTGCCGCGCGCGAGCACGGTGATGGTATCGCAAAGCCCTTGCACAACACGCAGGTTATGTTCCACCAGCAGAATGGTGCGACCAACGGAAACTCGCTTCACCAGCGCCACCACGCGGTCCACATCATCATGCGCCATGCCGGCTGTCGGTTCATCCAACAGCATCATCACCGGATCAAGCGCGAGTGTGGTTGCGATTTCAAGCGCGCGCTTGCGGCCATAGGGCAATTCACCGGCGGTCAGGTGCATCCATTCCGTGAGGCCCACATCGGCCAGCAATTCCTCAGCGCGCGCATCGAATTTGCGCAGCACCGAATCGGAACGCCAGAAATCGAAGGAACCGCCACGGGCGCGCTGCAAGGCCACGCGCACATTTTCAAGTACGGTCAGATGCGGAAACACGGCGGAGATCTGGAAGCTCCGCACCAGGCCAAGGCGGGCCACCTCGGCCGCCTTCATCCCCGTGATGTCGCGACCATCATAGCGGATGGCACCGCGGGTTGGCGGCAGGAATTTCGTCAGCATATTGAAGCAAGTGGTCTTGCCGGCGCCGTTCGGGCCGATCAAGCCATGGATGGTGCCGCGGCGGACATTCAGGTTCACGTCGCTGACAGCGACGAAGCCCCGGAATTCCTTCGTAAGCCCTTCCGTTTCAAGGATGGTGTCAGACACCCGAACCGCGCCCCCCTTCTTGTAGCGGCGAATACCGCCAAGCCTCTTTGGTCTTCTTCCTATGCGAGGCGTAGCCTTTCTGCAAGCCACCCCTTTCATTTCCCGACAAAAATCGGCGACGCGCCATCTGAACAAAAAAAGGGCAGAGGTTTCCCCCCTGCCCTTTCATGCCCTAACTGCTCGTCGGGTCAGGCTTCCGACAATTCCTCAGGCTTCACCTGGCGCTCGGCCACCTTGGCCAATTCCAGAATGAAATCCACCACCTTTTCCTCAAAAATCGGGGCGCGGAGGTTTTCCATCGCTTCCGGGTTCTTGCGGAAGAATTCGATCACCTGCTGTTCCTGGCCACGGTAGCGCGCGGCTTCCTGGCGAAGCGCGCGGCTCAGCTCATCCGGCGTCACCTGGATATTATTGCTGCGGCCAATTTCAGAAAGCAGCAGGCCAAGCCGGATGCGGCGCTGGGCAATGCCGCGATATTCTTCGCGCAGCGTCGCTTCATCCTTGCCGGCATCATCGGAATCGAGCCGACCAGCCTTCAAATCCGCTTCCACGCGCTGCCAGATCTGGCTGAATTCACCTTCCACCATGCCTTCCGGCACGGGGAAGCTCGCCTGATCGGCCAGCTTGTCCAAAAGGGCACGCTTGAGCCGCATGCGCGCCATGGCGTCATATTCGCGTTGCAGGCCTTCCTTCACCTGCGCCTGTAGGGCGGCAAGGTCCGCCTGGCCCACGGTTTTTGCCAATTCATCATCAATGGCGCGCGGCACGCGCTGCTGCAGCTTTTTCGCAGCAATAGAGAAAACCGCGCGCTTGCCCGCCAATTCGGCCGAACCGTAATCCAGCGGGAAGACCACCTGGATATCGCGGCTATCGCCAACCGACATCCCTTCCATCTGCTCGGTAAAGCCTGGAATGAAACCAGGGCCGCCCACTTCAATCGGCATATCGGTGGCAGACCCGCCCGCGAAGGGGGCAAGGGCCGGTTCTTCCGTCCCCGCGATCAGCCGTGCCGGGCCGACGCGGAGCGTGAATTCCACCGCCGCCCCGGCCGGCATACCATGCAGATAGATGAAGGGCCGGCAGGCGCCGATTTCCGCTTGATTGGGGAAGGTAAAGGCAAGCGTGCTGCGCCCAGCCGTCACATCAAAGGCTTCGCGCTGCATATCCAGGAAATCAACGCCATCGGCGCGCAGGCTGTAGAAATTGAAGCCAAGCTTACCCTGGGTGCCTTCCGGCAGGCTGCCGCCAGCCAGTTTGGTGCTGACCATCAGGCTCTGCGTGGCGCCCGGCGCCGCGGCAATGCCCTTGGCGCCTTCCAGAAATACTTGCACCCAGCCGGCTTCGCTGGCTGTGCCGCTCACGCGAAGATCGAAATAGGGCAAAGCCTCATCAGTGCCGATGGCAGCGATTTCGGACATCAAGCCGCCCGAAAGCCCAATTTCCCAACCGCGCGGCGCCTGACCTGGAATGCCGGGCACGGCACCAAGGGCCGGGCCATTGGTCAGCAGGTCCGGCACCACGGAGCCAGCGAAATCGCACACCATCACCTCACCCTTTGTAGCTGGGCGGGCATCGCTCACATCGGTCAATTCACCATTGCGCGTCGCGAGCGTTTCCAGGATTTTACTCACTTCCTCATCGGAAGGCTCGGCGCGCAGACGTTCCAACTCCATGCCGGAGAACTCAGGCATCGGCACATCCGGCAGCACTTCCAATTCCATGCGGAATTCAAGATCACCACCATCGGGGAAACTCGTCACCTCGATCTTTGGTTGCAGCGCGGGCTTCAGGCCACGATCGCTGACCACCTTGCGGGAGGCATTGCCCACGGATTCTTCCAGCACTTCACCCATCACTGCAGTGCCGTAGCGCTGGCGCACAATGGAAAGCGGCACCTTGCCCGGGCGGAAGCCCGGCAGCGAAACCGTCTTGGCGATTTCGGAAAGGCGCTTTTCGCGGCTTGAGGCGATATCGCCCGCCGGAAGCGTCACGGAATAGGCGCGCTTCAAACCTTCATGCGCGAGCTCATTAACCTGCATCGGAGGATCGTCCATCCCAAGCTAGAGAAACAAAAGGCCGCGGCGGCGCC
>Ga0315900_10002932_pt1 | contig 25426 bp, 28 predicted proteins | sample LakEriMetagenome_FD_203521 | JGI IMG/M metagenome (GOLD analysis project Ga0315900, IMG submission 203521) | Freshwater fungal communities from buoy surface, Lake Erie, Ohio, United States - Buoy 12 MA114 | ecosystem: Environmental > Aquatic > Freshwater > Lake > Lake biofilm | place: USA: Lake...
GATGGACCGAGTGAAAACGGAGAGGGTGGGATTCGAACCCACGGAAGGTTGCCCTTCAAACGATTTCGAGTCGTTCGCTTTCGACCACTCAGCCACCTCTCCCGGTGGTGCGCCCTGCCCAGCCCCGGGACTGACCTGGGCCGATGGCAAGCACACCGGCACTTTACGGAGTGGTCAGCCCAGGGCCTGCTGCAGGGAGCCGCTGCCGCCGCTGGCCCGCCAGCTGGCGGGCAACTCGCCGCTGGCCTCGCCGCTGATCCACACGCGCGGCGGAGCCTGGGCCTGCAGCCAGCGCCGCTCCCGGGCCCGGGGCCGGAAGCCCAGCCACACCCCGTCGGCCTGCAGCGGCACCTGCCCCTCCTGCCAGCTCCAGAGGTCCTGGGGGTCGGGCAGCAGCAGCCAGCGCCGCCGGCCCACCGCCAGCTGCAGGCCGCGGCTGGCGCTGGCGAACGGCTCGGCGCTGAGGCCCGCACTGGCCAGCCGCTGACCGGGATGGAGGGGCAGGCTGCCGTCGGCGGAGGCCAGCACCAGGCCCGCCTGCTCCTGCCAGCAGGCCGGTGGCGAGGGGGCGAGCGGATCGAGCAGCAGCACCCAGTCGAAGCGCGCCACCCCCAGGCCGCTGCCCAGCTGGCGGGCCTGGTGGCAGCTGAAGCCATCGGCCTGCAGGGCCACCAGCGCCGCCCGGCCGCGGTGGCGGGCCAGCAGCAGGTCGCGGCCGCCCTGATGCACCAGCAGCAGCTGGTCGGCCCCCAGGGCAGCCAGGTGCAGCACCGCCACCAGGGCGATCGCCGCCGGAGCCAGCCGCCGCCAGCGCCGGCCCACACCGGGCAGCAGCAGGGCCAGCATCCCCGCCGCCAGCAGCAGCACCAGGGCAGGACTGGGCCGCCCCAGCTGCCACTGGGCCATCGGCAGGCCGGCCACCAGCCGCACCACCAGCAGCAGGAGCCCGGCCAGGGCGGCCAGGGGCGGCAGCAGCAGGCCCAGCAGCGGCGGCAGCACCACCGCCAGCAGGGCCAGGGCCATGGCGCCCAGGGTGAGGGGCGTGAGCAGGGGCGCCGCCAGCAGGTTGGCGAGCAGGGCATACACCGGCACCACCCCGAAGTGCAGCAGCTGCAGCGGCAGGGTGTAGAGGCAGGCGGCCAGGGGCACGGCCACCGCCGGCGCCAGCCAGGGGCCGCACCAGGACGGCAGCCAGCGCCGCAGCCCCTGCTCCAGGGGGCCGGCACTGAGCACCAGGGCGGCAGTGGCCACCACGCTCAGCTGGAAGCCCACCGCCACCAGCCAGCGCGGCCAGATCAGCAGCAGCAGCAGCACGCTGGCCAGCAGCGCCGCCAGGGGCCGGGCGCGCCGGCCGCACTCCAGCGCCAGCAGGCTGATCGCCGCCATCAGCACCGCCCGCAGCACGGAGGGCTGGGGCCCGGCCAGCAGCACGAACAGGCCCATCGCAGCCCCCAGCAGCAGCAGGCGCGGCAGCCGCGGCAGGCGCCGGGCCAGGGGCAGCACCGCCCCCAGCAGCACGCTGAGGTGAAAACCGGAGGCCGCCAGGGCGTGGGAGAGGCCGGAGGCCCGGAACAGCTCGCGCAGCTCGGCCGGCAGGGGCACCACGGCGCTGCCCAGCACCAGGGCGGCCAGCACGCCACCGCGCTCCGGCCCTGCCCGCTCGATCAGGGCGGCGGCCAGGCGGCGGCGCAGGTCGGCAACGGGGGTGGGGGGCCGCCCCAGCACCTGCCACTCGCTCACCCGCAACTGGCTGGCGGCCTGCTGCTGGCCCAGGCGCTCGGCGGCACCGGAGAGCAGGGGATGGGCCGCCGGGGTGGGCAGGCGCAGCCGCCCCCACACCCGCAGCTGCCAGCCCTCCTGGGGCGCCGGGTCGGGGCAGGGACTGAACTGCAGCTCCGTGCGGCCCACCGCCAACTGCAGCAGGGCCGTGCAGCGGCTGCCATCGGCGCTGGCACGGGGATCGGCCAGCAGCCTCCCCTGCAGGGCGAGCTCGGGCGGCGCCGCGTCAGCGGCCAGCAGGCGGGCGGGATCCCCCGGCGCCAGCGGCAGGGGTTGGCCACTCAGCAGCACCGCCCGCAGCAGCACCAGGGCCAGCAGCAGGGCCCAGAAGCCGGTGGCGATCCAGCCCGCCCAGGGGTGGGAGGAGCCATCTGATCCGCCATCCGCTCGCGCGCTCACCGCCATACCCGTGAAGCCTCACTGGGGGCAGGGTTGCCCCCGGCAGCCCGTCTGCTAGAAGCGCGGTAGCTGCAGCAGCAGCTCGCAGAGCTCGGCGCTGGGCATCTCCTGGCCCAGCAGCGGCGCCACCAGCGCGGCCACCGGCCGCAGCCGGCAGGGCCAGAAGGCACGCTCACTGAGGCGGCCCAGCTGGAAGCTGCCCAGCAGCAGCACCGCCAGCAGCACGACGCGGGGGGCCTTGTTCATGGCACCAGCCTGATGCATGGAGCAACGGTGTTTTACAGCCGTGAATCCACGGCAATCGTTCACGATCTGGCAGAAGCGCCTGACGCTTTGCCAAGTAGCGTTGGACTCTCGGCTGGGGCGAAGCCCAAGAACAGCCGGGGTGCGAATACTTTTCTACGCCCTAAGTGCAGGACTCCAGCACATGCGAGCTGTTCATTGCTTTGACAATGGCGTGAAGGTTTACGACGATCAGCTCGTTGAAGCCCAACGCCTCCGCTATGCGAAGTTCAATGTTCACGAAGAAGACGAAGAAGAGCTGTTTCTCGGGTTGATCAAAAAGCTGCCTGTTGGCGGCATCTTCGTGAGCCTGGGCAGCGCCATCGGTTATTACGCATTACTGGCAAAGCACACACGCCCCGACCTCAAGATTCATTGTTTTGAACCACTGGATCGACACAGGCGTTATCTCGAAGAGAACATAGAGCTGAATGGCTATTCAAAGGACGACTTCAATATCCACAGTCGGGCTGTTGCACCAAACAACGACACCTATTTGCTGGTGGACCGCGCTTTCGGTAGTTTCCTGATCAAACCTGAGGACGCCCGATCAAGGCCAACATCGCCCATTGAATCGGTGACCCTCTCTGGAATTGGCGCGATGATCGGCTCGCCTTTGATCGACTTGGTACAGATGGATATTCAGGGCCTCGAAGCCCTCATTCTGGAAGACTACTTTTCCGGCTGCAGCAACGGCTCAACCATCCAGGCTTTTCTGATCGGGACCCATGGAGAGAGCATTCATGAGCGCTGCAGGGTCGCACTCAAACAGCACAACTACGACTTCGTCCATGACGAATTTGAAACCCTGAATCAGCCCGACGGCATTCTTGCTGCCGTCAGGAGCCACCACGAAACACCGGCGCTCATGGCGCCGTGAACGCCCTGAGGTGCTTCAGGCTTTCAACAGCGGGAACCCCAGGGCCTCGCGCTCGGCCAGCCAGGCCTCGGCCACCTGGCGGGCCAGGGTGCGGATGCGCCCGATGGTGGCGGTGCGCTCAGTCACCGAAATCACGCCGCGGGCCTCCAGCAGGTTGAAGGTGTGGCTGCACTTGAGCACGAAATCCAGCGCCGGCGCCGGCAGCTTGCGCGCCACCAGATCGGCCGCCTCCGCCTCGTAGAGGGCGAACAGCTGCTGCAGACGCTCCGGGTTGGAGGCCTCGAAGTTGTAGGTGCACTGCCCCTTCTCGAACGGCAGCCAGATGTCGCCATAGGAGCGCTCGCCGTTCCAGCTCAGCTCCCAGATGCTCTCCACGTCCTGGAGATACATGGCCAGGCGCTCCAGGCCGTAGGTGATCTCGATCGACACCGGCCGGCAGTCGAGGCCGCCGCACTGCTGGAAGTAGGTGAACTGGGTCACCTCCATGCCGTCGAGCCACACCTCCCAGCCCACGCCCCAGGCCCCCAGCGTGGGCGACTCCCAGTTGTCCTCCACGAAGCGGATGTCATGGTCGGCGGCGCGGATGCCCAGGGCCTCCAGGGAGGCCAGGTAGGTCTCCTGGATGCCGTCGGGCGACGGCTTGATCAGCACCTGGTACTGGAAGTAGTGCTGGGCCCGGTTGGGGTTGTCGCCGTAGCGGCCATCGGTGGGGCGGCGGCAGGGCTCCGGGTAGGCCACCGCCCAGGGCTCGGGGCCGATCGCCCGCAGCACCGTGTGCGGGCTCATCGTGCCGGCCCCCTTCTCGGTGTCGTAGGGCTGCAGCAACAGGCAGCCCCGGTCCGCCCAGAAGCGGTTCAGGGTGCCGATGATCTCCTGGAAGTGCATGGTGGCGGCGCCCGACGCTGCCATTGTTCCAGCGCACCGGCTTCAGGGAGCCGACTCCAGGGAGCCGACTCCAGGGTGCCGACCAGGATCAGGCGGCGGGGATGCGCAGCTTCTGGCCGGGGAAGATCAGGTCGGGATCCTCGATCACCTCACGGTTGGCCGCGAAGATCTCGGTGTAGCGGGCGCCGTTGCCGTAGGCCCGCTCGGCGATGCCCCAGAGGGTGTCGCCCTGCTCCACCAGGATGAAGGTGGACTCGCTGCCATCGGGTTTCTGCAGGGAGGCGGCCTCCACCTGGCCCACCCCCTCCACGTTGCCGGCGATCAGCACGGCCTTTTCAAAGGCGGCCTGGTCGGCGGCGTTGCCGGCGATCGTGACGGTCTCGCCGTCCACAGCCACCTGCAGGCCCTGCACGCCGGGATTGTTCTTCTCCACGTGCTGCTTGAGCTTCTCGGCGGCCTTGGTGGAATCCTCGCCGCGGTTGAACACCTTCTTGCCGATGTTGCCGGCGAACTTGAACAGGGGGACACCCATGAACAGCAGGGGAGACTGCAGGGAGGCTAGGCAGATGCGGCCGATCGGGCCACCGGTTCAGGGGCCTCGCCCTGATCGAAGCACACCACCCGGTCGCGGCCCTCCCGCTTGGCCCGGTAGAGGGCCTGGTCGGCCCGCAGCAGCAGCTCCTGATCCGTTTCCCCCGGCCGGTAGGTGGTGACCCCGCAGCTGATGGTGGGGGCAGCGGGCAGGTGAACGGGCGCGCTGCGCAGGGCCTGGCGCAGGGCTTCCCCCCGCTCGATGGCCTGGGCCGCGCCGCAGCCGGGCATCAGGATCAGAAACTCCTCGCCGCCCCAGCGGAACACCCGATCACAACGGCGAATCGCCCGCTGCAGCCGGCTCGCCACATGCTGGATCACCTGGTCGCCGAGGGCGTGGCCATGGGTGTCGTTGATGGCCTTGAAGAAGTCGATGTCGAGCAACAGCAGCGCCAGGGGCTGCTGCCGCCGGATCGCCTCCGCCACCAGCTCGGCGAACAGGGGATCAAAGGCCGTGCGGTTGAGCAGGCCGGTGAGCTTGTCGGTGTTGGCCTGCAGCTGGAGCCGCCGCTGGTAGCTGCCCACGGTGGCGTTGGCCATCAGCAGCACCACCGCCGAAACCAGCAGGGCGATCAGCAGGTGCCGCCAGAGGATCGGCAGCAGGGGATCCTGGCGGGGATCGCTGCGCTGGAGCACCACCAGCACCCAGCCCAGTTCGGGGATCTGGCGGCTGTTCACGAACAACTGGCCCTGGCCCTGGCCGAGCTGCAGGGAGGCCCGGGGCTCCCGCAACAGCCGGGCGGCATGGGCCGCCAGGCCCGGCACCGCCTCCAGGCTCTTTGGCGCCGGCGGGCCAGGGGGGCCATCGGAGGCGAGCAACACCTGGCCATCCCGCCCCACCAGCAGCACCCGGGCCCCATGGCGCTGCTGCTAGGCGCCGAGCTCTCGCGCCAGCTCGCGCACGTCAATCCCCAGGCCGATGGCGCCGAGCAGTCGGCCAGCCTCATCCTCCACCCGGAAATTGGAGAAGGCGGTGACCCGGGAGGGATCGGCCGTGTCGCGGTCGATGTTCACCTCAAAGGGAACGGCCGAGCTGCGCAGCCGGTAGTACCAGCGGTCGCCGGGGTCGCCGGCGGACACGGTCTTGAGCACCCCGTCGGGGTGGTAGTACTGGCCGCTGCGCTCGGACACGAAGAAGGCCGTGGTGACGCGGTACTGGCTGAGCAGGTCGCGCAGGTACTCCACCATCTCGGCCTCGTCGCGCTCGCCCTCCTCCACCCATTGGCGCAGGAACGCGTTGCGGGCCATCGAGGACGACACCAGCACCGGCCGGGTGAGGCTGCGCTCCAGATCAGCGGAGATCGCCTTGGCAGTGAGCGGCAGGGTGGAGTTGGCGAGCTGGCGGTTGAGGGCGCCGCGCAGGCTGAAGTAGCTCAGGGCGCTGGTGCCACCGAAACCGAGCAGCAGCAGCAGGCCCATGGTGGGCAGGAAGGGAAAGCGCTGCAGGGGGGCCAAGACGCGAGGGCTCGCTGGAGGGGAGGCGCTGGGCTGGGCATGCACGGGATGGCATTCACCACGCATAGCCGGGCAAGCAACGCCTGAAACGGGGTTCGCTAGACGCTTCCAACCTAATCGCCGTGCCCTGACGAGCCGAAAAGATCAGCAGTAGTGCGGAGCCGGATCAGGCCACGAGCTGCAGCACGCCCATCAGGCCGGCGGCCAGGGGGCGGTGGCGGGCCTCACGGAAGCCGGCCTGCCGGGCCAGCGCTTCCTGTTCAGGGCCGCTGGGGAAGCGCCGCAGGCTGGCCTCCAGATAGGCGTAGTGCTCACTCACGCCGAAGCGCTCGGCCGTGGGCACCACCAGCCGCCGCAGGTAGAGGCGCTGAAAGCTGGCCACGGGCTCGCCGGGTCGGTTGAAATCGAGCACCGCCGCCCGGCCGCCGGGGCGCAGCAGGCGGCGCAGCTCCTGCAGGCCGGCGGCCGGATCGGCCAGGTTGCGCAGGCCGTAGGCCACCACGGCGCCGTGGGCCGAAGCGGCGGGCAGAGCGGTGGCCAGGGCATCCCCCTGCTGCCAGCGCAGCGGCAGCCAGGGCTGGAGCCGGCCGCGGGCGGCGGCGATCTCCAGGGGCTCGGCGGCCGCATCCAGGCCCAGCACCGTGCCCCCCGGCCGCACCCGGGCGGCCAGCAGCAGGGCCAGATCGCCGGTGCCGCAGCAGAGATCGAGCAGGTGCTGGCCGGCAGCGGGCCGGATCCAGGCCACGGCCTGGCGTTTCCAGAGGCGATGGAGACCGAGGCTGAGCAGGTCGTTGAGCTGGTCGTAACGCGGGGCGATCTGATCGAACAGCTGCCGCACCGCGGCGGGATCGCCGGGGCTAAAACTGCCCATCCCAGGGCAGCTCGAACGAGGCCGGCAGGGAGGCGGGCAGATCGGCCTCAGCCAGGCCGGCGGCGTTCAGCGGGCTGGCGGGGGACCCCAGGGACGCCCACTCGGGTCCGGTGAGGGTGATCACCATCACCGTGGCCAGCCCCACGGCCGCCGAACACACCATGCAGCCGGCGAGCATCAGCGAAAACTCCTGGCGGTCGTTGGCGGCCTGCATCAACTGCAGGGCCCAGGCCACCAGGGCGATCACCGCCACCACCAGCAGCAGGGCGATCAACGAGGGCAGGGGGGCATGCAGGACGGCCAAAACGGCGACAGACAGGTTTTGACTGAGAACAAGGTAACGGCAGGTAACAGCCGGCCGCGTCAGCGCCCTGGGCGGGGCGTGGGTTCCGGCGTGGCTCACCCCTGCGTAGCGGTGGTGAGCGGCCGGATCGGCAGTCCCCGGGCCAGCAGATCGGCCTTGATCTGCTCCACCGAAAGAACACCATCGTGCAGGAGGGAGGCCAGCAGGGCCGCCGCCGCGTGGCCCCCGGCCGGGCCTGGATCCAGGGCCACGGCGATGTGGTCGATGCAGCCGGCGCCACCGGAGGCGATCACGGGCACGTCCACCGCATCGGCCACCGCCCGGGTGAGGGCCAGATCGTAGCCGGCCTGGGTGCCGTCGCCATCCATCGAGGTGAGCAGGATTTCGCCGGCGCCGAGGGCCACCACCCGCTCGGCCCAGGCCAGCGCATCGAGGCCGGTGTTCTCGCGGCCCCCCTTCACGTACACATCCCAGCCCCCACTGGCCCGGGCCCGGGCATCGATCGCCACCACGATGCACTGGCAGCCGAAGCGCTCGGCACCGCGGGCCACCAGCTCCGGATCGCGCACGGCGGAGGAGTTGAGGCTCACCTTGTCGGCCCCGGCGCGCAGCAGCGCGGTGATGCCCTCCACGCTGCTGATGCCGCCGCCCACGGTGAAGGGGATGGTCACGGCCTCGGCGGTGCGGCGCACCAGCTCCACCAGGGTGCCGCGGCCCTGGTGGGAGGCGGCGATGTCCAGGAACACCAGCTCATCGGCCCCGGCGACGCTGTAGCGGCAGGCCAGCTCCACCGGATCACCGGCATCGCGCAACCCCACGAAGTTCACCCCCTTCACCACCCGGCCATCGGCCACGTCGAGGCAGGGAATGATGCGCTTGGCAACCATGGGCGTCTGGCGGGCGGGGAAAGGATGGGACTGGGGCGGGGTTGGGCAGCGACTCACTGTTAGGGTTGCGCCACTTTTCAGTCGCGCCGCCCCATGGCCCAGGCTGCCACGATCAACGTCGGTTCCAAGGTGCGCATCACCCGCGTGCGCGACCGCATCCCCGCCGACCTGGTGTCGGCCCTCAAGGCCGATGCCAGCGGCACGGTGAAGGGATTCCGCACCGTGGACGGCAAGGGGATCGGCGTGGTGGTGGAGCTGGCCGGCGGCCAGACCGCCTGGTTCTTCGACGACGAAGTGACCCCCGCCTGAGACCCGGTTTGACCAACACCCCCAACCCCGAAGCCAGCAGCGGATCGGCAGCGCGTCAGCTGCTGGGGATGAAGGGTGCTGCCGGCACCAGCAACATCTGGAAGATCCGGCTGCAGCTGATGAAACCGGTGACCTGGATCCCGCTGATCTGGGGGGTGCTGTGCGGCGCGGCGGCCAGCGGCAATTTCCACTGGACCCCCAGTGAGGTGGGCGCCTCGATCGCCTGCATGCTGATGAGCGGCCCCCTGCTGGCCGGCTACACCCAGACGATCAACGACTACTACGACCGCGAGATTGACGCGATCAACGAGCCCTATCGGCCGATTCCCTCCGGGGCGATCCCCCTGGGCCAGGTGAAGGCCCAGATCTGGATCCTGCTGCTGGCGGGTCTGGGCGTGGCCTACGGCCTCGACCGCTGGGCCGGCCACGGCACGCCGGTGCTCTTCCTGCTGGCCCTGGGTGGCTCGCTGGTGAGCTTCATCTATTCGGCGCCGCCGCTCAAGCTCAAGCAGAACGGCTGGCTGGGCAACTACGCCCTCGGCGCCAGCTACATCGCCCTTCCCTGGTGGGCGGGCCAGGCCCTGTTCGGCCAGCTCACCTGGACCACCGCCCTGCTCACCCTGGCCTATTCGCTGGCGGGCCTGGGCATCGCCGTGGTGAACGACTTCAAGAGCGTGGAGGGCGACCGGGCCCTGGGGCTGCAGAGCCTGCCGGTGGTGTTCGGCATCGAGAAGGCCAGCTGGATCAGCGCGGCGATGATCGATGTGTTCCAGCTGGCGATGGTGGCGGTGCTGATCGCCATCGGCCAGCATTTCGCCGCCGTGCTGCTGGTGCTGCTGATCGTGCCCCAGATCACCTTCCAGGACATCTGGCTGCTGCGCGATCCGGTGGCCTACGACGTGAAGTACCAGGCCAGCGCCCAGCCCTTCCTGGTTCTGGGCATGCTGGTCACGGCCCTGGCCATCGGCCACAGCACCCTGGTGGCCTGAGATGACCGACACCACCGTCAGCCGCCCCCGCACCGTTCGCCGGCGTGAACCTCGCAGGGGTATCCCGGTGCTGCCGGTTCTGGCGGCCGCGGCGATCGGCGGTGGCGCGGCGGTGGTGCAGTCGGTGGTGGTGCGCGGTTTTGACGCCCTGCTGCCCGATGCCCGCGGCATCAGCCACTTCAACCGCCCCGGCACGCTCACGATCCTGGCGGCCGACGGCTCGGTGGTGCAGAAGCAGGGGCCGGTGAGCCGCGAGAAGCTCAGCAGCGGCGCCATCCCGCCCCTGGTGGAGCGGGCCTTCATCGCCGCCGAGGACCGCCGCTTCTACAACCACGATGGCGTGGATGTGTATGGCATCAGCCGGGCGATGGTGCGCAACATCTCCCGGGGTTCGGTGGAGGAGGGGGCCAGCACGATCACCCAGCAGCTGGCCCGCACGGTGTTCCTCAGCCAGGACCGCACCCTGCTGCGCAAGCTGAAGGAGGCGGCCCTGGCCGGCAAGCTCGAGCGCCAGCTGGGCAAGCGCCAGATCCTCACCGAATACCTCAATGTGGTGTATCTCGGCTCCAGCGCCTATGGCGTCTCCGATGCGGCCTGGGTGTACTTCTCCAAGACCCCCGAGCAGCTCACCCTGCCGGAGGCTGCGCTGATCGCCGGCCTGCCGCCGGCCCCCTCGGTGTATTCGCCCCTGGTGAATCAGGATCTGGCCCTGCAACGCCGCCGCATCGTGCTGCGCCGGATGCGCGAGCAGGGCTTCATCACCGCGGCCCAGGAAGCTGAGGCCGCCAATGCCCCGCTGGCCCTCAAGCCTGCGGATCCCAAGTATTTCGACAGCACCGCCCCCTGGTACAGCAGTTGGGTGGCCCTGGAGCTGCCCCGGGTGCTCACCAAGGAGCAGCTGGAGGTGGGGGGACTCACCGTGCGCACCGGCATGGACCCAGCGATCCAGGCTGAGGCCCAGAAGGTGATCAATGCCCGGGCCGGCAGCATGGAGGGGGGCCTGGTGGCGATGGAGCCGGGCACCGGCCTGGTACGGGCCATCGTGGGCGGCAAGGACTTCAACCGCAGCCAGTTCAACCGGGCGGTGCAGGCCCTGCGCTCGCCGGGCTCCACCTTCAAGCTGTTCGCCTACACGGCCGCCCTGGAAGCGGGGATGACGCCTGAGGACACGGTGAACGACAAGACCCGCTGCTACAAGGAGGGCTGGCCGCCCAAGCAGTTCTGCATCAAGGGTGCGGGGCAGATCAGCATGGCCCAGGCCGTGGCCCAGTCGAAGAACTCAGCCGCGGTGGGAGTGGCCGAGAAGGTGGCCTACCCGCGGGTGGTGGATGTGGCCCGCCGGCTGGGGATCACCGGCACGGTGGGGGAATACCCGGCCATGGTGCTGGGCTCCAACGAGAAAACCATGCTGGAGATGACGGCCGCCTTCGCCGCCATCAACAACCGCGGGGTGTATGTGGAGCCCACACCGTTCGAGGAGATCCTCGGCCCCGATGGCCAGCTGCTCTACAGCCGCCGCACCGACGGCAAACCGCCCAAGCGGGCCGTGAGCAGCGATGTGGCCGATGCGATGACCTGGATGCTGCAGAAGGTGGTGAGCAGTGGCACGGGCACCGGCGCCGGCCTCTACGACCGCCCGGTCGCCGGCAAGACGGGTACCGCCGAGGGCGCCCGCGACCTGTGGTTCATCGGCTCGATTCCCCAGCTCACCACTGCGGTGTGGTTCGGCTACGACGACAACATCAAGACCGGCAGCAGCAGCGCCCAGGCTGCGGCGGCCTGGGGTGCCTTCATGGCGGGCATCAGAAAGAGCTTCCCGGTGCAGGAGTTCCCGCCCAAGCCGGTGCTGGAAGGCCGCTTCGTGCCCTACGTGCCGCCCAAGGAGAAGAAGAAGCCTGCCGCCGAGCCCGAGCGCCGGGAGCGCCAGGAACCCTGGGAGCCGCCCGATGTGATGGCCCCCGACAGCCGCTGGGAGCCGCCCGCCTACGAGCCCCCGAGCTGGGAGCCGCCCGCTGAGGATGGCGAGCCCCGCGCCCGGCGCCGCTCGGAGCCGGATCCGGTGTGGAACGACCCCGCCCCCAGCTGGAGCGAACCGCCGCCCCCGGCCCCGCGGCCCCGGCCCCAGGCGGCTCCTGCTCCTGCCCCGGCGCCGGCACCCGCCGCCCAACCGGCCCCGGCCGCAGCCCTGCCGGTGGCTCCACCGCCTCCGCCACCGCCGCCGGTGGAGCCGCCGCCGCTGCCACCGATCCCCTGAGCAGAGCCCCTGGGCACATCCCTCAGCCAGCCGTGGTGGCCAACACGGCGGCATAGAAGCCATCCCCAGCGCCCGGGCCCGGGCCCGGCCACCACTGCCTGCTGAAGCGCAGTCCCAGCTGGGGATGGCGGGACAGCAGGGCGGCGATCAGCTCGCCGTTCTCGACCGGATGCACGGTGCAGGTGGCGTACACCAGCAGGCCCCCGGGCCTGAGCAGGGGCAACAGAGCCTCCAGCAGCTGGTGCTGCAGGGCAACCAGCCCGCCGATTGCCGCCGGCTCGATCCGCCAGCGGGCGTCGGCATGGCGGGCCAGGGTGCCCAGGCCCGAGCAGGGGGCATCGAGCAGCACTCGATCGAACACCCCGCGCCATTCGGGCCGCTCCACCGCCAGCTGGGTGGCGTCCGCCACCAGCTGATGGATGCAGCCCAGCCCCAGGCGCTCGGCGTTGCGCCCCAGCCGCCGCAGCCGCGCCTCGGCGCGGTCCACCGCCCAGATCTCGCCCTGGTCGCCGAGCAGCTCGGCCAGGTGGGTGCTCTTGCCCCCCGGGGCGGCGCAGGCATCGAGGATCCGCTGGCCTGGGGCGGGCTCGAGCAGGGGGGCGATGCGCTGGGCGCTGCGGTCCTGCACACACCAGTGGCCCTCGGCGTAGCCGGGCAGCTGGCGCAGGTCGCCCACCCGGCCGCTGAGGGCGATGGCCTGGGGTTCGGCCAGGGCCTCGGCGGCCACGCCCGCCTGCTGCAGGGCCGCCAGCACCGACTCGCGGCTGGCGCGCAGAGGGTTCACGCGCAGATCGAGGCCGGGGGGCTGGTTGCAGCTGGTAGCGAAGGCCTCGGCCCGCTCCGGAGGCAGCCACTGCAGCAGCAGCTCGGCCAGCCAGGCGGGCAGGGAGTGGCGCAGCCCCAGGGAATCCGCCGCCGGCAGCTCCCCCGCCAGCTGGGGCAGCCCCTGCCAGGGCGCCGTGCCGGCGGGCAGGGCGGCGCGGCGGCGCAGCAGGGCACGGAGCATCCCATTGGCCACCGGCGCCAGCCGCCCCAGGCCGGCCCGCTTGGCCAGCTCCACCGTGGTGTTCACGGCGGCGGCCGCCGGCACCCGCCCGCTGAACAGCAGCTGATAGCAGCCCAGGTGCAGCAGCCAGCGCAGCCGCGGCGGCTGGCGCGCGGCCGGCACCTTGCCGAGGGCATCGAGCCAGGCATCGAGCAGGCGCCGCTGGCGGATGGCGCCGTAGGCCAGCTCGGTGGCCAGGGCCCGGTCGGCGGGCTCGAGGGGCAGGCGGTTGAGCTCCCGCTCCAGGGCGCCGTCGGCGTAGGCCCCGGCGGCCACCGCCTGCAGCACCTGCCAGGCCAGCTGGCGCGGCGCCAGGCCGATCGGGGCCGCCTCAACCGTCAAGCGCATCCTCCAGGGGTGGAACCCACAGATAGCGCCCCAGGTGCAGGCGGCCCTCGCCGTCCACCGGGATCCCCTCGGCCAGGAGCAGCTCCCGCTGGATCCAGTCACTGCCCTCACGGCTGGGGGTGAAGCTGATCTGTCCCCTGGCATTCACCACCCGCTGCCAGGGCACCGGCGAGGGCAGGGGCAGGCGGCGCAGGGCCCAGCCCACCTGGCGGGCGCAGCCGTAGGCGCCGATCAGCTCGGCGATCTGGCCATAGGTGGCCAGGCGGCCGCGGGGGATGCGCGCCACGGCGGCGTAGACGCGCTGATCAAACCCGCCAGAAGCGGGCCGGGGAGTGGTCGATTCGGGGCTCCCTGGGGGCATCACGGGCGTACGCGACACCGGGGAATCCTGGCGCTGATCCAGGCCCGCCCTGGACTTAAAATGCTTCTCATCAGATGCGCACCACCCTCAGCCTGGATGACGACGTGCTGGCGGCGGCCAGGGTGCTGGCACGGCAGCGGCGGCAGCCGATCGGCAGCGTGATCAGCGCTCTGGCGCGGCAGGCCCTGGCCACCCCAACCCAGCCAGCGACCAGTCCTGTCCAGACGCAACGCAACGGCCTGCCCCTGTTGCCGCTGCAACCCGGCGGCGCTCCGGTGGATCTTGAGCTGGTGAATCAACTGCGGGACGAGACGCCGTGAGCCAGCCAGGGGATCAGCGCACCGCCCTGCTGGATGTGAATGTGCTGATTGCGCTGGTGGACCCGCGCCACGTGCACCATGAGCTCTGCCATCAATGGTTCGCGGATCAGGGAGAGCGGCCATGGGCCACCTGTGCGATCACCCAGAACGCCGTGCTGCGGATCCTGGGCCACCCCCGCTATCCGAATTCGCCGGGCTCACCCGCCGTGGTGAGCGCGGTGCTGCGCCAGTTGGTGGTCCACCCCCGGCACCGGTTCTGGGGCACCGCACCAAGCCTGCTCGACCATCTGGCGGTGGACACCGACCAGCTGCTGGAGTCGGGCCAGATCACCGATGCCTATCTGCTGGCCCTGGCGGTGCACCACCGGGGCGTGCTGGCCACCCTCGACACCCGCCCCAATCCCCGCAGCGTGAACCAGGGCACCGAGGCGCTCGAAACCCTGCAGCCGCAGACCCGCCCCTGATCCAGCAACCCCTTGGAGTGAACGCGCTGGCCGAAGCTGGGATCCCATCAGCCACAGCCGCACCCCGCGATGCCCCTGCTGCCGCGCCGCTTCGAACGCCTCAAGGCCGTGCTGGATCGGCGCATGGGCGACCTCACGCTGCTGCTGGAGCATGTGGACAAGCCCCACAACCTCTCGGCGATCCTGCGCAGCTGCGACGCGGTGGGGGTGCTGGAGGCCCACGCGGTGTGCCTGGCCGGGCGGCTGCCCACCTTCAACAGCACGGCCCTGGGCAGCCAGAAGTGGGTGCCGCTGCACCTGCACGGCTCCAGCGCCGAGGCGCTGCAGGCCCTGAAGGCCAGAGGCTTCAAGGTGTTCGGCACGCTGCTCAGCGAGGCAGCGGTGGACTACCGCAGCTGCGACTTCACCGGCCCCACGGCGCTGGTGCTGGGAGCGGAGAAGTGGGGGCTCAGCCCGGAGGCGGCCGCGCTGGTGGACCAGGCGGTGACCATCCCGATGCGGGGCATGGTGCAGTCGCTGAATGTGAGCGTGGCCGCGGCAACGCTGCTGTTTGAGGCCCTGCGCCAGCGCCAGGCGGCCGGCCTGGTGCCGGAGGCGGGCGAGGGGGTGGAGCCGGAGCGCTATCGCAGGCTGCTGTTCGAATGGGCCTACCCCCAGGTGGCGGCCTGGTGTGCCCGGGAGGGGCGCCCCTATCCGGCGCTGGATGGGGAGGGGGCGATCGCCGAGGAGCTGCCGCGAACGGTGAAACTGCGCTGCTGAGGCCCAGCCTCCCGGGGCGCCTCCACTGTCCGTAGTCGCCTTACAGTAAGATTGCCTTACGGAAGGAGCGGTACCGGGCATGCAGCACCCCTCCGGAGCACCGCCGCTGGAGCTGGCCACGCTCACGTCCAAGGGCCAGGTGACCGTGCCCAAGGCTGTGAGGGAGGCGCTGGGGCTCCGGCAGGGGGACCAACTCAGCTGGGAAGTGGAGAACGGCTCGGCCAGGGTGCGGGCGGTGGCACCACTTGATCTGGCCTACCTCCAAGGCCTGGAGAGCAGCCTGCAGGAGTGGAGCAGCCAGGCCGACGAAGAGTGCTTCGGGAACCTGTGACGCCATTCCAGGCCCACGACGTGGTGCTGGTGCCCTTTCCCTTCACCGATCGAAGCGCACAGAAGCGGCGACCGGCCGTGGTGCTCTCCCAGCCCCGCTTTCAGCAAACCTCAGGACACGTGCTGCTGGCGATGGTGACGTCTGCCAGGCAATCGAGCTGGCCGCTGGATTGGGAACTTCAACAGGTTGAAGCCGCCGGCCTGCCGCGACCTTGTCTGGTGCGGTTCAAGCTGTTCACCCTGGATCAGCGGTTGGTCCTCAGACCGCTCGGAACGCTGCACCCAGACGATCGGCAAGGGGTGACCAGCCACCTGGCGCAGCTGTTGCAGCTACTGCCCCCGACCCACTGAGGCCGAGCCGCTCAGCCAGCTCTCCAGCCCCTCGCCGAGGAAGGAGAGGCCGAGCACCAGCACGAACATGGCCAGCCCGGGGTAGAGGGCGGTCCACCAGATGCCGGTGGGCAGGGCGGTGAGCGCCTGCTGCAGGTCGCCGCCCCACTCGGGCACGGTTTCCGGCAGGCCCAGGCCGAGGAAGCCCAGGCCGCCGAGCACCAGCACCGCATCGGCGGCGTTGAGGGTGAGCAGCACCGGCACCGAGGTGATCACGTTGCGCAGCAGGTAGCGGCGCAGGATCCACAGGGGCCCGGCCCCGAGCGACTGGGCCGCCTCCACGTAGAGCTCGGCCTTCACCTGGGCGCTCTGGTTGCGCACCACGCGGAAGTACTGGGGGATGTACACCACGCAGAGGGCGGCGGCGGCGTTGGGCAGGCCGCGGCCGAGCAGAAACGCCAGCACCACCGAGAGCAGCAGCACCGGCAGGGTGTAGAGGGTGTCCATCAGCAGCACCAGCAGCCGGTCCACCCAGCCGCCCAGGTAGCCGCTCACCATGCCCAGGGGCACGCCCACCACCAGGGCCACCACCAGGGCGAGCACCACCACCTGCAGGGCCACGCCACTGCCGGCCAGGGTGCGCACGCACACGTCGCGCCCCAGACGGTCGGTGCCGCACCAGTGGGCGGGCGAAGGGGGGGCGTAGATCGGGCTGTCGAGGCCGGCATTGGGCTCCGGCAGCCAGCCGACCTGCACCAGCAGGGGCGTGACCAGGGCGGCCAGCACGTAGAGCAGCACGATCACGATGCCCCAGCGGGCCATCCGGGCCGAGAGGCTGGGGGCGGGGCGGCGCAGCGAAGCGGTCATGGGGCGACCCTACGCAGGGGCGGCGGCAGCGGCAAGGGTGGCGGCACCCTGGCTCGCCGATCGATGGGGCGCTGGTGCGCACCGGCGCCCAGCCCGCACTGGGGCATCGACTCACTGACGGGTTGACGGTCAGCACCGCTCTCGCCGGTTAACCTGCGGCCACTGTGGATCCAGCCATGGGCGCCGCGCGGGTGCTGATTGTTGACGACGACCCGGAATTGCGCGTCTTCCTCCGCACCGAGCTGGAACTGGATGGGTATACCTGCGCTGAGGCTTCCACGGGCCAGCAGGCGCTGACGCTGGCCCGCCAGGAACACTGGGATCTGCTGCTGTTGGACTGGAGCCTGCCGGATTTCAGCGGCGTGGAGCTGTGCCAGCGGCTGCGCCGCACGGACAACAGCACGCCGGTGCTGATGCTCACCGCCCGCGACGATGTGAAGGAGCGGGTGGAAGCGCTGGATGCCGGGGCGGACGACTACCTCACCAAGCCCTTTTCCCTGGAGGAACTGCTGGCGCGGATGCGGGCCCGGCTGCGGCGCGGGGCGGCCGAGGCCGGGACCGACGCGAACGGGCAGACGCCACTGCAGCTGGCCGATCTGCAGCTCAACCCGGCCAGCCGGGAGGTGCGTCGGGGCGAGGAGGAGCTGACGCTCACTGCCAGGGAATTCGCGTTGCTGCACCTGCTGATCCGCCGGCCCAATGCGGTGCACAGCCGCGCCGCGATCCTGGAGGCGGTGTGGGGCGAACACTGGGTGGGCGACGACAACGTGCTGGATGTGTACGTGCGCACGCTGCGGCGCAAGATCGAGCGTCCGGGCCGGCCTGTGCTGATCCACACGGTGCGGGGCGTGGGCTTCATGCTCAAGGAAGGGGCACCAAGGGACTGAGGCCCAGGGCAGCGGCTGAAGCGTGGCGGCTGAGTGGCGACTGACGCGTGGCGACTGAAGCTGGTCTGGCCAGACCAGGTGCACCACCCCATCCCAGCCCGGCGGATCAGCGTTCCAGCAGCTGCCAGAAGCTCCAGCAGCGGCCGAAGGATTCACGCAGGCTGCCCACGAATGTGGCGTGGCTCTCGAGGCCCAGCCAGGCGTCGATCTCGGCGGCGAGCCGCTCACAGCTGCGCAGGTGTTCGGCGGCATGGCGGTAGCGCCGGGTGCGGCCTGAGGAGAGGGCGAACAGCACCAGGGCGCGCAGCAGGATGGTGGCCGCCAGCGGGTGGGCGGAGCTGAGGCGTTCGGCCGCCGGGGTGAGCACCTCGAAGGCCTCGCCATCCCAGATCTGGCCGTGGTTGATCACCAGCCGCGCCGCCCGGGGCAGGGCGGGCCAGTGCACCAGGAACTGCAGGGCGAGCAGGGGATCGGGATGCTGTTCGGCGAGCTGCAGGGCCCGCTCCTCGGCGTCCACGTCGGCGAAGTCGTCGAGCTGCTGCAGGTAGGCGCGCAGGTGGGGGATCGAGAGGTTCCGGCAGAAGAGATCCCAGCGCTGCTGCTGGGCATGGTCGCGGCGGCCCAGCTGCTCGAGGGCGGCGATGCGGGCGTCGGCCCACTCCAGCGCCTGCCAGGGGGTGAGGTTGGCGGCGGCCCCATCCAGCAGCGCCAGGGCCTGCTCAGGCCGGCCCGCCTGCAGCAGGTGCTGGGCCACCTCGGCGGCCACGGCGGGGCGGCCCAGCTGCTGGGCATCGAACAGGGCCAGGTAGGCATCCACGTCGCCGCGGGCTTCGGCGATCTGGCGCAGGGCATCGCTGGCATCGGGGCCGCCGTGCTGCTCAAACCAGTGCTGCAGCAGGGCCAGGCCCGGCTCGCCCAGGGCGGAGGCCACGCTGGGGATCAGGGTGTCGAACTGGCCGTAGCCATTGGCGGCGATCAGTTCCAGCACCTGCTCAGCGAGGGCCTCAGGGCTGAGTGCGGCCGCCAGCGCCACCGGGCCCAGATCGGCCAGGGCCTGCTCGAACACCCCCAGCAGGGTGCCGGTGGTGTCGGAACTGCGCTCGAAGATGCCATCGGCGAGCTCGAGAAAGCGCACCAGCAGCTGGAAGGCCAGGGCCGGATCGGCTGCGGCGATGGGACCGCAGATCGCCTCATGCTGGGCCTGCAGATCGGCGACCAGGGCCTTGCGCTTGCGGGAATCCACGAAGGTGGTGGCGCGGGCGATGGCCGCCAGCCGCTTGCGCACCTCCTGGGCGGCGCCGCCGGCGCCATCGGCGGCGGCGAGGGCCAGGCGCAGGCGGCGCTGGATCACGGCATTGCCGCTGCTCACCTCAATCAGCAGCTCAGCCAGGGCGGCGGCACCCAGGGCCTCGAGATTGCTGGCATTGAGGGTGCGCTTGCTGGCCATCGCCTGTGGCAGGACGGGCTCAATTCTGGGTGGACCGCAGCGATGCCAGGCAGGCGGCCCGCATCACGCCTCCATCAGCACAGCCAAAGCTTCACTCAGTTGGAGTCGGTTGCGGGCGGTGTCTGCGAGGAAGAATCGGCATTGCGCAACAAGGCATCCATCCTGGAGTTGAGACCGGCGAGCCGCTTGTTCTCTTGCCTGAGCCGCTCGGTTTCTTTCTCGATCTGCTCGGTTTCGATCTTCAGCTGCTGCAAGCGCTTCTCGCTTTCGAGCTCGCTCAGCTCGTGCTGCTTCGTTCGCTGCTCGATGTCGTAAACGGGACGCCAGTTGAACATCGCCAGCAAGCGCCGCCAGGGCGGCAAAGTGGAGACCCATGTAGATCGATCAGAACAGCCCCTTGTCATGGGCGGGGAGGCTGCTGAGGTGGAAGAGGCTGTCATCGCCGTAGTTTGTTGTGAACGAAATCAACAGCAGCAAGATGCCCGCGAAGAGGGTTGACCAACCCTGTCGATCGAACAGATACGCCTGCGGGACCTGGCCGGCTCGATCTGAAACACGCTGAATCCTTTCCACACGCTAGCGACATCAAACCAACCGAAGAACCAGCATAGTACACCTGTACCCGCAAGGAATCGCCGGCGGGTGCCAGCCAAGCGCCATCAACCCCCACCCGCCAACAACGACTGAAAATCAGCCCCACCGCCAGGGTGGTCGGCCACCTGCACGCGGCCGCCCATGACCTCGATCAGCAGACGCACCACCGACAGGCCGATGCCGCTGCCGCGGTGGGGGCTGGCCAGGCCGGCGCTGCCGCGCACGAACCGCCGGAAGATCGCCTCGCGCTCGGATGGCAGCACGCCGGGGCCGCGGTCGATCACGTGCAGCACCAGCTCACCGGCTGGGCCGCTGCTGGCGCTGAGGGTCACCGGGCCATCGCTGTAGAGCAGGCCGTTGTCCACCAGGGCGGTGAGGCACTGCTGCAGGCGGTGCGGGTCGGCGTGGGCGACGGGCGGCTCGGGGGTGGCGGCCAGCTGGAGCTACAGGCGGCCGCCGGCCTGAACGGCGAGACGCTCGTGCAGTTCGAGCAGCACGTCGTCTGCATGGAGGGGGCGGCAGCGCAGGTGCAGGCGGCCGGAATCGTTGCGGGCCAGGTCGAGCAGGTCGCTCACCAACGTGCCCATGCGCTCGGCCTCCTGCTGGATCAGCTGCAGGGCGGGCGGCTGGGGGCCGCGGCGCTGCAGTTCGTTGTGGAGGATTCGGCGGGGCTCCGCTCGCGGCCGGCAGGGGGTTGAGCCTGGCGAGGGGGTTGGGCCAAGAGAAGCCTGGATCCCGCTGAACCAGCGGGCTCTCCACGATCTGCAGCCCTGCCAGAGCTTGCGCATCAGCCGCCGTGCTCGGCCAGCCAGGCGGCCAGGTCGGCGGGGCTGCCGAAATCGAGCAGTGCCTCGGCAAGGGCCTCCAGTTGCTCCAGCGGCAGCGCCTTGATCCGGGCCGCGGTGGCGTTGCTGAGGGGTCCGCAGCGACGGTTGAGCAGGCGAAGGATCACCTTGACCTCGCCACGGGCTTCGCCCTCCTGCCGGCCCTCCTCAATCCACTCCTGGGCGACGCGGGTGTGGCGCAGGTCTTTGGCGGGAATGGTGGCGAACTCCATGAAGTCCTCGCGAGTGAGAAAGGGAAGCCGCTCCAGAAGGATAGTTTGAACGGCAGAAAGCAGATCCGGGCGGCGTTCCAGGATCTGCTGGGAGCTGGCCTGCAGCTCGGCTTCCGGCCGCACCGGCAGCGTGAGCAGGCTGAGCAGGGGATCGAGATCGGCTTGCTGGCCCAGCTCTTCCAGGCTCAGCCACTGCACGCAATCAACAAACGCCTGCAGCGGCTTCGGCAACAGGGCGGGGCCGAGGCTGAGGCGCTGGTGCGGCACCAGCACCACCACGGCCAGGTGCTCCACTTGCGGGTGGAGCTGCAGAAAGCGAAGGCTCTGAGCGCCAAGCCGATGCTTGAACCCCGGCTTGCTTTGCATCTGCACCTCCAGCAGCACCACCGGCTGTTCCGCTGTGCCCGTATCTGCTGAACGAGGCCAGAAAGCCCCATCAAGGCGATGGCTCGCCGCCTTCAGCTCCGGCGCATCAAAGCGATAGAGCGCGTCGCCCGGAGCGTCGGGCCCGAGCGAGGGAACCAATGAGCCGCCTTGCGGCAACAGCAAGGCGACCAGATCCGGCGCGCTCTGGAACAGCCCGTAGAACCAGTGATCCGTTTTCACGGCTCAGCAACGCGCAGCAAACAACCACTCGACACCGGCCAGACCTCCAACCCAACCAACTCATAGTACGCCCGTACTGCCGCCCACGGCTTCCGTGTTTTCACGGTTGACCAGCCCAGGCGCTGGACCCCGTGGCCCCGTGGAGCCGACCTGCACGCCATCACCCCCCACCCGCCAACACCAACTGAAAATCCGCCCCACCACCGGGCGCATCAGCCACCTGCACGCGGCCGCCCATGGCCTCGATCAGCAGACGCACCACCGAGAGGCCGATGCCGCTGCCGCGGTGGGGGCTGGCCAGGCCGGCGCTGCCGCGCACGAACCGCCCAAAGATCGCCTCCCGCTCGGATGGCAGCACGCCGGGGCCGCGGTCGATCACGTGCAGCACCAGCTCACCGGCTGGGCCGCTGCTGGCGGTGAGGATCACCGGACCGTCGGTGTAGAGCAGGGCGTTGTCCACCAGGGCGGTGAGGCACTGCTGCAGGCGGTGGGGGTCGGCGAGGGCGACGGGCGGCTCGGGGATGGCGGCCAGCTGGAGCTGCAGGCGGCCGGCGGCCTGGACGGCGAGGCGCTCGTGCAGTTCGAGCAGCACGTCGTCGGCATGGAGGGGGCGGCAGCGCAGGTGCAGGCGGCCGGAATCGTTGCGGGCCAGGTCGAGCAGGTCGCTCACCAACGTGCCCATGCGCTCGGCCTCCTGCTGGATCAGCTGCAGGGCGGGCGGCTGGGGGCCGCGGCGCTGCAGGGCCTGCACGTGGCCGGAGATCAGGGTGATCGGCGTGCGCAGTTCGTGGGCCACGCCATCCACGAAGCTGCGCTGCCGCTCCCAGGAGTCCACCAGCCGGCCGTGCAGCTGGTTGTAGGCGATGGCGATCGGCTGCAGCTCCTCGGGCTGCTCGGCCACGGCGATGGCATCGGCGGCATCGGGCGGAACGGCGGCGGCACTGAGCTGGGCGGTGAACTGGCGCAGGGGCAGCACCAGGCCGCGGCGCAACACCAGGCGCAGCAGGGCACTGGTGAGCAGGCTGGACACCCCGGCGGCGGCGAGCAGCAGCCAGAAGTTGAACCACTCGCGGCGCACCGAGGCGGACACGTCCTCCTCCACCAGCAGGCCGGCGCGGCTGCCATCGGCCAGCTGCAGCGGCAGCTGGCTGAGCAGCCACTGCTGATCGCCGCGCATCAGCGGCTGGGCATCGCTGATCTCAGTGCCGGCGGGAAGCAGGCTGAGGCGCAGGTTGGGCAGCAGCGAGGAGGCGAGCAGGGGCTGCAACTGGGCGCTGCCACTGGCGCGGCGCTCGAGTTCGGCGGCGAGCTGCTCTGCGGTTTGGCGGTGGGCGGCGACGCGATCGAAGGCGGCGATGCGCTGGTTCACCAGCAGCAGAAGGCTGTAGCCGGCCAGCACCGCCAGCAGGGAGGTGCTCTGCAGCCAGAGACGCAGGGGCGAGAGGCGCACCGGCCCGGGATTCAGGGAATCCTCAGATTCTGCTCAGCCCGCCTTTGTTGGCAGCGCCGGCCGGCGGGGCAATCATGACCCTGTACTCGACAGACGAGCTCACCTCATGACCTCCCGTCTCCAGGCCAAGCTGCTGGCCCAGCGCGCCCTCTTCCAGCGCCTGCAGAGCAGCAAGAAGCGCAGCAAGCTCCAGGCCGGCTTTACGCTGATCGAGCTGCTGATTGTTGTGGTGATTATTGGTATTCTCAGTGCTATTGCGATTCCTACTTTCATCAATCAGCAAGATAATGCACGGCTTAATGCAAATCTTGCTACTGTGACAGGCTCTGCACGAGCTTGCGCCGCTGCGAAGCTCACCGGCGTAGCTGCTGGCACTCTTGCAGGCGGGACATGCAATCCAAGTAGTACTGATGCAGATGCATTTACTCTAGGGGCAGCAGGCACAAATGATCTCGCCACTGTCAGCGCGAATGCAGATGGCACAACAACCCAGACTGCGCCCGCACCCTAGGAATAATGATTAAGCCCAATCAATCCCTTCAATTCAAGCCACCCTTACGGGTGGCTTTTTTGTGCATCCCATCAACCCGTAAAGGCATGGCAATCAGTGCCAAAAGATCGCAAGGGCGGAGCATCATCCCAAGAAAAGAGCCTGGTGCATGGATCGCAAAGCTCACGCTGGACGACCGCTCCCTGGCGCTTTTTCGTATTGGGATCGGCTTGATCGCGGTATTCAATGTCATTGCTCGCGCAAGCTCTGGAGAATTTCTCACCTCATCGCAGGGAATTACTTTTTCAGACATCATCAATCGCGCCCAGGATGGAGCCTGGTCATTCCATTGGCTCGCAAGCGATAGCACCTGCCTCCAGCTGGCAATTCTAGTGGGAATGGGATTGTGCGCGCTCATCTTTGCCGCCGGGCTTCGCAGCCCTCTGAGCGCGGCTTTTCTGCTTCTCTTCACAGTCTCACTGCACAACAATAATCCGCTGATCATCAATACTGGCGACCGTCAACTGGCCACCCGCCCTGTTGTGAGGCAGCCTACTTCCACTAGGGCGGGTGTGGACTTTAGACCGGCTGCTGCGCCCAGCAGATGCAGATGCCAACGCTTGCCAGCAAAGAAATAGTACGGCCAGACGACTAGCTGAACTGGGTTACATCGCCCAGATTGTGCTGATCTACTGGATGGCCGCCAGCCACAAATCCATCCAGGGCTGGCTCTTCGAGGGTTCCGCCGTGTGGCTGGCCTTCCACATCGACATCTTCACCTGGCCCGCCGCCCGTCAGCTGCTGGCCTATCCCGCTTTGCTGCAACTGTTCAGCCGGGGCGCCTATCTGATCCAATGGCTGGCGCCGCTGCTGCTGATCTGGCCCAGCCGCTCGCTGTTCCCCCGCCTGCTGGGCGTGGGGCTGTTGCTGAGCATGCACGTAGGCTTTCCGCCCTTTCTCAAGCTGGGCCTGTTCCTCTGGGTGAGCATCGTCTGCCTGCTGCCGCTGGTACCCGGCCAGTTTTGGGATCGCCTGGTCACAGCCAGGCCAGCGCCCCAAAACCTGCCCACGATCTACTACGACCAGGACTGCCGCTTCTGCCGCGACGCCGCCACTATTCTCACCCGTCTGCTGCGCCTGGAGGCCTGTGCGCTGCTGCCCGCCCAGAGCCAGCCAGAGATGGAGGCGCTGATGCGAGAGGCCAATTCGTGGGTGGTGCAAACGGCTGATGGCCGCCGCACAGTGGAATACAGCGCCTTCCTGCAGCTCTGCGCCGCCTCGCCCTGGGCCCACCGGCTCGGCCGCCCGCTGGCCTGGTGCACCCCACTGGGCACCCGCCTCTACCGGCTGGTGAGCCACCATCGCCGAAGCGCGTGGCGCCTGCTCAATGCCCTACGCGGCAAACCCGTTGCCATCGGCGCCCGGCTGCAGCAGGCCTGCGCTGCCACCGCGATCCTGCTGATGCTGGTGGGCGCCTGGCACGCCAATCTGGCCGCGGTGTCTGCTTCGTTCCGCCAGGCCACGGAGTCCTTCGGCAACCGGCTCCGGCACCTGGGGCTGCAACAGCGCTGGATCGTGTTCTCGCCGATGCCGATGGTGAACGACGGCTGGTTTGAACTGCAGGTGCAACCCACCAGCGGCAGCCCGCAACGCCTGCTCGTGCCAAGCCTCTCCCCCCGCAACGGCAACAGCAACCCGTTCCGCAGCGGGCGCGTGTACCGCAACCAGCGCCAGCGCAAGTTCTTCCTCAACCTTCAGGAACCCGAGCACGCCAAGGCCGCCGCGGCCTACGTGCGCGACGCCTGCCGCCAGCTCTCCGCCCGACCCGGCTTTCGCCCCAGCCAGCTGGATCTGGTGTGGATGCAGGAAACCAGCCAACCGCCGCCACTGCCGCCCGCGCCCGTGGTGGCCGTGCCCCGCCTGCGCCAGAGCTGCGGCTGAACCGGCAGAGCCGGCGTTCAGCCGGCGTGCATCGCCAGCCAGGCCGTGAGGTCGGCGGCGCCGCTGCTGAAATCCAGCAGTGCCAGCCCCAGGGCCTCCAGCCGCTCCAGCGGCAAGGCCTGTCAGGCGACAGCGAAAACTGGTCCGGAGGCGACACGAAAACTGGTCCACCCCGTGGAGCACAACAGCAGGGCGAGCAAGGGACGAGGCGGGGCGCCACCTCTGGAGCCGATGGTTCTGGAGAC
>Ga0315900_10002933_pt1 | contig 25423 bp, 23 predicted proteins | sample LakEriMetagenome_FD_203521 | JGI IMG/M metagenome (GOLD analysis project Ga0315900, IMG submission 203521) | Freshwater fungal communities from buoy surface, Lake Erie, Ohio, United States - Buoy 12 MA114 | ecosystem: Environmental > Aquatic > Freshwater > Lake > Lake biofilm | place: USA: Lake...
GCAGCACGAAGGTCAGCCCCTCGCCCGCAATGATCGCCCAGTAACCCGCATGCCACATCCAGGGCGCCGTGATCGCCCGGTACATCGCCGCATTGTCGGGAAAGGTCGTGTCCATGCTGAGCACATGGCGCACGAATTCGAAGTTCGAATTATAGTCGGTGATGTTGTTGAAGGTCACCAGAAAGGCAAAGGCGGCCAGCGCCAGCACCATCACGATCTTGCACAGACGGACTACCGGCATCGCCTCTCTCCCTTCGCCTTCTTGCCAACGGCCTTATCGTCCGGATCTGAGGCCCGGCACAATGGCCACGGGTCCTATCCTTGGTCCGCGAGCCATTCCGTCACCGCCGGCCGTACCGACCCCGCCCCGGCGGCGCGGGCCGCATCGACCACGGCGCGCGCTTCGGCCAGGTCCACGCGGCGGATCAGATGCTTGACCGGCCCGACCGAGGCCGGCCGCATCGACAGCGCGCGGAACCCCAGCGCGGCCATCACCACCGCTTCGACCGGCCGCCCTGCATCCTCGCCGCAAAAGCTGAGCGGCGTCCCCGCTGCCCGGCAGCGTGCCACGATCATCTCGAGCAGGCCCAGGAACCCCGCATCCAGCGTGTCGTACCGGCGCCGCACCCTTTCGTTCTCGCGGTCGGCGGCAAAGAAGAACTGCTTGAGATCGTTGCCCCCCACCGAGACGAAATCCACCTCGCGCCAGAACCCCTCCGGCGCGAAAGCGAGGCTCGGCGTTTCGAGCATGACGCCCACCTCGCAGCGTTCGGGCAGCGGATGGCCGAGGATGCGCTCACGCTCCAGCGCCTTGTCGACCTCGGCCCGTGCGCGGCGGTATTCCCCGGATTCGGCGACCAGCGGAAACATCACCGCCAGCGGCCGCCCCTTCGCCGCCCGGATCAGCGCCTGCACCTGCATCCGCAGCACCCCGGGCATGTCGAGCCCCAGCCGGATCGCGCGCCACCCCATCGCCGGGTTCGGCTCGTCGTTGGGCTTCATGTAGGACAGCACCTTGTCCGACCCGATGTCGAGCGTGCGGAACGCCACCCGCCGGCCGCGCGCCGAATCCATCACCCGGGCATAGAGCGCGGACAGTTCGGCCCGGCGCGGCATCTTGTTGCGGATGAGGAACTGCAGCTCGGTCCGGAAAAGCCCCACCCCCTCGGCCCCCGACCCGGCAAGCGAGGGCAGATCGGCCATCAGACCCGCATTCATCTGCAAGGATATCACCGTCCCGCAAAGCGCCTGCGCCGGCAGGTCGCGCAGGCCGGCATAACGCTCCATCGCGCGGGCCTGCATCGCGATCTTGTCGTCAAAGGCCTTGCGGATCGTCTCTTCGGGGCGCAGATGCACGATGCCCTGATCCCCGTCGACCAGGACCGCATCCCCGTTCAGCGCCTCGGTCGTGATCCCCGCCGCATGGATGACCAGCGGAATCGCCCAGGCCCGCGCCACGATCGCCGCATGGCTCCCGACCGAGCCCTCTTCAAGCACGATCCCCCGCAGCGTCTTGCCGTATTCCAGAAGCTCACCGGGGCCGATATTGCGCGCCACCAGCACCGGGTTCTCCGGCATCTCTGCCCCGGTTTCGGCACCCTGCCCCGTCAGGATGCGCAACAGCCGGTTGGACAGGTCATCGAGGTCATGGAGCCGGTCGCGCAGATAGGGGTCCGCCGCCTGCCCCATCCGGCTTCGCGCCAGCGACTGTTCCTTTTCCACCGCCGCCTCGGCCGACAGGCCCGACCCGATATCCCCCTCCATCCGTCTCAGCCAGCTGCGCGAATTGGCAAACATCCTGTAGGCCTCGAAGACCTGCACCTGATCGGGGTCCACGCTTGTCGCGGTCGACAGCATCTGGTCGACCGCCGCGCGCAGCGTGTCGATCGCTGCCCGCAGCCGCTGAAGTTCCCGTTCCGGATCGTCCGAGATCGGGTTGGTGATCACCACGCGCGGCTCGTGCAGATAGACCCGCCCCGCCGCCGCGCCCTCCTGGCCGCTTGCGCCGCGAAAGGTCACCGGGCGCTGGTGGCGCAGCGACGGCGCGCCCCCGTCGCCGCCGACAAAGGCGCCAAGCTCGGTCATCTCGGCCAGCACCATCGCCACGACCTCGAGCGCGTAGACCTCGTCGGCGGAAAACTCCCGCGCGGCCTTGGACTGCACGACCAGCACGCCCAGCGCCTCGCCCAGCCGCTGGATCGGCACGCCGCAGAAGCTCGAAAAGACCTCCTCGCCCGTTTCGGGCATGTAGCGGAAGCCCCGCTCCTGCGGGGCATTGGCGGTGTTGACCACCTGCCGCGTCCGCGCGGTGCGGCCGACCAGCCCCTCGCCCAGCCGCATCCGCGTCTTGTGCACCGACTCGGGCTTCAGCCCGACCGTCGCGCAGAGCTCCAGCGTCTCGGCGTCGCGGAAGAGATAGACCGAACAGACCTCTGTCCCCATCGACGAAGCGATGAGACCCACGACCCGGTTCAGCCGGTCCTGCCCCGCGCTCGTCTCGGCCAGGGCGGCGCGCAGACGGCCGAGCAGCTTGCGGCTCTCGCTCTCTGCGCGGTCGGCCATCAGGATTCTCCCACATCGGCCCTGGCGGGGGGCCAGACGACCTTAGATCAGAAAGCGGCCGTCAGGGGAACCGGGAAGCCATGCAGGTGCAGCATGGATGCCGCAGTCAGCGGGGAAGCGGCGCGGTGCGGTAGAGCGTGACCTTGAGGCCGCCATGCGCGACCGGTCCCTCGACCGGCAGGAAGGGCAGTCCCGCCGCCTTTGCCAGCCCGGCATCCGCCGTGATCAGCCCCACCCGCCAGCCCGCGAAACGTTCGCGCATCACCCGCCCGAACGTGGCATAAAGCGCAAAGAGCGGCCGCCGTTCGCCGATCCGCGTGCCATAGGGCGGGTTGACGATGACCAGCCCCGGCGCCACGCCCTCGGGCGGGGCCGCATCGCTGATCGCGGCGCGCCGAAAGGTGCAAAGCCCCGCCACGCCCGCCCGCGCCGCATTGGCGCCCGAGGTGCGGATCGCCCCGTCATCGCGGTCGCTGCCAAAGGCCGAGACAGCCCCGGTCACCTCGGTCGGATGGCCCCGCATCGCCGCCCAGCGCACCGGATCGAACCCCGCCAGCCGCTCGAAGGCAAAGGACCGCGCCCGCCCCGGTTTCAGCCCCGCTGCCATCTCGGCCGCCTCGATGACAAAGGTCCCCGATCCGCACATCGGATCGACCACCGCCTCGCCCGGGCGGTGGCCGCAGGCGCGCAGGAACAGGGCGGCCATGTTCTCGCGCATCGGCGCGCGGCCGACCTCGGGCTTCATCCCGCGCTTGTGCAGCGCCTCGCCCGAGGTATCGACGCTCAGCATGCAGAGATCGTCGTCGATCCGGACCTTGACCGCGACCGCCTCGCCCGGGTCCTCCTCCCGCCCCCTGGCGCCCATGATGCGGACCTCGGCCCCCAGCGTTTCGGCAATCGCGCGCCCCACCCGCTCGGCCGCCGCGCCCGCGTGATAGATACGCGAGGCATGGCACACCGCCTCCACCCGCACCGGCACGTCCGGCCGTAGCACCACTTCCCAGGGAAACTTGCGCGCCCGCTTGTCAAGCTGCGCCAGATGCATTGCCCGGAAGGCGCCCACCCGCGCCAGCACCCGCGCCGGCCCGCGCAGTTCCAGGTTCGCGCGCCAGACCTCGGGCCAGCCACCGCTCAGCGTCACCCCGCCCGGCACCGCCGTGACGCCGGCAAAGCCCGCCTCCCGCGCTTCCTCGGCCAGCACGGATTCGAGCCCCGGGGGCGCGACAAGGAAGATTTCCGCAGGCTCGCCCTCACCCGGCATCCGACCGCCCGCGCCGGTCGTGCCGAAGGTTGGCGTAGAGCACATGGTTGCGCCAGCGCCCGTTGATCTGGAGATAGCTTTGCGCCACGCCTTCGTATTTGTAGCCGCAGCTTTCCAGAAGCCGCCGCGACGGCGTGTTTTCCGGCAGGCAGCCTGCCTCGATCCGGCTGAGGTCCATCACTGCAAAGGCGTGGTGGACCACGGCCATCAGCGCCTCGCGCATATAGCCGTGCCGGGCATGGGGCGCCCCGATCCAGTAGCCTGTCGTCCCCGCCTGCGCCGGCCCCCGGCGGATATTGTCCAGCGTGATCGCCCCGAGAAGCGCCTCGTCCTCGCGCCGGATCAGGAAGAGAGGCACCGCCGTCCCGTTCGCAATCGACCGCTGCGCCCAGTAGACGCGGTTGGTAAAGCTTTTCCGCGTCAGGTGATCGGGTGCCCAGCTCGGCTCCCAGGGTATCAGGAACTCCCGGCTTTGTTCGCGCAAGGCGACCCAGGCGCGGTAATCGGCGTGCACGGGTGCCCGCAGGATCATCCGTTCGGTATCGAGCCGGAGCCTGCGCCCGCGCCCCAGCATCAGGCCGCGAGCCTCTCCCGCAGGGCCGCGAGGGTCGGCGCCGTCCCGGCCGGGCCGTAGAGCGCCATTGCCGCGCCGGCCTGCCCGGCCATCCGCCCGGCGAAATCGCGCACCGCCCGGTCGGTCACCGCGTCGATCTTTGCGATGGCCTCCTCGATCGACGGCACCCTCCCCCAGATCGACAGCATCCGTGCCAGCCGCTCGGCCCGGGTCGAGGGGCTTTCGAGCCCCATCAGCATCCCGGCCTTCATCTGCGCCCGCGCGCGGGCGACTTCGGCCCCGCTCATGTCGTTGGCCGCCCGGCGCAATTCGTCCACCGTCAGATGGGCAAGCTCTCCGATATCCTCGGCCGAAGTGCCGGCATAGATCGTCGTCAGCCCGGTATCTTCATAGGCGCCGGTCTGGGCAAAGATCGTATAGCAGAGGCCCCGTTTCTCCCGCGCCTCCTGAAAGAGCCGCGACGACATTCCACCGCCCAGCGCCATCGACCAGACCTGCGCGGTATGGATATCGTCGCTGCGGTAATCCGGCCCTTCGAGCGCCAGCGCGAAATGCACCTGCTCCAGGTCCTTGATCTCCCGCCGCTCTCCGCTTCTCCAGCGCGCAGGCTCGATCAGCCGCGGCCGCGCGACCGGCGAAAGATGCCCGAACAGCCCTTCGGCCGCGCGGCAGACCGCCTCGTGGTCAACCGCGCCCGCGGCGCAGAGGATCATCTGCCCCGGCGCGTAATGTTCGGCCACGAAAGTCGTCAGGTCGCCCCGCCCATAGGCCTCGATCCGCCCTGCATCGCCCAGGATCGTGCGGCCCAGCGGCTGGTCGGGATAGGCCGCCTCCTGCAACCAGTCAAAGACGATGTCGTCGGGCGTATCCAGCGCCTGCCCGATCTCCTGCAGGATCACGCCCCGTTCGACCTCGATCTCCTCCTCGGCAAAGGCGGGGTTGAGCAGGATATCCGCGATCACCTCAAGCGCGAGGCCCGTATCCTCCTCCATCACCCGTGCGTAATAGGCCGTCATCTCGCGCGAGGTATAGGCGTTGATATAGCCCCCCACATCCTCGATCGCCTCGGCAATCTGCAATGCCGTCCGCGTCGCCGTACCCTTGAAGGCCATATGTTCCAGGAAATGCGCGATCCCGTTCTGCTCGGCCCGTTCGTGGCGTCCGCCTGCCAGAACCCAGACCCCGACCGAGGCCGATTTCAGCCCCGGCATGTCCTCGGTCGCGATGCGGAACCCATTGGAAAGCGTGTGCAGCCTGACGGTCACGTCGCGATGATCCTTCAGATTCTGGCCCTGATGATGGACCGCAGTTCGCCCAGGTCGTTGCCGACCCGCGTCACCCGTTCCGGCCGGTCATACAGGTCGCCCATGCGCGAGGGAAGGGGGGGCCGGACCCCCGTCGCCGCCGCCACCGCATCGGGAAACTTGGCCGGATGCGCGGTGGCCAGCGTCACCATCGGCACCGGGCCAAGGAACTCCTCGGCCACATGCACGCCCACCGCCGTATGCGGGCACAGGACCTCGCCCGTCGTCGCCGCGATCCGGGCGATGGTCTCTGCCGTCTCGGTCTCGGACGCCCGGCCCGAGCCGAAGCGTTCGCGCAGCCAGGCCCAGACCCCAGCGCCCAGGTCGAACCCGCCCGCCTGCGACAGCGATGCCATCCGCGCCCGCACCCCGGTCGCATCCCGCCCGCAGGCTTCGAACAGCGCGCGTTCGAAATTCGACGACACCTGGATATCCATCGACGGGCTGATCGAGGGCACGACCGCCCCCTTGACCTGCCGCCCCGTCACCATCGTGCGGTGCAGGATGTCGTTCTGGTTCGTGGCAATCACCAGCCGCGCCACCGGCAGCCCCATCGCCCGCGCCACATGGCCGGCATAGATGTCGCCGAAATTGCCCGTGGGTACGGTAAAGGCGACCTTGCGCCCCGGCGCGCCCAGCGCCACCGCGGCGGTGAAGTAATAGACCACCTGCGCCAGCACCCGCGCCCAGTTGATCGAATTCACCCCCGCCAGCCGCACCTCGTCGCGAAAGGCAAGGTCGTTGAACAGGTCCTTGAGCCGCGCCTGGCAATCGTCGAAATCACCGTCGAGCGCGAGCGCATGGACATTGCCCTCCACCGGCGTCGTCATCTGCCGCCGCTGCACCTCGGACACCCGCCCATGCGGGTAGAGGATGAAGACATCCACCCCCCTCAGCCCGCGGAACGCCTCGATCGCGGCCGATCCGGTATCGCCGCTCGTCGCCCCCACGATGGTGATCCGGCTGCCCGACCGCGCCAGCACGGCCTGGAACATCTGCCCGATCAACTGCATCGCAAAGTCCTTGAAGGCCAGCGTCGGCCCGTGGAACAGCTCGCACAGGAAATGGTTCGCCCCGATCTGTACCAGAGGCGCCCGCGCCGCATGGCCGAACCCGGTATAGGCCGCCCCGATCAGGCCGCGGAACTCGGCCTCGGTGAAGGTATCCCCGACGAAAGGCCGCATCACCCGGAAGGCCGTCTCCTCATAGCTCAGCCCCGCCAGCGCGGCGATCTCGGCCTTGCTCATCACCGGCACGGACTCGGGCACATAAAGCCCCCCGTCACGGGCAAGGCCGGCCATCATGGCCTCTTCAAAGCCCAGCACCGGGGCCTGCCCCCGGGTCGAGACGTAGCGCATCAGACCGTCCCCCCCTGCGCCGACCGCACCGCGCGCCAGGCCAGAAGCCCCGCCATCGCCGCCCAGACGGCAGCGAGCGAAAACCACGTGATCGCATAATTCAGGTGATCGTTGGGAATGCCGGCCGTGTCGATCGGCCAGGGCGTCACCCCAAGATCGGCCCCCGTCACCTCGCGCGCCACGACCAGCACCTGCTCGGTCCCGAGGGCCGCGACCATCGCCGGCACATCGCGCGCAAACCAGATGCCGCGCGCCGCATCGGGCGCGGGTGTCCAGCCGTCCGTCTCGTCCGGCCAGTGCAGGTTGCCGGTGACCGTCACCGCGCCGGCCATGCGGGACGCGTCCTTCTGCGCCTCCGGGACAAAGCCGAGGTCGACCATCACGCGCCGGTCTTCTGCCGTGAGGACCGAGATCACGCGATAGCCCGGCCCCTCTTCCTTGCGCGAGGTCAGGACGTGCAGCTCCTCTCCGCCCAGCGCGCCGCTGACCGTCACCGGCAGATAGATGTCGCGGGCGCGGTCAGGCGCCCCGGGCAGCGCGACCGGCTCGGCCGCGATCTTTGCCTCGATCTGCGCGAGAATCGCGTCCTTCCACTCCAGCCGCCTGAGCTGCCAGGTGCCCAGCGCGATCAGCACCGCACAGCCCGCGATGCCCAGAAGAACCGGAAAGGCGATCCGCCTCAGCACGCTTTGTCCCTTGTCCCGCAGCCTTGAATGAAAACGCGCGGGACGATCATCCCGCGCGTCCGCATCACCCGCAACGCCGGCAGGGTCAAGCCCCGCCCGGTGGGCGTCAGCTGCCCCAGATGTAGACGGCAAAGAACAGGAACAGCCAGACCACGTCGACGAAGTGCCAGTACCAGATCGCCGCTTCGAAGCCGACATGCTTTTCGGGCGTGAAATGCCCGCGATAGACGCGCATCAGGCAGACGAACAGGAAGATCGTCCCGATGATCACATGCAGCCCGTGGAACCCCGTCGCCATGAAGAAGTTGGCGCCATAGATGTTCCCCGCCAGGCCAAAGGCGGCATGAGTGTATTCATAGGCCTGCAGGACCGTGAAGGCGAGGCCGAGGACGATCGCGAGGATCAGGCCGTTCTTCACGTCGCGGCGGTTGTTTTCATGCACAAGCGCATGATGCGCCCAGGTTGCCGCCATCCCCGAACAGAGCAGGATCAGCGTGTTGATCAGCGGCAGATGCCAGGGGTCGAAGGTCTCGATCCCTGCCGGCGGCCAGACGCCGTCGACCGCCGGGCTTTCGGGCCCCATCGGGTACAGCGCATGCTTGAAGAAGCTCCAGAACCAGGCCGCAAAGAACATCACCTCCGACATGATGAAGAGGATGAAGCCATAGCGCAGGCTGAGCCGCACCACGGGCGTATGGTCGCCGGCCATGCTTTCGCTCACCACGTCCGACCACCAGCCGAACATGTTGTAGAGGATGATCAGGAACCCCACGAGGAAGAGCCAGTAATCCGAAAAGAAACCGCCGTCGCCGTGGAACCCCCGGACCGCCCCGAACAGCATCAGAAAGACGCCGATCGCCGTCGTGAAGGGCCAGATGGAAGGCTGGAGGATGTGGTAGTCGTGCTGCTTGGCAGTGGCCATTGGTCTTCCCTCGTCGTCTTTCGTCGCGCGTCCGCCCTTGCGGCGGTCAGTTGCTGATCGCTTCCGTCGTTGCCTGCGGGCCTGTCAGTGCGGGGTCGAGTGCGGCCTGCTCGGTCGGTTCGGGCGGGTCGATTTCATAGAAGGTATAGCTGAGCGTGATCTCGTGCACGAAGCGGCCTTCGGGATCATCCAGGATTTCGGGATCGACAAAGAAGCTGACGGGCATCAGCACCGTTTCGCCGGGTTGCAGGACCTGTCCCTGGAAGCAGAAGCAGGCGATCTTGTCGAAGTAGCCGCCCGCCGCATAGGGCGTGACGTTGTAGCTTGCCGATCCAGCCACGACCCGGTCGGTCGGGTTGTGCGCTTCGTAGAAGGCAAGGCCGGTTTCGCCAAGGCGCACCGTCATGGTCCGTTCGACCGGCTTGAAGGTCCATGGCATGCCGCGGTCGAGCGAGGCGTCGAACCGCACCGTCACCGTCTGGTCGAGGATCGTGTCCGGCGCTGCCTGGGCCAGGCCGGGCGTGCCGCCAAAACCCGTGACGCGGCAGAACCAGTCGTAGAACGGCACCGCCGCCCAGGCGAGCGAGCCCATCACCACGACCACGCCCGCCGTCTGGACCAGGGTGCGGTAGCGCGGATCCGTGTTCGGCAGGAACTTCATGACCCCTCCGCGGGTGGCACGATCTGCGGGCGCGGCGCATGGTCGAAGGATTCGAATTGCCGGATGTCGCCGAGCGTCTGGACCTTGACCACCGTCAGGCCAAAGACCACGCCGACCAGCCCCACAAGCACCGCGAGCAGGCCCAGGTTGCGCCCCCGCCGCCGCCCGTGCAATTCATGTTCGACCCGGATCACCATGGCCAGGACCCCAGGCCCGCTGCGCGAAGCCCCGCTTCGGCGAGAAGCGCGCCGAAATGCAGGAAGAGGTAGGACAGCGACATCCGGAAGGCCCGTTTTTCGGCTGCAAAGCCATCGGCCTGTGCCGCTGGCTCGTCCCTTTGCCAGAGGGTGAGGCAGGCCAGCAGGAACCGCGCGTTCAGCACCAGCGACGCCGCGAGGTAGAACCCCCCGCCGATCGGCGTGAACCCGATCGCCAGTGCCACCGGCGCGAGCAGGACCGCATAGGCCAGGATGTGGTTGCGCGTCACGCGCGGTCCGTGCGTTTCGGTCAGCATCGGCACCCGCGCATCGCCGTAGTCCGACTTCACGAACAGCGCGAGCGCCCAGAAATGCGGCGGCGTCCACATGAAGATCAGCGCGAACATCAGCGCGGCTTCGACGCTCACGCCGCCTGTCGCCGCGGCCCATCCGATCACCGGGGGGAAGGCGCCGGCCGCGCCGCCGATCACGATGTTCTGGGGCGTCGCCCGCTTGAGCCACATCGAATAGACGACGGTATAGAAAAAGATCGTGAAGGCCAGCAGTCCCGCCGCCAGCGCATTCGTGGCCAGCCACAGCAGCACGACCGCAAAGCCCGAAAGGGCAAGGCCGAGGCCAAGTGCCTCGCCCGCCGCGACCCGGCCGGCCGGGATCGGGCGCCGTGACGTGCGCCGCATGCGGGCGTCGATGTCGGCATCCCACCACATGTTGAGCGCGCCCGACGCGCCGGCGCCGACCGCGATGCAGAGGATCGCAACAAAGCCGATGAAGGGATGCACCGGCACAGGCGCGACCAGCATGCCCACCAGCGCCGTGAAGACGACCAGCGACATGACGCGCGGTTTGAGCAGCGCGACATAATCGCCGAAACCCGCCTCTTGCGGCAGGGTCTCGCGCGGGTCGATGATCGTGCTGGCGTCGGTCATCCACTGTCCGTTTCCGGCCCCGGCTGCGGGTGCCTGCCGTCCCCGCGCCCTGCGGCCCCAGAGCCTTTGGCCCGGACCGGCGGCCCGGGCGGGTGTCGTTTCACATCGCGTATTCCGTCCGCGCCTCGGCCAGCCAGGCCTGGTAGGCGTCGGGGCTGACCACCTTGACCGTGATCGGCATGTAGGCATGGTCCTTGCCGCAAAGCTCCGAACACTGGCCGAAGAAGATGCCCTCCTGGTCGGCCCTGAACCAGAGCTGCGCCAGGCGCCCCGGCACCGCGTCCTGCTTCACGCCGAAGGCTGGGATCGTCCAGGAATGGATCACGTCTGCACCTGTGACCTGCATCACCACGATCGCACCCGTGGGCACCACGACCGCCGTATCCGTCGCCAGACGGAATTCCTGCGCGCTGTAGCCGGCCTCGACCAGCTGTGCCTCGATGTCGGGGTTGAGGTTGCCCTCTCCGTAGCCGATCATGAAGCTGTCGAAGGCGATCCCCTCGTCGGGGTATTCGTAGGACCAGTACCACTGGTTCCCCGTGACCTTGATCACGATGTCGCCTTCGGGGATTTCCTGCTCCTCGAACAGGACGGGAAGCGACAGGGCGCCGATGAAGACGAGGATGACGACCGGGATCACCGTCCAGGCGACTTCGAGCGGGGAATTGTGCGTGAAGTTCGCGGGCGTCGGGTTGCGCCGGGCGTTGTAGCGGATGACGACCCAGGCCAGCAGCGCGACGACGAAGAGCGTGATCGCCGTGATGATGACCAGGATGAACCCGTCCAGCCATTGCAGGTCGCGGGCGATGGAGGTTGCCGCGGGCTGGAAGCCCATCGCGCCATCGACGGGGGCGCCCACGATCGGCAGGTCGGGGACCGAGGGCTGCGCCGTTGCGGCACCGCCCGCCAGCAGACCCGCAAGGGTTGCACCGGAAAAGATCGCGCCGGTCGTTTCCCGGCCCTTGAAGAATGTCATCGCGTTCCCATCCTCGTCAGGCTGCACCGCTTGCGGCCGCCGTGGGGCGACCCGGGCGAATTCCCTGTTTCTGACCGTCGTCTTCCCATATCCTGCCGTCCATCACAAGCCGCCCGATTGCGTCACAAGGACGCTCTCCTGCGCAAGACCCCGGAAAGGCCCGCATATCCCATGCCGTCGTTTCGCCCCTTCGACACCCATCTTGACCGTGCCCGCGCCGAGGCCCTTCTGCGCGAGGCGCTCGCCGGCGCCGATGACGGCGAGCTGTTCCTCGAACGCCGCCGGGCCGAGGTGCTGTCCTTCGACGACGGTCGCCTGAAGACCGCGAGTTACGACGCCGCCGAGGGCTTTGGCCTGCGCGCCGTGCGCGGAGAGACGGCCGGTTATGCCCATTCCACCACGATCACCGAAGCGGCGCTGCGCCGTGCCGCGGCCACCACGCGGCTGGCCGTGGGCGCAGGCGGCGGCACTCTTGCCGATGCGCCCAATCCCACCAACCGCCGCCTTTACACCGATGCCGATCCGCTCGAAGGCGCGAGCTTCCCGGTGAAGGTCGACATCCTGCGCGAGATCGATGCCTATGCCCGCGGGCTTGACCGTCGTGTCGTCCAGGTTTCGGCCAGCATCGCCGCGAGCCTGCAGGAGGTGGCGATCCTGCGCCCCGAAGGCACGCTTGTCACCGACATCCGTCCGATGGCGCGGCTCAACGTCTCGGTCATCGTCGAGCAGAACGGCCGGCGCGAACAGGGCGGCTCGGGCGGCGGCGGCCGCACCGGGCTCGAGGCGCTCCTCACCCCCGCCCGCTGGCAGGCCGAGGTGCAGGAGGCGCTGCGGATCGCGCTTGTCAACCTCTCTGCCGAAGACGCGCCGGCCGGCATGATGGACGTGGTGCTTGGCCCCGGCTGGCCGGGCGTGCTTCTCCACGAGGCCGTGGGCCACGGGCTCGAGGGCGACTTCAACCGCAAGGGCACCTCTGCCTTTGCGGGGCTGATGGGCACCCGTGTTGCTGCGCCCGGCGTCACCGTGCTTGACGACGGTACCCTGCCTGACCGGCGCGGCTCGATCAGCGTCGACGACGAAGGCACGCCCTCCGGCCGTACGGTGCTGATCGAGGACGGAATCCTTGTCGGCTACATGCAGGACCGCCAGAACGCCCGCCTGATGGGGGTCGCGCCCACCGGCAACGGGCGGCGCGAAAGCCATGCGCATATCCCGATGCCGCGGATGACCAATACCTACATGCTTTCGGGCGACGCCGACCCGGCCGCGATGGTGGCCGAGGTCAGGGACGGCATCCTCGCCGTGGGGTTTGGCGGCGGGCAGGTGGACATCACCTCGGGCAAGTTCGTCTTTTCCTGCACCGAGGCCTACCGCATCAGGAACGGGGTCAGGGGGGCGCCGGTCAAGGGCGCGACGCTGATCGGCGACGGTGCGACCGCGCTGCGCCAGATCCGCGCCATCGGCAATGACATGGCGCTCGATCCCGGGATCGGGAATTGCGGCAAGTCGGGGCAATGGGTGCCCGTGGGCGTGGGCCAGCCTTCGCTCCTCATCGGCGGGCTGACGGTTGGGGGCGCGGCGGCCTGACGCGCCCTGCCGGGGAACGGCCGAAAAAGGTGCGCGGGGGGCCGCGGCAGTTTACGTCACGTTAACCATTAGGCCTTACGACTCGGTCCTGCAGCAGACGAGGACCAGAATGGCCGCGAAAGGATCGTCTTCCACTCACCCCCCACTCCCACCCAGCACGGAGGAAGATCTGCTGGACTGGCTTCGCCTGCTGCGCTCGCGCCGGGTGGGGATCGCAACCTTCTGGCGCCTGATCGAGGATCACGGGACCGCCCGGGCCGCACTTGCCGCGCTGCCTGCCGTGGCGCGCGCGGCCGGCGTGGATGACTATACGCCCTGTCCCGAAGGTGTCGTCCGTGCCGAACTTGCCGCCGGCGCCCGTGCCGGGGCGCGGCTGGTCCGCCATTGTGATCCGGCCTATCCCGCCGCGTTGACCGATATTGCCGACGCGCCTCCGCTGCTGTGGATGCGTGGCCGGACCGGACTACTCGATCGGCCGATGATCGCGCTTGTGGGCGCGCGCAATGCCTCTTCACTCGGGCTGCGGATGGCGAGGTCGCTTGCCGCCGACCTCTCCCAGGCCGGTTTTGTCGTCGTTTCGGGCCTTGCCCGCGGCATCGATGCCGCCGCCCATGCCGCCGCGCTTCCGGGGGGCACGGTGGCTGTCATGGCGGGGGGGGTGGATGTGGTCTATCCGGCCGAAAACCTGACACTCGCCGGCGAGATTGCGGCACAGGGCCTGCTTGTTTCCGAACAGCCGATGGGGCTTGAACCGCTGGCGCGGCATTTTCCGGCCCGCAACCGCATCATATCGGGTCTTGCCCGGGGCGTTGTCGTGGTCGAGGCGGCGGCAAAGTCCGGCAGTCTGATCACTGCGCGGACCGCTCTCGACCAGGGGCGCGAAGTGACGGCCGTGCCCGGCCATCCCTTCGATGCCCGGGCCTCGGGCTGCAACATGCTCATCCGCGACGGGGCAACGCTCGTGCGGTCTGCCGCCGATGTGATCGAGGCGCTGGGCCATGACGCCCCCGCGCCTGGCGCGGCGGAGCCTGCGGCGGCGCAGTCTGACATCGCCGGGTCCGGGCGGGGCGGGAGCGTGGGGATGCGCCACGTGGTTGCGGCCGCCGGCACGGCGGAGGCTCGGGCCCCATGGCCGGACCAGAGTGCCGGTGCCGGGCCTGAGCGTGGCGGGAGCGCGGACCTGCGCCGGGTGGCAGCGCTGCATGGCCAGATTCTTGACCGGCTGGGTCCGTCGCCGCTGGCCGAAGACCAGCTTATCCGCGACCTTGCCCGCGACAGCCGGGAAGTCGCGCCCGCCCTTCTTCACCTCGAACTCGAAGGGCGCATCACCCGCGCGCCCGGCGGGTTGCTGGCCCGCGTGAACTGACCACCTGCACCGGACGGCGCAACCCGGCATACCCGATTTCCCCGATCCTGGCCGCGCGGGCAAAGCCCGGCGGCGGCCCGGCAGGGCGGGCAAAGCCCGCCTCACTTGCCGCGGCGCGGGAAAAACCCGCGCCGCGGACCTTCACCGGCCCGGGAAGTTTCCGGACGGGCAGCCCGATCGGCCGGCAGAATCAATCCCCTGCGCGGTCAAGGCCTGACCGGGCTGCCGGGGCCGCGCCGCCCCGGCCCGTCGCGCATTGACATCCCCCCGACCGCCGGCCCATCTAGCGGCGCAGTCCGGACCGCCGGACCGGCCACCCCTGAGCCAAGGTCCCCCATGCCCGTCGTTGTCGTCGAATCGCCCGCCAAGGCCAAGACCATCAACAGCTACCTGGGCCGCGACTATACCGTGCTCGCCTCCTATGGCCATGTCCGGGACCTGCCCGCCAGGGACGGCTCGGTCGATCCCGACCAGGACTTTGCCATGCTCTGGGAGGTCGACCCAGACAGCCGCAAGCACCTCAAGGCCATCGCCGACGCGCTGAAGGACGACCCCGCGCTCATCCTCGCCACCGACCCCGACCGCGAAGGCGAGGCGATTTCCTGGCACCTCGCCCAGGCCCTGCGCGACCGCAAGGCGCTGGGCCGCGACGCCTCGGTCCGTCGCGTCACCTTCAACGCCATCACCCGTGCCGCCGTCGCCCAGGCGATGGACAATCCCCGCGACGTCGATCAGGCGCTGGTCGATGCCTACCTCGCGCGCCGGGCGCTCGACTATCTCGTCGGCTTCAACCTCTCTCCCGTGCTCTGGCGCAAGCTGCCCGGCGCGAAATCCGCCGGCCGCGTGCAATCCGTCTGCCTTCGGCTCGTCGTCGAACGCGAGATGGAGATCGAGGCCTTCCGGCCCCGCGAATACTGGACCGTGCGCGTCGCGCTCCTCACCCCCCGCGGACAGCCCTTCGAGGCCGACCTCGTCCAGCTCGCCGGCCGCAAGCTCGACCGTTTCGACCTCGCCAACGAAACCGCCGCCGACATGGCCGTGCAGGCGATCCGCTCGCGCGACCTCGCCGTCACCGCGGTCGAGGCCAAGCCCGCCACCCGCGGCCCCGCCGCCCCCTTCATGACCTCCACCCTGCAGATGGAGGCCTCGCGGAAGCTCGGCTTTTCGGCCAAGCAGACGATGAGCACCGCCCAGCGTCTCTACGAAGCCGGCCACATCACCTACATGCGCACCGACGGCATCGACATGGCGCCCGAGGCGGTGATGGCCGCACGCGACGCGATCCGCGCCCGCTTCGGCGAGGACTACCTGCCCAAGTCGCCCCGGATGTATCGCAACAAGGCGATCAACGCGCAGGAAGCGCATGAATGCATCCGTCCCACCGACATGACCCGCCCGGCCGACAGGATCGGCCTGACCGATGCCGACCAGCGCCGCCTCTATGACCTCATCTACAAGCGCACGCTCGCCTCGCAGATGGCCGATGCCCGCTTTGAACGCACCACGGCTGACATCGCGAGCCGCGATGGCCAGGTCGGCCTGCGCGCCACCGGCCAGGTCGTGCTCTTCGACGGCTTCACCGCGATCTACCTGGAAGGCCAGGACGACAGCGGCGAAGACGACGAAGGCCGCCTGCCGCAGATGGCCGCGGGCGATCCGCTGCGCAAGGACGCGATCACGCCCGTCCAGCACTTCACCCAGCCGCCCCCCCGCTATACCGAGGCGAGCCTGGTCAAGCGGATGGAGGAGCTCGGCATCGGCCGCCCCTCGACCTATGCCACGATCCTCTCCACCATCCAGGACCGCGGCTATGTCACCAAGGAGAAGGGCCGCCTTTCGCCGACCGATCAGGGCCGGCTCGTCACGGTCTTCCTCTCCAACTACTTCCGGCGCTACGTCGACTACGACTTCACCCGCCGGCTCGAGGCGCAGCTTGACGAGGTCAGCGCGGGCGATGCCGGATACAAGGACGTGCTGCGCCAGTTCTGGCGTGACTTCTCGGCCGCGCTCGCCGAAACCGCCGACCTGCGCATCGGCGAGGTGCTCGACCGCATCGACGAGGCGCTCGCCCCCCATCTTTATCCCCCGCGCGAGGATGGCGCCGATCCCCGCCTCTGCCCCAACTGCGGCAAGGGGCGGCTGTCCATGCGGACCGCACGCGCGGGGGGCGCCTTCATCGGCTGTTCGAACTATCCCGAATGCCGCTTTACCCGCCCATTCGGCCCCCCGGGCGCGGAGGGCGAGGGCATCGGCCCCGACGGCCGCCTGCTTGGCCATGACGAGGGCCAGCCCGTGACCCTGCGCGACGGCCGCTTCGGCCCCTATGTCCAGAAGGGCGAGGTGACGGCCGAGACCCCCAAACCCCCGCGCGCAAGCCTGCCCAAGGGCTGGCAGCCCGCCGGGATGGACCTTGCCCGCGCGCTTGAGCTGCTGTCGCTGCCCCGCGTGATTGGCCCACACCCCGAGGATGGCCAGCCGATCGAGGCCGGCATCGGCCGCTTCGGCCCCTTCGTCCGGCATGGCACGACCTATGCCAACCTGCGCGAGGCTGATGAGGTCTTTGCCATCGGCATGAACCGCGCGGTCGAGGTGCTGGCCCAGAAGGCCGCCGGCCGCGGCGGCCGCGGTGCGCGCGGCACGACCGAACCGCTCCGCCTTCTGGGCGATCATCCCGCGGGCGGCCCGGTCAGCGTCATGCCCGGCCGTTACGGCGCTTACGTCAAGTGGGAAAAGGTCAACGCCACGATCCCCAAGGACAGATCGCCCGAGACCCTGACGCTCGAAGAGGCGCTCGACCTCATCGCCGCCAAGGCGCCCACATCCGGCAAGGCCCGCGCAGCGGCGAAATCCGCCAAGACCCCCGCAGCCGCGAGGAAGGCCGCCGGGACGACGAAGGCCGCGACCGGCAAGAAGACCGCCGCGAAGAAGCCTGCCGCAAGGAAGAAGGCCGACCCCGGCACGACCGCAGGTTGACAGCGCCCCTGTCACTCGGCTACGGCCCGTGTCCCGCAACGCAGATGACGGAGGCGACCATGACACGGCATCACGACGACGACGCCCCCTGCTTTCGAGCGCATGTCCAAACGGCGCAGGGGCTTCCCCTCTGAGACGCAGGTCAAGCGCGGCCTCAGGACGATCCGGGGCGGCACGATCCACCTGACCGAGAAACTCGGTCGCCGCGACCCCTGCCCCTGCGGTTCGGGACGCAGGTTTCGGCCGCTGCTGCATCGCATCCGGCCGCCATGACGGCGCGAACCGGGACGACTTCTTTCAGGTGAAAGCCGTCCCGTGACGGCGGGGGGCGGTCCTGCCGCCCCCGGGCTGCTGCTGCGATGCAGCGATTGACTCCGGCTCGCCCCCTTGCCAGTACTCCCGTGGGGCTGGAGGGACCGGCGATGAAAGAGAAGGTCTATACCGATGCGGCGGCGGCGCTGGAGGGTCTGCTATTTGACGGCATGTTCATCGCCGCCGGCGGCTTTGGCCTTTGCGGCATCCCAGAACTGCTGATCGCCGCGATACGGGACGCGGGCACGAAGGACCTCACCTTTGCCTCCAACAACGCGGGCGTGGACGATTTCGGCATCGGCGTCCTGCTCCAGAGCCGCCAGGTCAGGAAGATGATCTCTTCCTATGTGGGCGAGAATGCCGAATTCATGCGCCAGTATCTGTCGGGCGAGCTCGAACTTGAATTCAACCCGCAGGGCACGCTTGCCGAACGGATGCGTGCGGGCGGCGCCGGCATCCCCGGCTTCTATACCCGCACCGGCGTGGGCACCGTCATCGCCGAGGGCAAGGAGCACAAGGATTTCGACGGCCAGACCTATATCCTCGAACGCGGGATCGTCGCCGATCTTGCCATCGTGAAGGCGTGGAAGGCCGACACGACCGGCAACCTCGTCTTCCGCAAGACCGCGCGCAACTTCAACGTGCCCGCCGCCACCTGCGGGCGCATTTGCGTGGCCGAGGTCGAGGAGATCGTGGAACCGGGGCGCCTCGACCCCGACGCGATCCACCTGCCCGGCATCTATGTCCACCGCCTGATCCGGGGGCAGCACGAAAAGCGCATCGAACAGCGCACCACGCGCAAGCGGGAGGCCGCCTGATGTCCGCCGAAATCCGCGGCTGGGACCGCCATCAGATGGCCGCCCGCGCGGCGCAGGAGCTCAAGGACGGGATGTATGTCAACCTCGGCATCGGCATCCCGACGCTGGTGTCGAACTACATCCCCGAGGGCGTCTCGGTCACGCTCCAGTCCGAAAACGGCATGCTCGGCATGGGCCCCTTTCCTTTCGAGGGCGACGAGGACCCCGACCTCATCAATGCCGGCAAGCAGACGATCACCGAGCTTCCCCATTCCGCCTATTTCGACAGCGCGACCTCGTTTGCCATGATCCGCGGCGGCAAGATCGCGATGGCCATCCTCGGCGCGATGGAGGTCTCCGAAAGGGGCGATCTTGCGAACTGGATGATTCCGGGCAAGCTCGTCAAGGGCATGGGCGGCGCGATGGACCTTGTCGCCGGGGTGGGCCGGGTTGTGGTGGTGATGGACCACACGTCCAAGCACGGCGAAAGCAAGGTCCTGCGCGACTGCACGCTGCCGCTGACCGGCAGGGCGGTGGTGGACCGCATCATCACGAACCTCGGCGTGCTCGACGTCGGCCACAAGGGGTTGCACATCGTCGACCTTGCCCCCGGCGTCACCGAAGCCGACCTGCGCGCCGCAACAGAGGCCACGATCGTCGGGTGACGCGCGTCAGAGCGCGTTGACGTTGAACACGCAGCCGTCGCTGACAAGGTCGGGTGGCGTCACGCAAAGGCCCCGTGCGACGGCAAAGGCCGCCAGCACCTTGGGCACATAGCCGCGGGTTTCGGCATAGGGCGGGACCCCGCCATTGTCGCGCACCGCGCCTTCGCCCGCGTTGTAGGCGGCCAGCACCATGATCGGGTCGTTGTCGAAATGGCCCATGAGCCAGTCGAGATAGGCCACACCGCCGCGGATGTTTTCGTCCGTCAGCATCCGGTCTGTCACGCCGAACCGTTCCGCCGTTGCGGGCATGAGCTGCATCAGCCCGGCGGCCCCCGCGGTCGAAACTGCGGCCTGTTGCCCCGCCGATTCGACCGAGATCACCGCGAGCACGAGTGCGGGTGACACCCGCGTGCCCACCGTGTGGCGCAGGATGTCCGTCCCGTGCGCGCGGGCGATGTCTTGCAGCGCCTGCAACCGCGGTGCCGGCACCCGGACGCCCCCCGGCGGTGTCGCGAGGAGGGCGAGCGCGGGTTCGAGCCGCCCCGGCCCTGAATCGCCGAGCGCGGGAGAGACGGCATTCCAGAACCAGTCATAGGCCGGCGAGGCGCCCGGCCCGGTTCCTGCCGGGGCCCCGGCCGCGCCACCGTCCAGCGCCGCCGCGATCACGGATTCGGTCGCGTCGTCATCCGTGGGCGGATCAAGGTCGTCTTCGGGGTCGGGCGCACGGATCGCGCTGGGTGCATCGGGGTCGATCTGCACCGTGATCCGCCGCGCAGCACCCGAGTCCGGCGCCGCGACGCGCCGGAATGTGAAATCGGGCTGGATCCGCGTCTCCTCCGCCTGCACCTGCGGTGCGGCGCAAAGGAGCACGGCAAACGCCATGGTCCTGACTGCCTGCATGGAAGGCGCTGCTCCTGCCTTCGTGTGTTGTTGGGCTGATCATCGCAGGAAGCGCCGACCCCGCCAAGACCGCCTTGCGCGGATTGCGCCACTCTGCGCCCCAATGGCCACGCAATGCGGTAGCAGCAGGGGTCGTTCAGACAATCAAGGGAGGATATGTAATATATATCAAAGGCTTAAGAGCGGCGTTCACTTTTCATAAACCTTGAAAATTAACCATTAACGCCACATTCACGCCCTTATCTGGCAGCCTTATGGTGTCATCGAAGCCGGGGATCACGCCAGAAACGAAGGCGGCCCGAGACGATCCGGCCCGGTAACAGAGCGTGAAAACCCGAACCACAGACCAAAGGAGAAAACCATGCTGAACTTCATCAAGAACTTTGCCGCCAAGGACGACGGCGCCGTGACCGTTGACTGGGTCGTGCTGACCGCTGCCGTGATCGGCCTCGGTTTCGGTGTCTTCTCGCTCGTCCAGAGCGGTGCCGATGATCTTGCGACCGGCATCGAAACCGAGCTGACAGCAGCGACGACCGGCGACGCCAATTCGTGATGGCGGAAGGGCCGCGCGGACAGTCGCGCGGCCCATCGTCTTCACAGGGTGTCCTTGGTTTCAACGATACCGGGCAGACACCTCGCTGATCTTGTTATCCAGAGGACTGGCTACCATGCATGATTTCATCAGCAAGTTCCATGCCGACGAATCCGGAGCGGTGACCGTTGACTGGGTCGTCCTGACGGCCGCCGTGATCGGGCTTGGCTTTGGCGTCTTCGCTTTGGTCCAGAGCGGCGCAGACGGCCTGGCGACGAATATCGAAACCGAGCTGACGGCTGCTACCACCGGCGACGCGAACTCCTGACACTTTGCGGGCACGGCGCCCGTGATTGACACGTTCCGCGGCCGGTGGCCGCGGAACACACAAGGGCGATGGGCAGACCCGTCGCGCAGCGGGCATCAGTCTCCGCTCAGGAAACGGTCCTTCGGATTCGTTTCCCTTTTGACGTTTTCCTGACCGAACCTCCTCAGATTCGCTGCAGGTGTGCCGCGATCCGGCCCCAATGCGGGGCCCATATCACGCCATCCACGGCGGGATCGGGGGTCCGTCAGTCCTGACGCCACCACCCACGCGGTAACGAGTGCAACCCGGATCACATCTGAGGAGATGTTACATGTTCAACTTCATCAAGACCTTCCATGCCGAGGAAGATGGCGCCGTCACCGTCGACTGGGTCGTGCTGACTGCCGCGATCGTCGGCCTTGGGACGGCCGTGCTGTTCACCGTTTCTGGCGGTGTGGAAAACCTTGCCGATGACATCGACGCTGAACTGCGCGCCACGCAAGTGGGCGGCTGACGTCGCGCCACCGGTCTGACTGGCAGGGGCCGTGACCGCAGGGTCACGGCCCTTTCCTATTCCCGGGCGACCGGGCTTTTTCGACCTTCTTTTCCGGTTCCTTGCGGTGCCCCGCAGTGTTTTCACCTCCTTACCCTATTCCGACCACATTTTGGCTTTATCCGGAAACAATCTGCGGGTATGCGCCTGCAGCGTGTCGGTTTTCAGTGTCTTGGGGTGTGGTCATGTGGGTTGGGGCAGAGGGTTTCCTGCGGGACGAATCCGGAGCGGTCACGGTTGATTGGGTGTTTCTGACGGCAGCTGTCGCCGTAATGGCCGTGCTGATTGCGTCGATCGTGCTGACAGGAGCGATGGACCCCGTGCAGGGACTCGGAGCGGTTCTTGCCGGAATCGGGATAACGGATTGAGCCCGTCTCCCGGTCTCGGCTCCCGGGGGCGGGGTGTGCTGCAGTGACCCGGGGGGGGCACATGCGGCGACGGGAAAGGTGACGGGAAGATGAGAGCAGTCTTTGGTCTGGTCCTGGTGGCAGGTGTCGGTCTGGCCGGCGCAGCCGTGTATATGGTCCGGGGCCAGATGGAGGCAGCCAACCGGGCCATCGCGCGCGAGCGGGCCGCGATGTCCGAGATTGTGCCGACGGTCGAGGTGATCGCGATGAACCGCCAGATCACCTATGGCGAGCCGCTCACCCCCGATGATGTCCAGGTCATCCGCTATGCCGAGCCGTACCTTCCCGAAGGCGTTTTCCTGTCGATGGAGGAACTTTTCCCGGAGGGCGAGGACGTGTCGCGCCAGGTAATGCGGCAGATGGAGGAAAACGAACCGGTCCTGGCCGTGAAGGTCACCGATCCAGGTGAAGCGGCGGGGCTGACGACGCGCATGGCCGCCGGGATGCGGGCCTTTGCCATCACGGTCGATGTCGCAAGCGGGGTGTCGGGTTTCCTGCGGCCCGGCGACCGGGTCGATGTCTACTGGACCGGCGTCGCACCCGGTGGCGTGTCCGAGATCACCCGCCTGATCCAGAATGCGCTGACACTGATCGCGGTGGACCAGACAACGGATGACAACATGTCGGCCGGGACGATCGCCCGGACGGTGACGGTCGAGGCGACGCCGGAACAGGTGGCCATCCTGGCGCAGGCACAGTCAACTGGCAGGCTGTCGCTGTCGCTTGTCCCGCTGGCCGACGACACTGTTTCGGGGACGATCGAGGTCGACCAGGGTAAGCTGCTTGACATCGAGGAAACGGCCCCCGTGATCGAGGTGCAGCCCGAAGCGCCCGAAATCTGTACGGTCCGCGAGCGCAAGGGCGACGAAGTGGTCGAGACACAAGTCGATTGCCCGGAGTGAGATCCCATGTCGAGCGGCCCTCCGGGCTACCGGACGCAGGCCGGCAGGTCAGGATCGTGACGCCTGCCGTTGCAGCAAACACACAGGCGTTCTGTTGCAGCAGCCACACAGGCATTGTGGTGCGGAGGTAATTGATCCTTGTAATTCCGGGTTATTCGGTGCAGGATTTACCAAACGACGCAAAATAAAACCGCGTCAGTGTGATTACAGAGGCAGGTCACATGCAGATCGCAAGGAACGTGAAGGCCGCCATGGTCGGCCTTATCGCGGTCATGGGCACAATCCCCATGTCGCTTCGTGCAGAGACACTGACAGTTCTGACGGGTCAATCTTCCGCGCCCCTGAACATTCCGATGAACAGGGCCGTCGTCGTCGAAAGCGATGTGCCGTTCACGGAATTGTCGATCGCAAACCCGGGCATTGCCGACATCTCGACCCTGTCGGACCGAACGATCTATGTCCTTGGCAAGGAGCCGGGGCGGACGACGCTGACGATCCTGGGGTTGAACGGGACCCTGATATCGAATGTCGAAATCAGGGTGACGCCGGATGTGGCGGAATTCAAGGAACGGCTTGAACAAATCCTGCCCGGCGAAAACATCGAGGTGCGGACCGCCAATGACGGGATTGTGCTGTCGGGCACGGTTTCTTCTGTGGCGCGGCTGGACCGGGCGCTTGAGCTCGCGCAGCGCTATGCGCCCGACCGGGTGTCCAATCTGATGAGCGTGGGCGGTTCGCAGCAGGTCATGCTGAGAGTGCGTTTCGCGGAAATGCAGCGGTCCGTATCCAAGTCGCTGTCGTCATCGCTGGCACTGCAGGGTATCGGGCTTGGCGGCGACCTGGGTGTGACCGGTGGTACTGGAACCACGAACAACGCGGGCGGCGTGGCCGGCGCGCTGGGAGGGGCGATACCGGTGACGAACGATAACTTCGGCGCGACGCTGTTCGGTTTCAATGCGGGCGGGCTCGAGGTGGGCATCCTGCTTGAAGCGCTCGAGAACCGCGGGGTTGTCCGGACGCTTGCCGAGCCGAACCTGACGGCGCTGTCCGGGCAGGAGGCGAGCTTCCTTGCCGGCGGCGAATATCCTGTGCCGATCTCGCAGGAAGGCGGGACGACAACGGTCGAATACAAGCCTTTCGGCGTCGAACTGGCTTTCGTGCCGCGCGTCGTGGATGGCGACCTGATCAATATCGAACTGAAGGCATCCGTGTCGTCACTTGATCCGTCGAAAGGCTACAGCCAGGACGGGTTCACGATCGACGCCTTCTCGCGCCGGGAAACCGCGACGACCGTGGAACTGCGCGACGGCGAAAGCTTTGCGATCGCGGGCCTGCTGTCCGACGACTTCCGCGATCTCAACCAGCAGATACCCTGGCTGGGTGACATCCCCGTGCTTGGAGCACTGTTCCGCAGCGCGGAATATGAACGGGATCAGACCGAACTCGTGATCATCATCACAGCTCACCTTGTCACCCCGACGAGAGGCGAGACACTTGCCCTTCCGACGGATCGTGTCCGTCCGCCTTCGGAAAGCGACCTCTTCCTCTTCGGTCGCGTAGCGGCCAGTCAGGCGCCGACCACCGGCGGCGCGGGCGAGGTTGCACGGCAGGATTTCACCGGGTCTTACGGCTACGTCCTGGACTGAGCGAGTGGCACGGCAATAGGCAAGAGGGGCCGAAATGAACAACAACATCTCTGCTGCAGCAGCCCTGATCCTGCTTGCTGCCTGCGCCCAGACGAACGACCCGGCATGGTCGGCCTTCAACACCGAAGCCGGAACCGGCGTCACGGATGGCGGTTTCGGGAACTCGACGATGAACAATACGCTTGTCATGACCGGGCAGGCGGCCTACCGCGACAACCTTGCCACGCGTTTCGCGGCCGCGGTTCCGACAACGGTGAATTTCGCCTTCAATTCGGCCACACTGGATGCCGAGGCACAGGCGCGGCTGCGCCAGCAGGCCAACTTCATACGACAGTTTCCCGAGGTCAGGTTTTCGGTCTATGGCCATACGGACATGGTCGGGTCGAACGCGGCGAATTACCAACTCGGGTTGCGCCGGGCGCAGGCCGTGGTTGGTTTCCTGGTGGCACAGGGCGTGCACCGGTCGCGTCTTGACGCATTGGTAAGCGAAGGCAAGACCCGGCCGCTTGTCGTCACGCAGGGGCCTGAGCTTCGCAACCGCAGGACGGAAACAACCGTATCGGGCTTTGTCGAGCGTCATCCGAACGTGTTGAACGGCAAATACGGCGAAATCATCGTGCGTGAATATATCGACAGCGCAACCGCAGTACCCACCGTGGGCGGGGACGGCGGCGGCGGAGGGGCGTCGGCGGGCCTCGGCGAACAGCCACCGGCTGGCTGAGCCGCCTAAACCCCTGAAGGAGGGCTGGTCCGGACATCCGGGCTTTCCCTTTTTCCTGTCATGAACGATCGAGGGTCATCGTTCTTAAAAACCCAACAATCTTACGGTTTCGGCCCCAATCTCGTCACCATTCCCTGTGACAAAGAGCTAACGATTCCTTGCCTGCCTTTCGCGGCGGGCGATTCGAATCGTGGGTCTCTGACGGGGTGATCCTGCCCCCGGCCCGAGCGGTCAAGGACGTGAGGCAGAAGATGAGCGCCGTACTGGAACCCGAACCGCAAACCATCGTGGCCTGCACCGTCAGCCA
>Ga0315900_10002935_pt1 | contig 25413 bp, 25 predicted proteins | sample LakEriMetagenome_FD_203521 | JGI IMG/M metagenome (GOLD analysis project Ga0315900, IMG submission 203521) | Freshwater fungal communities from buoy surface, Lake Erie, Ohio, United States - Buoy 12 MA114 | ecosystem: Environmental > Aquatic > Freshwater > Lake > Lake biofilm | place: USA: Lake...
CGCTTTTCGTAGGCGAAAGCGATGGTGACGCCGAGCGGCGAGCGCTCGATACGCAGATCGCGCCCGGCGATGGCACTGATGTCATCGACCGCTGCCATCTCGTCGAAGGACCTGATGATCTCGGCCGGAGAGCGGGCGGGACCGTCGGCGATACGCTCGATCGCGCGCTTGGCCGCGAGGAACTCGACGATCGTGGGGGCGACCCGCAGGGTGACCACGGCGACCGCCAGGGTGAGGGCGACGACGATCATCATGCCGATCAATCCGGCACCCCGTTGCCCATGAACCGTGCAATTTCCCGCCCGCGAACTGCTGGACTGCCTCATCGAAAACCCCCGATCCGCTTGAGGTCGCCGAAGTTCATCCAAATGAAGAACGCGCGCCCGACGAGATTCGCTTCCGGGACGAAGCCCCAGAACCGGCTGTCGAGGCTGTTTTCGCGATTATCGCCCATCACGAAATAGTGGCCGGGCGGCACGGTGCAGCTCAGCCCTCCACCACCATATCGGCACAGCTCGCGGTAGGGGAAGGCATCCATCGGCGTGACGGGGCTGGGCCTGTCGAGCTCGGTGAGAATCCGATGCTCGACCTCGCCGAGCCGCTCGGCATACTGCGGCGCGTAACTGAGCCGATCGGCATCGTAGAAATCGCCGGCGGGCTTGAGCGGCACCGCGACATCATTGACCGTGAGCCGCTTGTCGCGATAGACGATTCGGTCGCCGGGCAGACCGACCACCCGCTTGATGTAGTCGATCGAGGGATCGCGCGGATAGCGGAACACCATCACGTCGCCGCGCTGCGGACTGCCCACCTCGAGGATTCGGGTGTGGACCAGCGGCAGCCGCACCCCGTAGCTGAACTTGTTGACGAGAATCAGGTCGCCGACCAGCAGCGTCGGGATCATCGATCCCGAAGGGATCTTGAAAGGCTCGACCAGAAAGGAGCGCAGAAAGAACACCACGGCGATGACCGGGAACAAGCCCGCGGTGTACTCGAGCCACAGCGGCTGGCGCAGCGTGTCGCGCACCAGCGCGGCACGGGCAGCCTGGGCATCGGTGACCCGCAGATGCGCCGGAAGACCGGCCTGCTGCGCGTCGAATTCCGCGATGCGACGCTGCGCCTGCCGCTCGCGACGGCCTCGAAAGTGCAGGCGATCGGCAAGCCACGCGGCAAAGCACACCACGAGCAGCAGAAACAGGATCAGGGCGAAGTTCAGCGAACTGCTGGTCTCGTTCACGGGACATCCTTCGACGCGACAGCGCGGCGAACTCGAGGCGGTGGCGCAGGCCTGCGCGGCGCGTACACGGCCACTCAGCGCTCGTCGACCTGCAGGACCGCGAGAAAGGCCTCCTGCGGGATCTCGACGGTGCCGACCTGCTTCATCCGCTTCTTGCCGGCCTTCTGCTTCTCGAGCAGTTTCTTCTTGCGGGTGATGTCGCCACCGTAACACTTGGCGAGCACGTTCTTGCGCAGCGCCTTGACGTTCTCGCGCGCCACGATGTTGGCGCCGATCGCAGCCTGGATGGCCACGTCGTACATCTGCCGCGGAATCAGCTCACGCATCCGCGCCGCGACCTCACGACCCCGGCTCTGGGCGATCGAGCGGTGCACGATCAGGCTGAGCGCATCGACGCGATCGCCATTGACCAGGATGTCCATCCTGACGACATCCGAGGCCCGGTACTCCTTGAACTCGTAGTCCATCGATGCGTAGCCGCGCGAGGTCGACTTCAGCTTGTCGAAGAAGTCGAGCACGATCTCGTTCATCGGGAGCTCGTAGCTGAGATGCACCTGACGCCCATGGTAGGCAAGGTTGGTCTGCACCCCGCGCTTGGCGGTGCACAGCGAGATCACGTTACCGACATAGTCCTGGGGCACGAAGATCGTCACGTCGACGATCGGCTCGCGGATCTCCTCGATCTTGGCGGGGTCAGGCATCTTGGACGGATTCTCGACCCGCAGTACCGTGCCATCGCGCATCAGGATCTCGTAGATGACCGTCGGTGCGGTCGTGATGAGATCCATGTCGAACTCGCGCTCGAGCCGCTCCTGGACGATGTCCATGTGGAGCAGCCCGAGGAAGCCGCACCGGAAGCCGAAGCCAAGCGCCTGTGACACCTCGGGCTCGAACTGCAGCGACGCATCGTTGAGCTGCAGCTTCTCGAGGGCATCGCGCATGGCCTCGTACTGATTCGACTCCACCGGATACAGCCCGGCGAACACCGACGGCTTGATCTCCTTGAATCCCGGCAGCGGCTCGGCGGCAGGTTGCGACACCAGCGTGACGGTATCCCCTACCTTGGCGGCCTTGAGCTCCTTGATGCCGGAGATCACGAAACCGACTTCACCGGCCGACAAGGACTCGCGTGCAGCCGACTTGGGCGTGAACACTCCCACCTGCTCACAGGTGTAGGCGAGCTCGGTGGCCATGAGCCGGATGCGGTCGCGCGGTCTGAGCGTGCCGTTGACCACCCGCACCAGCATCACCACGCCGACGTAGTTGTCGAACCAGGAATCGATGATCAGCGCCTGCAGCGGTGCGGCAGGATCGCCCACCGGCGGTGGAATGCGCGCAACGACGGCCTCGAGGATGTCGTCGATGCCCATGCCGGTCTTGGCGCTGGCGCGGATGGCATCGGTGGCATCGATTCCGATGACATCCTCGACCTCCGCCGCCGCGGCATCGGGATCGGCCGAGGGCAGATCCATCTTGTTGAGCACCGGGACCACCTCGACACCGAGATCGATGGCGGTGTAGCAGTTGGCAACCGTCTGTGCCTCGACACCCTGCGTCGCGTCGACCACCAGCAGCGCTCCCTCGCACGCCGACAGCGAGCGGCTGACCTCGTAGGAGAAGTCGACGTGACCGGGGGTATCGATGAGGTTGAAGAGGAAGCGCCGACCGTCGGCCGCGGTGTAGTTGAGGGCGGCGGTCTGGGCCTTGATGGTGATGCCGCGTTCGCGTTCGAGATCCATCGAGTCGAGGACCTGGGCCTCCATCTCGCGATCCGAAAGCCCGCCGCAGCGCTGGATCAGACGATCGGCGAGCGTCGACTTGCCATGGTCGATATGCGCGATGATCGAGAAGTTGCGGATGTGCTCCATGGGCCCCGGAAGTCGGACGCGCGTCGGCTGCGGCGCGCGGATCGCGGATTCTAACAGCGGCGCAGCCCGCCTCCCCGCTCAGCGCGCCGGTGCGGGCGCCGACGAGGGCAAGGGCTTGATCGGCACGAAGCTCGCGCTCTCGCCACGGCGCACCAGCACCACATGGGTCTTCGCCTTGTCGAGCCGCGAAGCCAGCTCGTTGAACTGACGCGCGCTGGAGATGTCCTGGTTGTTGAGCGCGAGGATCAGGTCGCCCGGCCGCAGCCCGGCGCGGGCGCCCATGCCATCGACGCTCTCGACCACGACGCCCCCGCGCACGCGCAACTGGGCACGACGCTCCTCGGACAGATCGGCCACGCCCAACCCGAGCGCATTGGCCGACGCGGGCATCGAGGGCCCTCCCGAGCCCGGCGTGCCGGGCTTCTGACCACGCGCGCTGCGTTCGGGTTCGCTCTCGGCCACGGTCACCTGGATATCGCGGGTCGCACCCTTGCGCCAGACCTGGAGGGTCGCCCGGGTACCGGGTCGGGTACCACCGACAAGGCGTGGCAGATCGCTGGAGCGCTCGATCGCACGCCCCTCGAAGCGCAGGATGATGTCACCCTCCTCGATGCCGGCTTTCGCTGCCGGCCCGTTGGCCTCGACACTGCGCACCAGCGCACCGGCTGCCTTGGGCAGACCGAGCGGCTCGGCGATCTCCTTGGTGACCTCCGCGATACCGACACCGATGCGTCCGCGGATGACCCGGCCCGAGGTCTTGAGCTGGTCGGCCACGCGCATGGCCTCGTCGATCGGGATCGCGAAGGAAATGCCCATGAAGCCGCCGGTACGGCTGTAGATCTGCGAGTTGATGCCGATCACCTCGCCGCGCAGGTTGAGCAACGGCCCCCCGGAATTGCCGGGATTGACCGCCACGTCGGTCTGGATGAAGGGCAGGTAGTCACCGGTCTCACGCCCCTTGGCCGACACGATGCCGGCGGTCACGGTGTTCTCGAGCCCGAAGGGTGAGCCGATGGCCACCACCCACTCGCCCACGCGCAGGCGCGCCATGTCGCCGATCGGCAGGCGCGGCAGGCCGGTAGCCTCGATCTTGACCAGCGCGACATCGGTCCGGCGGTCGGAACCGACGATCCGGCCCTTGAACTCACGCTTGTCGGCCAGGGTGACGTAGATCTCGTCGGCGCCATCGACCACATGGTGGTTGGTGAGCAGGAAGCCGTCGCTCGAGATGAAGAAGCCCGAACCCACGCCCCGGGGGACCTCCTCGCCACCCCGATTGCGCGGCCCCTGTCCGGGCGAAGGCGACTGCCGGGGGGGCAGAAAGCGCCGGAAGAACTCGTAGAAGGGATCGTTCTCATCGAGCCCTTCGGGCATGCCTGGCGCGGCACCGGGTGCGCTACCCGGCCTTGCACGCTCGGTGGTCCGGATGTTCACCACTGCCGGGCCGCTCTTTTCCACGAGATCGGCGAAATCGGGGAGCTCGCGCGACTGGGCGAGCGCCCCTGGCGCGAGCAACTGGCTCGACAGGCCGAAGAGCACGGCGACAAAAAACGACCGGAGGGCGATCATGGGCGTGATCTCGCGCAAAGGAATTGATCGAAGCGATATGGGGCCGAGGGGTAGCAACGCAAGGGGCGAGCCGGGACGCGCCTCTCAGCGACGCGGGCCACGCCGCAACCAGACGAGCCAGGCGTCGAGGCGCGCGGCGCTGGCATCGTCGCGGGTTCGCAGGCGTCCTGACAGAACCGCCCCTGCGCCCTGCGCATCGCGCAGCGCGATCCAGAGACGACCCGGCCCGCGATGCCATTGCGCGGGACGAAGCGGCGCTGCCGCATCGACCGACGGCGAGGGACGCATGACCTGACCGAGGCTGTCGACCCACAGCTCGGCAGGCACTCCATCATCGAACGCGGCGGTTAGCCTCAGCCCTCCGGATCGGGAAGCGCGCATCGCCCGCCACCCGCGCATGAGCACCGGACCCAGCACGGCGAGAGCGACAGCAACGGCGGCAAGCACGAGCCCGGCCGGGGAAGGATGCGATCCGTCGAGACTGGCGAGGCTCAGGATCAGGCCCGCCGCCGCGAGCAGCTTCGTGTACCGCCGGTAGCGCGCGTCGAGTGACGAGGCATCGACGAGCCAGCGGCCCTGAAGGCTCATCGATGCCATCCCACCGCAAAGCGCGGCGCAGGAGCCGTGGCAGCCGCTGTCAGCGCAGCCGCCGCATGACCAGCGTGCCGTTGGTGCCGCCGAAACCGAAGGAGTTCGACATGGCGACCTCGATCCTCATGTCGCGGGCCGCGTTGGCGCAGTAGTCGAGATCGCAGAGCGGATCCTGGTTGACGATGTTGATCGTCGGCGGCGACACCTGATGATGAACCGCGAGGGCCGTGAAGACCGCCTCGATCCCACCGGCTGCGCCAAGCAGATGCCCGGTCATCGACTTGGTGGAGTTGACCACCAGGTGGTTGGCGGCATCGCCGAAGGCGCGACGGATCGAGCGCGTCTCGGCGATGTCGCCCAGCGGGGTGGACGTGGCATGCCCGTTGAGATAGCTGACCTCGCCGGGATTCACACCCGCGTTGCGCAAGGCATTCAGCATGCCGCGGGCCGGACCCGCACCGTCGTCGGAGGGGGCGCTCATGTGGAAGGCATCGGAGCTCATGCCATAGCCCGCGAGCTCGGCGTAGATGCGCGCGCCGCGCCGACGCGCATGTTCGTACTCCTCGAGCACCAGCACGCCGGCACCCTCCCCGAGCACGAAGCCGTCGCGGTCCCTGTCGAACGGACGGCTCGCCGCCTGGGGGTCGTCGTTACGGGTGGAGAGCGCACGCATCGCGGCGAAGCCACCGACCCCGAGCGGCGAAATGGTGGACTCGCTGCCCCCCGCAAGCATCATGTCGGCATCGCCATACTCGATCAGGCGCCCTGCCTCGCCGATGGAATGCGTGCCCGTGGTGCAGGCCGAGACCACCGCGAAGGAAGGGCCCCGCAGACCCAGCATGATCGACAACTGACCGGACACCATGTTGACGATGGAACCGGGCACGAAGAAGGGAGAGATCCGCCGCGGACCACGCTTGGTGTAGTCGGCGTGGTTCTCCTCGATCAGGGGGAGCCCGCCGATGCCGGAGCCGACCACCGTCCCGATGCGATCGGCGTTGCTGTCATCGATCTGCAGGCCGGCGTCGCGCAGGGCCTGCACCCCGGCTGCGATGCCGTAATGGATGAAGGTATCGAAGTGCCGAGCCTCCTTGGCCGGCAGATACTGGCCGATGTCGAAGTCGCGAACTTCGCCCGCGATCTGCGATGCAAATGCCGAGGCATCGAAGCGGGTGATGGTGCCAATGCCCGAGCGGCCGGCAACCAGATTGGCCCAGGCGGTGGAAACGTCATTGCCGACCGGGCTGACGATTCCCAGGCCGGTGATGACGACGCGGCGACGGCTCACGGCACTCTCCTCGACAGGCGCGGGCTCAGCCCTTGCCGTGCGCCTTGATGTAGTCGACCGCCTGCTGCACGGTGGTGATCTTCTCGGCTTCCTCGTCGGGGATCTCGGTCTCGAACTCGTCTTCGAGAGCCATGACCAGTTCGACCGTGTCGAGGGAGTCGGCACCGAGGTCGTCGACGAAGGAGGACTCGATCTTGATGTCGGCCTCGTTCACGCCGAGTTGCTCGGCCACGATCTTCTTGACGCGCTGCTCGATGTTTTCCATTGCGATGCTCCAAGGGTGGAGGCGGACCTGCCGCACTCCGGTGGGTGAGGGATGCAGGGGCCGAAGCCCCCGCCTGAGCCCGGGGTCGCTCCCCGCCGTTCCGGACTCTCGAACGGCGCGGATTCTAGCAGGTGGTCACGCTCCAGGGTCGGCCATCCGCCTCGGCCTGAAGGCCGAGGTCGGCGGTCAGCTCATGTACATGCCGCCATTGACATGCAGCGTGACGCCGGAAACATAGGCCGCTCGCGGGCTCGCGAGAAACCCGACCGCCGCCGCGATGTCCTCGGGTGCGCCGAAACGCCCGAGGGGAATGGTCTGCATCAGGCTGGCGGTCTGGGCCTCGTTCAGGGCGCGCGTCATGTCGGTATCGATGAAGCCCGGTGCCACGCAATTGACCGTGATGCCCCGACTGCCGAGTTCGCGGGCAAGCGCGCGGGTCATGCCGGCGACGCCCGCCTTCGCCGCCGCGTAGTTGGCCTGCCCGGCGTTGCCGCTGGCGCCCACCACCGAGGTGATGTTCACGATGCGCCCGAAGCGCGCCTTCATCATGGGGCGCATCACGAGCCGGCACAGTCGGAACACCGCGCTCAGGTTGGTATCGATCACCGATGCCCACTCGTCGTCCTTCATGCGCATGGCGAGGTTGTCGCGGGTGATGCCGGCGTTGTTGACGAGGATGGTCGGTGCGCCCTCGCCTGCACTCATCGCGGCGACGAGCGCCTCGCTCGCGGCGGCATCGGTCACGTCGAGCACCGCACCGCGTCCGATCAGGCCGGCCTCAGCGAAGGCCGCGCCGATCGCCTCGGCGCCCTGGGCGGTGGTCGCCGTGCCCACCACGCGGGCACCCGCCCGCGCAAGTTCGAGCGCGATCGCGCGGCCGATGCCTCGGGAGGCGCCGGTAACCAGCGCGATCTGGCCATGAAGTTCGGCGGCGCCGCTCATGCCGACGCTCCCGGGGCTGCGACGGCCGCCAGCGCCGTCTGCAGCGAATCGGGATCGGCCACCGAGAAGACCCGCAGCGACTTGTCGATGCGCGGCGCGAGACCTGCGAGCACCTTGCCTGGCCCGAACTCGATCAGCGTCTCGGCGCCGAGGGCGCGCAGCTTGTGGACCACCTCGACCCAGCGCACCGGCGAGGACGCCTGTCGCACCAGTGCATCGACGATGCGCGCCGGTTCGGTCTCGACCGCGACATCGACGTTGTTGACGAGGCTCACGGCCGGGGCGCGCAGATCGACCGAGGCCAATGCCACGCGCAGGCGTTCGCCCGCCGGCGCGAGCAGCGAGGAATGGAAGGGCGCCGACACCGCCAGGGGCAGCGCTCGCTTGGCGCCGGCCTGCTTCGCCTTCTCGCAGGCCCTCGCCAGTGCGCCGGCATGTCCGGCGATGACAACCTGCGCCGGCGCGTTGAAATTGACCGCCTCGACGACATCACCATGCTGCGATGCCGCCGCACAGGCCGCGCGCACGGCATCGTCATCCAGGCCCATGATCACCGCCATGCCGCCGGTGCCCACCGGGACGGCCTCCTGCATCGCCTGCGCGCGTACCCGCACCAGTCGTACCGCCTGCTCGAGCGACAGGGCGCCGGCCGCGGCCAGCGCCGTGTACTCGCCGAGGCTGTGACCGGCCACGGCAATCGGCGCCGGCCCGCCCGCGGCCCGCCAGGCGCTCAGGCAGGCATAGCCCGCGACCAGCATCGCAGGCTGCGTGTTGACGGTGAGCCCGAGCGCGTCGGCAGGGCCGCCGGCGATCAGGCCCGACAGCGACTCGCCGAGCGCGGCATCGGCACGGGCGAGCACGTCGGCGACTTCGGGGCGATCGGCGAGACGATCGAGCATCCCGACCGACTGGGAGCCCTGACCGGGGAAGACGAAGGCAATGGTCATGGTGGCTGGTGGTGACGAAGGACGCGCCGGAGCGCGGGACGGTCGGGGCTGGACGAGGGGCGCGACCTACATGCGCACCAGCGAAGCCCCCCAGGTAAAGCCGCCGCCGACGCCCTCGAGGAGAACATGCTGGCCGCTGCGGATGCGGCCGTCTTGCAGCGCGACATCGAGGGCAAGCGGCACCGAGGCTGCCGAGGTGTTGGCATGGCGATCGACCGTGGTGACCACCCGCTCAGGCGCAATGCCGAGCTTGCGGCCGGTGGCCTGGAGAATGCGGACGTTGGCCTGATGGGGAATCAGCCAGTCGATGTCGTCGAGCGACAACCCGGCGGCGGCAACGGTCTCGCGGGCGACCGCATCGAGCACCGACACCGCCATCTTGAAGACCGCCTGCCCGTCCATCGTGAGGAAGGGATGCCCGGTGACCGCGCCGGAATGCACATTGCCCGCCGTGCGCAGGATGCCTTCGTAGCGGCCATCGGCGTGCAGGCGCGACGCGAGGATCCCAGGCTGCTCGTCGGCGACGAGCAGCACGGCACCGGCACCATCGCCGAAAAGCACGCAGGTACCGCGATCGTTCCAGTCGAGGATTCTCGAGAAGACCTCGGCACCGATGACGAGCGCGCGGCGCGCCATGCCGGTACGGATCATGGCATCGGCCGTGGCCATCCCGTAGACGAAACCGCTGCACACCGCCTGCACATCGAAGGCCGCGCCGCCACTGGCGCCGATCGCCTTTTGCACGAGACAGGCGGTGCTGGGGAAGACGAAATCCGGTGTGGAGGTGGCCACGACGATCAGATCAACCTCGGAGGCCGCAACCCCGGCCGACGCGAGGGCTGCCCGCGCCGCCTGCGCGCCCAGCACGCTGCTCGACACCTCGGGGGCCGCAAGATAGCGCTGCCGGATGCCGGTGCGCTCGACGATCCAGTCCTCGGAGCTTTCGATGCCGCGCGCAGCGAGTTCGCGGACCAGATCGGCATTGGTGACCAGACGCTCGGGCAGTGCGCTGCCCGTACCGACGATGCGGGAGAAGCGGTTCATGAACCTACCTTGAGGGCTTCGGCGGAGATGCGCGCGACCGCCTGGGCGATGCGTTCGAGCAACTGGTTGCGGACGGCTTCATGGGCGCGTCGAAGCGCCTGCTCGAAGGCGAGTGCGTCGGCCGAACCATGACTCTTGATCACGATGCCGCGCAGGCCGATCAGGCTGGCGCCGTTGTAGCGGCGATGATCGAGGCGACGGCGCAAACGGCCGAGGACGCGAAGCGACAGCAGGCCCGCCAGACGACTGCCGAGCCCGCGCCCGTACTCCTCACGAATGAAGCCGCCGATCATGCGCGCGAGCCCCTCCGAGGTCTTGAGCGCGACATTGCCGACGAAGCCGTCGCAGACGACGACGTCGGTGCTTCCTTCGTAGATGTCGTTACCCTCGACGTTGCCACGGAAATCCAGCGAGGTCGCACGGAGCAGGTCGGCCGCCTGACGGACGGTCTCGTTCCCCTTGATCAGCTCCTCGCCGATGTTGAGCAGACCCACGGTGGGCGCGGCCTTGCCCTCGACGGCGGTGGCCAGCGCGACGCCCATGATCGCGAACTGCAGATAGTGCTGCGGCTCGCAATCGACATTGGCACCAAGATCGAGGACCGTGGTGACGCCGCCGCGCTGATTCGGCAGCGGTGCGGCAATGGCCGGACGGTCGATGCCATCGAGCATGCGCAGCACGAAGCGGGAGATCGCCATCAGCGCCCCGGTGTTGCCCGCACTGACGCAGGCCTGTGCATCGCCGGACTTCACCGCCTCGATCGCCAGCCGCATGGAAGAACGCCGCTTGGAGCGCAAGGCACTGGCCGGCGCTTCGTCCATGGTGACGACCTCGTCGGCATGCCTGACCTCGATGCGTGCGGCAAGCGACCCCTCGAGCACGCCAAGACGCTCGCGGATGAGGCTCTCGTTGCCGACCAGGAGCAGGGACACACCGGACTCCGCCCGCGCAAAGGCAAGCGCTGCGGGAACCGTCACCGACACGCCGTGATCGCCGCCCATGCAGTCGATGGCGATGCGCGCACTCATTCAGGTCTTGCCTGCCGTCGGGGCCATCGGCAGGCAGCCGCCGGCACGAGGGAGTGGGCGAGAGGCGCGACTTACTCGTCGGCCTTGGTCTTGACGATCTTGCGGCCGCGGTAAAAGCCGTTGGGGCTGATGTGATGCCGAAGATGGGTTTCGCCGGTGGTGGGTTCCACCGCCGTGGGGGGCGACGCCAGGAAATCATGCGCGCGATGCATGCCCCGCTTCGAGGGCGACTTCTTGTTCTGCTGAACGGCCATATCGAGGGTCCCGAATAAGTTAATCGCCAAGTATATCAAGGAATTGCCGACCGATCGCGACAAGCCGCCTTCACTGGCCGGATGGACCCGGGTCGCCGCGCCGCAGCCGGGCAAGTGCAGCGAAGGGGTTCGGACGAGGCGGCTCGCCGGGCGCGTCGGGCATGGGCGCGACGCCAGCCGCGACGCCAGCCGCGACGCCAGCCGCGACGCCAGCCGCGACGCCAGCCGCGACGCCAGCAGCCGGCGGCTCGCAGTGCGGGTGCCGAGGGGCCAGCGGCAGCGCCATGATGACCTCGTCTTCGAGCAGTTCGAGCACGTCGAGGCGAGCGGTGGCGACCAGCAGGTCGACATCCTCGGACTGGGGATCCTCGCGCTCGGCCACGCTCTCGGAAACCACGGTGCGGTAATGCCGCCGCTCGCGCACCTCGACCTCGACCGCCTCCAGGCAGCGCACACAGCGCAGCCGCAGCCGCGCCTCGAAGGCGAGTGCCAGATGGGAGTCGGCCCCGCCGTCGGCGCGCCGGGTGCGCTCCCCCTCGAGAGACCAGCGCACCAGGGGCTGATCGTCGACGAGCATGTCGAGAAGCCTGGGCAGGCGTGCCACCGGCCAGCGCCCCGACAGCGCGGAGCTGCTTCGGGCGAAGGCGTCGGTGTCGATGACCGGCCGGGAGCGATCGAGCGAAGCGTTCATGCGAAGCACTCCCGCAAAGCGCCCTATCATACCGCCCCATGCCCGACCGACCCTCCACCCTGATCCTCGCTTCCACCTCGCGCTACCGGCGCATGCTGCTCGAACGGCTGCAGCGGCCTTTCGAGGTACGCTCCCCCGGGACTGATGAAGCGCTTGTGCCCGGCGAGGGCCCGCGCGAGGCGGCGCTGCGTCTGGCGCTGGCGAAGGCGCAGGCGATCGCCACGCTCGAGCCGGCTGCGGTCGTGATCGGTTCCGACCAGACCGCCACCCTCGATGGCATCACCACGATCGGCAAGCCTGGCACCCACGAGCGTGCGCGCGAGCAGTTGCGCGCCGCCGCAGGGCGCACCCTGACCTTCCACACGGCGGTTGCGGTGGTGATTGGCGCCCGCGGTCATGCCCGGGTGAGTTCGGTCGATACCCGCGTGCGTTTCCGGCCGCTCGACGACGCCGCGATCGAACGCTACCTGCAGCTCGAGCCCGCCTACGACTGCGCCGGCTCGGCAAAGGCCGAAGGTCTGGGCATCGCGCTGATGGCGGCGTTCGAGAGCGACGATCCGACCGCCATCGTCGGCCTGCCGCTGATCGTCCTCACCGGCATGCTGGCCGAGGCCGGAATCGACGTCCTCGACGGATCGGCGCGGTGACGGCCAGCGGCGTCACCGGTGATCGTCCGACGCCGGGCACCCTGTATCTGCTGCCGGTGCCGCTGGGCTCGGATCGCTCGCCGCTCGCCGACCTCCCGCCAGCCACCGTCGAGGCGGTGTGCGGGCTCGACTGCTTCATCGTCGAACAGCCGAAGTCCGCCCGCGCCGTGCTGGCGCGGTTGCCGCTTGCCCGGCCGCTCCAGGCGCTCGAGCTCCTCGAGCTCGACACCCACACGCCCGCCGAACGCCTGCCGGCACTGCTTGCGCCGCTGCTCGCCGGCCGCTCCGCAGCCTTGCTCTCGGAGGCAGGATGTCCAGCGGTGGCCGACCCCGGTGCTGCCCTGGTCGCGCTCGCGCACCGCAACGGCGTCCCGGTGGTACCCCTGGTCGGCCCGAGCGCCCTGATGCTCGCGCTGATGGCCAGCGGCATGAGCGGCCAGTCCTTCGCGTTCGCGGGCTACCTGCCCGTGAGCGGGACAGAGCGTCAGGCGCGCATCCGGGCGCTCGAGGGCCGGGCTCGGCGCGAAGCTCAGACACAGCTCGTCATCGAGACGCCCTACCGCAACCAGAGCCTGCTGGGGGCGCTGCTCGAGACGCTGGCCCCGGACACCATGCTCGGTGTGGCGAGCGAGCTCACCCTGCCCGCCCAGTCGATCCGGGTTGCGCCGGTCGATGCCTGGCGGGCAACGCCGACCGCGCTGCCGCGCGCGCCCGCGATGTTCCTGATCGGACCGCCCGCCTTGCAGGCCCCCGAGCCTGCGATGCGGCTCAGCGCAACGCGGGCACCGGGCCGACGGCGCCGATAGCACGCGCCATTGCCTGACCGGCCGACGCACCGATGCGGCGAGCGAGACGCTCGGCAAGATTTTCGTGCGCCGAGAAATCGATGATGGTTTCGGCCTTGATCTCGTCACGCGCCACACCCTCGACGGTACCGAGGGCATCGGCCAGACCCAGCTCGATGCTGCGCGCCCCCGTCCAGACCAGCCCGGAGAAGATCTCGCCCGAGTCCTTGAGGCGCTCGCCGCGGCCTGCCTTGACCACTTCGATGAACTGCTGGTGCACCTCGTCGAGCATCCTCTGGGCAAGCCGCCGCTGTTCATCGGTCAGCGGTGAAAAGCTGTCGAGGAAACCCTTGTTGCGCCCCGCCACCAGGAGCCTGCGCTCGACGCCGAGCTTGTCCATCGCGCCGGTGAAGCCGAAGCCGTCCATGAGCACGCCGATCGAACCGACCATGCTCGCCTTGTCGACGACGATCCGGTCGGCAGCGGCCGCGATGTAATAACCGCCCGAAGCGCAGACTTCCTCGATCACCGCGATCACCGGGAGCTCTGGCCGCAGACCGCGCAGGCGCCGGATTTCGTCGTGGACCATGCCCGCCTGGACCGGGCTGCCCCCCGGTGTGTTGAGCCGAACCACGACGCCGGCCGTGCGGGGATCCTCGAACGCCGACCGCAGGGCGGTATTGATCGCCTCGGCCGAGGCTTCACCGTCCACCTCGATCACGCCCTTCACGTCGACGAGCGCGGTATGCCGGACGGCGCCAGCACTCTTGCCCATGCCCATGCCCGATGACCAGAGGCCCAGCGCCGCGATCAGCAGCGGCGTGAGGTAGGCCAGAAAGGCGAGCTTGAAGAAGATTCCCCAGCGCCGGGCCCGCCGCTGCTCCACCAGGGTGGCGCCAAGCAGCTTCTCGAGGACCTCGCGCTCCCATGCGGCACCGATCCCAGCGCTGTGAGCGCGCGGTGTCGCCGCCGGTGACCCGGCGGGCGACGAGCCATCGGGGCCAGGATCGGAAAGAGGGTCGGGCTTGTCGTTCATGGCGCGGTACCGTCGGGAATGAAGCTGCGCACCACCCAGACGTGGCCGCCGAGTTCGCGCACGACCAGGGGGATCAGCGCCCTGCCCCGGCATGGGCCGGCGACGCAGTGCCCGTCATCGGGCCGGTATTGAGCCCCATGGGAAGCACACACCAAGTATAGGCCGTCCTCGTCGAAGAACCGCCCCGCGGGCCAGTCAAGTTCGACCGGCGCATGCGCGCAGCGATTGAGATAGGCCCGTACCGCCCCCGCGTGACGGATCGCGAAGGCAGGCTCCTCGACCACGACCGAGCCACCCGGCCCGCGGCGGTGCCGCCACGTGAAGCGCAGGCCTTCGCCGGCATCGCGCAGGGCACCCGAAGCGCACAGGGGGTACCAGGCGCGATCGGGTTCGAGACCCTCGCGCGCCTTCGCCAGTCGCGGCCAGAGCCAGTCGCCGAGGGCCTCGACTGTCGACACCACCGCCTGCGCGCCTGCGCTGCGCAACACCTCGGGCTGCTGCAGCCCCCAGGCGACCCCGACCGACGTGGCGCCCGCCGAGCGCGCCATGCCGACATCGAGCGTGGTGTCGCCAACCATCAGGAGACTCGACGGCGCCACGTCGAGCGTCCCGGCAAGATCCTGGAGCATCCAGGGCGCCGGTTTGCCAGGTCCGTCGTCGGCTGTCCGGGTAGCCTCGAAGAGGCTGCGCCAGCCGAGAGCCTCGAGCGCGGCATCGAGCCCGCGCCGGGACTTGCCGGTTGCAATGGCCAGCGGCACACCGAGCGCGTGGAGAGTCTCGAGCAGGGTGTCGATGCCGGGCACCGAACCCCCACCATGGCCCGGCACGCCGGCCAGCGTGCCCTCCCAGTCGAACACCACGGCATCGAAGGACGAGCCGCTCATGCCGGCGACCCGATCGCTGGCGCGCCGCGACGCTCGTGCGGCGTGCCCGCGTCGCAGAAGTCCTGAAAGGCCACCGGGGTGGGCGCCTCGACCGCGCAGGCGTGACCGTCCTCGGGATGCGCGAACACCAGCCGCGCGGCATGGAGATACATGCGGCGCATGCCGCGTCGGACGAGTTCGCGGTTGAGGGGAAAGTCGCCGTATTTGTCGTCACCCGCGATCGGGAAGCCCGCATGCGCAAGATGCACCCGGATCTGATGGGTACGCCCGGTCTCGATATCGACGGCCACGAGCGAGAAATCGCCCAGCCCCGCGATGGCGAAGCGGTGCAGGCCCGTCACCCGGGAGATCGCCTCGCGACCTTCGGGGTGGACCGCGACCCGCCGCTCGCCCGCCGCCGTGAGATAGCGCTCCAGCGGATCGCGCAGCGTGCGCGTTCGCAGGGGCCATCGTCCGCGAACGATTGCGAGGTAGCGCTTGGCAGGGTGGCGCTCACGCCACTGGCGATGCAGCTCGACCAGCGCGCGACGCTTGCGACAGACGACGAGCACGCCCGAGGTCTCGCGATCGAGGCGATGCGCGAGTTCGAGAAAGCGCGCCTGGGGGTGGGCTGCCCGCAGGCGTTCGATCGCGCCATGCGAAATGCCGCTGCCGCCATGGACCGCCAGCCCTGCAGGCTTGTCGACCACGAGCAGGAAGTCATCCTCGAGCAGGACCGGCAGGATCAGCGGAACCGCAACGGCAGCAGGCGCCGCCGCGCCGGAACCGTCCGGCGCCATCACGCGGAGCGGCGGCACGCGTACCCGGTCGCCCGAGGCGAGCCGTTCGTCGGGACGGCAGCGCGAGCCGTTGACGCGCACCTCGCCGCTTCGGATCACCCGGTAGACGTGCGTCTTGGGGACGTTCCGCCAGTGGCGCATGAGGAAATTGTCGAGCCGCTGGCCTGCACCCTCGTCATCGGAGACCATCAGGATGCGCGCGACCTGCCCCCCGGGCGCGAGGGCGTCGGCGGGCCTGGCTGCAGACCTTTCATCAGCTTCTGCCGCTAAGGCTTTCATGTTGCTATACTTTGTTGTCCGCCTGCCGATTCATGGATGCATTGTATCGGCCCGGCCCCATCGCCGGCGCGCGGCACCGAGAACAATGACGCGGCTCCCGCCCATCGGGAGCGCGGAACCCCCGACGAACGCGAGTTCACCCCAGGACCGCTGCCGACGACACTTCGTCGGCAGGGCCGCCCGACGAATGCGACGCTCCCTGCCCATGGCCTGCCGCTCCCTGTCAGCCCGCCCCGATCGCGGCGGCCGCTGTCCGGCGAGCATGCGATGCCAGATGCACCGGGCGTCCGGTCTGCCGGTTGCCCGAGCGCAGGCCAGCAAGCGCGCCTGAGCACCTGAGGTCGCGCCCTTCGCGACCGTCGGCCCCGCTTGCGCGGGGTAAGTTCCGCCAGCCCCGCCGGGCTGCGCCTCCGGCGCACTGGAGCGGAAATCCATGAAACGCATGCTGTTCAACGCGACCCACTCGGAAGAGTTGCGGGTTGCGATCGTCGACGGCCAGAAACTCATCGACATCGACATCGAGTCGGCCGGCCACGAGTCTCGCAAGAGCAACATCTACAAGGGCGTCATCACCCGCGTCGAGCCCAGTCTCGAGGCCTGCTTCGTCAACTACGGCGAGGAGCGCCACGGCTTTCTCCCCTTCAAGGAAATCTCCCGCGCCTACTTCCGCGCGGGCATCGACGCCGGCCGCGCCCGCATCCAGGATGCCGTGAGCGAAGGGCAGGAGCTCATTGTCCAGGTCGAAAAGGAGGAACGCGGCAACAAGGGCGCCGCGCTCACCACCTTCATCTCGCTGGCAGGCCGCTACCTGGTTCTGATGCCGAACAACCCCCGCGGCGGTGGCGTGTCGCGCCGCATCGAGGGCGAGGACCGTCAGGAACTGCGCGAGAACATGGACAAGCTCGACGTTCCGCCGGGCATGAGCATGATCGCGCGCACCGCCGGCATCGGCCGCACGGTCGACGAACTGCAATGGGACCTCAACTACCTGCTGCAGCTCTGGCGGGCGGTCGAGCAGGCCGCCGGGTCGGCCACGGGCGCCTTCCTGATCTACCAGGAATCGAGCCTGGTGATCCGGGCGATCCGCGACTACTTCACGCCCGACATCGGTGAGCTGCTGATCGACACCGAGGACATCCACGACCAGGCGCAGCAGTTCATGGCGCACGTGATGCCCGACAACGTGACCCGGGTGAAGCGCTACCGCGACGACATCCCCCTGTTCTCGCGCTTCCAGATCGAACACCAGATCGAGACGGCCTACGCCCGCGTCGTCCCGCTGCCCTCGGGTGGCTCGATCGTCATCGATCACACCGAGGCGCTGGTCGCGATCGACGTGAACTCCGCGCGCGCGACCAAGGGTGGCGACATCGAGGAGACCGCGCTGCGGACCAACCTGGAGGCGGCCGAGGAAGCAGCCCGCCAGATGCGCCTTCGCGATCTCGGCGGCCTGATCGTCATCGACTTCATCGACATGGAGAGCGCAAAGAACCAGCGCGATGTCGAGCAGCGCCTCAAGGACGCGCTGCACTACGATCGGGCACGCGTCCAGATGGGCAAGATCTCCCGCTTCGGCCTGATGGAGCTGTCGCGCCAGCGGCTGCGCCCCGCGCTCAACGAGGGCACCCACATCACCTGCCCGCGGTGCAATGGCACCGGCGTGATCCGCGATACCGAATCTTCGGCGCTGCATGTGCTGCGCGTGATCCAGGAAGAGGCGATGAAGGAAAACACCGCGACCGTGCACGCACAGGTGCCGGTCGAGGTTGCCACCTACCTCCTCAACGAGAAACGTGCCGAAATTGCCAAGCTCGAGGCGCGCCTGAAAGTCGAGGTGGTGCTGATCCCCAACCGTCATCTCGAGACGCCCCACTACAGCCTCGAGCGACTGCGCCACGATGACGAGCGTCTGAACACCTACCGCGCCAGCTACGCACTGGCCAGTGCGCCCGCCGAGGACAATACCTACCTCGAGGGCAAGTTCGAGGGTGCCAAGCAGCGTCAGGAAGCCGTGGTCAAAGGCGTCACCCCGACGAGCCCGGCCCCGGTTGCTCAGGCGGCCACCATCGCCGAGGCGCGACCGGCAAGCACCGCGGCGCCGACCGCGCAGGCCGCGGCCGCCCCGACCCCGACCCCGACCCCGACCCCGACCCCGACCCAGGAGCAGAGCCTCTTCGGTCGGATCATGCAACTCTTCCGGCGCAAGCCGGCCAACGAGGCGCAGGTCGGAAAACCCGCTGACGGCGCCGCCGCCACACCCGCGTTGACCACGTCGGCTGACGCGGGCGGCAGCGCAGCGCGGCGCCCCCGCGACGACGCGCGCCGTGACGGTCGCGGCGGCCGCGGAGGTCGCGGCGAACGAAGCGACCGGACCCGCGAAGGTCGCGAAGGTCGCGAAGGTCGCGAAGGTCGCGAAGGTCGCGAAGGTCGCGAAGGGCGTGAAGGGCGCGAAGGGCGTGAAGGGCGTGAAGGGCGTGAAGGGCGTGAAGGGCGCGAGGATCGGTCCCGCGGGCGCGATGAGCGCGGTGGACGCGGCGACGGTCGCCGTGAGGCCTTGCGCACCCCACGCCCGGCGGTCGACGCGGAAGTCACCACCGGCAGCCCCGACATCACATCGGCGCCGGTCGAACGCAGCGACGAGCCGGCCTCCGGACGCCAGCGCGGCGCTCGCGGCGAAGGACGGCGCCCCCGTGCGGGCCGAGACGAAAGCCTCGAGGTGCCAACCACCACAGCGGCAGCGCTCGCACCCGAATCCGTCGGAAGCGAAGGCACGCCGGCCACGCCGAGCGACGCGCCTGTCGCCTCGGTGGCACCCGACACCGCTGCCGAACGCCAGCCCGTGGGCCACGACCAGACCGCGACCGACGGCACGGCAAGCGACGAGGCTGGCGAAGAGCGCAGGCGCAGTCGTCGTCGTCGCGGGCGTCGTGGTGGTCGCGGCGAAGGTGATAGCGCCGATGTCGCACGCGACGGCGCCGAGCCCACCGCTGATGGGGCTCCGGCCGAAGGCGCACCAACGTCGCCGGCGGCGCACGTCGAGCCGGTGGTGTCAGACGCCGCAGCCACCGACATGGCCGCAGCTGACGCTGCAGCGCCCGTCGCTGCGCGATCACCGGAGCCTGTCGTGACCGACGCCCCGGCAAGCACGCCGCCGGCGTCATCCGAGGCGGCGGCACCGGAAGCTGCGGTAGCGCCGCAGCCTGTCGCCGCACCGGAGCCCGTTCCCGCACCCGTTCCCGCACCCGTTCCTGCACCAGAGCCCGCACCAGAGCCCGCACCAGAGCCCGCACCTGTTCCGGCACCCGAGCCCGCACCCGAGCCAGCACCCGAGCCCGTTCCTGCCCCGACGGCACCAGCACCGTCTCCGGCTCCGACTGCCCCGGCAGCGCCTGAGCCCGTCGCCGTGGTGACGGCGCCCGCACTCGATGAGGTCGTGAGCAAAGCCGGGCTGGAGTGGGTCCAGACCCAGGCTCGCCCGGCCACCGTCGAGCCGACGCAGGACACTCCCCCGGCCCCCCGCCTTGGGCGCGTGCGCCGACCGCGAGCCGCGTCGGACAGCGAGCCGATGCAGCAGGTCGAGACGCGCCCCGAGGATCGCGGCGCGATCTGATCTCGCCAGTGCGGCCATCCCCGCGCCCCGTGCGGCGCGGGGCTACCATGGGCGATCGACCTGACGACCATGACCGAACGCATCATCCCGATCGCCGACGAGCGGTACCGGGCGCGTATCCCGCGCGTACCCGCCGAAGCCCTGATGCCCGAGGCCCCGGTCACCGACCGGCGCGCCCGCCCACTGCATGATCTTCGGATCTCGGTCACCGATCGCTGCAATTTCCGGTGCACCTACTGCATGCCGCGCTCGGTGTTCGGCACCGACTACGCCTTTTTGCCGCAGGCCTCGCTGCTCAGTTTCGAGGAGATCGAGCGGGTGGTGCGGCTCTTCGTGGCGCAGGGTGTCGAGAAGCTTCGCCTCACAGGCGGCGAGCCCCTGCTTCGCCGTCACCTCGAGCGACTGATCGAGAAACTCGCGGCGCTCGTCACCCCCGACGGCAAGCCCCTCGATCTCACGCTCACGACCAACGGATCGCTGCTCGCACGACGGGCCCGAAGCCTGCGGGACGCCGGGCTGCGCCGGGTCACGATCAGCCTCGACGCCCTCGACGAGTCGATCTTTCAGCGCATGAACGATGCCGACTTTCCGGTCGCAAGCGTGCTCGCCGGCATCGACGCGGCCGAGGCCGCCGGTCTTGCGCCGCTGAAGATCAACATGGTCGTGCAGCGCGGCGTCAACGATGGCGAGATCGTGCCGATGGCCCGCCATTTTCGCGGCTCGAAGCATGTCGTGCGCTTCATCGAGTTCATGGATGTCGGCGCCTCCAACGGGTGGCGGCTCGACGACGTGCTGCCGAGTGCCGAGGTGGTTCGCCGGATCGACGCGATCTACCCGGTGCAGAGCCTGCAGCCCAACTATCCCGGCGAGGTCGCCGAGCGCTGGGCCTACCGCGACGGTCAGGGCGAGATCGGCGTGATCTCCTCCGTCACGCAGCCTTTCTGCGGCGCCTGCTCCCGGGCCCGGCTCTCCACCGAAGGCAGGCTCTACACCTGCCTGTTCGCCACCGAAGGCCACGACCTGCGGGCCCTGCTGCGTGGCGACTTCACCGATCCGCAGATCGCGGCGGCGATCGGCGATCTCTGGCGCGACCGCGATGACCGGTACTCCGAACTGCGCTCTGCCGAGACGGCCGGACTGCGCAGGATCGAGATGTCCTACATCGGCGGCTGAAGCCCGTGACGCGCCTGCTGCTCACCGACGCTGCCCGCCCTGCCGTCGTCGAGGTCGAGGCGATCGATGAGCACGGCTGCGCCCGCCGCACGGCAATCGCCGGCGAGCATCCGCTCACGCTGTTCCTCGATCGTCGTGAACTCGTCACGCTGATGACCCTTGGCGCAGCGCCCGAGGAACTCGCGCTGGGTTGGCTGCGCAACCAACGGCTGCTCGAGCGCCTCGACGATGTCGCCGCGGTGCAGGTCGACTGGAGCGTGTCGGCGGTGGCCGTCACCAGTCGCCCGATGGCCGAGGAAGGCAGACCGATCTGGGAGCGTTCGGGAGGCGCCAGCGCACTCGACGAACGTCTGCGTCAGCGAACCGTCACCACCGGGTGCGGTCAGGGCACGATGTTCGGCAATCTGCTCGACGCCCTGCAGCCGCTCGCTCCTGATGTCGGCCCCCGCCTGTCGCAGGCAACGCTGCAGGCCGTGATCGACCGGGTTCGACGGCATGAGTCCATCTACCGGGTGGCGGGCGCGGTCCACGGCTGCGCCCTCTGTGAAGGCGACGGTGAACAGACCGGCGCGATTCTTCGCTTCGTCGAGGACGTCGGGCGCCATAACGCGGTCGACGCCATCGCCGGCTGGATGTGGCTGAACGATGTTCGCGGCGAAGACAAGATCTTCTACACCACCGGCCGCCTTACCTCCGAAATGGTGATCAAGTGCGCCCAGATCCGGGTGCCGGTGCTGGTGTCGCGCTCCGGGCTCACCCAGATGGGTCACGACCTCGCCGGCAGGCTCGGTCTCACGCTGTTCGGCCGCTGTCAGGGCAGCCACTACCTGCTGTTTACCGGCGCACACCGATTCGACGGTCCGCCCGGGCTGGCATGACGATTCCGCGGGACCTCATCACCGGCCTCGTGCTGGCCGGCGGCCTCGGCCGGCGCATGAGCGCCGACGGTCTTGGCGTTGACAAGGGTCTCGTGAGCTGGCGCGGCCGACCTCTCGCCGCCCACGCGATCGAGCGCCTCGCGCCGCAGGTCGGCAATCTCCTCGTGAATGCGAACCAGCATCATGACGCCTACGATCGCCTCGGCTGGCCGGTGGTCAGCGACGCGATCGAGGGCTTCGCAGGTCCGCTTGCCGGAGTCGTGAGCGGTCTGCGAGCCGCCACCACCCCCTGGGTGCTCAGCGTGCCTTGCGACTCGCCGCTGCTACCCGCCGATCTCGCCATGCGCATGGCGCAGGCCGCCACGGCGCAAGGTGCGCGTATTGCGGTTGCCCGCACCGCCGATGGCGATCAGCCGGTCTTTCTGCTGGTGTCGCGCAACCTCGAGCCTCACCTGAGTGCCTGGCTCGCGGCAGGTGGCCGCAAGATCGATGCCTGGTACCGTGAACTCGCCCCCGCCTTTGCCGAGTTCGAGGACGGCGCAGCCTTTCGCAACCTCAACACCCGCGCCGATCTCGAGGCTCTCCCATGAGCATCGTCCCCGAAGGCGATGGCAGGCCCGATGCGGCCGAAGGCGGGCGCTACGCCCGTGCCCCGATGCTCAGCGTCGATCAGGCCATGCTCGTCATCACCGCGGGTCTTCCGCCGATGCCCCCGAGTCCCCCGGACGAGGTAGCGCTGCAGCAGGCTCTCGGCCGGGTCCTCGCCCGCGACATCGTCTCGCCCATCGACGTGCCTGCGCACGACAACGCCGCGATGGACGGCTATGCCTTCGCCGCCGGTGCGCTCGCCACCGCGAACCCGCTGAGAATCGTCGGCACCGCGTGGGCCGGGCGACCGTGGCCGGGACACGCCGCTGCAGGGCAGGCAGTGCGGGTGATGACCGGTGCGGTCATGCCCGCCGGTACCGATACCGTCGTTCCTCAGGAACACGTGCTTCGCGAGGACGAGACGATCCGGCTCGCCACCCGTCTCGAACCCGGCGAGAATCGTCGCCTGCGGGGCGAAGATCTCGCGCGCGGCCGCGTGATGCTCGCCGGGGGGCGGCGCCTGCGCAGCGCCGATCTCGGGCTGCTCGCCTCCGTGGGTTGCGCCACGGTTCCGGCAAGGCCGAGGCTGCGGGTGGCCTGTCTGTCCACCGGCAGCGAGCTGCGATCGCCGGGTGACACCCTCGGCCCGGGCGAAATCTTCGACAGCAACCGATTCACCCTTCAGGCGATGCTGGCGCAACTCGGCGTCGAGATCATCGATTTCGGCGTGGTGCCCGACGATCCTGACCGTCTCGAGGCCGTCCTGCGCGACGCGGCATCGCAGACCGACGCGCTGATCTCCTCGGGCGGCGTGTCGGTCGGGGAAGCCGACTTCACCCGCGCGATCATGGCGCGTCTCGGTGAGGTCGACTTCCGCATGGTGGCGATGCGCCCCGGGCGACCGCTGGCCTTCGGGAGAATCGGCGCGGCAGCCTACTTCGGACTGCCGGGCAATCCGGTGGCGGTCATGGTCACGTTCCTGTTTCTCGTGCGACCCGCCCTGCTGCGGCTGATGGGCGCGCGCGAACCGGCGCCGATCGCGCTGCGCGCACGATCGCGCGAAGTCATGCGCAAGAAGCCCGGCCGCACCGAGTATCAGCGCGCCATCCTGATGCCGGACGACCAGGGCGAACTCTGGGTGCGGACCACCGGCAGCCAGGGTTCAGGGGTACTCCGGTCGATGTCGGAGGCCAACGCCATCGCGGTACTCGCCCACGCACAGGGCCCGGTCGCGATCGGCGATCCGGTCAGTTGCGTGCTGCTCGACGCCTTTGTCTGAGGGTCAAGACGCGCCGCCGCGGGCAGCGCCCGCGACCTTCACCGCTCAGCGACGGACCGACAGGCTGCCCGGCAGGCTGGCGTAGTAGGCCGCGAGGTTGCTGATGTCGGCACGCGACAGTTGCTTGGCCTGCGCGACCATGATCGCGTTCTTGCGCGACTCCGACCGGTAGTCGAGCAGCGCGCGTTCGAGGAAGTCGCGATACTGACCGGCAAGCTTCGGGTAGGAAGGATCGACCGGCGTGTTGCCATCCTTGCCGTGGCAGGCGGCGCAGGCCTGCTCGGCCTTGGCGCGACCGAGTTCGATGTTGGCGGCCGCAGCCGGCGTCGCCCAGACGGTGGTGGCGAGCACGAGTGTGCCGACGAGGGAAACGGCGGAAGGTTGCATGGGCGGGCTCCTCACTTGGCGGCGCCGTAGTAGGCGGCGAGATCGGCGATGTCCTTGTCGCTGAGCGACCCGGCAATGCCGCGCATCGTGGGATGGGAGCGCTCGCCCTTGCGATACGCCAGCAGCGCATTCTCGAGGTACTTGGGGTTCTGCCCGGCGATCATCGGCACGCGGTAGACGGACGGAAACGACGCCTTGTATTCCGGAATGCCGTGGCAGCCGATGCACATCGACACCTTGCCGCGCGCTGCGTCGCCCGAGCCCTGCGCCGTCGCAACGGCGGGAAGCACCGACGCAAGGCCGATGAGTACCAATTTCTTGAACATGTCCGCCTGGTTCCTGATGCCGCGGGACCGTGGCCGCGCGGAAGTGGTTGTTTTGCCAGAGAGCGCGCGAGTTTAGCCGGAAGCTCGAAGGGCCGTCCAGTTGCCAAGACGCAGCTCGGCACCATCCCGTATACTCGACCGATCCCGTGCGTCGCACATTCCGAACCCTGCCCATCCATGCGCTTCGAAGGCACCTCGCAGTACGTCGCCACCGACGACCTCAAGCTCGCGGTCAATGCCGCGATCACCCTGCAGCGCCCGCTGCTGATCAAGGGCGAGCCGGGCACCGGCAAGACGATGCTCGCCGAGGAGGTCGCCAAGGGACTGAACATGCCGCTGCTGCAGTGGCACATCAAGTCGACCACCAAGGCTCAGCAGGGTCTTTACGAGTACGACGCGGTATCGCGGCTCCGCGACTCGCAGCTCGGCGACGAACGCGTCAAGGACATCCACAACTACATCGTCCGCGGTGTGCTGTGGCAGGCCTTCGAGGCCGACCAGCCGGTGGTGCTGCTGATCGACGAGATCGACAAGGCCGACATCGAGTTCCCCAATGACCTGCTTCGTGAACTCGACCGCATGGAGTTCTACGTCTACGAAACCCGGCAGCTGGTGCGTGCGCGCCACCGCCCGGTGGTCGTGATCACCTCCAACAACGAGAAGGAGCTTCCCGACGCCTTCCTGCGCCGTTGCTTCTTCCACTACATCAAGTTTCCGGACAAGGACACGATGCAGTCGATCGTCGATGTCCATTACCCGGATCTGAAGAAGACCCTGCTCAAGGAAGCGATGGAGGCCTTCTACCAGATCCGCGAGATCCCGGGCCTGAAGAAGAAACCGTCCACCTCGGAACTGCTCGACTGGCTCAAGCTGCTGCTCGCCGAAGACATCCCCCCCGAGGCCCTGAAGTCCCAGGACAACAAGCAGGTGATCCCGCCGCTGCATGGCGCACTGCTCAAGAACGAGCAGGATGTCCACCTGTTCGAGCGCCTGATCTTCATGGCGCGTCACAACCGCTGAACGGCCCCTGCCCCACCG
>Ga0315900_10002936_pt1 | contig 25407 bp, 26 predicted proteins | sample LakEriMetagenome_FD_203521 | JGI IMG/M metagenome (GOLD analysis project Ga0315900, IMG submission 203521) | Freshwater fungal communities from buoy surface, Lake Erie, Ohio, United States - Buoy 12 MA114 | ecosystem: Environmental > Aquatic > Freshwater > Lake > Lake biofilm | place: USA: Lake...
TCGTCTCAATCTTGGCGGTTGCCATTCCATCTCTCCTCTGTGGCACAGGGCCACGTGACCGGCTGGTGCCGGCGATGTGGGGAGTTTACCCGCGAACGATCAGGTGCGCGGAGCGGCTACGGCGCAGAAGGGCTAACGGTCGTCGAAAGGATCTTTGGAGGATCAATCGGGCGATCTTCGCTGTTGCGCTCAAGTGCCGCAATTGCGTCAACAACATCCATGCCGGCGATGACCTCGCCCAGGATTGCGTAGGTACGAGCGCTCTCAAGTGGAACTGCTGCCGCGTCATCAAGAATCACAAAGAACTGGCTCCCCTGCGAGTCGGGCTGACTCGAACGTGCCATCGCGATTACGCCACGTCGATACTCACCAAGCACCGGCTCATCTTTGATGAAGTAGCCGGGGCCGCCTGATCCAGTTCCAGTGGGGTCGCCGCCCTGAATCACAAACGGCGTGCCGTCTTCCATGTAGGCGATGCGGTGAAAGATCACGTTGTCGTAAAAGTTGCAGCTTGCGAGCGCGGTGATGTTGCTCACGGCGATCGGCGAGTTCTTCACCGCAAGCCGCACAACGAAGGTACCTAGTGTGGTTTCAAATGCAATGTCGTTTGATGCACTCGTGTTCAGCGTTGCGGGCTGCGACGTGGGGCAGCCGTTTGCATTCGGTGATGGGCTAGCCGAGCTTGCGCTACATGCGCCGACAGTAAGTGCTGCAGCGATTGCAAAGGCAACGGAAAAGCGCATTGACCTACGCTCGTGTTCGTTGAGCGGTTCGAACAATTGTGATCGCCATCGCCGCCATTAATAGTGCTTGTCCAATTGCCACTTCAATAGTTGGAATCTGGCCAAGAATCAGCGCAGCGAGCAAGGTTGCTGTTGGTGGCATCGCGAGGGCACCGAGTGAGCCCGTTGTTGCACTCGTTGCGCGCACGCCGGAAACGAAGAGGGCGTAGGCCAAACAGGTCGCGATCAGTGCCAAGTATGCAAACTGCAAACCTGGAATGAGCAGATCCTTTCCAGCCAGTTCTGGGAGCTTTACGCCAACTACGGTTGACCAGAAGGTAAGGATCGCAAAGCCACCGGCCGACGCAAGTGCGACAAGCTCTAGTGGATGAATACCAGCGGCGAGATGCCGCACCAGCACAATGTATGAGGCGTAGCCAACCATGCAGGCCAGCGACCAAACAATGCCGAGCTGGAAGGTTTCTGCGTTAGCGGTCGCAGCGCCTGATGTCGCGAGGACGATGGTGCCGACGGCGGCAAAGATGATCGCGCCGATGATGAGACGATCTGGTCGCTCACGGAGGATTATCGCGCTGAGCGTTGCGACCAAGACAGGGGCGAGACAAAGTTCAATTGCAGTTGCGATGCCAACGCCGGCGTACGTGACTGCTTCAACGTAGGCGTACTGGAAGAAGGCCTGAACAAGCCCGAGGCCGAGGCCGAGTGCAAGCACGCGGCCAGGGAGACGGAAAGCGCCGCGGCCGAGCAGGAGTCGCGCCGTGATGGCGGCGGCGGGGGCGGTGATACCGAGGCGTACGACGACCAGCACGAGGGAGCTGAGCGTGCTCGGCCCCCCATCAACACCAGGGAATGCCGCCTTGAGCTGACCAGTGACGACGCCAATTGTTCCCCACAGGATGCCCGTAAGAATGACGGCCCCAAGACCCGCGAGGGGGCTCAGTGCGAGGGGTTCGTTGATGCGCCTTGCAACTGCCATGCGGGGGAGTCTACGCGAGCAGCGCCCCCTATGCGCGCTACTGCGCGGGGTCGGCGATCCTTGAAGCCTCCTCAAAATCGATCGCACCCGAGAGGAGTGCCTCGCCCAGAATTAACGAGGCGACTCCAACATCGCGCAGTCGGCGCACACCATCAAGGTCGCTCACGCCACCAGCAACACTCAGCTCCATCGTTGGCTGTCGCGCCGCTAGGCTGGCGAACGCAGCGCTCTCACTCGCGTTCCCTCCATGGCTCAGCACAATGCGCGAAACCCCCGCGCCAGCAAGTTCATCGATCAGCGCCTCTGCCGTTGGAGTGCTGGAGCGTTTCCAATTAAACGAAGCGATCCGCTCTGGCCGCGGATCAAAGCCAACCGCAAGCCAGTCGCCCGCAGCGGCGATGCATGCCGCAAGCTTCTCTGGCTCATCGATCAGTGCAAGCGAGATCACCGCGCGCGTTGCCCCTGCTGCGAATGCGATGCGAATTCCCTCGGGTGACTCTAGTCCGCCAGCGACCTGTAGCGGCGTTGCGACCAAGCTTGCAACGGCACCAATTGATTCGATGTTGACCGGAGCCGCTGCACGCGCACCATCAAAGTCGACGAGGTGAATCAGCGTTGCGCCACGATCAACAAAGTGCCGCGCGATGCGCGCCGGCTGATCGGTTGGTGCACCGACACCAGTTGCGGCGCCAGGCCAGAAGACAATGCGGGATCGACCCTTATCAAGATCAATAGAAGGGACGATGCGCATCGGTCGCGCGGCGCTACGCGGTTTCGGTCAGCGCCGCCGCAGTCGCCGCGATCGTTTTGGTGATCTCGTCATCGCCAATGCCGTAGTGCGTTACGGCGCGGATCTGTCCGTGCGGATAGGCGACCATCAGCACGCCGTGCTTCTCGAGTGCATCAAGGAAGCGTATTCGACGTGCAGCGCCACCTGCAACCTTGAAGATCACAAAGTTTGTGATGACGCGCGAAGCGTCGAGTCGCTCACCTTCGGGTTGCGCGATATGTCCGGGGGAGAGCACACCAGGCAGCGCTGCGATCGCTGTCGCTAGGCGTCGTGCGTTGACGTGATCTTCAGCGAGTCGCTGTACGGTGCCCTCTGGGCCGTCAGAGAGTGCAACGAGACCGGCAGCTGCAAGAATGCCCACCTGGCGCATACCGCCGCCAAGAAGCTTGCGTGCGCGGCGAGCTTTGAAGATGAACTCTTTGCTACCAACCACGACGCTGCCGATCGGCGCGGCGAGCCCCTTGCTCAAGCAGAAGGTTGCGCTGTCGGCATCGGCCACAAGGTCACGTACCGGTACGCCCAGTGCAATTGCCGCATTAAAGAGGCGCGCGCCATCGACGTGGATTGGAATGCCGTGTGGTTTGAGTGCGGCGCGCAACTCGCGCATATACGCAGGCGTAATCGGTCGGCTGAACGTGTGGGCGTGACAGTTCTCAACGATGACGAGCGAGGTGATGGCACTGTGTGGGTCGCTCGCGTCCTGAATCCCCTCGACCACATCTGCGATCGGCATCTCGCCGTTGGGGTTTTCGCGGATGACTCGCAGCCCGGCGCCGGCGACCACGGCGTAGTTTGCCGCCTCATCGTTGTAGACGTGCCCTTCAGCGGGGGTGATGATCTCGCCGCCGCGCGGCACTTGGGCCATGACCGAAACAAGATTCCCCATGGTCCCCGAGGCAACGAAGAGGCCCGCCTCTTTGCCGAGCAAGGTGGCCGCCCGCTCCTCGAGGGCGATGACGGTCGGATCGTCCTCAAAGACGTCGTCGCCGACCTCCGCCTCTGCCATGGCTCGGCGCATCTCTGGGGTGGGGTGGGTCACCGTGTCGGAGCGCAGATCGATACGGCCGGCCCCGCCGCCTCGTGATGCTGCGTCTGCTCCGTATCCCATAGTCGGATCCTACCCCCTCTGGTAGGCTTCGCAGTCCTGTCGCGGACCCGTGGTGTAGCGGCCCAACATGCCAGCCTGTCACGCTGGAGATCGCCGGTTCGAATCCGGTCGGGTCCGCCAGGAAACCTCCCAACCCGAAGCCCCTCCTTTACGATGCCCCTATGCCCCGAGAGATTCCTGTGACCGATGGATTCCCGCCGAGCGAGCGAACTCGTGTGCGACGACTTCCTGAGCGTGGCGTGTACGAGCGAAGCGAGATCTACCCCGTGGTGGACGCCGCCCTCACCTGCACGGTCGCCTACCTTCTCGATGGCCGCCCACACGCCACCGCCACGGCGCACTGGCGCGACGGCGACCGTCTCTACTGGCACGGTTCGGCGGCCAGTCGCTTCCTAAAGTCTGTGGTGGGCACCGAGGTGTGCGTCTCTATTCACCTGACCGACGGCATTGTGTTGGCGCGCAGTGGGTTCGACAGTTCGTTCAACTACCGATCAGCGACGCTCTTTGGCATCTGTGAAGAGATCACTGGCGACGAGAAGGTCGCGCAACTCGATGTGTTCATCAACAAGTTGATTCCAGGCCGTGCGAAAGAGCTGCGTGCGTCAACCGAGCAAGAGGTAAAAGCCACCACCATGCTCGGCATTAACATCACCGAAGCATCGGGAAAGATTCGTAGCGGGGGCGTGGATGACAATCCAGACGATGCACAAGAAAAGATTTGGGCAGGAGTGCTTGAGGTAAACACGTACTATGGCGCGCTCCACCCAGACGAAGATACGCCAGTGATTGCGGAGCCGAGCGCAATTCTTTCAGGATTGACTGGCAAGAAACTGTAGTCGGAGAAGGCTCAGCCTCCAGCGATCTGCTCACCACCATCAATCGTGATGGTGTTCCCTGTGACCCAGTTCATGCCTGGGGCTGAGAGAGCAACGATGGCGTGGCCAACATCGTCAGGTGTCGTTAGGCGCTTTCCTGGGTGCTTCTTCATCACCACGTCAATCCAGTCTTGGCTCCCTGGAATCTTGCGCAGCGCTGGGGTGTCGACAACCCCTGGCCGAAGTGCGGTGACAGTTGCGCCCGGTACGAGTCGCGCAAGCTCGAGCGCGAGCTGACGACAGTGCGCCTCGACGGCGGCCTTTGCCGCGGAGACGGCCCCGTACATCGGCACCGCCTTTGAGGCGCCCTCCGACGAGGTGGCGAAGATGCGGGTCGTGTTGCCGATAAGTCCCGCTGCGTACAGGTCTTGCGTCCAATAGACCAGGGAGTGCGCCATCACGTCGGAGGTCATATCCATCTGCTTGCGGGTGATAAGCGGCGTCTCGCCGTCGGGGAGGAAGGGCTGCAGGCTGCCAAAGGCCAGCGAGTGCACCACGATGCCGAGCTGAGGGGTAAGGCCAGCAGATCGGGCCGCGGCGAACTTCTCGCCGAGCTGGGCGATGACCTCGGCGCGCTTCTCGTCGTCGGCGGCGTTGCCGCGGATGTAGAGGGCCTCGACGCCGGTCGCCTTTACTGCGGCAATGGCCGCATCAAGCTTCTCGCCGCGAGAGCGACCAAGGTAGACGCCACAGATGTTGTACCCATCTTCAGCGGCCAGCCGTGCGGTGGCCTCGCCGATACCGCTGGAGGCGCCCAGAATGAGTGCCCAGCGCTGGACCTTTAGATCAGTTGCTCCCATCTCGGCACCTCCCTCGTGCGGCTCCTCTGCCGCTCTCGGTCAGGGTAGCCGACCCGCTCTGCCCTGTGCGCGTACGATCAGGGCATGGATAGCAGCGGCCGACTAATTCTCATGGCGGTACACGCCCACCCCGACGACGAGACGATCAGTATGGGCGGCACCCTTGCCACCTATGCCGCCGCCCACAGTGCCACCACCGATACCTATGTGATTACCGGCACCCGCGGCGAGCTCGGCGAGATCGTCATCCCAGAGCGGGACACCCCTGAAGAGCACGAACGCCTCGGTGAAACCCGCATGGGCGAAATCGCTGCAGCGATGGCCGCCCTCGGCGTGACGCACTTTGAGAACCTCGGATTCCGCGACTCCGGCATGGTCGGCGATGCAGGGAACGAGGATCCACGCTGCTACCACCAACACAGCACCAACAGCCTTGATGACACGACCGAACACCTGGTGCGCATCATTCGTCGCGTGCAGCCCGATGTGATTGCAACGTACGACGACTTCGGTGGATACGGCCACCCCGATCACATCGCCGCTGCGCGCGTTACGCGCCGCGCGTGGGAGGTTGCCGGTGATCCAACGTGGCGCCCCGACGCGGGCCCCGCATGGACCCCAAAGAAACTCTACGAGGTGCGCACACCGGACTCACAACGCGACAAGGTGCTCGCGCTGCTTGAGTCACGCGGCATTGAGTCGTGGTGGAGTGAGCCGAAAGAGGCGACACCCGAAGAGATTGAGCAGTGGCACCAGTGGCGCGCCGCCATGGCGTGCCCCGACGAACTCATCACCACACGGATTGACATTACGAAGCACCTCGGCGCTAAGCGTCGCGCAATTCAGGCACATGCAACCCAGATCAAGAGCGACGGTCCACTCCTTGCGCTGAGTGAGCAGGATTACATTGATATCGGTGCTGTTGAGCAGTATCGACTTGTTGCGCATCGACTACCGAGTGATCCGGCGCTGCCAGAGCACGACCTCTTTGAAGGGTTGCGCTAGCGAACGCTCTCTTGCGCAACGGCGCGATTTGCGCGAACACGTTTGCGAATCGACGTAATCAACAGTGCAACGAGGAACGCAGAGGTCTCAGTGAGCACAATCGATGCCCCTGAGGCAATGTCGAGTGCGTAGCTGACATACAACCCCACGATCGAGGAGGTAACGCCGATTAGCGCCGCGAGCGCAATCATCTGACCGAATCTTTTCACTAGGAGCTGCGCCGTTGCTGCCGGCGTGGTGATCATTGCCACAACAAGCACAATGCCAACGGCTTGCAGGCTCACCACAATGGTGACCGCAATGAGGATGAGGAGCAGGTCATCAAGGCGGCGAACCGGTAGGCCGGCGGCGCCAGCGCCGAGTGGATCGAACGTTGCGAAGAGGAGCTCCTTCCACAGCACCCACACAATCAACAGCAGCAACGATGCCAGCACGGCGAGAGAGATGAGGTCCGCGAAGCTGATTCCCAACACATCGCCGAAGAGGAAGTGAAAGAGATCGCCAACGTAGTTCGGGATTGAAGAGAAGAGCGCCACACCGAGCGCAAACATGCCGGCAAACAAGACGCCGATCACGGCGTCGGCACGGAGCCCAGACCTTCGGGTGAGCGCGCCGATTCCGAGTGCGGTGCCGATCGCAGCGACCGCACCGCCGAGAATGATCGGCAGACCAAGCAGATAGGCGAGCACCACGCCTGGGAAGGCGGAGTGGCTCACCGCATCACCAACGAAGCTCATTCCCTTCAACACCACAAAGGCACCGACGACGGCGCAGGCGACGCCTACAAGTGCGCTAGCCACAAGTGCGCGCACGAAGAATTCATATTCGAGTGGTGCGAGCAAGAAATCAATCGGATTCATTCGTGGCCCTCGTGGCTTCCGTGCGCGTGATGTGGGTCGTCAAGGAGCACCACACCACCACCTGGCAGAGGAACAAGGTGGCCGCCATACGTCTCTTCGAGAACTGCGCGGTCGAGCACAAGCTCCGCCTTGCCATGAACAACCACTCGTCCAGCAAGTGCCACAACGTCATGGAAGCGCTGCGCAGCACAGGCGAGATCGTGCGTGGTGGCAACAACCGTTCGGCCGCGTGCCGCCTCAGCTTCAAGGAGATTCATGATCCTCTCTTGGGTTGTTGGGTCAACGCCAGTAACAGGCTCGTCAAGGAGATAGAGGAGTGGATCAGCCGCAAGGGCTCGTGCCAGGAAGACGCGTCGTCGCTGCCCGCCGGAGAGCTCACCGATCTGGCGACGCGCTAGGTCGAGCATGTCGACTCGCTGCAACGCATCGGCCACCGCGTCTCGATCAACGCTGCTTGGGCGACGCAGTGGGCCAAGCGACGGAGTGCGCCCCATCATGACCACCTCATCGACTGAGATTGGGAAGGTCCAGTCCAACTGCTCGGCCTGCGGCACATAAGCGACGCGCTTTGCATACTCACCCACGGGCGCGCCAAACACGTTGATGCTGCCACTCCATGGCTGCATGAGTCCGGCGATGCACTTGATCAGCGTGGACTTTCCGCCACCGTTCGGCCCAAAGATTGCCGTGAGCGATCCAGTCTGCAGGGTGAGATGGACGTTCGAGATTGCCGCTCGATCCCCATAGCCCGCGGTAACGCCGGAAATGGTGACAGCCTGGCCACCAGCACGCTCGGCAGCCAGGCTGTCTTTGTTAACTGATGGTGACACTGAAGTGGAACTCATTGCACCATCATCGCACTACTTGAACGAGGCAAGAATGGCGTCCGCATTCTTCTGCATTGCCCCAACATAGGTGTCGGCGGGCGCTGGGCCGAGCGCGTCCGAGTAGAGGTCCTCGAGCACGACCGCTCCAGTCTCTGCAGCGATCTGATCCAAGACCTTTGAAGGGAACTGCACCTCGCTGAAGATGGAGGTCACCCCAGCGGCACGAATCGCCTCAATTAGCGCCGCAATCTCTTGGGCCGATGGGTCTTGTCCCGGTGCCTCGACTGCAACACCAACAATGGTGATTCCGTACGCACGGGCGTAGTAGCCGAATGCGTCATGGAACGTCACGATCTTGCGCTTCTCAGCGGGGATCGCGGCATACTTCGCCGCAACATCATTCTTGAGTGCGGTGAGCTGATCAAGGCCCTCACCGAACGCCAGTGCAATGCGATCTGCCAAATCGGCACGATCGTCTGACACACGCTTGGCGATGCGCTCCATGTACAGCTGCGCGCCAGCCGGGTCGAGCCAGATATGTGGATCTGTTCCACCGTGGCCATGCTCATCCGTTTCGCCCTCTTCAGCACCAGCCTCGTGCTCTTCCTCTGTGCTCTCGATGTACTCAAACCCTGTCAGATCTTCACCAAGTTCGAGGACGTCGGCTTCAGTCTTGCCCGCGCCCTCAAGCAGCGTGAGTACCCACTCATCAAGTCCGAGGCCATTCATCACAATTAGGTCGGCGTCGGTGAGCTTTTGCGCATCGGCTGGAGATGGCTCAAACGTGTGAACGTCAACCCCTGTAGGAACAATGGTGTCGATCGTCACGGTGTCACCGAGCGCAAGCTTGGCGATGTCTGCAAACACGGTCGTCGTGGCGAGCACGACATAGTCAGGTCCGTTTGATGGCGATGCTGAGGCGGTACTGCCACCGCAGGCGCCGACGGTCAGCGCGATCGCGGCTACAAGTGCCGCTGCACGACGCTGTGCAATTGATCCGATACTTAGTCTCATTAAAGCTCTCTCCTTAACGCTTGGCTGGATGTTCCAGCGTTTAAAAAACAGCCCTGCCTAGTTGGCAGCGCGGCAGTTGGGGCAGCGGCCGAACAGTTCGAGCCGGTGCGATTCAATCGTGAAGCCGCTACGACGCGAGGCCTCTGCGGTCACGGCATCAATTCCGCAATCCTCCACCTCTGCGATTGCCCCACACTCCACGCAGACCAGGTGGTGGTGATGGGATGGCTCGCACGGCACGTAGGCGTGCCGGCCATCTGGCAGGTCAACGCGCTCAACGAGCCCCTGCTCGGCGAGTAGGTCAAGGAGGCGGAAGATGGTCGCGCGGCCAACGCCGAGGCGTCGCTTACCTGCGTCGGCGATGAGATCGGCCGCCGTGAAGTGACCGTTGCGCTTGGCAATGAGCGCCGCAATCTCACGGCGCGGACCAGTAAGGCGGACCCCCGCCTGGTCTAACGCTCGCAGCAGCTCATCGCTCATAGGGGGAGGCTACCACACAATGAGACTCAGTATCAAGTCACCTTATGGGCACGAGAGGGGGTTAGCGAGCACGGCCGAAACTGGCCAATGAGCCATGCGGGTATGATTCAGGCATGAGCATCATCAAGAACGCACTAGGGGTTGGCGCTGTTGTCCTAGGAGTTGGGCTCGTCGTGCTCCTCCTCTCGGGCTCTTTTACTGGGAGGCCGACGGCAAGCGACTCATTCACTCCTAATGTGCCGATCTTCACCCCTGATGCCGAGTTCATCTCTGGTAAGGGAATCGGCGCTGTGGATGCCCCAGTCACCCTTGAGGTGTGGACCGACTTCCAGTGCCCAGCGTGTGGTCAGTGGGCGAATGGCAGTGAGCCGCTTCTCTACGAGAAGTACATAACTGATGGGCAGCTACGCATCGAACACCGCTTTTTCGCCTTCCTCGGTGAGGAATCATTCACCTCTGCCGTAGGTGCCGTCTGTGCCGAAAAGCAAGATAAATTTTGGGCCTTCCACTCATATCTTTTCGCAAACCAGAGCGGGGAGAATCAGAGCGCCTTTAGTGCGCCACGATTACGAATTCTGGCCGGCGCAGCGGGCCTAGATCTGGCGCTCTGGGATACGTGCGTCGCCGACCCGGCGAATCGCGCCGCGGTAGAGGCGGAGAGCGACGCTGCTCGCGCCGCCGGAGTTACTGGTACACCAACGCTGAAGATTGGCGAATGGATGCAGTCAGGTGTCCCGGCTGAGGCCGACCTCTACAAGCGTATCGACGACGCTCTCAAGCCGTAACCGCATGCGTGCCGCACGGTTCGGCGCAGTCGTCTCGGCCATCGGAACCGCAATTGCGATTTATCTTCTTGCCATTCGTTACGCGGGTGTACCAGCAATTTGCGGCCCCTCACTCGGTCCGTTCGGTGGATGTTCGAAGGTAGAGGCATCGGTCTATTCGAGCATCGGCCCAATTCCCATTGCACTGATCGGCGTCGTTGGCTCACTCGTTCTGCTCGGAGCATCACTCCACTACCTGCGTACGCGCTCAACCATCTCGTTAAACATTTGGGTTCTTGCAGCTGTCGTCGGCGCTGCCATTGAGATCGTACTCATCGCCATTCAGGCGTTCGCGATTGGCGCTTGGTGCGGCTGGTGCTTGCTCTATGGGCTCACCATTATTCTCTCTGCCATCGCGGCAATCATTGCTGCAGCGCAGGCCGAACGCGCTGCGGCTGCGCGCTAAGTCGCTGTAGCGCCGGGTTCGGCGCAATATCCATCTCACGCAACGCTGACAACGCCCGCGCAGCTGCGCGTCGCGCACCAGCGATTGAGCCACTCTCTTCAAGCAGGAGCGCCAAGTGCTCCAACATTGCGCCATCTGTTGGGTCAATGCGCACGGCGCGCAGTGCAAGATCAATCGCACGGTCAATGTCGCCAACGGAGTACGCCGCGACCATTTCACGCTCAACAATTGCAAAGATGCCAACGTCAAGGGCGCTGCGGTGCTGCTCCGCCCACGGTTCAAATGGAACCTCAACGCCGAACGGTCCCAGATACGAGTCGAGGAGGTCATCAATCTGATCAACTCGTGCGCGGCGACGAACCGCATCAAGCGTGCTGCGTAGCCGCGCTGAATCAAAGCTGACAAGATCGAGATTGACCGTCACCATTTCAGCCTCGTGGCGAATGTACGGAGTCGGCGTTCCCTCTTGGAGCGCAAGGTCATAGTCAGGATCAAGCGCGCGTCGTAGGTGGTAGATCGCCTGGTTGAGTGAGTTCAGACCAGCTTGCGCCTCGGCTTCGGGCCAGAGCGCATCAATTGCTTCGTCTCGTGTTGCAGCATGTCGTGGTCGCGTGGCGAGATAGTGCAGCAGCGCAACGGAGCGCGGTCGGATGACAGAGCCCTCAATCGTTCGCCCCGCGACCTCAATACTCAGTGGCCCTAGCTCATGTACGACAGCAACTGGGCTTAGTGCTCGCGGGCTAATCGGGCTTACTGGCGCAATCTCTGATCCCTCCGGCACGGGGCCGAGTACGTGCGGAAGATTGAGTGTCTCGGCAATGAAGCGGGGGATCGTCCAGCCAGCTTCGCCGAACTCATCTTGATCCGCAGGAGCGATGAGGAGCCCCTCCTCCCAGAGCGTGCGGAGGAGCTCAGGGTTGACCTCTTCTCCTGCCGGGTGAGCGAGGCGAGCCAGAAGTGGCCCGCTCCCCCCAACAACATCTCGCCGAATGAACTCATCGAGTTCAGTTCGATCAGCACCCTCACGCATCTGGTCAAGCCACGTGGCAATGATGCCGCCGTTCCCGGCTGCGGCGCGGCGCGCCTCTTCAAGCGCAGTGGGTGCACCGCTCCAACCGCGTGCCTCGGCAATCTGTCGAGTCTGCCGAGGTGTCACGCGTAGTGCCGCAGCACCGATATGCATTACCTGTCGTTTCGCGCGCGCGGCGATGAGACGCAGCTCTGCAACACGGCGACCGATCAGCGCGACACGAGAGCGGTCTGGTGCGCGCTCTGCAAGTGTGCGCAGAAAAGCGAGTCCTTCGGGAGAGTTTGCTAAGGCATCTGCGTCGTCAATGACGAGGGTTAGCTCACTGTGCGGCGCAGAGAGATCGGCGAAGAGTGCCGCTGCGCACACGGTCGCCAACTGCTGCTGGCGAACCGCACGGGCAAGGCGAGGTAAGCGCACGCCATCATCCTCATCAGCGGCAAGGTGGAGGGCATCACTGAGGTCGCGACTCGCGCGCAACCACCGCATCGGTCGATCAGTGCGAATTCCCCACGCGGCGACGGCGCTGCTCTTGCCGTAGCCGGCACTACCGCAAATGAGTGCAAGCCCTCCGTCGGTGAGCGCATCCAGTGCAGCATCAATGCGTGGTCGAGCTGAGTGAACACGAGGGCTGCTCATGATCTAGTAGACCTCCCCTTGTGGCCGCCGTGGGCGGTGCCCGCGGTTCGGCTGGGCGGATACTGAGCCAGAGTCGCGTATCGCTGACGTATCAGTCGCGCATCATCGACCGCAGCGAGAGGCTCTCGCCCCTACAATCCCCCCATGACCGAGAAGCACCGCCTGATCATTGACTGCGACACGGGGACCGATGACGCTGTTGCGCTGATGCTCGCCGCGCTGCACCCCGAGATTGACCTGATCGGCGTGACAACCGTCTTCGGCAATGCGCCGCTCTATGCGACCACGACGAACTCGCTCTCGGTGCTTGAGCTGATCGGCAAAGGGCATATCCCCGTGCACGCCGGCTTCCCGCGACCCCTCGTGCGCAAGACGATGCCGTCTGAGCGCTTCTTTAAGACCGATAGCGTGCAGGACCCGCACGGCACCTATCTCGACATTCCGCGTAGCGCGAGCAAGCCAGCCTCTGAGCGAGCGGTGGAGTACCTCATTGAGACGTACCGCAACGCCACGCAGCCGATCACGCTGATGCCGATTGGACCACTGACGAACATCGCTGCCGCCGTTGCGCTTGAGCCGCGCTTTGCCGAGTGGGTGCCAAAACTGATCATCATGGGCGGCGGCCATGAGGTGCCGAACATTTCGGCGTCAGCGGAGTTCAACATCTGGGCCGACCCCGAAGCTGCTGCGAGCGTCTTTGAGGCGGGCTTCAAGGATGTGTTGATGGTGCCGCTCGACGCCACGCATAAGGCGCTCGTTACGGCCAAGGAGTGCGCGGCATTTGGCGCGCTCGGTACCCCTGCAGGGATGGCGACCGAGACGGTGATCAAGCGACGCATCGGCAGTTATGAGAGCAGCCAGAAGATGGATGTTCCAGAGTCAGCACCGGTGCACGACGCACTCTGCGTTGCGGCGCTCGTCGAGCCCGACATCATCACCACGAAGCGCTGCCACGTTGCAGTCGAGACCACAGGCACCCTCACCCTTGGCCGTACGGTTGTGGACACGCACCATCGCGGCGGCAAGGAGCCGAACGCCGACGTTGCCTTTGACGCAAGCGCCCCGCGATTCATTGCGCTGATGATGGAGATCTTCGGCCAGCGATGAGCGGCCTCGGCGAGGCGGCACTCCCGGGCGAGGCGGGCCCCAACGACCTTGACGCCGCTGGTGAGGCGGCCCTCGACCAGGCGCTCCGTTCGGCTTGGATGCCCGTCTGCCAGAGCGGCGAACTGACCGACCGACCACTCCCCATCCGCCTCGCAGGCGAAACCCTCGTCCTCGCCCGCCTCGGCGAGGCCGTCGCCGCCTTCCCCGACCTTTGTGTCCATCGCGGCACCGCCCTCTCGCTCGGCTGGATTGACCCGGGCACGAGCCCCGCCCCCGATGGGAGCCCCGCTACCGGCGAGGCCTGCCTCGTCTGCCCGTATCACGGCTGGAGCTACGGGCAGAGCGGTGAGGTGAAGCGAATTCCCGCCGTTCACGGCCGCGCGATCCCACGTCGTGCGCGCATTGAGCGATACGCCGCTGTGGAGCACATCGGACTCGTCTGGGTGCTGCTTGAGCCAGGCCCTGGTGGCTGGGAGAACCCAGCACCGCTCTACCCGCTTCCCGAGGCTCCGTGGTGGGGCGACCCTTCGCTACGCACCATTCCGATCACCACCTACGACTGGCAGTGTTCACCCGCGCGACGCATTGAGAACTTCATCGACTTCAGTCACTTCCCCTGGGTACACGAAGGGATCCTCGGTGATCGCGCGAAGCCACTCAGCCCCGACCATGTGGTGGAGAGCAGCGAGACAACGATCAGTTTCCAGATCGCACTCGAAGAGCCGCAGACGAGCGTGAAGGGCGACAGCACCCCGGGCACCAAAGTGCAGCGCGACCCAACGACGTACACGGTCCACCTGCCGTACTCGGTGACGCTCGATCAGCAACTGCCCGAAGGAAATCGCTTCGTGCTCTTTATCGCCGCATCGCCACTCTCTGCAAAAGAGACGCGCACATTCACCTGGAACGCACGCAGCTATCGACCGGATCCATCAAACGACACCGAGCTCGCCGACTTCCAGCGGCTCATTCTCGACCAGGATCAGCCGATCACGGAATCACAGCGACCAGAGGCGCTACCCGTTGACCTCTCAGCGGAGCTGCATATCGCAGGGCCGGATCAAGCCTCCATTGAGTTCCGTCGTCATCTTGGAAAAATCGCAGCGCGCGTTCGCGCGGGAGAGAGTGCTACGAAGTAGCAGCCGCTGCGTCAACACGCAAGATTCGCCAGGCGAACGGAACCGAACCAATCAGGATCACACCCGACAACATAAAGAGCGGCAGTGCGCCAAGTTCACCGTAGAGCACTCCACCAACGATTGATGCAATAGACACTGCGAGCCCAAACGAGACCGCCTGAAAGAGTGCCTGCCCAGTCGCCTGTAACTCTAGGGGAACGATGGCGCGAATGGTCAACACGCTGCCGAGAAGCGTGCAAGCAAATCCAACACCACAGAGTGCGCGAATAATGCCAAGAACAAGTGGCGACACATCAAACGCGTAGCCGAAACTGCAGAGACCAAGTGCGATTAAACCAACTGAGTAGACGGCTCGCATGCCAAATCGAAGGGCTACCGCACCGCCAATGAGAAAGAACGGAATCTCCACCGCAGCAGAGATGGTTGCGGCGAGCGTTACCGCTGCAGCATCGCCACCAACCTCTTGAATGCGAAGCGAGCCATACGCATAGAAGATTCCCGCTCCAAGGTTGGAGAGAAGGCTCAGCAGCAAGAAAGAGAGGAGCTTTGGCGATTGCGTGAATGCCAAACTCACCGTACCGAATCGATCACGCCAGTTCCCGGCAACGGCAATCTCTGCGTTCCCACCGGCAAGCTCACTCCGCTCCGCCTCAAGTTCATCTTCAGTGGCGGCGCTATGTGGCCGATGGGTGATTCGCAAGCCGATGGTTCCAGCGAGCACGATGAGCGCACCTGCGGCGTAGAGCGGTCCAACAAGCACCGCGCCGCCGGCAACCACGAGCACACCGCTCACCAGGCCGGTTGCGGCATAACTACCGCTCGTTACGGCGCGCAAGGTTCCCCAGTTCCCCTTCACTTCGGCGAGACGCTCCATGCCGATTGCATCGAGGAGCGGCACGATCCCCGCGCCTGCGAATGCCGCAAGCATCGAGCCCGGAATGCCCGCTGCTGGGCCTGCCGCAAATGCAAACACCCCGATGGCGGTGGCGAAGATCGCGAGACGGAACGCCGCAACACGGCCGAGGGTCGCGTCGCCAAGGTGCCCCCAGATTGGTGCCGCTGCGAGCGCAAGGATGGAGTTAACCGCGCCCACGAGGCCGATCGCCTCAAACGAGACGCCGCGATCACGAAAGACGATGGAGCTGAAGGGGAGGTAGCAGGCCTGCATGATGCCGACCATCAGGTAGAGGTACGAGGCGCGACGCATTCCAGGGCGGAGAAGCATGAGAGACATGCCCCTACATTACTGGCTCGTTGTCGCCTCCGCCCTGTGCACCATCGTTGCGCTCACGAACCAAGTTAACGAAGCGCGTCTGGTCTTTCACGAAGTAGAGCTGGCCGGCGCCCGTTGGGCCGTTTCGGTGCTTGGCGATGCTGAAGTCAATTGCCTCACCAACCGCATCCGTCTCCTCAATGCGATCGGCCTTGCGCCACAAGAAGATCACCACGTCAGCGTCTTGCTCAATAGCTCCCGACTCGCGCAGGTCTGAGAGGCGTGGCTCCTTTGAGTCGCCGCGCATCTCAGTCTGACGCGAGAGCTGGCTCAGTGCGAGCACCGGAATGCCGAGTTCACGCGCGAGCGCCTTGAGGCCGCGCGAGATCTCAGCGACCTCTTGCACGCGGTTTGATTCGCGCCCCGAAGAACCTGGCTGCATCAACTGCAGGTAGTCAACGATGAGCAGATCAAGTCCGTGCTCCATCTTGAGTCGTCGCGCTTTGGTGCGTAGCTCCATCACCGAGATGCTCGCGGTGTCGTCGATAAAGATCTTTGCGCGCGAGAGGGTTTCCATTGCGCTAGCAATCTTGGGGAAGTCCATCTCGGCGAGGAAGCCGCTACGCAACTTGAACGAGTCAATCTTGGTGACGCTCGACAGCAAACGAAGCACCAGCTGCTCCTTGCTCATTTCAAGTGAGAAGACGCCAACCGATTTTCCTTCACGTACTCCGGCGTACTCGGCAATGTTGAGTGCAAGCGACGTCTTACCAACCGATGGTCGCGCCGCAAGCACGATGAAGTCCGACGCCTGAAGTCCTTGCGTCTTGCTGTCGATGTCGGTGAAACCGGTGCGCAGGCCCATGAGCTGACCACGGTTCTGATGTAGATGATCAAGTCGCTCGTACGCCTGGCCGAGCAACTTTTCAATTGAGGTAAAGCCTGACGCGGTTCGCCGCTCGCTGATCGCAAAGAGTTCTGACTCGGCGCGATCAATCGCTTCGATGGCATCTGCTGGATCTTCGTAGCCGATCGATGCAATGCGACCGGCGGCACTGATGAGTCCGCGCAGCACCGCCTTGCGCTCCACGATCTTTGCGTACTGCTTGGCGTGCACCGCGGTTGGAGTGCGGTCACAAAGATCCGCAAGTGCAGCGCGTCCGCCGATCTCTTCGATCTGACCGCGCCGCTCCAGCTCTTCGGAGACGGTGAGGATGTCGATCGGCTGGCGCTGCTCGTACAACGAGAGGACGGCGGCGTAGACCTTGCTGTTCGCCGGCTTGTAGAAGTCCGATGGCTTGAGCGTTTCCGAAACCTCAGTGATCGCGTCGCCATCGATCAGGATGGCGCCGAGTACAGACTCTTCGGCCTCGGAGGACTGTGGTGGGAGTTGATTGGACATGGCCGTATTCTCTCAGCCGCGCCGTAGAGGCTCTAGATGGATGCCCACAAATCTGCCTCAATCTCTCCACGAAGAGGGGATCGGGCCCCTTCGGCTGTGGATAAGTCGGCGCCCGGCGCCGAGGCGAGGACTAGTGAACGCGGCGGAGAACGCCGACGAGTACACCCTGCACGTTCACGGCGGGGTAGTACATCGGCTTGTACGCCTTGTTCGCGGGCTGCAGGCGAACCCGTCCAGTCTCACGGAAGAGCTGCTTCAGCGTGACCTCGTTCTCTTCGACCTGGGCGACCACGATGTCGCCATCGGCGGCCACCTTGCTTGGCTTGATCACCACGTAGTCGCCGTCGGCGATCTGGGCATCGATCATTGAGTCGCCACGAATCTTTAGCAGGTAGGAGTCGGGGGTCGACATGAACTCCGGGACGGCAACCGTCTCGGAGCGCTCCTCGTAGGCTTCGATCGGCCCACCAGCGGCGATCTGCCCAACCACGACCAGCTCACGGGCGGCCATCGGCAGGTTCGTCGTCTCAAGTTCGCTGTCGATCTCCAGAAGGGAGCGGCCGCGGGCGGTAAGGCGCACGGAGCGCGAAAGGCCAGCGCCACGCTCAATCAGCCCCTCCTGCTCAAGGGTCTCCAGGTGGTGATGTACGGCGGAGGGGGCGGCAAGGCCAACCAGGTCGGCGATCTCGCGCACGGTCGGCGGGGTGCCTGAACGACGGATCCCCTCGGCGATCGCCTGGAGGATCCTCGTCTTGCGGTCCTGATCATGTCTGGTCATACGGGCATTAGAACGCCTGTTCGGAAGTGTGTCAAGTGGGTGGCACAACTGCCTGTCAGATGCGCCAGTTCTGGTGCTAGCCTCCCGCGTGGTGAGAGAGGTGCGGCCGTTGCAGCGCCCTTGCCGTGAAGGAGGAGCAATGTCGTTCGCCCCGTCACGTCGGAACGCGTTGATCGCGCTGGTCATCTGGGTCGGCATCACCATCGGCGGCGGCCTTGTTCAAGCGGGCGGAACGTCGAGTGTCGACAAACTCGCAAGTGAGGGAATCGTTTGGGGGATCCCCGTGGCGGCACTCTTCCTCCTGATCGCCTATCGCGGCAAGTGGAGTCAGCTCGGTCTCGTTGCTCCGACCTCATGGCGCCCAGCACTACCAGCGGTTCTTGCGGTTGCGCTGCTCATGGCGCTCGCGGTGGCGAACGGCCTGCCGGCGACATCAGTTCTGATCTTTCTTGTGGTGAACGCAATGGCGGTCGGCTTCTCTGAGGAACTCGCGTTCCGCGGCGTGCTCCTGCGTGCACTCCTCGGTACGTACTCCGTTCGTCGCGCGGTGCTTATCAGTGCAATCAGCTTTGGTGCCGTTCATTCGCTCAATGCACTCATGACTGGCGAGCTGGTACCCGCGCTCTTCCAGTCTTGTCTTGCCGTCGGCATGGGCATGTGGGCAGCAAACATTCGTATTCGGACCGGCTCCCTCTACCTACCAATGGTGCTGCACGGGCTTTGGGATCTCGCACTCCTGATCGTCCTCAATGGAGTTGCTGGCACAACCCTCTCGCTTGCGGTGTCAGTCGCGGCGCTGGCATTCGCGGCCGGTCTTGGTGTGTGGGGCTGGAGATCGGCGGGGGCTCAGGCCGCCCGATAACGACTGTTTCCTGGCGACCAATGAATTGTTGCCGCTAGGCGCTCATCGCCGCTACTCTCACTAGATGAGTGAAACTGCGCCTCTAGTTCTCGATGTCGGCCTGGTGCTGCTGCTAGCAGCCTTCCTTGGCTGGGTCGCTCGGCGCCTCGGATTGCCAGCAGCGACGGGCTATCTCGCCGCTGGCCTTGCGGTCTCACCGTTCACGCCAGGGTATGTGGCTGATCGCGAACAAATCTCACTGCTCGCAGACATCGGCGTTGTCATCCTCCTGTTTGAGGTTGGCATTGAGGTCGATGTGCGCAAGCTGGGAAAGACCCTGCGTTCACTCTTCTGGATTGTGCCAGCGCAGGTACTGCTGACGACGGCTCTTTCAGCGGCGGCGCTCTCGCTCGTCGGGGTCTCAACGCCTGGAGCGCTCCTGATAGGACTCGGCATCGCGTTCTCTTCGAGCGTCGTCATTGTCAATATCACGCGGAGTAAGCGGCGAACCACCAATAAAGAGACCGAGCAGGCCCTACTTGGTTGGAGTGTCATACAAGACATCGCAGGGGTTTCACTTGCAGCCGTGCTGATCGCGCTGACCGGAGCCGAGAGCACACAGCCAATCGTTGCGATCCTTCAGCTGGTCATCTTCTGTGCTTTGGTCATTGGCGCAGCACAAATCGTGCCGCACGTGCTTCGAGCGCTTCAGTGGGAGAGAGATCTCTTCCTCATCGTCTCAGTGGCGGTCGGCCTCGCCATTGCATCAGCGGGCGCCGTCTTCTTCGGAGTGCCTATGGCTCTCGCGGCGTTCGTTGCTGGGCTCGCCATCAGCGACAACCAAGAGATGGCAGACGCAAGAACGGCGCTTCTCCCGTTCCGAGACGTGTTTGCCGTCCTCTTCTTCGTCGCCGTCGGGTCACTTATCAACCCGTTTGAGATTGGCCCAGCACTTCCTTATGCCGCACTGATGGTCGGACTCGTTCTTTTTGCCAAGGTTCTGCCCGCCTATGTTCTTGCGCGCGTGAGTAAGACGCCAGCACGCGCAGGGCAGCTGGCCATTGGCCTTGGACAGGTTGGGGAGTTCAGCTTCGTGCTGGCCGCAGTTGGCCAAGCCGAGGGGCTCATTTCAGGCGAGGTGTTTACTGGGATTCTTTGCGCGGTACTCCTGACCATCCCCCTCTCCTCTGTGTTGGTGCGTACGGCTGGGGTGCGGCACCGAACCTAAGGCGGCTACCGGCCCGAGTGCGTGTCGCAAATCAACCAACTGAAAGAATGCGCAAAGTGGCGACATATACCCTTTACCGATACTGCGAGATTGGGGGGTAGGTGAAGGACGGAGGTGACCTCGAGGCGTTGATCGATCGCGTGTACGAGCCGACCCGGCGCTATGCCCTGCGTCGAGCGCTGCCCGAAGAGGCCGAGGACGCCGTCAGCGAAACCATGCTGCTCCTCTGGCAACAGCCTGAGCGAATCCCAAAAGGGTCCGAGGTTGGATGGTCCATTGGGATCTGCCGCAAGGTCCTCGCCAACATGCGCCGGAAGCGCCTTCGACGCGAGTCCCTCCTTGGTAGATTCGTGACCCAGCTCCTCCCCGCCGCCCCCGCCCCTGTGATCTCTCGCGAGCCCGAGATCTCAGCCGCACTCAGTGCGCTCCCAGAGCGCGATCGTGAGGCCCTCCTCCTAGCGGTCTGGGATGAGCTCCCCGCCCGTGAGGTGGGAAAAGTCCTGGGGATTTCCGCCAACGCTGCAGCGATTCGCATCCACCGGGCAAAGCGCCGCATGCGCGAGCTGCTGAAAGAGGCGTGAAAGAGTGACGGCCTAGGCGACATAGAGAGAGTAAGCGCAGGTCTCAATGCGCAGATAAAGCAAGCAGCTGGAGGTAGATGGTGGACGCACTAGAGAGACTGAAGCAGGCGGATCCGGCGCGAGGCGCCTCCGGCGCGAGCCGCGCGAAGCGTACGGCACTTGCCGGACGACTGACACAGCACCAGCCGGGTGTGACCGCACATGCTGCGCCACGACGCTCCTTCGTTGTGCCAATTGCGATCGCGGCAGCGCTCGCCATCTCGGTGGTTAGCTTCGCTCAGCCAACTCGCGCCACTTTGGCGTGGAGCCCAACTGCGGATACCAGCCCTCTTGCCCCTTCTGCTGAATTGAAAGCGGTGTGTACAGAAGGAATGCCGATTACGGCGCAGCAGCTTGAACTGATCTCCGATGATTCACTTGATCTCGTTGATTCTCGTGGCAACGCAAGCTTGGTTGTCTGGTCAACCCCTGCACTTCGATTGCACTGCATGCTTCTGAGTGATGACTCGGGAGCGCTGGTTCGCGGACCAGCGATGCTCAGTGAGCCTGTTGCGCAGAACGATGCGCAGTTGAACATTGAATTCATGGCCGGAACAGAGTGGATGAACGAGATGGTCATGGTTCTTTCGGGTCAGGCGCCAGAAGGAACCGTTGACGTCGCTGTTGTTGGTCAGGAGTCAGAAGACTTCTCTGCATCGGTAAACAGTGCAGGTCAATTTGCGGTGTGGTGGCCATCAAGCAGCGGACAGGTGACTGGAAGAGTTGTTGCCCGCGATGCGGAGGGGAACGAACTCGCCTCCCTGGAGCTTGGTGATTACTACAAGGACTCCGGAGCGCGACAGACTGCGCCACCCGCTGATGGTGCAGGTGACGGAACGGATTCGGATCCAACGTCAGAAATGCCTGGCGGCGACATGCTTGATCTTGAGCGCCCACTGCCACCTGTTGGGGGCGGAGATGGCACCTTTGAGCCGGCGCAGATTACGAACGTCCGAGTATCAGCTGAAGTGCGGGCGGGCACACCGCTGGTGATCCGCTTCCGCATGACGGATCCTTCGGGCTACCAGGCGCCCGTCGCCTTTGTCGGCGGCCCAAGTGGCTGGGTATCGAACTGGTGTGGCTTTGGTGTCGCCGCCATTCGCGTGAGTGGCGATCAGCGCGACGGCGAGTATGAGATCAGCTGTCTCGTGCCATCGAACGCGCCGAGCGCCGGTTACATCGTGCGGATCGGTTGCGAGTGCACCTTCCCTGATGCCTCAGGGGATTCGCTCTTTGTGACCTACGACTTCAACCTGGTTGGTGGCAGCAGCGATGTGCGAGTTCCCGAGATCGGACGCGCCGAGATCACTTCTACGGGAGTGATTCGTGCAGGTAGTACGTTTGAGGTGACAACCCTTGCAAAAGACGAGAGTGGCATCGCCTACGTCGTGGCATGGGTTGACGGCCCAAATGGCCGAACTACAAATGACCAGTTCCAGCCCTGGGCCTCCGAAATGGGGCTCGATTCCGTTGTTCGTTCCCAAGCTGCTAACGGATGGGAGCAGTTCGTTCAGGCCATCACCCTGCGAGGCGATGCGACACCTGGCCGCTATCGGCTCTGGTTTTCCGTTGGGGACTCAATCGGCAATCGCGCTGCCCTGTACGACGTGACGCTGATTGAGTTTGTGATTGAGTAGCGGTTGCAGAGTCACTCGTCTTCAAGGAGCCGCGCACGCGTAATCGCATCCTCACCGTACTTCCGGCGCATGGTGTCGGCAGCGGCGGTGATTGTGCGCTCGCGTGCCTGCGCCGCGCTGTCAAAGAGGGCAAGCTGCTCATCTTCACCAAGGTCCGACGTTGAGATGCCAATGAGCCGATAGGCGCTGCCGCGCGCCGTCTTCTCAAGGAGTGCACGCGCCGCTTCGAAGATTGGGCCAGCGAGATCTGACGGCTGCGCAAGCTTCACTTGACGCGTGATGGATTGGAACTCGGCATCTTTCAGCTTGAGCGTGACGGTGCGCGCGAGCAGGCCCTCGCTACGTAGTGAGTACGACACCTCTTCCACCAGCCCCAAGAGCAGCGTCTCCAGCGCCTCTGGATCGGCGATGTCGTCATCAAGCGTCATCTCGCGGCCGAGCGACTTGCGTTCACCGCCGTCATCAACTGGTGTGTCATCAATACCGCGCGCGAGCAACTTCAGTTCAGGTCCGCGATCGCCAAAGCGGCGAACGAGATGATCGTCGGGTGCGCTGGCCAGATCGCCACAGGTGAGAATGTCGAGTTCGCGCAAGATGCTCTGCGCTACTGGACCGATGCCAGGAATCACGCCAACCTTTCGCGGCGCAAGCCATGCGGCTTCACTGCCTGGCGGAACAATGGTGAGGCCGTTTGGCTTCTCTGCACCTGCAGCGATCTTGGCTACCAGCTTGCTCGATGCGCCACCAACGCTAATCGTTAAGCCCGTTGCCGACTTGACTGCGGCACGAATGCCGCGGCCGGCATCTTCCAGTGAGCCATGCAACTGCTCGGTGCCATTGAGATCCAGATACGCTTCGTCGACAGAGACCTGCTCAACGACGGGGCTCCATCCGCCGAGCACCTCCATCACTTCGCGAGAGACTTCGCTGTAGCGATCGTGACGCGGCGCAATAAGAATCAGGTTGGGGCAACGCGCGCGTGCAACGTGCACCGACGTTGCGGCACGAACGCCAAATGCACGCGCCTCATAGGAGGCGGCGCAGATTACGCCACGAGAACCTTCGCCGTATCCAACAGCAACAGGTTTTCCGGCGAGCGACGGATTGTCGCGAATCTCGACCGACGCAAAGAACGCGTCAAGGTCGACGTGCAGAACGCGACGGGTCGTAATCAGCCTTTCGGCTCAACGACAACTGTCACCTCAGCGACGAGGTGTGCCGCCACCTTGATCTGCACCTTGTACGAGCCAAGCTGCTTCAGTGGCTCCTCGAGCATGACCTGGTGCTTCTCAACGCTGATGCCGCGGCGATCAAGCGCCTCAGCGATCTCTTTCGTCGTGATGGAGCCGAAGAGTTTGCCGCCCTCGCCCACCTTGACGCCCATGGTGAGCGTGGTGGAGCTGATGCGCTGCGCAAGGCCTTCGGCCTCGCCGCGCTGGCGGTCTTGCTTGGCGGCACGGGAGGCGATCCCCGCAGCTACCTGGGAGGCGGCCCCGCCGACGGCTGGGATCGCCAGACCATTGGCGAAGAGGAAGTTCTTGGCGTAGCCCCCAGCGACCTCTTTCTGGTCCCCGGCCTTGCCGAGCTTGGGCACGTTGGCGGTCAAAATCACCTTCATCAGTTGGACTCCTTCTTTTGTGGCTGGGGGGCTGGGCGCCCCCCGTTGGAGCACGATTCTCGCACAGGTCCCCCCCTTGACACAGAACGGATGTTCTATGAGACTACGAACAGATGTTCTAACGCAGGTCCCCGCGAGGGGAGGAGGTTCAGGATGGCAATGCAACCGATCAGCCCAGTCGCGGTATCCGTGACGGCCCACTGGCGCACCGGCGCCCCAACCGCGGTTATCTTCGAGGGGATCAGCCGCAAGGTGACCCAGGTCCTCGCGCTCCGCCGTGAATACGGTGTCTTCAGCGCCAGCGAAGGCCCTCGCACCCTCTGGGAGATTGAGACCGAAGATGCTGCCCTCGTCCTGAGCTTCTCGCGCCGCACGGGCGCCTGGTCGATTCAGGCGTTCGACGATGCATGGGCAACCCTGCCGTTCGCGACGGGTATCGCTGAAATGGAGCCAGTGCTCGTCCACGCCTAACCATCTGCCATGCTGCGCGGCATGAAACGAGCAACACGGTCCAGAACTTCGTCACCAACGGATCACGCCCTCGGCTCGTTCATGACCGCGGTGGTTGCTCGTGCCCGTGATCTACTCCACGGCCTCGAGATTGTTCTCGACATCACGCTCGCGGGCGTCTTGGTCATTGCGATCGCACTGATTGGCGCCGATACCGTTGGGCTCATTACAGAGGGGATCCACGAGGGTGGTATCGACTCAGCACTGCTGATTCTTGATCGCGTACTTCTGGTGTTCATCATTGCGGAGCTGCTCTATACCTTGCGACTCTCGCTTGCTCGAACGCAGCTCATCCTTGAACCGTTCCTCATCATCGGTCTCGTCGCGGTCGTACGGCGCGTGCTGGTCGTTACCGCACAGGCCGAGCGCATCTTGAGCGAGGGCGGCAATCTTGAACCAATCCTCTGGGAGCTTGGCGTTCTCGCAGGGCTTGTTATCTCTCTGGCCGTCGCACTCTCTCTCGCGCGCCGAAACAGTTCCGGCCCTCGCGAACTTCAGGCTGACTAGCCAACGCGCGTCGTCGCTCACTTGCCGCTCGCGCGATAGGATGCGCAGATGAAAACAATGGCAGAGCAGACCCTTACCGATTTTCTCGCCGCACTTGCTGCGCCTACTCCCGCACCTGGCGGCGGCGCCGCTGCCGCAATTAGTGGCGCAACGGCTGCTGCACTCGTTGAGATGGTGGCTGGCCTCTCGATCAAGAAGAGCCCCGATGGCGCTGAGGCTGCGCTGCAGCAACGCACGGCGGCGCAAATGGCCACGCTTCGTGCCGAGCTCCTCACTCTTGCAGACGACGATGCAAACGCCTACATTGCGTTCATTCAAGCGATGCGCCTGCCAAAAGTTGAGGAGCACGAGCGAGATGCGCGCAGTCGTGCGATGTCTGCAGCGGCCGAGCATGCGGCGAAGGTGCCACTCAAAACGCTACGTGCGATTACCG
>Ga0315900_10002938_pt1 | contig 25393 bp, 21 predicted proteins | sample LakEriMetagenome_FD_203521 | JGI IMG/M metagenome (GOLD analysis project Ga0315900, IMG submission 203521) | Freshwater fungal communities from buoy surface, Lake Erie, Ohio, United States - Buoy 12 MA114 | ecosystem: Environmental > Aquatic > Freshwater > Lake > Lake biofilm | place: USA: Lake...
CGGCGCCTGGCTGCTGCCGCGCACCATCGGCATGAGCCGCGCCAGCGAGCTGCTGTTCACCGGCGATGTGGTCGACGCCAAGACCGCCTGTGACTGGGGCCTGGTCAGCAAGGTCGTGCCGGCTGAAACCCTGATGGACGAAGCCATCGCCCTGGCCGAACGCATCGCCCAGCAGCCGCCCCATGCGCTGCGCCTCGCCAAGAGCCTGCTCAAGCACGGCCAGACCACCAGCTACGACACGCTGATGGAGATGAGCGCCGCCGCCCAGGCGATCAGCCACCTGACCGAAGACCATATGGAGGGCGTCGAGGCGCTGCTCGAGAAGCGGCCCGCCGTCTTCAAGGGCTCCTGATCATGCGGGCCCTGGTCGCGCTGGTGCTCACCCTGGGCGTTGTCGCCTGCACACAGCCGGCGCCGGCGCCGGCGCCGACGCCTAAGCCGAAGCCCGAGCTGGCGCCGGTTCCGCCCGCACCCCAGAAGGCGGCCGCCGAATGGGCGTTCGGCAAGGGGCGCAACAGCGTCGAGATCGTGCATCTCGTCGGCGGCGATCCGAACAAGGCTGACCTGCGGATGGTCTGCGCCGCCGGGCAGGGCTTCCTGGTCCTGCTGCCCGGCCTGAAGCAAGTCGCCAGCGAGGAGCGGTTGACGCTCGGCGCCGGCCCGATCGCCCATGGCTTCGCCGCGACCGCGGCGGCGCAGGGTGTCCAGGCGACCGGTCCCATCGACGACGAACTTCTGTCGCTGTTCGAGAGCGCCGAGCCGATCGGTGTCAACCACGGCTACCAGAACGCTGGGCCCTTCACCCCGCCGGCGGCCCTGCGCCGTGCCTTCGCCGAACAGTGTCGCGAACTTCGGACGCGCGGCGCGGTCTGATGGGCAAGGCGGCGTTCGACGTTCGCGCGGCGCTTCCGGAAGGCGAGGACGTCGGGCGTCTGCAGTGGGAAGCGCCGAGGCTGGTCTTCCGCGGCGCCGAACGCCGGGTGTTCGACGGCGCGGCGTTGCAGGATGTTCGCGCCGAGGGCGGGGATCTCGTGCTGGCCGGGGGCGAGCGGTTCGCGCTGGGCGCGGCGCAGGCCGCGAAATGGGCCCAGGCCATCGCCAACCCGCCCGGCCGGCTGGACAAGCTGGGCGTCAAGGCCGGCATGCGGGTGGCGATCCTCGATCTGGACGATCCCGAGTTCGCCGCCGAGCTCGCGACGCGGGCGGCCGTGATCAACGACCTCTCCGGCCTCGATATCCTGGTCTACGGCGCCGATAGCGCGGAGGCCCTGGACCGCATCGGCAAGCTGGTCCCGGCGCTGGCCGACAGGGGCGCGCTCTGGGTCGTCTCGCTCAAGGGCAAGCTCCTCAAGGTGAGGGACGTCGAGGTCATGGCCGCCGCCAAGGCCGTCGGCCTTGTCGACAACAAGGTCTGCTCCTTCTCGGAGGCCCGCACGGCGCTGCGGTTCACGCGGCGGCGCGGATAGCCTGGTGGTTCTCCCGAAGGGGGAGAAGGAAATCGGGGTCGCTTTCCGTCACGAAAGGCGTCTAGACCGCAGCCATGGCCCTTCGTGACTTCGGCATCCTTCTGTTCGTCTGCCTGGTCTGGGCGTTCAACAACATCGTCAGCAAGATCGTGGTCGCCGAGTGGGACGTGCCGCCGCTGTTCTACGCCACGGTGCGGTTCGCGCTGGTCGCGCTCTGCACCCTGCCGTGGCTGTGGCCCGCGCCGCGCCCGACCTGGCGGATCATCACGGTCGCCATGCTGATGGGAGCCGGCAACTTCGCGCTGCTGTTCATCGGCTTCAAGACCGCCAGCCCGTCGGCGGCCTCGATCGTCGTCCAGCTGGGGGTGCCGATCACCACGGTGCTGTCGATGTTCATGCTGGGCGAAAAGGTGCGCTGGCGGCGGGGCCTGGGCATGGCCCTGACCCTGGCCGGCGCCGTGGTCGTCATGTGGCACCCGACTGGCATGAGCATGTCGTTCGGCCTGTGGCTGGTCGCCGCCGCCGCCTTCGCCGGCTCGCTGGGCGCGGTGATGATGAAGCAGATGGAAGGCATCAAGCCGCTGCAGTTCCAGGCCTGGGTCGGGTTCTCGTCCTTCTGGCCGCTGGCGGTGCTCAGCGCGTTCACCGAACAAAATCAATGGGCCCTGGCGATTGACGCCGGCTGGGGCTTCCTGGCGGCCGTGGTGTTCTCGGCCGTGGTCGTCTCCGTGCTCGGCCACACCTTCTACTACGGGCTGATCCAGAAGTATGAGGCGACGCTGATCTCGCCGCTGACCCTGATGACGCCGCTGTTCACCATCATCATGGGCGTGCTCATCACCAACGACCACTTCGACGGCCGGATGGCCATCGGCGCCGGCCTTGCGCTACTGGGAGTGCTGATCATCGCCCTGAGGCCCAATCAAGTCATGCCCCTGCTCATGGCCATCCGGAACCGCTCGCAATGACGCTCGATATCATCGAGGCGCCATCGCCAAACTTCGACGCGCGGACCAAGGTCCCGGACATGCTGGTGCTGCACTACACCGGCATGGAGTCGGGCGAGGCGGCGCTGGCCCGACTCCGTGACCCGGAGGCCAGGGTGTCGTCCCACTATATGGTCGAGGAAGATGGCCGCATCTTCCGCCTCGTGCCCGAAGAGCGCCGCGCCTGGCATGCCGGCGTCTCGTTCTGGAAAGGCGAGGAGGGGGTCAACCACGCCTCGATCGGCATCGAGATCGTCAATCCCGGGCACGAGTTCGGCTACCGCCCGTTTCCGCAGGCCCAGATCGACGCCGTGATCGCCCTGGTCGCCGACATCCGCACCCGCTGGTCGATCGACGATGGCCGCATCCTCGGCCACTCCGACGTCGCGCCGGCCCGCAAGCAGGATCCCGGCGAGCTGTTTCCCTGGAAGCAGCTGGCGCATGCCGGGCACGGGATCTGGGCCGAGGCCGATCCCGCGCCGGGCGATCCGCTGGTCGAGGGCGCCGAGGGCGTCGGGGTCTTCGCGCTGCAGGCCGGGCTGACGCGGCTTGGCTACGACTGCGCGCCGTCCGGTCGGTTCGACCAGGCCACCCGCGAGATCGTCAGCGCCTTCCAGCGCCACTGGGTCCAGACCCGCTGGGACGGCGTGGCCGACGGTCTGACCCGGGCGACGCTGATGGCGGTGCTAAGGGCGGCGGGGTAGGGGCCTTGCGTCCTTCGACACGCCGCTGCGCGGCTGCTCAGGATGACGTGGTCAGGAGGACATTCTCGCACGTCATGGTGAGCAGCGCCGAAGGCGCGTGTCGAACCACGCATTGACCTTCCACCCCCCAACCCTCACATACCGCTCCGGATCAGACGGCCGGGCGATCGCGGTTCCTTCGGGGGTCGAGGAAAGTCCGGGCTCCACGGCGACAAGGCGGCGGGTAACGCCCGCCCGGGGTGACCCGAGGGATAGCGCCACAGAAAGCAAACCTCCTCCGCCTCGGCGGCGGGAAGGGTGAAAGGGTGGGGTAAGAGCCCACCGCGGACCTGGTGACAGGGACGGCATGGCAAGCCCCGCCTGGAGCAAGACCGAATAGGGATTCCGCGCCCCGCAAGGGGCAGGGCCGTCGCCGGCCCGAGGCGTCCGGGTTGGTCGCGAGAACCGGTCAGCAATGGCCGGTCCAGAGGAATGATCGTCGCGCGTCCTCGGGCGCGTCACAGAACCCGGCTTACAGGCCGTCTGATCCATTTTTCCTCAAAGCGAGCCGGGACTTATCCCCGCAATACTCAACGCGTTCCATGTATGTTCTGTGGAACGTTTACAGATGTTAACCTCTGACCCCCGGGGCATTGTTGTTTTGGAGAAGAAACGACACTCTAGTGTCGTTGCATCCCATTTCATCCCATGTTAACCCAGTTCCTGTCGCCGAAGGGGTCGGCGATCTAGGGGCAGGGGACTGGGGCTAGTGTTCCTCTCGACCTTCGAGAAGCAGCTCGACAGCAAGCGGCGCATCGTTGTGCCGCATGAGTTTCGCGCCGCCGTCGGTCAGCCCTTCGAGGGCGTCTTCTGCTTTCCGTCGATTGAAGCCGACTGCCTTGAAGGTGGCGGCAAGGCCTTGTTCGATCGTTACGCCGGGCTGATCGAGGAGCTGCCGTTCGGCGACCCCCTGCGCTCGGCGCTTGAGACCAGCGTCTTCGGCGGCATGGCGAAGCTCTCGTTCGACGAGGCGGGCCGGATCACCCTGCCGCCCGCGCTTTGCGACATGTTCGGCATCGGCGCCGGCGACTGGATCTCCGTGGTCGGCATGGGCGACCGTTTCCAGGTCTGGCCCCGCGAGGCCTTTCAGGCCCACCGCGCCGCCGAGCGCGAGGCGGCGAAGTCCGGCCTCGCCGACCTGCGGATGGCCCAGCGCGCCCGTCTGTCCGGAGCGGCCGGATGACCGAGGCGCCGCACGTCTCCGTCCTGCTCGGCGAGGTCGTCGAGGCGCTCTCGTCCCGGCCCGGCGAAACCATCATCGACGGCACGTTCGGGGCGGGCGGCTACAGCCGGGCCTTTCTCGACACCGGAGCCACGGTCGTCGCCTTTGACCGCGACCCGACCGCCCGTCGCTTCGCCGCGCCGCTTGAGGCGACCGGCCGCTTTCGCCTGATCGAGGCCCGCTTCTCGGAGATGGGCGACCATTTCGCGCCCGGCAGCGTCGACGGCGTCGCGCTGGATATCGGCGTCTCGTCCATGCAGATCGATGAGGCCGAGCGCGGCTTCTCCTTCATGCGCGACGGCCCGCTGGACATGCGCATGGGCGGCGATGTCCCGAGCGCCGCCGACATCGTCAACACCGCCGAGCAGGCCGAGCTGGCCCGCATCTTCTACGTCTACGGCGAGGAGCGCGAAAGCCGCCGGGTGGCGTCCTTCCTGGTCCGTCGCCGGGCCGAGCGGCCGTTCGAACGGACGCTGGACCTGGCCGAGGTTGTCGAGAAGGCGCTGGGCGGTCGTCGCGGCGCCAAGGTCCATCCCGCGACCAAGGTCTTCCAGGCGCTGCGCATTGCGGTGAACGAGGAACTCTCCGAACTGGAGCAGGGCCTTGTCGCCGCCGAGCGAATCCTGAAGAGCGGCGGGCGTCTCGCCGTCGTCACCTTCCATTCCCTCGAAGACCGTATCGTGAAAGCCTTCTTCGCCGAACGGGCGGGGCGCCTGCCGGGCGGTTCGCGCCACGCGCCGCCGGTGGCGGGCGGACCGCCGCCGACCTTCGAGATGATCTTCAAGGGTCACCGCGATCCCTCGGACGCCGAGGTTTCGGCCAATCCGCGGGCGCGATCGGCCAAGCTGCGCGCCGGCCTGCGCACCGAGGCCCCCGCCTGGAGGGTCGCGGCATGATCTCGGTGATCTTCACCCATCGCACGCGCGGCTTCCGCACCCTGAATGTCGTGCTGACCTCGGTGCTGGTTATCCTCGCCGTGGGCGTCAATCTGGCCAAGACCTTCGCCGGCAAGGAGCGGACCGAGATCGTTCGCACCGAGCAGGATATCCGCAACGAAGCCCGTCAGATCCGCGTCCTGCAGGCCGAGGTCGCCCACCTCGAACAGCCCGAGAGGCTGGAGCGCCTGTCACGCGCCTACCTCGCCATGGCGCCTGTGAACGTGAAGCAGGAAACCACGGTCGACGATCTGTATGCGGCCTCGCTCCGGCGTCCCGGCATCGAGACGCCGGCCGCCCCCATCCAGGTCAGCACCGAGCCTTTGGCGCCGCCGATCGAGGCCGAGGCGCCGTCCGGGGGCGCGCGATGAGCCTGCCCGACCTGACGCCGCATCGCTATCCGCTGGTCTGGCGCTGGATCATCGAGCGGGTCTGGCGCGTCGAGCACGCGTTCGAGCGGGCCCACGCCGACGGACGGGCCGAGAACGACACCCGAATCCGCATCCTGGTCGTGGCCGCGATCTTCTCGGTGGGCTTTCTCGTTATGGCGGGCGGCGCGGTCTGGTCGGCCACGCTGTCGGACGCCGGCAAGGGCGGACGCGCCTACGCCGGGGCGCCGGAGCGCGCCGATCTGGTCGACCGTGAAGGGCGCCTGCTGGCCGCGAACCTGCCCCACTACACGCTGTCGGTCGACACGCGCGAAGTCTGGTCGCGTCGCGAGGTCCGTGCGGCGCTGCTCAAGGCGCTTCCGCGGCTCAAGCCGTCCCAGATCGACCGGGCCCTTGCGGCCGAGCGCCGGGGCGTGGTCCTGCGAGGACTGACCCCCGGCGAGAAGGCGCGGATCCACGACCTGGGTCTGCCCGGGGTCGTCTTCGATCCCGAACAGCGCCGGGTCTATCCGCTGGGTTCACTGGCCGCCCACCTGCTCGGCTACGACGAGAAGGGCGGCGAGCCCGTGGCCGGCGCCGAGAAGGCCCTGCGCGAGGAGATCCTCAAGGCCGGCGCGGAGAGCCGGCCCGTGGCCCTGTCGATCGACGTGCGCGTCCAGGCGGCCCTGGAAGAGGAGCTGGCCCTGGCCGCCGCCCAGTACAGTCCCAAGGGCGCGGTCGGCGTGATCACCAACGTCCAGACCGGCGAGATCCTGGGCATGGCCAGCTGGCCCGACTTCGATCCCAACTATCCGGGGCGGGCCAATCCCGAGCAGCTGCGCAACCGCGCCGCAGCCTCCGTCTTCGAGATGGGCTCGACCTTCAAGGCCTTTACCGTGGCCATCGGGCTGGACACCAGCGTGGCGACGCCGGACTCGACCTTCGACGCCCGCACGCCGCTGAAGATGGGTTATCGCACCATCCATGACTTCCACGGCACCAACCGCATCCTGACCCTGCGCGAGGTGTTCAACCACTCTTCCAACATCGGCACGGCCAAGCTGGCCCTGGCGGTCGGCGCCGATCGCATGGCCCGCTACTTCGCGGCGCTGGGCCTGACGAAACGGGCCCAGGTCGAACTGCTGGAGTCCACCCGCCCGCTGACCCCCAAGAAGTGGGACGAGGACGACATGGCCAGCGTCTCGTTCGGCCACGGCATCAACGTCTCGCCGCTGGCCCTGGCCCAGGCGATGGGCGCTGTCCTCAACGGCGGCAAGATGGTCCCGCTCACTATCCGCAAGATGGAGGCCGGCAAGCGTCCGGACGGCCCCCGGGTGATGTCGGAAACGACCACCCTGTCGATGCTGCAGCTCATGCGCGGCAACGTCGTCGACGGCACCGGCCGCAAGGCCGACGCGCCCGGCCTGATGGTCGGCGGCAAGACCGGGACCGGCGAAAAGTACGATCCGGAAATCCGCGGCTACAGCACCTACAAGCAGGTCGGCTCCTTCGCCGCCGTCTTCCCCACCGACGGCCCGGCCGACGCCGAGCGCTACTTCGTGCTGATCCTGATGGACGAGCCCCAGGGCGGCATCCGCACAGGCGGCTGGGTCGCCGCTCCGGCGGTGGGCAAGATCGTTGATCGGGTCGCGCCGTTCCTCGGCGTCAAGCGTCGACTGCCCGCGCCGAGCCTGCCCGCTACGCCGACCTACGTCGCCAGCGCCCGGGTAGCCCAGCCGGCGGGAGGCCTGTGATGCGCCTGTCGTCGCTGGTCGCCGATGCGCCGATGGACGATCCGGAGATCACCGGCGTCACCGCCGACAGCCGCAAGGTCCGGCCAGGGTTCCTGTTCGCCGCCCTGCCGGGCTCCACGGTCGACGGGCGCAAGTTCATCCCGGTCGCCCTCGAGGCGGGCGCCGCCGCCGTGCTCGCCCCGGACGACGTCAGCGGTCTGGGCGTCCCGGTGGCGCACGCCGCCGACCTCCGCCGCGCCTACGCCCTGGCCGCCGCCGCCTTCTGGGGCGCCCAGCCGGCAACCTGCGTCGCGGTGACCGGCACCAACGGCAAGACCTCGGTGGCCACGTTCTGCCGCCAGATCTTCGCCCGCCTTGGCCACACGAGCGCCAGCATGGGCACGCTGGGCGTCACCGTCTCGACGTCGGGCAAGCCCGACCGCCAGATCACGCCGCCGGGCCTGACCACGCCCGATGCCGCCGATGTCGCCGAGCTGCTGGCGCGCCTTGCGTCCGAAGGCGTAACCCACCTGGCGCTGGAGGCGTCATCCCATGGCGTCGACCAGCGTCGCCTTGACGGTGTGCGGCTGACGGCGGCCGGCTTTCTCAACCTGACCCAGGACCACCTGGACTACCATGGCACCATGGGCGCCTACCGCGCGGCGAAGCTGCGGCTGTTCGAGGCCCTCCTGCCGCGCGGCGCGACGGCGGTCCTGAATGCCGACAGCGACCAGTACGGGGCTTTCGCGGCCGCCGCCGCTGTCGCCGGACAGCCGGTGCTCTCAACCGGCTCGGCGGGCGAAGGCATCCGCGTGGTTGATCGCGTGCTCGCCGCCGACGGACAGCGCCTGACCCTGGCGCATGCCGGGACGACGACGACAGTTCACCTGCCGCTTGCAGGCGTTTTCCAGGCCGACAACGCCCTGGTCGCCGCCGGGCTCTGCATCGCCGCGGGCGGGGCGCCCGCCGCGGTTTTCGCCGCGCTGGAGCATCTGAAGGGTGCGTCCGGACGTCTGCAGCGCGTTGGGGCCCGCGCCGGCGGCGGGGAGGCCTACGTCGACTACGCCCATACGCCCGATGGCCTGGAGACGGTGCTGAAGGCGCTTCGTCCGCATACGGAGGGGCGCCTTCTGGTCGTCTTCGGCGCCGGCGGCGACCGGGACCGCACCAAGCGCCCTCTGATGGGCGAGATCGCCGCGCGCCTCGCAGACGTGGCCATCATCACCGACGACAACCCGCGCTCCGAGGCGCCGGCCGCCATCCGAGCCGAGGTCCAGACTGGCGCGCCCGGCGCGCTCAACATCGGCGACCGCCGCGAGGCGATCCGCGCCGGCGTGGCGATGCTGACCCCCGGCGATGTGCTGGTCGTGGCCGGCAAGGGCCATGAGCAGGGGCAGACCATCGCGGGCGTCACCCATCCGTTCGACGACGTCGTCGAGACCGCCACCGCCCTTGGCCTGGAGGCCGCTCATGTCTGACGCGCTCTGGACATCGGATGAACTGGCCGCCGCGACCGGCGGGACCGTCTTCGGCGGCCCGTTCACGGTCAGCGGCGTGTCGATCGACAGCCGGTCTGTCGAGGCCGGCGACCTGTTCGTGGCCCTGGCCGGGGTCCGTGACGGCCATGAGTTCGCGGCCGGGGCGCTTGCCTCCGGGGCCGCCGCGATCCTGGCCAGCCGTCCGGTCGAAGGCCCGCATCTACTGGTGAAGGACACCTTCGCCGCGCTCGAGCAGCTCGGCGTTGCCGCGCGCGCGCGCAATCACGGTCGACGCGCCGCGATCACCGGCTCGGTCGGCAAGACCAGCGTCACCCAGGCCGTCGCCGCCTGCCTGGCGCTGGCCGGCCGCTGGCACTCGTCTGTGAAGTCCTACAACAACCATATCGGCGTGCCGTTGACCCTGGCGCGGATGCCCCGCGACACCGAGAGGGCGATCTTCGAGGTCGGCATGAACCACGCCGGCGAGATCACCCCCCTGTCGCGGTTCGTGAGCCCCCATGTGGTGGCCATCACCACGGTCGGACCGGTCCACATCGAGAACTTCCCCGACGGCGAGGTCGGCGTGGCCAAGGCCAAGGCCGAGATCTTCGCAGGCCTCCTGCCAGGCGGCGTGGCGGTTCTGAACGCCGACAACGTCTGGTTCGATCTGCTCAAGGCCGAGGCGCTGAAGGTCGGCGCCGTCGTGCGCTCGTTCGGCTCGGGGGAGGGCGTCGATGCGCGTCTGGTCGACTTTGTCGCCGGCGAGGAACGGGCCAAGGTCCATGCGGTGATCGACGGTGAGGCCGTTGAGTTCCCGTTGCTGCAGACCGGCCTTCACTGGGGGCTCAACAGTCTCTGCGTGCTGCTGACGGTCGAGGCGATGGATGTCTCGCGGGAAACCGCGCTGGCCGGGCTGGCCGGGTTCGCGCCGCTGGCGGGGCGAGGCGCGGAAAAGGCGGTGACCATCGCCGGCGGGACCTTCACCCTGATCGACGAGAGCTACAACGCCAATCCGATCTCGATGAACGCCGCCTTCCGCACGCTGGGCGGTCGTAAGGCGACGGGGCGGCGGATCGTCGCGCTGACCGACATGCTGGAACTGGGCGGCCAGGCGGCCGACTTCCATGCCGGACTGGCCGCGCCGATCGACGCGGCGGGAATCGATCTGGTGTTCTGCGCCGGGCCGCTGATGAAATCGCTCTGGGACGCCCTTCCGCCGACTCGTCGGGGCGGCTACGCGGACACAGCGGCCGAGCTGGCGCCGCGGATCGTCGGGGCCGTCCAGCCGGGCGACCTGGTGATGGTCAAGGGATCGAACGGAAGCCGGGCCAGCGTCATCGCGGCCGCCCTGGCGTCAGTCGGCCATGGGGGGGACAAGGCCTGATGCTGTATCTGCTTTCGGAGATGCGCGACGCGCTTCCGGTGCTCAACCTTTTGAAATACCTGACGTTCCGGACGTTCATGGCGACCGCGACCGGATTCATCATCGCCGTCGCCATGGGCTCGCGCTTCATCGCCTGGATGCGGGCGCGGCAGGGCAAGGGCCAGCCGATCCGCAAGGAAGGCATCGAGCGCCATGTGATCGAGAAGGCCGGCACCCCCACGATGGGCGGCCTGATGATCCTGGCCGGGATGGTCGGCGGCACCCTGTTGTGGGCCGACCTGCGAAACATCTATGTTTGGGTCGTTCTGATGGTTACCCTCGCCTTTGGCGTGCTGGGGTTCCTCGACGACTACGACAAGGTCACCAAACAGACCACGGCCGGGGTCTCGGGCCGCGTGAAGCTGGGCATCCAGGCGCTGGTGGCGGTCGCCGCCGTCACCGTGCTGGTGCTGTTCGGGCAGGTCTCCCCCGACACGCCGCAGCTCTCCACCTCTGTCGCCTTCCCGATCTTCAAGCGCCTGCTGCTCGACCTGGGCTGGTTCTACATCGCCTTCGGGGCCTTCGTGATCATCGGCGCGTCCAACGCCGTGAACCTGACGGACGGGCTCGACGGCCTCGCCATCGTGCCGGTTATGATCGCGGCGGCCACCTTCGGGCTGATCGCCTACCTGGTCGGCAACTATAACTTCGCGCAGTATCTGCAGGTCCACTTCGTGCCGGGCACCGGCGAGATCGCGGTCTTCTGCGGCGCCATCATCGGGGCCGGTCTCGGCTTCCTCTGGTACAACGCGCCGCCGGCCAAGATCTTCATGGGCGACACCGGTTCGCTGGCCCTCGGCGGGGCTCTGGGCGCCGTGGCCGTGGCCACCAAGCACGAGATCGTCCTGGCCATCGTCGGCGGTCTGTTCGTCGCCGAGGCGCTGTCGGTGATGATCCAGGTCGCCTACTTCAAGCGCACCGGCAAGCGCATCTTCCTGATGGCGCCGATCCACCACCATTTCGAGAAGCTGGGCTGGGCGGAATCGACCGTCGTCATCCGCTTCTGGATCGTCTCCCTGCTCCTGGCCGCCATCGGCCTCGCAACGCTCAAGCTCAGGTAGGGAGGCGGGTGCGGTCATGATCCCCGTTCGCGGTTTCGAGGGACGCAAGGTCGCCGTCCTCGGTCTGGGCAGGACCGGGTTGACGGCCGCACGCGCTCTCGTGGCCGGCGGGGCGCAGGTCGCGCTCTGGGACGAAAACCAGACCAGTCGCGAGGCCGCCGCGGCGGAGGGCTTCGCCGTCGAGGACCTGAAGGCCGCCGACTGGTCCGACATCGCCGCCCTGATGCTGTCGCCCGGCATCCCGCTGACCCACCCCAAACCGCACTGGTCGGTCGAGAAGGCCGCCGTCTCCGGCGTCGAGGTTCTCGGCGACATCGAGCTCTTCGCCCGCACCGTCAACGCCGCTCCGCCTCACAAGCGGCCCAAGATCGCGGCGATCACCGGCACCAACGGCAAGTCGACGACCACGGCCCTGCTGGGTCACCTCTGCGCCGCCGCCGGCCGGGATACCCGGATCGGCGGCAACATCGGCTACGGCGTGCTCGGCCTGGAGGACATGCACGGCGGCGCTGTCTATGTGCTGGAGACCTCGTCCTACCAGCTGGACCTGACCAGCAGCCTCAAGCCCGACGCGGCGGTGCTGCTCAACATCTCACCCGACCATCTGGACCGTCACGGCGGCATGGAGGGCTATGTCGCCGCCAAGCGTCGCGTGCTGCTCAACCAGGGCAAGGGCGACACCGCCATCATCGGCGTCGATGACGCCTGGTGTCAGCGCATATGCACCGAAATCACCGCCGCCAACCGCCGGACTATCTGGCCGATCAGCGCCAGCCGCTCGATGGGCCGCGGCGTCTACGCCATCCAGGGCGTGCTGTATGACGCCACCGGCGACCGGGTGATCGAGGTCGCCGACCTTGTGCGCGCCCGCTCGCTGCCCGGCCGGCACAACTGGCAGAACGCCGCCGCCGCCTATGCCGCCGCCCGGGCCCTGGGCATCCCGGCCGAGGTCGCCGCCGAAGGGCTGATGACCTTCCCGGGTCTGGCCCATCGCATGGAAACGGTCGGAATTCGCGGCCTGGTCCGCTTCGTCAACGACTCCAAGGCCACCAACGCCGACGCCGCGCGCCAGGCGCTCAGCAGCTACCCGCGCGTCTACTGGATCGCCGGCGGTCGGGCCAAGTCTGACGGCATCGCCCCGCTCAAGGACCTCTTCCCGCGCGTGGCCAAGGCCTACCTTGTCGGCGAAGCCCAGGACGACTTCGCCAAGGCGCTCGACGGCAAGGCCGACTATCTCAAGACCGGCACGATCGAGGCCGCCGTGGCCGCCGCCTGGGCCGATGCAGACGCCAGCGGCGAGGACGCCGTGGTGCTGTTGTCGCCAGCCTGCGCCTCCTTCGACCAGTTCAGCGATTTCGAGGCCCGGGGCGAGGCGTTCCGCGCCGCCGTCGAAGGTCTCGGCAGGCCCGCCCTCAAGGGAGCGCGCGCATGACCGGCAGCGTCCACCCCTTCGCCCGTTCGGACCGCACCGCGCTGGGTCGCTGGTGGTGGACGACCGACCACTGGCTGCTGGGATCGGTCGCCATCCTGATCACGCTCGGCGTGCTGCTGTCGTTCGGCACCAGCCCGGCCGCGGCGGCCCGGCTGCACTATGACGCGTCGTTCCACTTCGCCATCCGCCAGAGCGTGTTCGGCGTCGCCGCCCTGGCCATCCTGATCGTCAGTTCGATGCTGACGGCGCGGGGAGTCCGGCGGACGGCCTTCATCGTCTACGCCCTGACAATCCTGATGATGGCGGCGCTGCCATTCCTGGGCCACGAGGCCAAGGGCGCGACGCGCTGGATCAACATCGCCGGCTTCACCCTGCAGCCGTCGGAGTTCATGAAACCGGCGCTGATCGTGCTGGTCGCCTGGATGTTCGCCGAGGGCCAGAAGGGCGAGGGCGTCCCGGGCGTCTTCATCGCCTTCTGCCTGTATGGCCTGGCCGTGGCGCTGCTGCTGGTTCAGCCGGACGTCGGCCAGACTGTGCTGATCACCGTCGCCTTCGGCGCCGCCTTCTGGATGGCGGGGGTGCCGATCAGCTGGATCATGGGGCTGGGCGTGACCGCCGTCATCGGGCTGGGCAGCACCTACTTCCTGATCCCGCACGTCCATGCCCGGGTCGACACCTTCCTGAGCCCCGACAAGGCCGACAAGCACCAGATCAGCCAGGCCTCCGAAGCCATCGCCGCCGGCGGCCTGTTCGGCCGGGGCCCGGGCGAGGGGGTCATGAAGCGCGGCGTACCCGACATGCACACCGACTTCGCCTACTCCGTGCTGGCCGAGGAGTACGGCCTGATCTTCTCGCTGGCCCTGATCAGCCTGTTCGCCTTCCTGGTCATCCGCGGCCTCTACCGCTCGCTGCGGCTGTCCGATCCGTTCGAGCAGGTCGCGGCCGCCGGGCTGTTCGTGCTGGTGGGGCAACAGGCCCTGATCAACGTCGCGGTGAACCTCAACATGATCCCGACCAAGGGCATGACGCTGCCGTTCATCAGCTACGGCGGCTCCTCGATGCTGGCCATGGGCCTGACGCTGGGCATGGCGCTGGGGCTGACGCGCAAGCGGCCGGGCGCCTATGCGGCCAACGAAGGCCTCGCCCGCGCCGGCGCCTTCGCCTAAAGAGAGTCCATGCCAGCCAGACTTGCAGTGGTCGCCGCCGGGGGAACCGGCGGCCATTTGTTCCCGGCCCAGGCGCTCGCCGAGGCGCTGACGGCGCGCGGCTGGCGGATTCTGCTGGCGACGGACGAGCGCGGCGCGCTCTACGCCGACAAGTTCCCGGCCGACCTGCGCATCACCCTCTCGGCGGCCACCGCCCGTTCCGGCGACCCGATGGGCATGCTCAAGGCCGGCGCAGCTGTGCTGCAGGGCACGATGCAGGCCCGCGGCTTCTTCAAGCGCATGGATCCGGCGGTCGTCGTCGGCTTTGGCGGCTATCCGTCCCTGCCGTCGCTGCTGGCGGCGCTGAGCCAGGGCCGGCCGACCGTGATCCACGAGCAGAACGCAGTCCTGGGCCGCGTGAACCGTTTCCTGTCCGGCAGCGTTCGCGAGGTTGCCTGCGCCTTCCCGACGCTCGAGAAAGCCAAGCCGAAGGTGAAGGCCCGGGCCCATGTGGTCGGCAACCCCGTCCGGCCGGAGATCCGCGCCCTGGCCGAACTGCCCTACGAGGCGCCGACGGCCGACGGCCCAATCCGCCTGCTGATCACCGGCGGCAGCCAGGGGGCCCGTCTGCTGTCGGAGATGGTGCCCGAAGCCATCCTGCGGCTGCCCGAGGACCTGCGCGCCCGGCTGCAGGTCCAGCAGCAGACCCGCAAGGAGTCGATGGATATCGCCCGGCGCATCTATGCCGACGCCCTGGTCAAGGCCGAGGTGGCGCCCTTCTTCCGCGACATGGCCGGTCGCCTGCGCGACGCGCACCTGGTCATCGGCCGGGCGGGCGCCTCGACGGTCTGCGAGCTGGCGGTGGCCGGCAAGCCGTCGCTGCTGGTGCCGCTGAAGATCGCCGCCGATGACCACCAGACCTTCAACGCCAGACTGCTGGCCGACGCCGACGCGGCGGCGGTGGCGTCCGAGGATGAACTGACGGTCGACGAAATGGCAGCGGCCCTCAAGGCGCTGCTCAAGGATCCCGCCTGGCTCGAGAACATGGCCAAAGGCGCCCGGTCCGTGGCCCGGCCCGACGCGGCTGAGCGGCTGGCGGATCTGGTCGAGCGGACGGCGCTGGGGGGGTGACGCGTCGCACCCTGCGTGCTTCGACACGCGGTCTGCGACCGCTGCTCAGCATGACGTAGATGGATGGCCTTCTGAACACGTCATCCTGAGCAGCCCGCGCAGCGGGCGTGTCGAAGGACGCAGTGACGTCAACGCCCGTATTCCGGCGCCCGCACAAATCGTCTAAGCCGCTTCCCATGATCCAGCGCCGCCGCCCCGTACCCTTCGAACTTGGTCCCGTGCACTTCATCGGCATTGGCGGCATCGGCATGAGCGGCATCGCCGAAATCATGATCCGCATCGGCTACACGGTGCAGGGCAGCGACCTGAAGGCCAGCGCCAACACCGAGCGGCTGGAGAAGCTGGGCGCCAGGATCTTCATCGGCCAGGCCGCGCAGAACGTCGAGAACGCCTCGGCCGTGGTCTATTCGACCGCGGTGAAGGCCGACAATCCCGAGATGGTCGCCGCCCGCGAGCGCCGGCTGCCGCTGGTCCGCCGCGCCGAGATGCTGGCCGAACTGATGCGGCTGCAGTTCTCGGTCGCGGTGGGCGGCACGCACGGCAAGACCACCACCACCTCGATGATCGCCGCCCTGCTGGACGCCGGCGGGCTCGATCCGACCGTGGTCAACGGCGGGATCATCAACGCCTACGGCACCAACGCCAAGGTGGGGGAGGGCGACTGGATCGTCGTCGAGGCCGACGAGAGCGACGGCACCTTCCTGAAGCTGAAGTCCACCGTCGCGGTGGTCACCAACATCGACGCCGAGCACCTCGACCACTGGGGCGACTTCGAGGCGGTGAAGAAGGGCTTCCGAGACTTCGTCGAGAACATCCCCTTCTACGGCTTCGCGGCGGTCTGCGTGGACCATCCCGAGGTCCAGGCCATGGCTGCCCGGATCGAGAACCGGCGGCTGGTCACCTATGGGACCAATCCTCAGGCCGAGGTTCGCGCCCAGCACATCACCATGGGGCCCGACGGCGCCCGGTTCGACGTGCTGATCACCCCGCTGGCGGGCGAGCCGATCCGCTATGACGGCCTGACCCTGCCGATGGCCGGGCTGCACAACGTCATGAACGCCTGCGCCGCCATCGCCGTGGCCCGCGAGCTGGGCGTCGACGAGGCCGGCATCCGGGCGGGCCTGAAGGGCTTTGGCGGGGTGAAACGGCGCTTCACCACCACCGGCGTCGTCAACGGCGTGCGGATCATCGACGACTACGCCCACCACCCGGTGGAGATCGCCGCCGTCCTGACCGCCGCCCGGGCCATGACGCCGGACCACAAGGTCATCGCCGTGGTCCAGCCGCACCGCTTCACCCGGCTGCGCGACCTGATGGCCGAGTTCAGCGCCTGCTTCAACGACGCCGACGTGGTCATCGTCGCAGACGTCTACACGGCCGGCGAGGCGCCGATCCCGGGCATCGACCGCGACGGCCTGATCGAGGGCCTGCGCCGCTTCGGCCACCGCCGCGCCCTGCCGCTGGAGAGCCCTGCGGCCCTGGCCGGCATGATCGCGGAGGAAGCGAAGGCGGGGGACATGGTCGTGCTGCTGGGCGCGGGGGATGTCACCAGCTGGTCGTATGCGCTTCCGGCGCAGCTTGAGGCGCTGGGGAAGTGAGGCCGTGCGTCCTTCGACACGGCCCTTCGGGCCTGCTCAGGATGACGTGCTTTCACAACGTCATGGTGAGCAGCGCGCAGCGCGTGTCGAACCACGCAGGGCGTTCGAAATGACCTGGAAGTCCAACCTCCCCGCCGCGCGCGGCAAGCTGCTCTTCGACGAGCCGCTGGCGCCGTTCACCTGGTTCCGGGTCGGCGGGCCGGCCGAGGTGCTGTTCCTGCCGGCCGATCCCGAGGACCTGGGCGACTTCCTGCGCCAACTGCCGCAAGGCGTGCCGGTCACGGCGCTGGGCGTCGGCTCCAACGTCATCATCCGTGACGGCGGCGTGCCGGGCGTGGTCATCCGCTGCGCCGGCAAGGCCTGGGGCGAGGTGCTGGTCGACGGCGACCTGGTCATCGCCGGTCCCGCCGCGCTCGACGCCCAGGTGGCCCGCGCGGCCGCGAAGGCTGGGCTGGCGGGGCTTGAGTTCCTGGTCGGCATCCCCGGCACCATCGGCGGCGCCCTGACCATGAACGCCGGCTGTTACGGCCGCGAGACGAAGGACGTGCTGGTCTCAGCGACCGGCTACGACCGGTCCGGCGAGATGCGCGTCTGGGAGAACGAGGACTTCGGCTTCACCTACCGCCACACCGTCGTGCCCGAGAACTCGACCTTCTGGGTCCAGGCGGTGTTCCGCGGCACGCCCGACGATCCCGCCGCCGTGAAGGCGCGCATGGACGAGATCACCGCCCGCCGCGAGACCACCCAGCCGATCCGCGAAAAGACCGGCGGCTCGACCTTCAAGAACCCGGAAGGCCATTCCTCCTGGAAGCTGGTCGACGAGGCCGGCTGGCGCGGCAAGCTGTTCCGGGCGACCGGCGCCGGGGCGATGTTCAGCGACCTGCACAGCAACTTCATGATCAACCCGGGCGAGGCCACCGCCGCCGACCTCGAAGGCCTGGGCGACGCCGTCCGCGCTGACGTGAAGGCGAAGACGGGCGTGGAGCTGAACTGGGAGATCAAGCGGATCGGGCGGGCGGGGTAGGTCCCTCAAGAACCCCTCCTCCTCGATGGAGGAGGGGCAGGGGTGGTGGTGTGGTCGCCGCATTGGCCGTGATGGCTCAACAGGCTCGGCGCCTCTCGCGCCCATCCGGACTCGCTGTGCTTCCACCACCATCCCCGGCCCTTCCTCCATCGAGGAGGAAGGGGGAAGGGCTCCCTCAACGAATCTCCATCGCCTCTGCATCCCCGGTCGCTTGACTTGAGCGCCCCGCTATCGCACCCGGCTCACATGCGCGTTTTCCTGTCCGGCCTCGCCGCCGCCCTGACCCTTTCGACGGCTGGTCTCGCCGCCGAGCCCGCCGACACCGCCGCCGCCCTGCGGGACAAGGCGCTGGGCGACGCGACCGCCTGGACGATCCTCGAGGATCTGACGACCGAAATCGGTCCGCGTCCGGTCGGCTCGCCGGCGATGACCCGCGCCAAGGACTGGGCGGTCCAAACCCTGACCGCCTACGGCTTCACCAACATCAAGGTCGAAGAGTTCGACAAGCCGACCTGGCGTCGCGGCGCCGAGTCGGCGTCGATCATCGCGCCCTATCCCCTGAAGCTGTCGATCATCGGGCTGGGCGGCAGCGTCCCGACCCCGGCCAAGGGCGTCGAGGGCGAGGTGGTGATCTTCCGGACCCTTGCCGAACTTGAAGCCGTCCCGGACGGGTCTCTGGCCGGCAAGATCGCGGTCGTCACCACGCCGATGGTCCGCACCCAGTCCGGCGAGGGCTATGGCGCGGTCGGCGCGGTGCGCCGCACCGGACCCTCCATCGCCGGCCGCAAGGGCGCCATCGCCTACCTCACCCGCTCGGTCTCGACCTCGGACTCGCGCCTCCCCCATACCGGGATCATGCGCTACGCCGAAGGCGCGCCGCAGATCCCGGCCGCCGCCCTGGGCGTTCCGGACGCGGAACAGCTGGAACGCCTCGCCGCGCGGGGACCGGTCCGCGTGAAGCTGAGCATGGCCTCAAGCGTCGACCCAAAGTCTGTCGCCTGGAACATCTCGGGCGACATCGTCGGCAGTGAGCGCCCCGAGCAGATCATCGTCGTCGGCGGTCACCTGGACAGCTGGGACGTCGGCACCGGCGCCATCGACGACGCCTCGGGCATCGCCATCACCACGGCGGCGGGCAAGCTGATCGGCGACCTGCCCCGCCACCCGAAGCGGACGATCCGCGTGGTCATGTGGGGCTCGGAAGAGACCGGCGGGTCCAGCGAAGCCTACGCCGCCGCGCGCAAGGACGAGATGCCGAACCTGGTAATCGCCGGCGAGAGCGACTTCGGCGCCGGACGGATCTACGCCCTGCAGCTGCCGGCGCGCGCCATGACGTCCGGCGCCCTGGCCCCGTTGCCGGGCCTGATGGCGCCGCTGAAGGTTTTCGTCTCCCGCGAGCCGGCTCGCGGCGGCGGCGCCGACACCGAGGGTCTGGAGAAGGCCGGCGTGCCGGCGTTCAGCCTGCGCCAGGACGGCGCGCGCTACTTCGACTTTCACCACTCGGAGGACGATACCCTGGACAAGGTCGATCCCGATGACCTGCAGCAGAACGTCGCCGCCTGGGTCGCGCTGCTCTACATGATCGCCGACACCGACATCGACTTCCGCGCTTTGAAGGACGCCAAATGAGCCTGCCGCTACAGGGCCACCACGTCGCCGTCCTGCTGGGCGGCCTGTCTTCCGAGCGGGAGGTCAGCCTGGTCTCCGGCGCCGCCTGCGCCGGCGCGCTTGAGAACCTGGGCGCCAAGGTCACCCGCGTCGACGCCGGTCGTGATCTGGCCCAGGTGCTGACCGCCCTCAAGCCCGACGTCTGCTTCAACGCCCTGCACGGCGAGTGGGGCGAGGACGGCTGCGTCCAGGGCGTACTGGAGACGCTGGGTCTCCCCTACACCCACTGCGGCGTGCTGGCTTCGGCGCTCGCCATGGACAAGGCCAAGTCCAAGGCGGTGCTGGCGGCGGCTGGCGTCACGGTGCCCGGCGGCGGTCTCTACAATCGCCACGACGTCGCCCGCGACCACGTCATGCCGCCGCCCTATGTGGTGAAGCCCAACGCCGAGGGATCGTCGGTCGGCGTCTTCCTGGTCTTCGAGGGCGCCAACGGGCCGCCGCAGGAGGTCGTGGCCCCGTCCTGGACCTACGGCGAGGAGGTGATGGTCGAGCCCTACATCGCCGGCATGGAGCTGGCGGTGGCCGTCATGGACGGCAAGGCCCAGACGGTCACCGAGATCGTCCCGCGCACCGGCTTCTACGACTACGACGCCAAGTACGCCGAGGGCGGGTCCGAGCACGTCGTGCCGGCCAGGATGCCCGCGGAGGATTTCGACCGCGCCCTTCGCCTTTCGGAGCTCGCCCACGCCGCGCTTGGTTGTCGCGGTGTGACCAGAAGCGACCTTCGTTATGACCCTGTTAAGCGTCTTCTGGTCCTCTTGGAGGTCAATACGCAGCCCGGCATGACGCCCACCTCTCTGGTTCCAGAACAGGCGGCGCATCTGGGTACGTCATTTGACCAACTAGTGCTCTGGATCGTGGAGGATGCGTATGCCCGCGGTAATGCGGGGGGCGGGACGCGGTAGCGTCAAGCCCCGGGCCAAAGCGCCCGCAAACAGGGGTGGACCCCGGAAAGCCTCCCCGGCGCCAAGGCCCGCGGCGAAGCTGCGCGCCGCCCAGGGCGTGCTGCCGCCTATGGTCGCGGTGGGCGTGGCCGGCGCCGTGCTGGCTGTCGGCCTGATCGTGACCCTGGCCACCGGTCATCGCGGCGAGCGTGTCGCCCAGGGGCTTGGTTCCGCGGTCGCCGGCCAGACCGCCGACTTCGGCTTTCGCCTCGACAAGGTCCATGTCCAGGGCGCCTCGCCGATGGCGCAGCAGGCGATTCTCGACGCCACCGGCCTGTCGCTCGGCCAGCCGATTCTCGACGTCGACCTGGAACGGGTCCGTCAGTCCGTCTCCGGCGTGGGCTGGGTCAAGGAGGCGCAGGTGGTGCGCCTGCTGCCTGACACACTGGTGATCGCCGTCGCCGAACGCGAGACCCTGGCGGTCTGGCAGTCGCGCGGACGGACCTTCGTCATCGATGGCGGTGGCCGGGCCATTCCGGAGGCCGATCCGGGCCGTTTCCCGCAACTGCCGCTGATCGTGGGGGAGGGCGCCAATGACGCCGCCGCCGCCATTCTTCCAGCCGTGCAGTCGCGTCCGCGCCTGCGGGACCGTCTCGAGGCGCTGGTCCGCGTGGACGGACGGCGCTGGGATCTGCGGCTCAAGGACGGCGGCATTGTCCAGCTGCCGGCGGTGGACGAGGAGTCGGCGCTGATCCGCCTGGACCAGCTCGACCAGCGCCAGCGAATCCTGGAGCTCGGCTTTGAAAGAATTGACCTGCGGGAGCCAGGGCTGATCGCCCTGCGACCGCGAGAGGCTCCGGCGCCGGGCGCACCGCCCGCCGCGGCAGGCGTATAGAAGGCGGCGGGCGGGGTGCTCAAGTCGATGTCACGGACGGATGATCGCAAACAGGCGCGGGATGGCCTGAAGGCGGCGTTGGCGCGCCAGCCGGTGATCGCGGCCGTTGATCTGGGCGCGTCCAAGGTCGCCTGCTTCGTGATGAAGCCTGACGGCGTGCGCCGCGCCGACCGCACCCTGACCACGGCCGGGGTCGGCTACGTCCAGTCGCGCGGCGTCAAGGGCGCCTCCATCGCCAGCATGGACGAAGCGGCAGAAGCCATCGCCCTGGCGGTCGAGCGCGCCGAGGCCGTGGCCGGCGTCAGCGTCCAGGGCGTGACCATCGCCACCGCCGGCGGCCAGATGGGCAGCCAGAGGGTCGGGGCCCGCGTCTCCATCGGCGCCCGTCCCATCACCGACAACGATTGCTCGCGCGCCCTGGCGGCCGCGCTGGCCCAGATCCGCCTGCCCGGCCGGCGGCCGCTGCACATCCTGCCCATCGCCTGGTCGGTCGACGGCCAGCGCGGCGTGCGCGATCCCCGATCCATGTTCGGCAAGAGCCTTGGCGTCGACCTGATCGTCGTCTCGATCGCCGAGACCATCTTCCAGACCCTGGGCCACTGCGTCGAGCGCGCTCACCTGCAGTTCGAGGGCGTGGTCGCCGCGCCGTTCGTCTCCGCCCTGGCGGCGCTCGAGGAAGACGAGATGGACCTGGGCGCCATCTGCATCGACATGGGCGGGGGCACGACCTCGGCGGCCGTGTTCAGCGGAGGCAGCCTGGTCCATGTCGAATGCCTGGCGGTCGGCGGCGAGCACGTCACCCAGGACATCGCCCGCGGCCTGACCACCTCACGCGCCGGCGCCGAGCGAATCAAGACGCTGCACGGCTCGGCCATCGCCTCGGCCAACGAGGACCGCGAGATGATCGAGGCGCCGCCCCGCGGAGACGATCCCGGCGCCGGCCCGGTCATCGCGCCGCGCTCGCTGCTCAAGGGCATCATCGCCCCGCGAGTCGAGGAGACGCTCGAGCTTCTGCGCGAACGTCTGAAGGAAGCCGGCGCCCTGATCGAGCCCGGAGCCGGAATCGTGCTGACCGGCGGCGCCAGCCAGTTGGCCGGTGTTCGCGAGGTCGCCGTGCGGGTGTTCGACCGTCCCGTGCGTCTGGGTCGTCCCCGCCGGGTGCCGCATCTGGCCGACGCGGTCACCGGCCCGGCCTTCTGCGCCGCGGCCGGCGTCCTGCATCGCGCCGCCTTCGGCCCACGCGAAGCGGTTTCCGCAAAGGTTCTGGCCGGCGCCGGCAAGCGGCGGGAACCGGTCGACCCCGGCGCCGGCGCGGTGACCAAGGTGGCCGCCTGGCTTCGCGACAATCTGTAGCCGTATTTCTCGGCCCGATTCGCGCAAGCCCTTACCGCACAACATTTATGCTTCGGTGACGGCTCGACGACGGGACGACTCACGCTATGCGGTTAACTGCCGATTAAGGATGTGGGTCCGACATTAACCCCGCCGTAAGGCATTCCCGGCGCGCGGGTCGCCGGACTGTTCGCAAGAACGCCAGGACACGGGGTCCCAATATGAAGTTGTACGCGCCACAAACCACGGAACTGAAGCCCAGGATCGTCGTCTTCGGCGTCGGCGGCGCCGGCGGCAACGCGGTAAACAACATGATCGAGGCCGGCCTCGAGGGTGTTGAGTTCGTCGTCGCCAACACCGACGCCCAGCAGCTGCAGTTCGCCAAGACCGAACGCCGCATCCAGCTCGGCGTGCAGGTCACCCAGGGCCTCGGCGCCGGGGCCCATCCGGAGGTCGGCATGAGCGCCGCCGAAGAGAGCACGCCGGAGATCGGCGAGCACCTCGACGGCGCCCACATGGTCTTCATCACCGCCGGCATGGGCGGCGGCACCGGCACCGGCGCCGCGCCGATAATCGCCAAGTGCGCGCGCGAGCGCGGCATCCTGACGGTAGGCGTTGTCACCAAGCCGTTCCACTTCGAGGGGCGCCACCGCATGCGGCTGGCCGATGCGGGCATCGCCGAGCTGCAACGCTATGTCGACACCCTGATCGTCATCCCCAACCAGAACCTGTTCCGTGTCGCCAACGAGCGCACGACCTTCGCCGAGGCCTTCGGGATGGCCGACCAGGTCCTGCACTCGGGCGTACGCTCGATCACCGACCTGATGGTCCTGCCGGGCCTGATCAACCTCGACTTCGCCGACGTCCGCACGGTGATGACCGAGATGGGCAAGGCGATGATGGGCACCGGCGAGGCTTCCGGCGACGACCGCGCCCTGATGGCCGCGCAGAACGCCATCCAGAACCCGCTGCTCGATGAAGTCTCGCTCAAGGGCGCCAAGGCCGTGCTGGTCAACGTCACCGGCGGCCTCGACATGACCCTGCTGGAAGTCGACGAGGCGGCCAACGCCATCACCGACCAGGTCGACCCGGAAGCCAACGTCATCTTCGGCGCGGCCTTCGATCCGGCGCTGGAAGGCTCCATCCGCGTCTCCGTGGTCGCCACCGGCATGGACGGCGCCTCGATCGCCGCCATCGAGCCCCAGCGCACCCTGCGCGTCAACGCGACGGCAAAGCCGCTGATCGTCGACACGGCGCCCCCGGCGCCGGCCCCCGCGCCCGAACCCTACGCCCAGACCGCCGCCTACGAAGCGCCTCGCGCGCCCGAGCCCGCGCCCCAGCCGACCTGGGTCGCCCGGGAGCCGCAGGTGATCCAGCCCTCCATGCCCCTGGACGTGCAGCAGGCTGATCTGGCGTTCGAGGAACCCGAACCTGTCGCCGTCGCCCCGTCGGCGCCCGAGCCGGTCGTTCAGGCGCCGGCGCCGCGCACGGTCATCGTCGATCCCCTGGTCGCCGAGGATGAGGACTTCGACGCGCCGCTCTATGCGGAGCCGTTCACCGACAGCCGGCAGCAGCGCAAGGGCTTCCTGAGCCTGTTCGGCGGCCGTCCTCAGCAGCAGCAGCCCCGCTTCGAAGGCGGCATGCCACGTGCGACGGGGCGCGCCTCCACGGCGACCCAGCCGATCGAGGAGCCCCAGGTCGATGAGAGCGAGGACCTGGAGATCCCGTCCTTCCTGCGCCGGCTGGCCAACTAGCCTGTCGGGCGAGATCGGCCGCCCGGGCTTCTCCTCCTGCTAGAACTTCGGAAAAGCCTCGCCGGCGAGACAGTTGCAGTCTCGCCGGCGAAGTCGTCTTTAGGCAGCATTTTCAACGACTTGCGGGCGTTACAATTCGAAACAGCGATTGTTTTGCCGCGCCGCAGCATAACTCCTAAATGGCACGTAGGGCGTTGCACGGTCGTGGAGATCGTCGGCCCCCTGACTTGAAAGGTCGCTCGTGTCCCTGTCGGCGTATCATCAGCACACCGTGGCCGGCCCCGTGATCTTCGCGGGCGTCGGGGTGCACACCGGCGCTCATGTGCGTGTCGCGGTGCGTCCGGCGGCTGTCGACGCGGGCGTTTCCTTCGTGCGCACCGACCTCAAGGACATCGACAACACCATCCGTGTTTCGGCGGAATCCGTCGGCCAGACCCGGCTGGGCACCGTCATCAACAACGCCGCCGGCGCCACCGTCTCGACCATCGAGCACCTGATGGCGGCGTTCTGCGCCCTGGGCATCGACAACGTGGTGGTCGAGCTGGACGGCCCGGAAGTGCCGATCCTCGATGGGTCGGCCGAGGTGTTCATCCAGTTTCTCGACCGCGCCGGCCGCCGGCGTCAGGAAGCGTCGCGCCGCTATATCGAGGTTCTGGAGCCGGTCGAGGTGGTGGAGGGCGACAAGCGCGCCGTCCTGCTGCCGTCGGACCGCTTCGAGGTCGCCTTCGAGATCGTCTTCGACTCGGCGCCGATCGGCCGCCAGCGGGTTGATTTCGAGATCACCGAGGAGTCCTTCCGCAAGGAACTGGCCGATTGCCGCACCTTCGGCTTCCTGAAGGACGTCGAGGCCCTGCGCGCCGCCGGCCTCGCCCGCGGCGCCTCCATGGAGAACGCCGTGGTCCTCGACGGCGACCGCGTGCTCAACCCGGAAGGCCTGCGCCGCCCGGACGAATTCGTGCGCCACAAGGCGCTGGACGCCGTCGGCGATCTCTATGTCGCCGGCCTGCCGCTTCTGGCGCGCTTCGAGGGTCTCTACGCCGGGCATGGCCTGAACAACCTGCTGGTTCGGGCGCTTATGGCCCGTCCGCAGGCCTGGCGTGTCCGCACGCTCGCTC
>Ga0315900_10002941_pt1 | contig 25383 bp, 25 predicted proteins | sample LakEriMetagenome_FD_203521 | JGI IMG/M metagenome (GOLD analysis project Ga0315900, IMG submission 203521) | Freshwater fungal communities from buoy surface, Lake Erie, Ohio, United States - Buoy 12 MA114 | ecosystem: Environmental > Aquatic > Freshwater > Lake > Lake biofilm | place: USA: Lake...
GATGTGCTGGGCATGAGCCGCCTGCGCGTGGCCTACACCGCCGGTGAGGCCATTGGCGGTGAGCTGCTGATGTTCTTCCGCTCGATCGGCATCAACCTCAAGCAGCTCTACGGCTCGACCGAAACCGCGGTCTTCGTTTGCATCCAGCCCGACGCCGAAGTCAAGCCCGACACCGTGGGCGTGGCCGTGGACGGGGTGGAGCTGCGCTTTACGCCCCAGCGCGAACTGCTGATCCGTTCGCCCGGCCTCTTCATGGAATACCACCGCAACCCCGAGGCCACCCAGCAGGTCAAGGACGCCGAGGGCTGGTTCCACACGGGCGATGCGGGCTATGTGGGCGACGATGGCCACCTGCGCATCATCGACCGCGTCAAGGACGTGGGTTCGCTCTCCAGCGGTGCCCTGTTCGCGCCCAAGTTCATCGAGAACAAACTCAAGTTCTTCCCCTACATCAAGGAAGCCGTGGCTTTTGGCGCCGACCGTGACCGCGTCTGCGCCTTCATCAACATCGACCTGGCTGCCGTGGGCAACTGGGCCGACCGCCAGAACATCAGCTACACCGGTTACGCCGATCTGGCCGGCCGCCGCGAGGTCCTGGCGCTGATCGGCGAATGCGTGCGCAAGGTCAACGAAGACCTGGCCGCCGACAGCACCATGGCCGCTTCGCAGGTCCACCGATTCCTGGTTTTGCACAAGGAACTGGACGCCGACGACGGCGAACTCACCCGCACCCGCAAGGTGCGCCGCGGTTTCATCGCCGAGCGCTACGCCACCCTGGTGGACGCCATGTATTCCCATATGGAAACCGTCTCCGTGCAATCGGAAGTGCGTTACGAAGACGGCCGCACCGGCACCGTCTCGGCCGAGCTGAGCCTGTGCGACGCCGTGACCTATCCCCCCAGCAATTTGCGCAAGGCAGCCTGACATGCAAAACATTTCTCAAAGCGCCAACGCCCCCACCATCCAAGCGCCGGTGCGCGGACACCCGATTGGCGAGACGATCATCGAGGTGCGCGACATCTCGCTGAGCTTCGGTGGCGTCAAGGCCCTGACCCGCATCTCGTTCGACATCCGCGAGCATGAAATCCGCGCCATCATCGGCCCCAACGGTGCCGGCAAGAGCTCGATGCTCAACTGCATCAACGGGGTCTACCAGCCGCAAGAGGGCACCATGTTCTGGCGGGGTCAGCCGATCACCGACATGCAGCCCACGCGCGCCGCGCAGATGGGCATCTCGCGCACCTTCCAGAACATCGCCCTGTTCAAGGGCATGACGGTGCTTGACAACATCATGGCTGGATGCAACCAGCGCACCCACGCCAACTTTCTAGAGGTGGCCTTCCAGCTGCCGCGTGCACGCCGCGAGGAAACCGCCAACCGCGAGACCGTCGAGGAAATCATCGAGTTCCTCGAAATCGAACACATCCGCAAGACCCCGGTGGGGCGCCTGCCCTACGGCCTGCAAAAGCGCGTCGAACTCGGTCGCGCGCTGGCCGCACAGCCCACGGTCCTGCTGCTCGACGAGCCGATGGCCGGCATGAACATCGAGGAAAAGCAGGACATGTGCCGCTTCATCCTCGACGTCAATGACCACTACGGCACGACCATGGTGCTGATCGAGCACGACATGGGCGTGGTGATGGACATCTCCGACCGTGTGGTGGTGCTCGACTACGGCAAGAAGATCGGTGACGGCCCGCCCGATGAGGTGCGCAACAACCAGGACGTGATCGACGCCTACCTCGGCGTGGCCCATTGAAACAAGGACGGAGCTTCTCATGGCATGGCAGTTTTTTCTTGAAGTGCTGGTCGGCGGACTGTTGTCCGGCGTCATGTACTCCCTCGTGGCCCTGGGCTTTGTGCTGATTTACAAGGCCTCGGGCGTGTTCAACTTTGCGCAAGGCGCGATGGTGTTTTTCGCCGCGCTGTCCTTCGTCGGTTTCATGGAGCTGGGGCTGCCCTTCTGGGCCGCGCTGCCGGTGACCATCGGCATGATGGTGCTGGTGGGCATGGGCACCGAACGCTTTGTGCTGCGGCCCCTGGTCAACCAGCATGAAATCACGCTGCTGATGGCCACCATCGGCCTGACCTTCGTGATCGAGGGCGTGGCCCAGCTGGCCTGGGGCGTGCAGGTGCGCCGTCTGGACCTGGGCATCAAGGACGAACCGATGGCCTGGCTGGCCGACAACACCGGCCTGCTGATCAGCCAGATCGACCTGTTTGCCGCCCTGGTGGCCGGCATCCTGGTGACCATCCTGGCGATCGTCTTCAACCGCACCAAGGTCGGTCGCGCGCTGCGCGCCGTGGCCGACGACCACGCCGCTGCGCTGTCGATCGGCATCCCGCTCAAGAGCATCTGGGCCCTGGTGTGGGGCATCGCGGGCGTGGTGGCCCTGGTGGCCGGCATGCTCTGGGGTGCCCGCTCGGGGGTGCAGTTCGCGCTGGTGTTCGTGGCCCTCAAGGCCCTGCCGGTGCTGATCATCGGCGGCTTCACCTCGGTGCCCGGCGTGATCGTCGCCGGCCTGATCGTGGGCGCCAGCGAAAAACTCGCCGAGGTGTTCCTCGGCCCCTATGTGCAGGGGGGTATCGAGAGCTGGTTCCCCTATGTGCTGGCCATCCTCTTCCTGCTGGTACGGCCTGAAGGCCTGTTCGGCGAAAAGATCATTCGCCGGGTCTGACCCCGTCGAGTCCCATAACTGTCGGAGCCATCCAAGATGTTCTACCGTGAAGCGGGTCAATTCCGCACAACTTACGCCCAGGATTCGCAGATCTTCCCCCTGCGCCAGGACCGCCTGGGCCTCGCCCTGATGCTGCTGATTGCCGCCGTTGTGGTGCCCCTCACCGCATCGGACTACACCCTGCGCGCCATTCTGGTGCCCTGGCTGATCTTCAGCCTGGTGGCCCTGGGCCAGAACATCCTGACCGGCTATGCCGGCCAGCTGTCGCTGGGCTCTGCGGGCTTCATGGCGGTGGGCGCCTTCGCCTGCTACAACCTGATGCTGCGCGTGGAGGGCATGCCCTTCCTGGTGGCGCTGGTGCTCTCGGGTGTGTGTGCCGCCCTGGTGGGCATGGCCTTCGGTTTGCCGAGTCTGCGCATCCGGGGCCTGTACCTGGCCGTGGCCACGCTGGCGGCGCAGTTCTTCATCGTCTGGGCGCTCGACAAGTTCGGCTGGTTCAAGAACTACGACCCCTCGGGCGTGATCACCGCGCAGCCCATCGTCATTGCCGGCTTCCAGTTTGACACGCCGCAGCTCCGGTACCTGCTGGTGCTGGGCATCGTGGCCGGCCTGGCCCTGCTGGCCAAAAACATGGCCCGCGGCTCCACCGGGCGTGCCTGGATGGCGGTGCGCGACATGGACGTGGCCGCCGAGGTGATGGGCATGCCGCTCATGCGCACCAAGCTGCAGGCTTTCGCCATCAGCTCCTTCTATTGCGGTGTCGGTGGCGCGTTGTTCGCCTTTGCCTACCTGGGCACGGTGGAGCCCTCGGCCTTCACCATCGACCTGTCCTTCCGCATCTTGTTCATGATCATCATCGGCGGCGTGGGCACCATCATGGGCTGCTTCCTGGGCGCGGGCTTCATCCTGCTCCTGCCCATTTTCTTGAGCCTGCTGTTCCACGCCATCTTTGGCGCCAACGTCGATGCCTCCATCACCTCGGCGGTCGAACTGATCGTGTTCGGCGTGATGATCATCGCCTTCCTGATCCTGGAGCCCCATGGTCTGGCCCGTTTGTGGCAGCTGACCAAGGAGCGCCTGCGCCTGTGGCCCTTCCCGCACTGACCGTGTGCCCATCCCCATTTTTTCCCCTGACCTCAACCCAAAACCCTAGGAGACAGAAGTGAACCTGAAAAAGACCTTTCTGCGCACTGCAGCCGGCCTGAGCATGGCCGCTGCATTGGTCAGCACTGCGCTGGTGCCCGCCACCGCACAGGCCCAGGCCAAAGAGCAATATTTCGGTATCCCCAGCTACCGCGTCGGCCCCTTCGCCGCCGGCGGCACCGGCTTCTTCGGCGGGATCATCGATTACCTCCAGTACGTGAACATGAAGGAGGGCGGTGTCAACGGCGTCCAGATGACCTGGGCCGAGTGCGAGACCGAGTACACCGCCGCCCGCGGTGTGGAGTGCTACCAGCGCCTGCTCAAGAACGCCAAGGGCCAGCAGATGCACATCTTCGAACCGCTGGCGACCCCGATCGCCTACGGCGTGCTCAACCGCGTCGACGACGACAAGGTGATCCTGACCCAGTACGGCTATGGCCGTTCCGACGCTGCCGATGGCCGCGTCTTCCCCTGGGTGTTCGCCACCATGACCAGCTACTGGTCGCAAATGTCGGCCAAGATGAACTGGATCGCCGAGAAGGAAGGCGGCATCGCCAAGATGAAGGGCAAGAAGATCGCCCACCTGCACCTGGACTCGGCCTTCGGTCGTGAGCCGCTGCCGGTGCTGCGTCGCCTGGCCAAGGACTGGGGTTTCGAACTGGTCGAAATCCCGGTGGCCGCCCCCGGTATCGAGCAGCAGTCGCAGTGGCTGCGCATCCGCCAGGAGCGTCCGGACTACGTGACCCTGTGGGGCTTCGGTGCCGGCATGAACTCCACCGCCATCACCAGCGCCGCACGCCAGAACTTCCCGCGTGAGAAGGTGATCGGTGTGTGGTGGGCCGGTTCCGAAGAGGACGTGATCCCTGCCGGCGATGCCGCCAAGGGCTACATCGCTGCGGCCAACGTGCCCAGCGGCAAGAACTTCCCGCTGGTGCAGGACATCGAAAAGGTGGTCTACGGTGGTGGTAAGGGCAACCTGGCCGATCCCAAGCGCATTGGCAACATCTACTGGAACCGTGGTGTGACTGCCGCCATCTTCTGGGTGGAAGCCATCCGCAACGGTCAGCGTCTGGCCAACAAGGTCGGTCAGCCCCTGAACGGCGATGAAATCCGTGCCGGCTTCGAAGCCCTCAACCTGACCCCCGAGCGCCTCAAGCAGCTGGGCATCGAAGGCATGCTGCCCTCGTTCCGCCTGTCTTGCAGCGACCACGAGGGTGCCGGTGTGGTCAAGATGATCCAGTGGGATGGTGCCAAGTGGAACCTGATCACCCCGAACTGGGTCTCGTCTGACCGCAAGATGATCCGCGAGATGGTCGAGGAATCGGCGGCCAAGTACGCCGCTGAGCAGAAGATCACCCCGCGCCGTTGCCCGGCCTGATCCGGTGAGCTGCCCGGCCCGGCTTGGCCGGGTCGGGCAGTCATCGGCTTTCCCTCGAGCCACAGGAGTTATTCATGACCGCAACCACCATGCAGGCCCCGCACGCGGCCCTCAAGACCCAGCCCCCATCCTCTTCGGGTGCAGCCGCTGCAGACCAGGGTGCCGCCAGCCGACTCGCACCCGGCCAGCCTGTGCTGAGCGTGCGCAACATCGAGGTCATTTATGACCACGTCATTCTGGTGCTCCGGGGGGTCTCGCTCGATGTGCCCCAGGGCGGCATCGTCGCCTTGCTCGGAGGCAATGGTGCAGGCAAAAGCACCACCCTCAAATCGATTTCCACCCTGCTTGCTGCCGAGCGGGGACAGGTGACCAAAGGGTCTGTCGAATTCAAGGGCCAGCGCATCGACCAGCTCACCCCTGGTGACCTGGTGAACATGGGCATGGTCCAGGTGATGGAAGGCCGCCACTGCTTTGGCCACCTCACCGTGGAAGAAAACCTGCTGACCGGTGCCTACACCCGCCCGCTGTCCAAGGCCGAACTGGCCGAGGCCCTCGAGCGCGTCTACCACTACTTCCCCCGCCTGAAGGTCCGTCGCCAGAGTCTGGCGGGCTACACCTCCGGTGGCGAACAGCAGATGACCGCGATTGGCCGCGCCATGATGGCCAAGCCGTCCATGCTGTTGCTGGACGAGCCTTCGATGGGCCTGGCGCCGCAGATCGTGGCCGAGATCTTCGAGATCGTGAAAGACCTCAACAAGAAGGAAGGCGTGAGCATCCTGCTGGCCGAGCAGAACACCAACGTGGCGCTCAAGTACGCCGACTACGGCTACATCCTCGAGAGCGGCCGCATCATGATGGATGGTGTGGCCAGCGATCTGGCCAACAACCCGGACGTCAAGGAGTTCTACCTGGGGCTCGCCGGCGATGGCCGCAAGAGCTTCCGTGACATGAAGTCCTACCGCCGCCGCAAGCGCTGGCTCTGATCGGCCTCCTGGTGCTGGCGATCAGATAACGCCGGACGCTCGCAATGTGCTGATGGCCTCGGGCTCGTAGCCCAGGCCAGTCAGTATCTGGTCTGTGTGCTCGCCCAGTGCGGGCACTTTTTCCATGCGCGGTCGAAAATCGCTGTTGCTGCCTGGAGGAAGCAGCGCCGCAATGCTGCCTTCGGAGGACCCCACGCGGGTCCAACGCCCACGCGCTTGCAGCTGGGGGTGCGCCCACAGATCGTGCATGTTGTTCACACTCGCGCTCGCAATTTGTGCCTGCTCGAGCCTGGAAATCACCTGTTCGGCGGTCAGCTGCTGAAAAACCTCAGAGATGATTTTTTGCAGCGCGTCGCGGTGCCCCACGCGCAGGGCATTGGCCTTGAAGCGTTCATCGTGGGCCAGCCCCGGCCGCTGCAGCACGGTGGTGCAGAACGAGGCCCATTCGCGTTCGTTTTGCAGACCGAGCATGACCGAGCGGCCATCACCCGCTTCAAAGGGGCCATAGGGGTAAATCGTGGCGTGGGCGGCGCCGGCCCGCGGCGGCGGCGCTGCGCCGTCGAAGGCGTAGTACATCGGAAAGCCCATCCATTCGGCCATGCTCTCGAGCATGGACACGTCGATGCGGCTGCCACGCCCGGTTTGGCCGCGCTGCAGTAAGGCGGCCAGGATGCTGCTGTAGGCGTACATGCCGGCGGCGATGTCGGCCACCGAGCAGCCGGCCTTGGCGGGCGATTCGGGTGTGCCGGTGACCGAGAGAAAACCAGCCTCGCTCTGGATCAACAGGTCGTAGGCCTTTTTGTCGCGGTAGGGCCCGGGTCGCTGTGCATCGTCGCCATAGCCTGAGATGTCGCAGACGATCAGCCGGGAGTATGGCGGCGACAAGGCATCGTAGGACAAGCCCATGCGTGCCGCGGCGCCGGGCGCCAGGTTCTGCACCAGCACATCCGCAGTGGACAGCAGCTGGTGTAAGACCTCGCGCGCCGCCTCTTGCTTGAGGTCCAGCGTCAGGCTTTCCTTGGAGCGGTTGGTCCAGACGAAATGCGAGGACAGGCCGCGCACCCGGCTGTCGTAGGCCCGCGCGAAGTCGCCGCTGCCCGGGCGCTCGATCTTGATCACGCGTGCACCCAGATCGGCCAGCTGCCGGGTGCAGAACGGTGCGGCGATGGCGTGTTCGAGTGCCACCACCGTCACGCCATCGAGAGGTCTGGTCATGGCTTGTACCCCGGATCAGAAAGAGCGCGGCAGGCCCAAGATGTGCTCGGCCACATAGGAAAAGATCATGTTGGTCGAGACCGGCGCCACCTGGTACAGGCGCGTCTCGCGGAATTTGCGTTCGATGTCGTACTCGCAGGCGAAACCAAAGCCGCCATGGGTTTGCAGGCAGACATTGGCCGCTTCCCAGCTGGCTTTGGCCGCGAGGTACTTGGCCATATTGGCCTCGGCCCCGGCGTTCTCGTGCGCGTCGATTTTTTCGCAGGCCTTCCAGCGCATCAGGTTGGCCGCCTCGAGCTCGATGAAGGCTTCGGCGATCGGGAACTGCACGCCCTGGTTCTGGCCAATCGGCCGGCCGAACACCACGCGCTCATTCGCATACCGGGTGGCGCGGTCGATGAACCAGTAGCCGTCGCCAATGCACTCGGCCGCGATCAGGGTGCGCTCGGCGTTCAGGCCGTCGAGCAGGGTCTTGAAGCCCTGGCCCTCTTCGCCCAACAAGGCGTCTTCGGGGATCTCGAGGTGGTCGAAGAACAGCTCATTGGTCTCGTGGTTGACCATGTTCAGGATCGGCCGCACCGTCAGGCCGTTGCCAATGGCCTGCTTCAAATCGATGAGGAAGCAGGACAAGCCTTCCGAGCGCTTCTTGACCTGATCGATCGGCGTGGTGCGCGCCAGCAGGATCATCAGGTCACTGTGCTGGATGCGCGAGATCCAGACCTTCTGGCCGTGGATGACCCAGCGGTCGTCTTTGCGCACCGCGCTGGTCTTGAGCTGGGTGGTGTCGCTGCCGGTGGTCGGTTCGGTCACGCCCATGGACTGGATGCGCAGCTCGCCGCGGGCGATGCGCGGCAGGAATTTCTCTTTCTGTTCCGGCGAGCCACCGCGCACGATGGCGTTCATCACATACATCTGGCCGTGGCAGGCGCCGGAGTTGCCGCCCGAGCGGTTGATCTCTTCCATGATGACCGAGGCCTCGGCCATGGACAGGCCCGAGCCCCCGTATTCCTGAGGAATCAGGGCGGCCATCCAGCCCGCTTTCGTCAATGCGTCCACAAAGGCTTCCGGATAGCCGCGCTGCTGGTCGATCTGGCGGTGGTACTCGTCGGGGAATTGGGTGCACAGGTCGCGCACGGCGTCGCGGATGTCCTGGTGGCGGTCGGGTTCGTGGCGCATCAAGGGTTCCTGCAAAACGGGTTCAGAGCAGCTCGGCGCTGGCGTCCATGGCCAGATGGCCTTCGGGCGTGACGGCCCACAGCTTCACGGCCTTGTCGCCCGCCATGCGGCCGCAGACGCGGAACGGGGCGATGTCGAAAATCGGCTTCATGGCCTTGAAGGCAAAGCGGTGCACCCGGGCCGTGGGCCGCTGGCGGTGCAGCAGGTCCAGCAGCAGCGTGGCGATCAGCGGTCCGTGCACGATCAGGCCCGGGTAGCCTTCCACCTCGGTCACGTAGCGGCGGTCGTAGTGGATGCGGTGGCCATTGAAGGTGAGGGCCGAGTAGCGGAACAGCAGCACATCGTCGGGCACGACCTCGCGTGTCCAGAGGGCGTCCTGCGGCGCGGGCAGACCCGCCGGCGCCGGCTCGCCGGGCAGCGGCAGGTCGCGGTAGACGATGTCGTGTTCCTCGTGGATGGCGTGTTGCCCATCGGCGTGGATGTCGTGGTGCACCTGCACAAACACCAGTGGGCCGCTGCGGCCTTCCTTCATGCGCACATCGGCGATGCGTGAGGTGCGCGCGATGGCCTGACCGGCCCGCAGCGGCGCCAGGAATTCCAGGCGGCTGCCTGCCCACATGCGCCGGGGCAGGGGCACCGGCGGCAGAAAGCCGCCGCGCTGGGCGTGGCCGTCGGGGCCGATCTCGGACTGCCGGTGCAGGGGCAGAAAGTACAGCCAGTGCCAGCAGGGGGGCACCTCGGTGCCGGCGTCGACGGCCGCACCGTCGCGGTCGAGCGTGGCGCTCAGTGCGCGCAGCGGCACCACGGTGGCCAGGTCCTGGACCGACTCGCTGCGTCCGATCCAGCTTTGCAGATGGTTGATGTCGATCTTCATGGGCATGCTCGGGGTGGCGCCCATTGTGAACGCAAAGCGCGCGCTCGCCGTTGCCGATCGGCAAAACCAGCCTTGCCCGGGGCTCAATGCGGCGCCCTGCGGGACAGTGGCGGGACAGCGCCGATGGCAAACTGCTGCTGTTGCAGAAAAGGACCGCCCCATGAACCCGTCCAGAGACATCTTCATCACCGGTGGCACCAGTGGCATCGGTGCAGCGATTGCCAGGGCCTTTGCCGCCACCGGTGCCCGTGTCACCGCCACCGGCGCCACGCTGGCCGAGGTGCAGGCCGCGCAGGGCCAGGCCGCCCATGCCGGCATCGCTTTTGAGACGCTGGATGTGCGCGATGGCGCAGCCGTCCAGGCCCGCCTGGGCCAGTGCGAAGGGCTGGATGTGCTGGTCAACTGCGCCGGCATCATTCAGCGCCAGGCCGAGCTCGACCCCGAGGCCTTTGCCCGCACGGTGGACATCAACCTCAATGGCACCATGCGCACCTGCGCCGCCGCGCGCGAGGCGCTCAAGGCGCGCAGCGGCTGCATCGTCAACACCGCCTCCATGCTGAGCTTTTTTGGCGGTGGCCTGGTGCCGGGCTACAGCGCGAGCAAGGGCGGCGTGGCGCAACTGACCAAATCGCTGGCCATCGCCTATGCCCCCGACCGCATCCGTGTGAATGCGGTGGCGCCGGGCTGGATCGCCACGCCGCTGACGCAGGCGCTGCAAGACGATCCGGCGCGCAGTGCCCCGATCCTGGCGCGCACGCCCATGGGCCGCTGGGGCCGGCCCGAGGACGTGGCCGACCCGGTGGTGTTTCTGGCCAGCGAGGCGGCACGCTTCATCACCGGCGTGGTGCTGCCGGTCGATGGCGGTTACCTGATCGCCTGAGCGCGGCGCTCAGTCCGCGCGCACGGTCAGCACGGCCACCGGCGCCATGCGCACGATCTGCTCGGCGCCGCTGCCCAGCAGCACCCGGCCCACACCGCGCCGGCCGTGGGTGCCCACCACCACCAGATCGGCTCCCCAGTTGGCGGCTTCGTCCGCCACCGTCTGGCCCAGGCGTTGGCCCGGCTGGTCGATCAGGTGGGTGTCCAGCGCCACCCCTTGTGCCTGCGCCGCCACCACGGCTTTTTGCAGCAGCTCCGACGCGTTTTTGCGCGCGCTGGCCACCAGCTCGCCCGAATACTCGTAGCCGCTGAGGTAGCCCAGCTCGTCGATCGCGTGCATGGCGCGCACCTGGCTGTGGTTGTCGCGGGCCAGCTGCAGGGCGTAGTCCAGCGCTTTGGTGGACGTGCTGCTGCCATCCACGGGCACCAGGATTTTCTGGAAAGGGGGCATGGGGTTTCTCCTTGAAGACAAGCCCGCATGCTGACCGCCACGGCCCTGGCGGGCCATCCTCCAGAGGGTGTATGCCCCGCGGTCATCCGGTGGCTCAGGGCACCGATGCATCGGCCGGGCGGGGCGAGCATGCAGGCCTTTTCCAAGGAGATGCCCATGAAGACCCCTTTTCTGCAGGCCAGCGTGATTGCCACCCTGCTGACCGTCACCGCCAATGCCTGGTCGCTGTCGCTGGCCGAGCGCGGGCGCACCGAGTTCGAACACCAGTGTGCCAGCTGCCATGGCGCCACCGGCAAGGGCGACGGGCCCTTGCGCAACTTTCTGGTCAAGCCGCCATCGGACCTGACCACGCTGGCGCAACGCCACGGCGGCAAACTGCCCGAGTCCTACCTGCGCGAGATGATCGATGGCCGCAGCATGAACGAACCGGGCCCGCACGGCAGCCGCGAAATGCCGGTCTGGGGCCAGCGCTTTCGCGAAGACGCGCGCGAGACGCGCATGGGCCGCTGGATGCCCGAGCGCGATGTGCGCCAGCGCATCGACTCGCTGGTGGCTTACCTGCAGACCTTGCAGCTCAAGTGAGGCGCGCGGGCCTCAGACCACGATGGGGGAGGCCGCGCCGTCCATCGTCATGCAGATGCCGGTGACGTAGCTCGCCGCATCGGAGGCCAGGAACAGCACCACCCGCGCGATCTCTTCGGGCTCGGCCATGCGGCCCAGCGGGATGCGGGCCACCGCGCGCTGCATCGCCTCTTCGGCGCTGATGCCCTGCATGCGCGCATCGGCGGCCAGGCCTTCCGTCAGGCGTTCGGTGCGGGTGGCGCCGGGGTTGACCGCGTTGACGCGGATGCCCTGCGGGCCATAGGCCGCGGCCAGCCCCGCGCTGGCCAGCATCAGCGCCGCATTGGCCGCGCCGCCGGGCAGGTGGATCGGGCTGGCCACCTTGCCGCCGTTGCCCACCACATTGACGATGTTGCCCGCACCGCGCCGCGCCATGCGCTGGATGGTCGGGTCGATCATGTGGATGTAGCTGAAGTACTTGGCCTGCATGGCGTCATGCCAGGCCTGCGGCGTGAGCTCGGGCGCGGGTGTGCGCTTGGCCGCGCCGGCCGAATTGACCAGCACGTCCACCGGGCCGAGCGCCGCCTCGGCCGCGTCCAGTGCCGCCAGCGCCGCGTGGGCCTCGCGCAGGTCGGCCGCGTGGGTGTGGATGCGGCTGGCCTCGTGCGCCGCCAGCTGCTGGCGGGCGCGTGCCAGGTTGGCCGCATCGCGCGAGACCAGCGTCACGCGGGCGCCTTCGGCCAGAAAGGCCTGCGCGCAGGCCAGGCCGATGCCTTTGCTGCCGCCGGTGATCAGGATGTGCTTGTCGCGAAGGTGAAGGTCCATGGGGGCTCCGTTTGGTTCAATGCCGTAGTTCTGAACTGTTTTGCTGTATTCAACCACCACCCACGGAAGTCCGCTGTCATGAACGAATCCACCCGCCAGGCGCTGCGTCAGCGCCTGCAACAGCCTGGCCTGCTGGTCGCCCCCGGCGTGTTTGACATGGTTTCGCTGCGCCTGGCCGACACCTTTGGCTTTGACGCGCTGTACATGACGGGCTATGGCACCGTGGCCTCGCACATGGGCCTGCCCGACGCGGGCCTGGCCACCTACAGCGACATGGTCGGGCGCGTCACGGCCATGGCGCGCATGGCGCGCACGCCGCTGATCGCCGATGCCGACACCGGCTACGGCGGCCTGCTCAACATGCGCCACACCATCCAGGGCTACGAGGCCGCGGGCGCCGCCGCCATCCAGCTCGAGGACCAGGAGTTCCCCAAAAAGTGCGGCCACACCCCCGGGCGCCGCGTGATCCCGATGGACGACATGGTGCGCAAGATCCGCGTGGCCGTCGATGCCCGCACCGACCCCAACTTCCTCATCATCGCGCGCACCGATGCGCGCACCTCGCTGGGCCTGGACGAGGCGCTGCGCCGCGCCGAGGCCTATGCCAAGGCGGGGGCCGACATCCTGTTCGTGGAGTCGCCCGAATCCGAAGAAGAGATGCGCCGCATCGGCCGCAGCTTTGACCTGCCGCTGCTGGCCAATATGGTTGAACGCGGCCGCACGCCGGTGCTCAGCCGACAGGAGCTCGAATCGATCGGCTACAAGCTGGCGATTTTTCCGGTGACGGCGCTGCTGGCCGCGGTGCAGGCCATGGCGCAGGTCTACCGCCAGTTCCAGGCGCAGGGCTCGTCGGCCGGGGGCCCAACCCCGCTCTACGATTTCGCTGAGCTGACGAAGCTGATGGGCTTTGAAGACGTGTGGGCGTTCGAGAAACGCTACGCAGAGACCGACTGAACCCCAACCCCCCGAGAGGAGACCCGCATGAGCAAGAATTTTCGTCGTCAATGGCTGCAGGCTGCGCTGCTCGCAGCGGGCGCGGCCGTCTTCAGCGTCGGCGCGCAGGCGCAGGCGTATCCGACCAAGCCGATCCGGCTGGTCGTGCCCTTCACCCCGGGCGGTGTGACCGACACCAGTGGCCGCCTGATCGCCGAGCAGCTCTCCAGGCGGCTGGGCCAACAGGTCATCGTGGACAACCGGCCCGGCGCCTCCGGCAACATCGGCACCCAGCAGGTGGCCGCCGCCGAACCCGATGGCCACACCCTGCTGCTGGGCTTTGACGGCACGCTGGTCATCAACCCGCATGTATTCCCCAAGGTGGGCTTTGACACGCTCAAGGATTTCGCACCGATCGGCAAGATCGGTGACGCGGTGCTGATCCTGGTCGCGCACCCGAACTTCCAGGCCAAGACCCTCAAGGACGTGATCGCGCTGTCCAAGTCGCAGGCCGGCGGCCTGTCCTACGGCACCTCGGGCACCGGGGGCACACCGCACATCGCCGGCGAACTGCTCAGGCAGCGCACCGGGGCCAACCTGGTGCACGTGCCCTACAAGGGCGGCGGCCAGGCCATGACCGATGTGCTCGGCGGCAACATCCCGCTGGTGTACACGGCCGTTGCGGGCGCGGTCTCGCACGTCAAGTCGGGCAAGCTGCATGCGGTGGCCGTCTCCAGCGCGCAACGCGCCCCGTCCCTGCCCGATGTGCCCACTTTCATCGAGGCCGGCCTCAACGACTTCGACATCAACTCCTGGGTCGGCCTGCTGGCCCCGGCCAAAACGCCCAGGGCCATCGTCGACAAGCTCAACACCGAGCTCAATGCGGTGCTCAACGACCCGGTGGTGCGCGAGCGCCTGCTGACGCTGGGCATCACCGCCAGCCCGGGCGGCCCCGAGCGCTTTGGCCGCGACATGGCGCGCGACCTCTCGCGCTATGCGGCAGTGGTCAAGGCGGCCAACATCAAGGCCGAATAAACGCGTTTGGCGGCGCTCGGCGGTGCTCAGTGGCGTTCAGCGGGCCGGCTGGCGCGCCTGCACCAGGGCCTGGGCCAGCCGCTCACCTTCTTGCACCCAGAAGGCCGGATCGGCGCTGCGGATGCGGGCGATGGCATTGCCCATGTGCCCGGCGGCGGCCTGGCGCGCGGCTTCGGGCTGGCCGGCCTCGACCGCTAGCACGATGGCCGCATGCTCATCGTGCACCTGCTGGGCAAAGTCCAGCCGGCGCGCCTCGTTGGCGCGCGTGACCTGGGTGGCGCCGTGCAGGAACTGGCCAAGGTACTCCAGCGTTTGCAGCAGGAAGGGGTTGTCCGCCGCTTCGGCGATCGCGCGGTGGAACTGCACGTCCTCGCTCACGCCATCGCCGCCGCGCTGCACGGCCGCTTCCAGCGCCTTGACCGCCGCCCGGATGCGCCGGATGTCGCTGCTGCTGCGGCGCTGCGCGGCCAGGGCGGCCACTTCGGCCTCCAGGGCCCGGCGCACCTCGACCATCTGGATCACCGCCGCTTGCGAGGCCGCATGGCGGGCCTCGAATTGGAGCGGTGCGAACGAGGCCGAGGCCTGCACGAACACCCCGCTGCCCTGCCGCGAATCGACCAGGCCCAGCGATTTGAGCCGCGAGACCGCTTCGCGCACCACCGTGCGGCTGACACCGAACTGCTCGACCAGCCGCGCTTCGGTCGGCAGCTTGTCGCCCGGGCCCAACCCGCCCCGCCGGATTTCGGCGGCGAGCTGTTCGGCCACCTGGTCGGACAGGCGGGCACCGCTGGTCACAGGGGTGAAGGGCTGGCTCATGCAGTTGTCATACAAAAAACAGCCCAAGCATAGCCGCACGGCCTGGGCCTGCCCATCAAGGGCAACCCCAGTCCCCAGCCCCTTTGGTCTGCAAATTACGATTAGGTAAACTGATTTATCTATAGTAAATTACGGTCTTCGCCCGCCGGAGCGCTTCCGGCCGCGCGTGGCTGACCAAGGCAGGAGAGACCCGATGGGGGCATACGTCAATCCGATTTATCCGTACAAGGCGCCGACCGACCTGAAGGCGGTGCCCCCCTTGCGCAAACCGCTGATCGTGATCGGCGCGGGCCCGGTGGGCCTGGCCGCCGCGGTCGACGCCCGCCTGCAGGGGCTCGACGTCCTGGTGCTCGACGACGACAAGACCGTCTCGGTGGGCTCGCGCGCCGTTTGCTATGCCAAGCGCTCGCTTGAAATCCTGGACCGGCTGGGCATTGCCGACCAGGCCTGTGGTCTGGGGGTGAGCTGGAACATCGGCCGCACCTTTCTTGAAGAAGACGAGGTTTACCAGTTCAATCTGGTGCCCGATGCGGGCCACAAGCGCCCGGGCATGATCAACCTGCAGCAGTACCACATCGAGGAAATGCTGATCGCCCGCGCCCTCGAACTCGGCGCCGACATCCGCTGGCAGCACAAGGTCACCGCCGTCACGCGCGAGGCCGACCACGCCACCCTCACGGTGGAGACACCCGATGGCCCCTTCGACATCGAAGCCGACTGGCTGGTGGTGGCCGACGGCGCGCGCAGCCCCGTTCGCCGCCACCTGGGCCTGGACATCGAAGGCCGCGTGTTCCAGGACCGTTTTTTGATCGCCGATGTGATCATGAAGGCCGACTACCCGGCCGAGCGCTGGTTCTGGTTCGACCCGCCCTTTCACCCCAACCAGAGCGTGCTCTTGCACAAGCAGAGCAACAACGTCTGGCGCATCGACTTTCAGCTGGGCTGGGACGCCGACCCCGAGGAAGAAAAGAAGCCCGAAAAAGTCATCCCGCGCCTGCAGGCCATGCTGGGCGACGAGCGCCCTTTCGAGCTGGAGTGGGTGAGCATCTACACCTTCCAGTGCCGCCGCATGACCGACTTCCGCCACGGCCGCGTGCTGTTTGTCGGCGACGCGGCGCACCAGGTCTCGCCCTTTGGCGCGCGCGGCGCCAATTCGGGCTTTCAGGACGCCGACGACCTGATGTGGAAGCTGGCGCTGGTCATCCAGGGGCGCGCACCCGAGCGCCTGCTCGACAGCTACGCGCTGGACCGCCAGTTCGCGGCCGACGAGAACATCATGAACTCGACCCGCTCGACCGACTTCATCACGCCCAAGAGCCGCACCAGCAAGACCTTCCGCAACCAGGTGCTGGCGCTGGCCAAACACCACCCGTTTGCGCGCAAGCTGGTCAACTCGGGCCGCTTGTCGGTGCCCTCATTCCTGACCGGCTCGGTGCTCAACACGCCCGATGCCGACGCATTTGAAGGCAACATGCTGCCCGGCGCACCGATGGACGATGCGCCAGTGCAAGTGGATGGGCAGGACGCCTGGCTGCTCGACCAACTGGGCAAGGGCTTTCAGCTGCTGCTCTTTGCCGATGCCGCCCCGTCTGCAGATGTGCTCGAACACCTGCGTGCCCTGCAGGCGGACAAGTTGCCGGTCACGCCGCTCATCATTGCGCCGAGGGCCCTGGACGTGCCGGGCGTGCAAGTGATCGTCGATGCGCAGGGCCTGGTGGCCCGGCGCTACGACGGCCAGAGCGGCACCACCTACCTGCTGCGCCCCGACCAGCATGTGGCCGCCCGCTGGCGGCGATTCGACAGCGCCCAGGTGCAGCACGCGCTGGCCCGGGCCACTGGCCAGCGCTGAAGGAGCCGAAGATGTCCACCCCCTTGCTCAACACCGACCCCAACTTCCACGAACCTGGCCGCCGCTTCTTCCGCGATTTTTCGCCCGGCGACGAGTTTTACGAGGCGCTGATCGAGGCGCACAATGGCCTGAGCGATGAGCAGAGCGAGGCGCTCAATGCCCGCCTGATCCTGCTGCTGGCCAACCACATCGGCGATCTGCGCGTGCTGCGCGAGGCGCTGGCCGCCGCCAGGAGCGCCGCGTAGGAGCGGTCTCTGACCGCGATGTCCGAGCATCCGACCATGGCCGCGCGATCGCGGTTTCTGCCAAATTCCGACCAGGAGACCCCCATGAAAATCAGCAAAATCCACCACGTGGCCTACCGCTGCAAGGACGCCAAAGAAACCGTCGAGTGGTATGTCAAGCACCTGAACATGGACTTCGTGCTGGCCATTGCCGAAGACCAGGTGCCCTCGACCAAGGCGCCCGACCCCTATATGCATGTCTTCCTCGACGCCGGGCAGGGCAATGTGCTGGCCTTTTTCGAGCTGCCCAATTCCCCCGAGATGGGCCGTGACGAAAACACCCCGCCCTGGGTGCAGCACATCGCCTTCGAAGTCGACAGCATGCAGACGCTCGAAGCGGCCCGGCAGCGGCTGCTGGGCGCGGGCATCGACGTCATCGGCCCGACCAACCACACCATCTTCAAGAGCATTTATTTCTTCGACCCCAATGGCCACCGCCTGGAACTGGCCTTCAACACCGGCACGCCCGAGATGCACCAGAAGCTCGACGCTTGCAAATGGGACATGCTCAAGGAATGGGCCCAAACCAAACGCGCGCCCAAACACGCGGCCTGGATGCACGAGACCGAATTCCACTGAGGGACCGCTCGGTCAGCCCCTGTCAGAGTGGGCTTTTAAAATCATGGGGTTTTGAATCTGCAAGCCCCACCCCCATGAAAGTCATCCGTTTCTCCGACCTCTGCGCCCAGGGTCAGGCCACTGGCAAGCGCGTGTTCATCCGCGCGGACCTGAACGTCCCGCAGGACGATGCCGGCCGCATCACCGAAGACACCCGCATCCGCGCCTCGGTGCCCGCCATCGAGATGGCGCTGCAGGCCGGCGCGGCGGTCATGGTCACCTCGCACCTGGGTCGCCCCACCGAAGGCGCGTTCAAGCCCGAAGACTCCCTGGCCCCGGTGGCCCAACGCCTGGGCGAGCTGCTCGGCCGCGAGGTGCCGCTTTTGTCCAACTGGGTCGATGGCGTGCAGGTGGCCCCCGGGCAGGTGGTGCTGCTGGAGAACTGCCGCGTCAACCCCGGCGAGAAGAAGAACAACGAAACGCTGGCCCGCAAGATGGCCGCGCTGTGCGACATCTTTGTGCACGACGCCTTTGGCACCGCGCACCGCGCCGAGGGCACCACCTATGGCATCGCCCAGTTTGCGCCTGTGGCTTGCGCCGGCCCGCTGCTGGCCGCCGAGATCGACGCGATTTCCAAGGCCCTGGCCAACCCGAAGCGCCCGCTGGCCGCCATCGTGGCCGGCTCCAAGGTCAGCACCAAGCTGACCATCCTCAAGAGTCTGGCGAACAACGTGGACCAGCTGATTGTGGGTGGCGGCATTGCCAACACCTTCATGCTGGCCGCAGGTTTGAAGATCGGCAAGAGCCTGGCCGAAGCCGATCTGGTGGGCGAGGCCAAAGCGGTGATCGAGGCCATGAAAGCGCGTGGCGCCGAAGTGCCGATCCCGACCGATGTGGTCTGCGCCAAGGAGTTCAGCGCCACGGCCGTGGCCACCGTCAAGAAAGCCACCGAGGTGGCCGACGACGACATGATCCTGGACATCGGCCCCGAGACCGCGGCCCGGCTGGCCGCCCAGCTCAAGGCGGCGGGCACCATCGTCTGGAACGGCCCGGTCGGTGTGTTCGAGTTCGACCAGTTCGCAGGCGGCACCCAGGCCATCGCCCGGGCGATTGCCGAATCGAGCGCCTTCAGCATTGCGGGCGGTGGCGACACGCTGGCCGCGATCGCCAAGTACGGCATCGAGCAACAGGTGGGCTACATCTCCACCGGTGGCGGTGCTTTCCTGGAGGTGCTCGAGGGCAAGACCCTGCCGGCGTTTGAGATCCTGAGCCGGCGCGCCGCAGACTGACCCCAGGCCGATGAACCAGTTCGCCCTGATCACGCTGGCGCTGGTCGGGGTGTACTTTGTCTGGCTGGCCCTGTTTGGCCTGCGCAAGCACCGGCACATGGTGCAGGGGCCGTGGCTGTTTTTCTTTCGCGCCTTCTTTCCCAACTGGAAGTTCTACCATGCGGCTGGCCGCGCGCCGCGCCTGTATGTGCGTGCGCAGGACGCTGAGGGCGGCTGGCATGACTGGCAGCGCGTGTACGCGCGCATCCCCTACCGGGTCGGGCACCTGTTGCACAACCCGGTGGTGAATCTGGCGCTCAACCACCAGAACCTGGTCGACCACCTCTGGAGCGATGTGCAGGACCTGCCCGAGGGCGCCGACATCCGGGAGCGCGCCACTTACCAGCTCGTCACGCGGCTGGCGCACGAGGCGGTGCGCGGGGGCCGCTGGGGCGATGTGCCCATGCTGCCTGCGGCCTGGCCCGAGGCGCAGCATTTCCAGTTTGCCCTGCGCATGGACGCGCTGCTCGAACACGGGTACGTGCCCGTCAGCAGCGAGCTGGTCTTGCAGTCGCCGGTGTTGCCCACATGGAACTGAGCACCATGTCCTTGCACCTGGACTTGCCGCTGGCGGTGCGCGCCTTCGAGCTGCTGTTGGGCTTGAGCCTGGTGCTGCAGTGCATCGAATACCTGCGCATCCCGGCACTCGATCGCGTCAACGACTGGGCCCTTCTGCGCAGCGAGATCCCCGCGCATCCCCGCGGGGTGCGCGCCTTGCTCGATCTGCTGCTCACGCCGCGCAACTACCGGGTCTTGATCGTGCTGCGGCTGGCGCTGGCCATCGGCCTGATGTCCGGGGGCCTGGGCCTGGCCGGTGCGGCCATGCTGTTTGCCATTGCGCTGGTGCTGCTGCTGCGCTGGCGTGGCGCCTTCAATGGCGGCAGCGATTTCATGACGCTGGTGGGGCTGACCGGCCTTTTGATCGCGCATGGGGTCGGCAGCCTTTTGGGCATGGAATTTGGCTGGCGCGCGGGCTTTTGGTACATCACGCTGCAGTCGCTCACCTCGTATTTCATGTCGGGCTGGGTCAAGCTGCTGCACAGCTCCTGGCGCACGGGCAGTGCCTTGCCGCAGTTTCTCGACACCGGCATTTACGGCCCCCTGGCCGCGCAGAGCGCCTACCGCCAGCCCCGGGTGGCGCGCGCCATCAGCTGGACCTTCACCGTCTGGGAAGGCTTGTTCCCGTTGGCCTTGTTCGATGTGCGGCTGGCCGCGCTGTTTTGCACCGTGGCCAGCGTGTTCCACTTTCTGGTGTTCCGCTTCTTTGGCCTCAACCGCTTCTTCTGGGCCTGGCTGACGACCTACCCGGCCATTCTCTGGTGCGCGGGCCAGCCGCTGTTTTGATCAGCGTCCGGTGAACACCGGCGGGCGCCGTGCGGCAAAGGCGGCGCGGCCCTCGGCAAAGTCGGCACTGGCGCAGCTCATGTGTTCGCGTGCGCGCAGGCGTTCTTCGTTGTAGTCGCCGCTGGCGATCTCGTTGATCGAGCGCTTGGTTTCTTGCACCGCCAGCGGCGCCAGCGCCAGCACATCCTGCACCAGGGCGTTCAGCGTGGCATCCCACTCGCGGGTGTCGCTCACGGCCTCGAACAAACCGAGCGCCTGCAGCTGCGGCAGGCTGAACGGCCGCGCCGTGAGGAAGGCGCGTTTGGCCCCCTGCACCCCAAATCGGCTGACGTAGCGCTGCAGCCCGCTGGGGTAGTAGTGCAGGCCCAGGGCGGTGGCGGGCATGCGCCACTCGATGCCGTCCAGGCCGATGCGCAGGTCACAGGCCAGCACGATGTCGGTGGCGCCGCCATAGACGCTGCCGTTGAGCGCGCAAACCGTGACCGGGCGCAGACCCGCCAGCTTGTCGGGAATTTGTTCGAAGAAAGTGGAGCCGTGGCCGTTCTCGTCAAAGCCGCCGATGTCAAAGCCCGCACAGAACACCGGTCGGGGCTGGCCCGCGGTGTTGGCGGTCAGCACCAGCACGCGCACGCTGGCGTCGCGCTCGACCGCATCCAGCTGGGCCAGCAAGGTCTGCAGGTCGCCGGTCTCGAGCTTGTTGCGCTGGGCCGGGCGGTTGAGGGTGAGGGTGGCCACACCGCCCTGGATCGTCAGGACCGGGGCACTGGGCTGGGCAAAAAGGTCAGACATGGGAAGACCCCAAAAGAAAAAGGCGTCCGCAGACGCCTTTTGATCTTAACCAGTTGGGGACAGCGCTAAGGACCTTAATCAGTTGGTGACAGAGCTGAAGATCTGTCACCGAAGATATTTATTTTGCCTTGGCGGCCTTCAGGCTGGACTTGACGGCGGCTTCGGCTTGGGCAGAAGCGGCCTTCATGTTGGCCTGGGCGGTTTCGGCGGCTTGCTTGGCGACCTTTTGCAGGGTCTCGGCAGCGGTCTGGCTGGCGTCGTAAGCGGTCTTGAAGGCGGCCACGGCGGCATCGGAGCCGGCGGGGGCGTTCTTCAGGTTGGCTTCGACCACGCTCTTGACGGCGGCCTGGCTCTCGGCCACTTTGGCTTCCACGGCCTTGCTCAGCTCGGCGCCGGTGGAGGAGGCGATTTCATACAGATGGCGGCTGTAGGACACCGACTTTTCGAAGGCGGGCTGCACCAGGGCGGCCTGGGCGGCCAGCAGTTCCTGGGGGTTCTTGGCCGACAGCAGGCTCTGGGCGTTGGTGAAGGACTCGCCCACGGCGGCCTTGCCAGCGGCCAGGTTCAGTTCGACCAGGCGCTCGAAACCGGCGAAGGCGGTGTGGGTCAGGCCAGCCACGGCGTCGAGGTTGGCTTTGCCGGCGGCGGTGAATTGTTCAGCGTTGAAGTTCATGGTGTTTCCTTGAAGGGTTGGAAATTTGTTGCAGTGCAGCAATTGCACCATGCCTGGCTGTCCCCCGCAAGGGTAAACCCCCACTTTAGAGGCGGCACTCCAAAACCGGATGACGGCATGGACTGAATACACTTCGGGGTGCAGTGCGCCGACTGTTTTGGCAGGACTGATCGTTTTATTGTTTCGCCTTGGACACCCTGGAAATCCTCAGCCTGCTGGTCGCTGCCAGCTTTGCCGTGCACTGGTTCAACAACCAGAGCCGCCGTGCGCGCACCGCCCTGCTCGCCAGCCAGCTGCAGCCCTTCCAGATCGAGCGGCTGATGCAGCAGCTCACCGAGGGCTATATGCGCGCGCTGGCCGAGGCGGACCCCGAGCGCCAACAGCAGGTGCTGCAGTTGCAGCAGGAATCGGAACAGCAGCTGGCCCGGCAGTTCCAGGACCTGGCCCGAGCCTTTGCCCAGCTGTCGCCGCCCCAGGCCCGCACCCTCAAGCTGGCGCTGCCCGGCATCGAGAAGGTGCTGCCGCAATCGACCTTCGACACCCGCCGCGTGCTGCAGATCCACGCCGACGGCATCGAACGCGTGGTGCGCAACGACGCCGGACGCTCGCCCCGCGACCGGGCCTTCACCCTGATGGCCGAAATGTTCCTCATGCAGCACAGCTGCCACTGGTTCTGCCGCAGCAAGACCATTGCCTCGGCCCGCATGCTGGCGCAGCACCAGACCCATTACGAACAGGCGCTCGACGCCGTCAGCCCCGAAACCCGCGAGGCCTACCTGGCCGTCATCAACGGCCCGGCGCTGGGCTGAGCGGCTGACTTCAAAAAATTCTCCACCTGATGCCTGGCCGTCCGCTGCAGCTGCATGAGCAGCGCGGCGTTGGCCTGGCCGCAGCCATGGCGATGCTCCAGGTCATGCTGCATGCGCGCCAGCAGGTGCGCGGCCACTTCGGCATCGGCCAGTGCCCGGTGGGCACGGCCACTGGCGGGCAAATCAAACCATTTGGCCAGCGTGCCCAGCTTGTGGTTGGGCGCTTCGGGGTAGAGCCTGCGCGAGAGCAGCAGCGTGCAGGCAAAGTCGTGGCTGCCTTGCAGACCGCAATGTGCCAGCTCGCTGCGCCAGAACTGCCGGTCAAACGCCGCGTTGTGCGCCACCATCGGGCGCTCACCCACAAACTCGGCCGCCTCGCGCATCACCGCAGCCACAGGCGGTGCGGCGGCGATCATGTCGTTGGTGATGCCCGTGAGCTGCGTGATGAAGGAAGGAATCCGTACCCCGGCGTTCATCAGGCTGGCAAAGCGGTCGACGATGCGCCCGCCTTCGAGCAGACAGATCGCGACCTCGGTCGCCCGCGCACCGTGGGCGGGTGTGGCGCCTGTGGTTTCAAAGTCGATGACGGCCAGGCTGGACATGCGGCTCGGCCGTGCAGGCGTGTCAAACGTCGATGTTGCCCGCGCGCAGCGCGTTGGTCTCGATGAAGTCGCGGCGCGGCTCGACTTCGTCGCCCATGAGCATGGTGAAGACGCGGTCGGCTTCGATGGCGTCGTCGATCTGCACGCGCAGCAGGCGGCGCACGGTGGGGTCCATGGTGGTTTCCCACAGCTGCTCGGGGTTCATCTCGCCCAGGCCCTTGTAGCGCTGGCGGGCGGTGGTGCGCTCGGCTTCGCCGATGAGCCACTGCATGGCCTGGCGGAAGTCGCTGACCTTTTCTTCCTTTTGCTTCTCGCCTTCGCCGCGGGTGACCTTGGCGCCTTCGCCCAGCAGGCCACGGAAGGTGTCGGCGGCTTCGGCCAGGGCCGCGTAGTCGGCACCGTGCACAAAGTCCTGCGTGAGCACGCTGCTCTTGATGTTGCCGTGGTGGCGGCGGCTGATGCGCAGGATCGGCTTGTCGCTGCGCACGTCAAACTCGGCGGCCACTTCGGCGGGCACGCCGGTGGTGTTGAGCTCGCGCAGCTTGGCCTGCAGTGCGGGGGCGCAGGCGGCCGCGTCTTCGAGCGTATCGAGGTTGAGCGCGATGCCATCGGCAATCGCGCGCAGGGCTTCGGCGTCCATGAAGTTGGACAGGCGCGCGATCACGCCTTCGGCCACCTGGTGCTTGCGCGCCAGCGTTTCCAGCGTTTCGCCGCTGAGCACTTGCGGGTTGCTGCCGCCGGTGTGCACCGTCGCATGGTTCATGGCCACGCGCAGCAGGAAGCCGTCGAGTGCAGCAGCGTCCTTGAGGTAGAGCTCTTCCTTGCCGTTCTTGACCTTGTAGAGCGGTGGCTGCGCGATGTAGATGTGGCCGCGCTCGACCAGCTCGGGCATCTGGCGGTAGAAGAAGGTCAGCAGCAGGGTGCGGATGTGCGCGCCGTCCACGTCCGCGTCGGTCATGATGATGATGCGGTGGTAGCGCAGCTTGTCGGGGTTGAAGTCGTCGCTGCTGCTCTTGCCGCTGTCTTCACCGGCTTTGCCGATGCCGGTGCCCAGGGCGGTAATCAGCGTGATGATCTCGTTGGACGAAAGCAGCTTTTCGTAACGGGCTTTCTCGACGTTCAGGATCTTGCCGCGCAGGGGCAGGATGGCCTGGAACTTGCGGTCGCGGCCCTGCTTGGCCGAGCCACCGGCGGAGTCGCCCTCGACGATGTAGATCTCGCACAGGGCCGGGTCTTTTTCCTGGCAGTCGGCGAGCTTGCCGGGCAGGCCCATGCCGTCGAGCACGCCCTTGCGGCGCGTCATTTCGCGGGCCTTGCGGGCGGCCTCGCGGGCGCGCGCGGCTTCGACGATCTTGCCGCAGATGATCTTGGCGTCGTTCGGGCGCTCTTCGAGGTAGTCGGTCAGCGCTTTGGAGACGATGTCTTCGACCGGCGCACGCACTTCGCTGGAGACCAGCTTGTCCTTGGTCTGGCTGCTGAACTTGGGCTCGGGCACCTTGACCGAGAGGACGCAGCACAGGCCTTCGCGCATGTCGTCGCCGCTGATCTCGACCTTGGCTTTTTTGGCCAGCTCGTTTTGCTCGATGTACTTGCTGATGACGCGCGTCATGGCGGCGCGCAGGCCGGTCAGGTGGGTGCCGCCGTCACGCTGCGGGATGTTGTTGGTGAAGCACAGCACCGACTCGTTGAAGCCGTCGTTCCACTGCATGGCCACTTCCACGCCGATGCTGGTGCCCGGAATGCCGCCGTAGCTGTCGGCCGGGCGCTCGCCGGTGGCATGGAAGGCGTTGGGGTGCAGCACCTTTTTGTTGGCGTTGATGAACTGCACGAAGCCCATGACGCCGCCAGCGCCCGAGAAGTCGTCTTCCTTGCCGCTGCGCTCGTCGATCAGGCGGATGCGCACGCCGTTGTTGAGGAAAGACAGCTCGCGCAGGCGCTTGGCCAGGATCTCGTAGTGGAAGTCGTTGTTCTGCTGGAAGATCTCGGTGTCGGGCAGGAAATGCACCTCGGTGCCGCGCTTGTCGGTGGCGCCGGTGACCTTCATCGGCGAGACCTCGGCACCGTCCACCGTCTCGATGATCCGGTTTTGCACAAAGCCCTTGGCGAATTCGATCTGGTGCACCTTGCCTTCGCGGCGCACCGTCAGGCGCAGCCATTTGCTCAATGCGTTCACGCAGCTCACGCCCACGCCGTGCAGGCC
>Ga0315900_10002942_pt1 | contig 25372 bp, 23 predicted proteins | sample LakEriMetagenome_FD_203521 | JGI IMG/M metagenome (GOLD analysis project Ga0315900, IMG submission 203521) | Freshwater fungal communities from buoy surface, Lake Erie, Ohio, United States - Buoy 12 MA114 | ecosystem: Environmental > Aquatic > Freshwater > Lake > Lake biofilm | place: USA: Lake...
TCGCATTGCCGGCCGTGATCGTTCCGGCCTTGTCGAATGCGGGCTTCAGCGCACCGAGTGAGTCCATCGTCGTCGCAGCGCGTACGCCTTCGTCGCTCGACACGACGACGGGGTCACCCTTGCGCTGCGGAATGGTGACGGGTGCGATTTCAGCGGCAAACTTCGCCGCAGCTGCGGCAGCACGCTGATGGCTGATCATCGCGGCGCGATCTTGTTCTTCACGCGAGATTCCGCCGGCGACGTAACGCTCGGTGCCGAGGCCCATGAGGCATGCATCGAACGCGCACCATAAGCCGTCCTTGATGATCGCGTCGGCGAGTTCGGTGTTGCCGTAACGGAAACCACCGCGCGCACCGGACGCGATGTACGGCGCATTCGTCATCGACTCCATGCCCGCGGCGACGACGATATCGGCCTCGCCGCTCGACACCATCTGGTGGGCAATGAATATGGAGTTGAGCCCCGACAAGCACACCTTGTTCACGTTCACGCTGGGGACGCTCATCGGAATCCCCGCCTTCGCGGCAGCCTGTCGTGCGGGTACCTGACCCTGACCGGCCATGAGTACCTGGCCGACAACGACATGGTCGACCGCTTCGGGTGCAACCCCGGCCCGCTTCAGCGCCTCGGCGATGGCGATCCCACCCAACTCGGCCGCGGAAAACCCGGACAGCGCGCCACTCAACTTGCCGATCGGGGTACGAGCACCCGCAACGATGTAGGAGCCTGACATCTCACACCTCCAAGACGTGTATTCGGAGCGTAACCTTTCAGTCGCGCACCGGCTCAATCCGGCAACGTGCGGTCTGGTTGCTACACCGGCCGGTACACGTCGGAGCACCCGATTCGCACACTCACCTAGTACAAGGAGTCGCACATGATCCTCACCGAGATCGACCACGTGGCCATCGCCGTCAAGGACCTGGAAGCCGCCATCAACTACTACAAGCGTGCATTCGGTGCGACGGTCGATCATCGCGAGATCGTCGAGCGTGACGGTGTCGAAGAGGCGCTGCTGAAGGTTGCTGAAAGCTACGTCCAGTTGCTCACACCGACCCGTCCCGACTCACCGGTGGCAAAGGCGCTCGAGAAGCGCGGTGAAGGGCTGCATCACATCGGCTATCGGGTCGATGACTGCCAGGCGGCACTCGACGCGATGCTCGCCGCCGGCGCAACGGCGATCGACTCCGCTCCGCGGCCCGGTTCGCGCGGCACGACAGTGGCATTCATCCATCCCAAGGGCTCTTTCGGGACACTCATCGAGCTGGTGCAAGAATGACCCATCGTGCTTCCTGCTGCAGACACTCATCCTCGTAGTTATTTGACACTGCGTGCCTTTGGCTGGCTGTTTGCATCACTGAGTTTGGTGGCACTGTTGTCCCAACCCGGGGCAACGCACGATGAGTGGTATCACGTGTCCAGCATCTGGTGTGGTCACGGTGAGCGTGATCCATACTGCACCGAAAAGTTAGCGGAATCTGGCAGCGCGCTGATCAACCTTGATGTGATGGTATGCCAGCGAGCTGTAGAAGCTCCTCTTGAATGTCCGACGGTCCGCAGCGGTCAAACACAAGTCCTGTCAAACTTTGGTCTTTATCCGAAGCCCTTTTACTTCATAATGAGCTGGTTCGTTACACCATGGGGATCAGACGGTGTCGTGCTTATCCGACTGGTGAGCGCACTCTTCGTCTCTCTATCGCTGATGCTGCTGTTTGTCCTGTTGCCGTCGCGTTACTGCCTTGTTGCTCTCATCATGATCCTCACAACATTTTCGTCCACCGGGTTCTTTCTCTTTTCCTCCGTGAATCCGAGTTCATGGGCTGCGCTAGGTATTGGTTTCGGATGGCTGGCACTTCACGCGATGCTCTCGGTGGAGCATTTATCTACCAAGCGGCGGGCCGCTTTGGGGGTAGTTGGACTGTTGCTTAGCGCAATGGCTGTTGGAAGCCGTTGGGACGCGCCACCGTTCCTTGCGATGAGTGCATGGCTTGTCGTCACACATGCGTTGTGGGTTCGCTTACCTCAATCACGAGTTCGTACGGTTGGTGTATCTCTCGGATTGCCAATCATCCTTCTCTTACTGCTTCAGTGGTTCACTCCTCAGAAACCACTCACGTATGCACAACGTCTCTTTGAGTACTCACCCGGTGAGCTTGGGAATGTTGCGTTCTTCTCCCATTACGTACTTGACGGGATCCCGAACGCTCTTGGAGCGCTTGGAACTCTTCCAACAATGAGTGGAGTTTCAGTTCCCCGAGTTGTCGGGCTGATCGGCATAGTGGTGCTTTCTTGGTTCGTCGTTCAGACATATAGCCATCGAAGCATCTTCCAGCTCTTCGGAACACTGGTTGCCGGAACGAGTCTCACCCTCGCGATTATGGCCCAGATCGCATCCATCGATGAACGTGATCCCTTCGGCGTCGAACCCCGGTACGTATACCCCGCGTTGATCTTCCTTGTGGGCTGGTGGGTCTTGCTCGGTACCGAGAAGCAGTCGGCACGAATAGTTAGATTCCTTAAGCCTGCATCGTGTGCGGTGACAGTCGCGTTCGCACTCACCATGTTCACGGTTGCAGAAAGATACGTCGATGCTCAGACGTTCGGTTTGCGATTACTGCCCGAAGGGCCTGACCAGTGGTGGTGGCAATGGATGCCGGTAGGCCCAAACACGGTCGTCATTCTCGCGGTAGCTACCTTGTGGATGTTCTTCAGACAGGTCATTTCCGATATCTCGCGTCAGGTTGAGAAACTCTCCGCACCATGATTGGCCGCACCGTAACTCGATGGACACTCGGCGTTCTCCTTATTGTTACCGGCTCAGTGACGTGGTTGTCCCGAAACAACTATTCGTCGGACGAGATTCTTTCACGACGGGAGTTTGTTGACCTGGCCCCAGTAACTGCAGAGTCACCCGTTGACCTCAGTACGGCTTGCAGTTCCGTGCAAGAAAATGAGGGATGGCTGCTCTTCGTTATAGACATGAACACCATTGCTGACAACACGGCTCGCCGTTATTTTCAAACGTCTCCGGAGCCATTCGGACTCTTCATTGAGTACGACCCGGGTGAGTCTGCAATGCTACGAGTCGGATTTGGTCTGGGTCCCGAGAAGTGGAACTCGGATGTTCGCATCCGAACGGTACGCAACGATGAAACAATGACGATTGCCATCGGAGTCAGGAACGAAGAGACAAGGATTGTTTCCAACGTTATTGATCAGCGGATTACCTGGCCCAGAGAGTTCGCATCACTGTGGAAATGCGATGCCGTTCAGGTGGGTTCGTGGAAACAACCGTTCGTTTCTGGCGCAGAGTGCGAGGGATGTCGCGTGGCCGTCCGCTACATGAGTGGCTCCGAAGCTACAGCACTTGATCGTTATCTGGACCAACTGTCGAATCTTCAACGACACAATCGCATCAGATGGATTGGGACGATACTTTCCCTCGCGGGTTTCTTTCTGCTTGGTTTGCGCCGACGTGACGTTCGGAGCAAGAGCCGTTAGCTACTTGCCGGACTCCGCACGCTGGCTGATTGTGACCGTCGGTCTTTTCGCACTCGGCCTCGGCTGGTGGAGAATCAACGACGTGGAAAGCCTGGCCTTGTATGGTGTCCTCATTATCGGTGGCACACTCCAGACCGAGAGCGACATCCGAACGCGATTAATCCCGCGAATGACGACGTTTGTGATGGGCGCCTTCGCTATCGCCGTTCTCGCGGCAAGAGGGAATGCTTTTCTCCCTGTGGTGCTTATCGCAGGGACGGTAGGACTTGCTCTTTGGCTCACCCATAGGCTCGCGCCGCACTCGTTGGGCTTCGGTGATGTACTTCTCGCACCGGTGATCGCAATGTATGTGGGATGGTATGAACCAACCGCTGTGCCACTCTGGCTTGGTGGTGCGGCCCTGGGAGCGGGAGTCGGGGCAATCGGCACTCGTCAGCGCCGTGTGGCATTTGTACCGTGGATGGTGATTTCTGCAGTAGCAACAATCATTATTCTTGCTTAACCCGCTTAACGTGCATGACGTGATAGTTCATCTCGTTGACGGCACGTATGAGTTATACAGACAGCATTACGGGCAGGCCCGCCATTCGAAAAAGAAGTACGCGGCTGCTGATGCGGTAGTCGCTTCCACACAGAAATTGATTGCGGAATACACGGGTCCAGTTGGTGTCGCCACCGACCACGTGATTGAAAGCTTCCGAAACGAGCTCTTCGATGGCTACAAGACGAGTGAGGGAATGGAGCCGGAGATCCTTGAACAGATTCCCGTTCTCGAAGAGAAACTTTTCGCGCTTGGGGTTACTGTCTGGCCGATGGTCGAATTCGAGGCCGATGATGCACTTGCATCAGCAGCTCGGATTGCCACGCAAGATCCCGGTGTTCACCAAGTACGAATCTACAGCCCTGACAAAGACCTAGCTCAATGTATTTCGGGACGTCGAGTAGTCAAAGTCGATCGACGGTCAGGCGTTGTTATTGATGAGCTGTCAGTCATCGAGAAGTACGGTGTAAAGCCAAAGTCAATTCCTGACTACTTGGCGCTGGTGGGTGACTCCTCCGATGGTTATCCCGGTATCGCCGGCTGGGGTGAAAAGAGTTCGCAAGTGCTGCTCGCTAGGTATGGCACGGTGCACGACATTCCACGGGACATTGGCCAGTGGGAGCGTGACGGCATAAGGGTCCGTGGTGCACAGACTCTTGTTGAAAGCTTGATCCGATCTCGGCACGAGCTGGATGTATTTATTGCACTTTCAACCCTCATCAAGTCACTTGATTGCACAGTATCTAGGTGACGTAACGACTACGAAGCGGTATGTATCGACGGGCTTCCATCAACATTGAGAATTGTGGCGGCGCTTGCAAACTCCTCTAATACAACACGACGACCATTGATGATCGTGCGCACCCCGCGCAAGTCCTCTACAGTAAGTTGTGCATATTCGGGATGATCCGCTTGAATGATGGCCGCATCAACGTCTTCTCCGAGAGTGAACGGAGTGAAGCCAAGCCCGCCGAGTTCTTGGGTCGTGTACATCGGGTCGTGGACGGCGACGATTGCACCGCGGCTCCTCAAAGCTTCCACCACCGGAAAGACTCCAGAAAAGGAAGTCTCCTTGACTGCACCGCGGTAACTTGCCCCGAGCACCACGACCTTCTGTCCTTCCAGCGAACCATGGTGTCGTTCCAATAGATCAACCGAGTATGAAGGCATGGCCCAGTTCGCTTCCCTCGCGGCACGAACGATGGTGGCGTCGGGGTCGTTCCACAGATACATCTGCGGATAGATGGGAATGCAGTGACCACCGACGGCAATACCCGGCTGGTGGATGTGGCTGTACGGTTGCGAGTTGCACGCTTCGATCACTTTAAAGACATCAACACCGACACTCGCTGCGTAGCGCGCAAACTGGTTCGCGAGACCGATGTTGACGTCGCGGTAGGTGGTTTCGGCGAGTTTGGCCATCTCCGACGCCTCGCATGATCCGAGGTCCCATACACCGTTGGGGCGATTCAAGTCAGCTCGCGGATCGAACTCGAGTACCGATTCGTAGAACTTCTGTGCTGCTGCGCCACACTTTGGCGTGAGTCCGCCAACGAGCTTCGGATATCGCTTCAAGTCCGCGAACACGCGGCCGGTGAGCACACGCTCGGGACTGAACGCGAGGTGGAAGTCGAGTCCCGCGGTGAGTTCGGATTCTTTTTCCAACATCGGAGCAAATCGCTGCCGAGTGGTGCCTATCGGCAGCGTTGTCTCGTAAGAGACGAGTGTCCCAGGCTTCAGACCTCGACCAATTGCCCGAGTCGCATCATCCATCGACGCAAAGTCCGGGACGCCCTTTGCATCGACGAACAACGGAACCACGACAACGACTACATCTGAAGCACCGACCGCCGTCGTCGTGTCGGTTGTTGCACGGAGATGTCCCGACTCCACCACACGTTCAAGTGCAGTCTGAAGCCCGCACTCGCCTGGAAACGGCTCTTTGCCATTGTTTACGACTTCAACGGTGGTGGGATTGATATCTACACCGGTCACCATCACCCCACGTACCGCGAACTGCACGGCAAGCGGAAGACCGATCTTTCCTAGGGCCACGACACACACGTTCATGAACAAGTCACTTTTCTGCCGTGATGTACAAGTCGAGTCCAGCGTGTCTGCTCAGCAATGAATTCAAGAAATGCAAGCGTATGCCATCAAATTTGAGACGTTGCATACATTGTGGCAGTAGATCGTTTGGGTTGTCGACATTGACGGACGTGATGCTGACGTTCGTGCTCCCTCCCAGAAGACGTCGTATCTGATCTTGCGTCGCGAACTCCGTATGCGGGGGAGCCGAGCCGTCCGGACTGCGGTCCCAGAACCATGACACGCGTCGTGAGACACCACCCGCCCCCTGATTCGTCTCACCGCGGAGTTCCGCAATCACCGAGCGCAAAGTGGCGATCGGACTGACGATCCAGCGCTTGTACGAATAGCGGTTGTACACCATCGCGATCAACCGTCCCCCGGGTCGCAGCACGCGCATGCACTCGCGGAATGCGAGTTCCATGTTGCCGGTATGGTGCAATGATCCGATCGCAACGACGTTGTCAAGAGTGGCATCGGCAAACGGCAGTGCAAGTGCACTGCCTCGGACACAGCCCGTGCGGTCGGTGGTTGCGGCCGCGAAACCAACCGGACCCGGGGCAATGTCAAGTGCAACGACCTGATCCGTATAGCGACTCAATCGTCGCGTGACCGAGCCGTATCCGAGGCCGATTTCGAGAACCGACTGACCCACGAGTGACTCCCATGGTATGAATCGCGAATCTGCAAGGTACGGATAAAAATCAAAAAACCATCGGTCAAAAATGTTGACACCCGCTGGATCTGCTGCAGTGATACCCAATTTCCGGGCTGCTCGCGACCCGCACAGTTCGCTCCAGTAGTCGGAGTTTCGTGCGGAGAGGGCATCGGCCATGACAAACGTAAACTACCGTTCGATGAAGATCACACCGAACCAGCCTCGGGTGATCAGTGTGGTCGGTGCACGACCTCAGTTCGTGAAAGTGGCACCGATCCATCATGAATTTGCGCGACAAGGAATACCCCACGAAATCGTTCATAGCGGGCAGCACTACGACGAAAAACTGTCGGCCCAGCTCTTCATTGATTTAGACATTCCTGCCCCTGTCATCAACTTGAACATCGGGTCGGGTACGCATGCCGCGCAAACCGGCGAAATCATGGCCGGACTCGACAAGGCACTGGACACGTTGCGACCCGACGTGGTGCTCGTTTATGGAGACACAAATACGACACTCGCCGCGGCACTCGTCGTGAGCAAGCGCTCCGAGTACTTGGTTCATATTGAAGCGGGTCTGCGCTCTTTCAATCGCTCGATGCCCGAAGAAGTCAATCGCGTCGTCACGGATCACCTTGCTCACCTGCTACTCGCCCCTACCGACACTTCGATGACTCTTCTTGCCAACGAGGGACTCTCCGCTAGAGCGCACCTCGTTGGCGACGTCATGGTTGATGCATTGCATCAAATGGAAGAGCGCGTGACGGCTCGACCCCCCGAAATGCCGGATGGATGGGAGTTGAACCAGCCGTACGTGTTCGCCACCCTCCATCGTGCCGAAAATACCGACGACCCGGATCGCCTCCGATTTCTGATTAGTCGGCTGAACAACATCCATCCCGATGTTCGGCTGGCTGCCCATCCGCGTCTGCGTGCACGGCTGCACAACTTCGGAATTGTGCCCGATGGCGGACTCACGCTCTGGGAGCCGCTGTCGTATCCGCAAACTGTTGCGGCAATGAGAAGCGCAGTTGCCGTCGTCACCGATTCAGGCGGGCTACAGAAAGAGGCAGCCCTTCTCGGCACTCCCTGCATCACCGCTCGTCACGAGACGGAGTGGGTCGAAACCGTTAACGCCGGATGGAACATCATTGACCCGAACCTTGAGACAGATATTGATCAGTGGGTGTCCAAGGAACGATCCCCGTTGCTTAACGAAGAGTTTGGTGACGGTCACGCCGCGCAACGGTCCGTCGACGTCATCCTCAGCGAATACCAGAGGTTCCATGCGGCTGTCTGACACAGAAAACCTTGAGCTACGGGTGTGCAGCGCGATCCTGACCGGGAACCGAGACGAAGCGCTGAAATTGCTGTCCCAGGAGGGCATCGACGGAATTCGCCCCGAGCTACTAGCCGATCTCCGTGCGTTGTCGGCAGATTTGCCTCAGTCATGGCTGTCCAGGGTGGTTCGAGCCAGCTACTTCCTGCCGGCATGGGTTCAGTTCATCGGCCAGCGTGCAGTGCTTTGGTCGCCGCGCCTCGCTCATTGGGTCTTGCGCAAGACACGTATACATCATCGCTGGTACTGAGAAATTCCATGTCTAAACCGACGGTTCTCGTCATCCATGCTTTACGACCGACGAGTCGACAGACGACGATTGATCATCTTCTGGCGTTCCGTGAGCACTTACCGAATGCAGACGTTCAGTACCTTCATTTCGCGCAGCCACTACCCAGGGACATTGCCGAGGGTGTCGCCCCGGATCTTCTGGTTGTCAATTACGACTATCTGAACTATCGATTCTCACCGCTCTGGCCATACATCAAGAACCGCCATCGCGACATCGCACGTCGCGCCGGGAAAGTTGTCGCGATAGCACAAGATGACTTCTGGGCACACCGTCTTCTCGACAACTGGTGTGTGTCATGGGACGTTGATCGCGTTCTCACACCTATCGACAATGATCTCGAGGTTCTCTATCCACGAGCGAGTAAGCGGGCAGAGTTTCGTACCGTTCTCACCGGTTATGCGCCATCTCGTGTGAACGACACCCCACCGTTACACGAGCGGCCAATCGATCTCGGCCAACGAGTGCGCATGATGCCGCCCCACCTGGGCAAGTACGCTCAGGAAAAGGCTGATCAAGCGGTTCGATTGGCGTCTGCCGCTCGGAGCGCAGGCTTCATTGTTGATGTATCGACACGAGTCGAAGACTCTCTCGTGGGTGATGCATGGCCACGATTTCTGCGGCAATGCAAGTTCACGGTCGGCATGAAGGGCGGAGCGAGCATCGCCGATCCATACGGGCTTCTGTACAACAAAGTCGAGTCGTATCGACATCTTCATCCGGACGTGACTCTGACGACCGACATGTTTGGGTTCTTGAAGCGGCGCGACAGGAAGTACAAATTTTCTGCGATCAGCCCGCGGTTGTTTGAGGCTGCTTCGGAAGGTGTATGTCAGATCCTCCGACCCGACGATTATCTCGGGGTGCTCGAGCCAGGAAAGCACTACATCCCACTGAACGATGACCTTTCGAATGTCGATGCGGTGATGACTGCAATGAATGACATTGACGGTGCACATGCAATGGTGAATGCGGCACGCGCAGTGCTCATTGAGTCCGGCCAATTTGGCTATCAGCATCTGGTATCTGCGGCATGTGATCTCAAGGTTGATGCTACGTATGCGACCGAGTCCACCGTATGGAGCACGATGAGGGCTTGGCTGGCACAATCAGCCGCACTATCGAATCCGTCGGATCTACCGCTTCACGACTCGGTCACCCATCTCATTCACGAAAGCCTGGGTAGAGGAGTCGGCGACTCGGCGTTGCAGTGTGTTCGCCAACGGCTGAGCGATCGAAATCTCACCGACTGGTTTGACAGCATGCACGAGGCAACGCGTCAAGATCCGGTCATGTGGCGGATGCCGTGGATCCCACGACTCATTTCAGCGACGCCTGATAGTGACCTGTAGTAGATTAAGTGCGGCCGTATGGACATTTCTGGGAAGCGCATTCTCGTCATCGGAGGCGCAGGGTTCATTGGTAGTCATGTCGTAGCCGAGTTGTTGCGAGAAGACGTCAAGTCAGTCACTGTTTTTGACAACCTTGCCCGTGGACGACTGTCCAACATTCGCGAGTCCTTGGACGATCGGCGGTGTCACGTATTCGCAGATGGTGGAGACATACGTGAGATTGATGTTCTGAACAAAGCAGTGTCCGAAGCGGACGCCGTTGTGCATCTTGCGGCAATGTGGCTGCTTCATTGCAAGGATTATCCCCGAACCGCTTTCGATGTCAACATCGCGGGCACATTCAACGTTCTGGAAGCCTGTGTGAACCACGGGACTGAGCGGCTGGTGTATTCGTCATCGGCATCCGTGTATGGCGATGCCGTCGAGGTGCCAATGACGGAGTCCCACCCCTTCAACAATCGGAATTTTTACGGCGCGACGAAAATCGCAGGCGAGGCAATGTGTCGGGCGTTTCACGATCGTTACAACCTGAGCTATGTCGGCTTGCGGTACATGAATGTGTACGGACCGTTTCAGGACCAGACGGCGGCATATACGGGTGTCATCCCGATCATGCTCAACAAAATTGACGCAAATGAAGCGCCCGTGATCAACGGCGATGGATCCCAGGCTTACGATTTCATTACAGCCCGTGATGCTGCCCGCTGCAACGTCCTCGCATTGAAAGCCGATGTCGTTGATGAGTTCTACAACGTCGGAACAGGCGTACAAACGAGCATCAAAGAGTTGTGTGACCTCATTTTGTCACTTCGTCAGTCTGAATTAACAGTCACGTACAATCCATACAGCCCCGAGGATGCGCGTCGACTCGTGCAAAACCGAATTGGAGCGCCGGAGAAAGCCGCCAAGGATCTGGGCTTCATGTACGACGCCGACCTTCGTAGCGGATTACTTGATTTGATTGCGTGGCGTCAGCGGAACAAGGATCGACAGTAAGTGTCGAAGCGTCAAATTGCAATCTCACTCCCCAGTACGGGCGACGAGGAGTGGGAAGCGCTGCGTGAACCGCTCCAATCCGGCTGGCTCACCCAGGGCCCCAAAGTCGCCCAGTTCGAAAAGCAGTTTGCCGCAATGCATGGTGCCGATCACGCTCTTGCCACTACCAGCTGTACAACCGGTCTGCACCTGGTCTTGGCGGCTCTTGGAATTGGTCCTGGTGACGAAGTCATTGTGCCCGCATTTACCTGGGTTTCGACTGCCAACGTCGTGTTGTACTGCGGGGCCACTCCAGTCCTTGCTGACGTAGACCCAGTGACGTTCAATGTTCGGTCCGACGACATTGCACATCGGATTACGGAGAAAACAAGGGCAGTCATAGTCGTGCACCTCTTTGGTCTGTGTGCAGACATGGACTCAATTCGTCAAGCGGTTCCGCAGCACATACCCATTGTCGAGGATTGTGCGTGTGCCGCCGGCGCAACGTACAACGGCAAATCGGCAGGCACTCTTGGCGTTGCTGGAGTGTTCTCGTTTCACCCTCGCAAGTCGATTACTACAGGCGAAGGTGGAATGATCACCACCAATGATAACTCAATGGCTGAAACATGCGACCAGCTCCGCAACCACGGAGCCTCAGTGTCGGAAGAGATTCGGCATCGCGGACCAAAACCGTACCTACTCCCTGACTTCAATCATCTCGGTTTTAACTATCGAATGACCGATTTACAGGGTGCAGTCGGGCTCGTGCAGTTGACGAAACTTCGCACATTCATCGCCGAGCGGGAGAAGTGGGCATTTTTCTATGCGGAAAAACTCTCCTCCCTGTCCTGGTTGCGGATGCCGGTGTTCCCGGAGAATGGTCAGCATGCCTGGCAGTCATTCGTCACCATTGTTGATCCCGACTCAGCGCCAGCTCCCCGCAATGTCATCATGGAGCGACTGCAAAGAGCGGGAATCGCTACTCGCCCAGGTACACACGCTGTACACATGCTGAACTACTACAGCGAACGCTTTGGGTATCGGCCCTTTGACTATCCAGGTGCACAAGCAAGCAACGACAATTCAATGGCCATTCCATTGCACAACCGGATGATGGCCGATGACTACGAATATGTTGTCAGCACACTTCGGAGCATCTGAAATGTGCGGCATCGCTGGAGTGCTGAACTTCGACGGTTCACCAGTGGATCCTCGAGCACTCAAGCGAATGACCGATGCTTTAGCACATCGGGGACCTGACGGCGAAGGGTGGTTTCACGATAAAGGACTAGGTCTCGGGCATCGTCGACTAGCAATCATCGATTTATCGGAAGCCGGTCGGCAGCCAATGATCACTGAAGATGGCAGGTATGCACTGATCTATAACGGCGAGATCTACAACTTCAGAGAGATTCGGCGCGAACTCAAAGAACTTGGCTACAACTTTCGTTCAAATACTGACTCTGAAGTTCTCTTGAACTCCTGGGCGGAGTGGGGTCGAGACAGCCTCCGCAAATTCAATGGCATGTTTGCTTTTGCAATGTGGGACTCAAAAGAGCAAGTACTTCATCTTGCGCGAGATCGCTATGGAATCAAGCCCTTATACGTTCGCAAGTTGGCCGATCGCTTGTCGTTTGCGTCTGAACAGCGCGGCATTCTGGCAGAGCGGGGGGAGCGAGGTGAGATTGATGCGGAGGGTCTCCTGGAGTATTTCACATTCCAGAACATCTTCACTGACCGCACGCTCACTACGGGAATACGAATGGTCCCTGCTGGCACAGTGATGTCAATCACTTCGGCTGGTAGATCATGCTGTTGGCGTTACTGGGATTATCACTTCATTGAGCCCAGCAAGCCTGTGGACGAAATGGAGTACCGCGAAGAACTTGATCGTCTTCTTCACCAAGCGGTCGAGCGTCAACTTGTGTCTGACGTCGAGATCGGCTCTTATCTGTCAGGAGGAATTGACTCCGGAACTATAACCGCGATTGGCTCGAAATCGCTGCCCCGTCTCAAGACGTTTACTTGCGGATTTGACTTGTCTTCAGCTTCAGGAAGAGAGTTGGATTTTGACGAGCGAGTTGCAGCAGAGGCGATGTCGGCACTGTTCAAAACGGAGCATTACGAGATTGTTCTCAACTCATCTGATATGGAGCACTGCCTCGATGATGTTGTCAGACAGATCGAAGAGCCTCGAGTAGGGCAAAGCTATCCAAACTTTCTTGTTGCGCGTCTCGCAAGCAAGTTCGTCAAAGTAGTTCTTTCGGGTGCCGGAGGTGATGAATTGTTTGGGGGATACCCGTGGCGTTACTACCGTGCTGATGCTTCGTCGCATTTCGAAACGTTTATTGATGAGTACTACGGCTATTGGCACAGATTGGTAGGCAACCAGCAACTTCGTCGCTTGTTTGCGCCGATTTGGCCCCAAGTGTCTCATGTCTGGACCAGGGATATCTTTCGTGATGTTTTTCTCCAGCATGAAAACAAGCTGGAAACCCGCGAAGACTATGTGAATCATTGTTTGTATTTTGAGGCTCGTACGTTCTTGCACGGCTTGCTCGTGGTTGAAGACAAACTCAGCATGGCTCACGGTCTTGAGACTCGAGTACCCCTACTTGACAACGATTTGGTTGACTTCGCTATGACTTGTCCGATCAGTCTCAAAGTGCGAAATCTGGATGCAGGGATTCGCGTGGACGAGAATCTTCCTGGAAACAAACGTGAAGCATATTTTGCAAAATCACAAGAAGGAAAGAGCATTCTTCGTGAAGTGATGTCGCGCAACATCCCTGAGACAATCACAAAAGCAGAAAAACAGGGCTTCTCATCACCTGACGCGTCTTGGTTCCGTGGTGAGAGCAGTAACTTTGTCCAGCGCCGACTGGCTGACCCTGAGTCGTCGGTCTACGAGTTTCTCGACTTCCGTGAGGTGCAGTTGCTGCTGGATGAGCACCAGTCGGGCCGCGCGAACCGCAGGCTGTTGGTGTGGTCTATGCTCAGCCTCGATTCTTTGCTGTCGCAGTGATTGCCAACCTCAGTCCCCTCCGCCCGCCAACCCGCCGATCGTCGTGATGGCGGTGCGGCCGTCCGTCGCCGCCGCCACACGGTCGCAAATGGCGTCGCCAAACGCCCGTGAGAACACGATCAGGTTCCGGGGTGGCCGTGCGATGAGGTCGTGCATGTTCTCCACGGGCAGGTCGATTCCATCGAAGTACCGGCCGTGCACGCCAGGGTCGTCGTCGAACAGGCGCACTCTGATGCCGGCATCGAGTGCGGGCCCGAGGTAGGGGAATGCCCGCAGCGGCACATAGCAGCCGATGTCTTCACCGCGCCGGTGGGCCGACGTGAAGATCACACTGATGGAAGCGCGGGTGTCGCCGACGAGCTTGGCAAATCCATCGAACTTCGCCGTGGAGCCGGCGGGTGGCGGCGAACTGGTGCCGCCGAGTCTGGCGCGGCAGAAGAGCACGCCCCCGTGGTTGCTGCGCTCGATCGCAATCGGCTCGAAGCCCGCCGTGCGCACCGTGAGCCTGAGCGATGCCTCATCGAAGTAGTTGAGGTGCTCGTGCAGCATCATGGCGATGTCACCGCCCGCAATGTGGGCCGTGCAGTCGGGCACCGCGAGGACAACCTCGCCCCCCGGCCGCAGGTGGTTGCGGTGCGCACCAAGGAACGCGACGGGATCATCGGTGTGCTCGAGGACGTCGTAGTGGATGATGACGTCGAACGATTCGTGGAGCGACGGCGACGGGAAGAACTCGGGGATTACGCGGATCCCAGCCCGGGCACCGGCGCGTACCGTCACGGGACTCGGGTCGATGCCGACCACATCGTAGCCCTGAGCGCGGAACCGATCGAGTAGGTAGACGCCACCGCAGCCGATCTCGGCGAGCGACTGGCCGCGACCGTACGAGCTGGGACGGGCCGTCCGAGCGAAGAAGTGGAGGAAGTCGTTGCCATACGACTCCGCGAGGGAGTGGCCCTCCTGCAGGTACCCGACATTGGCGTCGCGCGTGTATACGACATTCAGCCAGTTGAGTACCTCGGGACGTCGTTGCTGGATCACGAGTTGCAGTCCTGTGTCAAACGCGAAGGCGAACGGCAGGCGTTGGGGAATTCCCGACCCGTCCGGACCGGGCGCGGGCTTCGTGCGCCAGTAAAAGGGCACGAGACCGAGGTCGATCGTTGTCACCGAGTCTGCTGCTCCAAGACGCACCGCCACACGTCGGCAAGCACGTCCCGCTGGAAGAATATGCCGCGGTGCGACAACATGCCAAGCACTTCGAGGTTGGGGTGGCTGGACGAGTCGATCGTCGCGTGCAATCCCGCCATGGATGACATGTTCGCCGCCGTCAAGAGGGGAATGCCCGCCGCGAGACGCGTGGCCGCGGCGAATGTCGCCTCGCCGGACCTCTCGATGACCCCGAAGCGGACGAGTTCGTCGACGGCCTGCGCCGCGACACCCGCGGGCGCTGCGCCGTCGGCGAGGAGGAGCTCGACCGCTACGGGGAACCGGCCGTTCCGCGGTGCACCGTCACAGTACGCCGAGTAGTTCGTAACCCTGAAGGTGTCAAACTCTGGCGAGTAGTTGAAGAAGTAGTAGAGGTCGCCCATTAGCGGCCTGTCGCGGAGCAGCAGGTTGACGATCCATGTGGGGCGGAGGTGGTCGAACGCGAAGCAGCTCGTGTCCACCCCGAGCAGTCGCGTGAGTGCGAGAGGGCTCGCGGTCCAGAAGAGGCGGTCTACCGCGATCCTCTCCCTCTCGCCCCCCGCGTGATCCACGACGATCGTGCATATGCCGTGGTTCGCGGTCTCGAGCGCGACTGGTTGTGCCGACGTGACGATTCGGGCGCCGGCAGATCTGAGCCGCGCGACGATGGCGTCGACTACGCGGTACATGCCGTACTTCCGCGGGTAAAACGCCCGGCGGCCCGACCCCCACGACGAGGGTAGTGAGCGCTGCTCGGGGAACGCGATTCGTTCGCGCACGCCGGGATCGTCTGCTCGAGCGCGCAACTCTTCCTCGTCGAGTAGCAGGACGCGGTGAATATTGGTTAGCCAAAGCGCCGAGCGATGGAGCGTCTGTGGATCGGTGCGGAACTGAGCGAAGAGGATTGGCACAATAACGTCGTTGGTGACCGAGGGACCGAAGAGCCGCAGCGACTCCTCGACTGCTCCGTCGGCAACCGGCGCCGTCTTGGCAGCAGCCGCGAGCACCTCGTGCCGGTAGGTGGCGATGCGGTCGGCGGGCCCGTGGCGCAGGTCGGGATATGGCGAGTTCACTTGCAGATGTCCGTTGAACCACGACCCCGCGAGGTCGCGGCGATTGCCCTCGAGGATCTGCCAGTCTTCCGAGGGCATCAGTCCGTGCAGTAGCCCATCGAGGTCGGCAATGCCCGTCTCGTACATGTTGTGCATGCCGAGGTCGAATGTTCCCGCGCCGTCGTAGTCGAGGCGTCCGAGCAGCCCACCCACCGACGGCTCGCGCTCGACGAGTGTGACGTTGAGTCCCCGTCGCTCCGACAAGAGCAGTGCGCACAGGAGCCCCGCGATGCCGCCACCGACGACAACCTGACGGGGGCGGCGGTCAGGCACCGAGTGCCTCGAAAGGGAGGACGTAGAAGGAGGGATAGGCTGCGAGCAGTTCGGCAGGGCTCAGCGACAGCAGCGCTCGGTTTCTCACCACCGTGCAGTATCGGTAGGGCATGTCGATCGTTCCCCAACGGCTCTTGAATCGGTAGACGGATTGCTGCGACCGCCATGTGCCACCCCAGTTCCACCACCGCATCCCGCGCTGGGCTGATTCCCGCATTGCCTCGAAGATCACAAGGCTGAGGGCCTGGCTGGCGCGGTCCTTCTCGCGAACCGCCGGGGTGAAGTATTCGGTGACGCCGTTGAAGTGGAAGACGAGGAGCGCGGCAGCCACCTCACCGTCTCTCCGGCCGACCCAACACTGCCACTCGTCGCCCTCCTTGAACAATTGTGGCACGAGTTCGAAGAAGCGGTCTGGCTTCGGTGACGCTGACATCGCCCGCATGTTCTCGAAGTGGATGCGCGCGAGCGCCTCGAGCTGCCCTGCGTCGGTGTCGACCGAGATGTCGGACGACCGTGCTTTGCGAACCATGTTGCGGGTCTTCGAGTGGAGCGACGCCATCAGGATGTCCGGTGATGCCTTGTCGGCGGTGAGCGGGGTGAGCTGCCCTATTCGTTCGTCGGTGAACTGGCCTTCGACCCCGTCGACTGACGTTCCGGGAGCGAGCGGATTCTCCACCATCGTCGCGGCCGCGATGCCGTCACTCGCAACGAGGTCGCGGTACCAGTCGCTGAGCACACGCCGCGCCTCGTCACTTCGTGCGAGCAGCCCGCCGTGACTGCCGTAAAAAGGTAGCGAGTTAATGACTCGACCATAAGGACCACGAGTTTCCATTACTGCAAGCATTCCGACGAGATCGTCGCTTTCAATCACACCAACACCCTTTGACTCACAACCCAGTACATCCAGTAGAAGACGGCGATACTTCGGCGAGTGGTAGAGCATTGCCTCTGGGAGTTCGCGGAGAAAGCGTTCCTGAACGGCGTCCTCTACTTCGGCGAGATCAACGACGTTCATGCTCCGGATTACAGATAAGTGTTCCCAGGCCGGAGAATTCGCTGTTCTTTGTAGGCAACAACCGTGAATTCATAGGGCAGGTATGAATGATCGAGTGTGTAGCGTCGCGATAATGAGTGTTTCACAAACTCAATAACTGAGGACGGTGCAACATGAAACGAAGATTCTTGGACAAAATCAACCTGATCAGTCATAAAATTGACAGCGAGTGATGTCCGACAGTGACGAAACAGCCGAGCCAAGATCTCTTTGACTGAATTCCAGTAAGTGTCGCGATCTCCTTCAACAATATTGAAGGTTCCGGAAGCAACAACATGGTCGACATCGATTCCGACATCACCATTCCCCTTGATGAGGCTGAATGATGCGTCAGGGTATTTCTGGGTGGCAGCGGCGACAAACTCCTGTGCGATGTCGGCGCCAAGATATCGTGCTTGGTAGCCATGAGTTTGCAGGTAGTCTTTAAGGTGTCCAAGGCCACATCCATAATCAAGTATTGAGCAAGGTGACTCAATACTTACATGCTGCACCAGTGCGCGGAAGCGTAAATCTTGACGACCCTTGGGCCACAATACGGCTGATGGCGAGTCGCCGTGGATACGAAAAGCGTCATGATAGGCCTTGATGATGTCTTCGCGTGTATGAATTCTGGTCATTTCAGCGTCCTGGTTGTGAGGCTAATGGCTGCGCACGGTACCTCTTGTACTCGCACCAGTCGGACCTGGCTCGAGGCGTATCATCGCTTATGTAGATTAAGGGGCACATCTGGGTATTCGTTTGTCTACAGTTCAGGGCAATAAGGTCTAACAATGTCGTCTCTGGATCGTGGAAGTAGCAAAGATGACTCTGACTTTACTGAGTCTCACTATGGCGAGATTCTTGATATTGCAAAGCGCAGCTACGCATTCGCGACGTACCGCGACTTGCCAATCGGCCAGAAATTCGTTCTTTGGCGACACGATGTAGATGTTTCGCTAAATCGAGCCGAAAAGCTGGCTGTACTTGAAGCCGAACGAGACCTAACCGCCACCTATTTTCTAGATATGCACTCCATGTTCTACAACTTATTTGAAGACTCTCAGGTCCGAATTGTCAAGCGGATCTTGGGAATGGGTCATCGGATTGGGTTGCACTTTGATGCCAACTTCTACAACCCGAGCGATGAGTCCGAACTTGAGCTGATGATTGCGCGTGAGTCTGGAATTCTGTGTGACGTGTTTTCCCAGGAACTTGATGCAGTAAGTTTCCATAATCCCTCTGAAGTTCATCTTGGTTGGAACCGCTGCGCATACGCAGGACTTGTCAACTGCTATTCGACCGAGCTGATGAAATCAACTAGATACTGTTCTGACTCCAAGGGTTATTGGCGATTCGCGAGACTAACTGATGTGGTGTCAGAAGGTACCGACCAGCAACTCCAGGTCCTTACTCATCCGGAGCTGTGGCAAGAGATTCCTATGGCGCCTCGGAAGCGTATTTACAGATCTGCGTACGGTCGCGCTCTTCGTTTAATGCAAAATTATGATGACATGACCAGTGCGACAGGGCAGGTTAACCATACTGGCATTCCCGAGTCGGTACTTGAAATCGCCGCGTGGTTCCCAGATGAATTTGAGTTTTTTGATCGTCTGTGGAATGAGAACCGTTTTCAAACGCTACTTAGTGAGCTACATGTAGCTTTCCTGCGCTATGTGTTTCAGTCTGGTAGTCATCATCCCTCGACAACTCGTATCCCTAAGGTGCAATCTCTTGCAACGACCTTAGAAGCAGATATCGCTTCCGAGATTCACAGCAGATTTCAAAATCGTTTCGGGCTGTCGGTGTGGGAGGCTATCGACTCGTCTGTCGCTCAATATCACGTGCACTTGAATGTCGTTGACCTCGTTAGAGGCGGGCGTGACATCGCACCTGACGCAATACTCGAATCAATCGACTACTTCGGGCACGGAATTACCAAAGTTGCACGATACGTGACTGATGAAGGCGCCATCGGTCACAATGTATCGCTGTAGCAGATCTATCTTTAGCCATCGGGTGCAGACTCACATAAGGCAGCGTCACAAATGAATATTGTTGCAGTACACCAGCCAAATTATCTGCCGTGGCTCGGGTTTTTTGACAAAATTGTCAAGTGCAATACGTTTGTAATTCTTGATGATGTGCAATTTCCGAAGAGTTCACGCGGAACGTGGACAAATCGAACTCGTATCTTGACTCCGAATGGCCCAGCCTGGATAACTGTACCGGTTCAGAGGCCCCACGGAGTGCAGCGAATTGACCAAGTTAGGACAGTTGGAGAAGAGTGGAAGCGAAGGCATCGGACACTCATTCATCAGCACTATCGAAAAGCGCCCAACTATGAGACCTTCTCGGACTTCTTAGATTCTGTGTATGCACCCAAGGACGATGACTCTCTCATCGCATTTAACTTAAATTCATTACGTTTAATACTTGAAGTTCTTGGCTTTAGTGAACGGGTGGAGTTGCGGTTGTCTTCCTCGCTCTCTGTTGGTAGTACAGGGTCAGCACGGTTGACAGAATTAGTCCAGTTGGTGGGTGGAGATACATATCTCTGCGGAGGCGGTTCTGAGGGGTATTTGGAGCCGCGTTTATTCCAAAGAGCAGGTATTGAACTTATCTTTCAGAACTTTGTCGAACCCCAACGCGCGCAGGCGCACTCGGGCCAGTTTATAGCAGGACTATCGGTCATTGACTCGCTACTATGCGCGGGACGCCAAGCAACGATTGAAACATTAGTAATGTGAATAGCAAGACATTCTTAATCGTGTTACCCAAATTGTTTTCTTAAGTCTGAGATAAGAGATAAGGGAACAAAGTCATCAAAAACAATTTTGGTGCCGTCTCGCTGGATACAAAAAGCCCCCGGCCACGGATGCACAAGGGCTCGGATCAGGTTATATATCTCACGATCACTTTGAGCCCAATCAATTCTTCCGTCTTCAGGCTTGCGTCGCTTGTAGTAGCGCGAATTTACATGTTCTTGTGGAACGGCTGGCAGGGTTCGTCCACTTCTTAATTCAGAAACGACCCTTTGGTACATCTGGCAGGAAAGATCAAAAAGTTTTCTCGCAAGTGACCTTGCAGTCTCAGTGTCCGTAACTTCGATGGTTTCGCGAGCAACAATTGGGCCGTCATCAAAGTGTGGAGTCATCCAATGAGCTGTAACTCCCGATTGTTGCGCCCCTTCTATCAAGACCCAGTTGACGATGTTGGCACCACGCCACTCAGGTAGTAACCCGCCATGAAAATTGATGCCGCCCAGTCTGGACGCATCAAGAACTACTTCGGGGATCCTGAGACCGTAGGACATTGATATCACGATGTCGGGCCGGAAATCAATGGCACGTTCAACAAATAGACGACTGTCAGGTGTATTCGCTCTTGGCTGAACAATGTATGGAAGCTGTTTGTGTTCGGCTAGCCATAACGCCGAACTCCGATTATGCGCAACACAAACCAAAAAGTCATCCCGTGCTGACTCACGAACCAGAAATGGCATGCTTGCCTCGTCACAGAAAAGAAGTAACCGCATCGTCAACTCTTGACACTACGTCTGGGACCGTGTCTCGAAGGGGGTACTCTGGGGCGAATGCTTGCATTACGGTCTCGATCCAAATCGGTTCTCTTTTTTAATCCCGACTATCACTGTAGTTTCTTCCTAAAAGACGAATTGACAAAACGTGGCTGGATGGTTGATATCTCGGTTGGCAATACGTATCCCGCACATTTGCTATTCCGAGAAGACGTGAAGAAGACCCGATCCAAAGTGGCCGCCTTGGACTACGCAATTAGATGGTTGAGTGCCATCAGGTATCGGTTTGTAGTCCACTATGGGCGCCTGAGTGCTGCGGGTTTGGGGTATTCAAGAGTCATAGATCGCGGCTTGCTGCTGTGGTGTCGTTTACTCAAATTGCTGGGCACTCACGTTATTTATATTCCCAGTGGTTGCCGGGACCACGTACCAAAAGGCATCTGGAAGCAAATAGATGATGGAAATGTGTGTGGCAATTGCGGTTTTGAGCCAAAATGCAGTGATGACGATAATTACCGCAACTTCAGTCAAGTTCGTAAGATTGCAGCAGCTGCAATCGTGGGTGATGGCCATCCAACAAGCGAGTTTGCCGAGCGTCGTATTAGGTACAAGTCACTTGACCTAGAACTATTTCACCCGAATATCTCAATTCCTAAAGAACACCGGTGGGAAAGCCCAGCCAAGATCCGGGTGCTGCACTCCCATTCCCTGGAAAATCGGAATCTGAATGGGAAGAACATTAAGGGTACTCCCCACGTAGTTCACGCAATCAATTGCTTGAAGTCGGAGGGGCATGATGTGGATCTGATAAATCTTTCGGGAGTTCACACGAGCACTATGCGATTCCATCAGGTCCAAGCAGACATTGTCGTTGACCAACTGATCTATGGAGGTGCTGGGAGCACGACACTTGAATGCCTGGCCCTCGGCAAACCCGTCGTATGCTACATCAGGCCATCATGGGCAAAATTTCTTGGAGACTTGTTTCCCGAGTGGCAAGAGTGTCCCATAATTTCCGCAACACCCGACACGCTGGAAGGAGAATTACGTAAGCTAGTGACTGACGCGCAGTATCGAAGTCAGGTTGCAATTGCCAGCAGACAATTTGCTGAGAGATATCTGGATGTGCGGAAGAATGTTCTAGAGGTTGAACAACTACTTTTCAGCCTATGAGCGGGTCAACTGGCAGAGTGTGTTAGTGAAATATACAAGTTGGATTAGATTTGGTGCATGTGCGGAATCGGCGGCGTTCTATTTTGCGATTTCCATAAACCGACTGCAGTAACCGAGGCGGTTTCAGTCTTTGATTCGACCCTCAACCATCGAGGACCCGATGGTCGCGGAGTATGGGTAAGTGCGAATGAACAAGCTCTAATGATGCACTTCCGACTCGCAGTTATCGATGTCGCCCCCACAGCCAGCCAGCCAATGATCAGCCCGGCGGGAACTGCAATCAGTTATAACGGAGAAATTTACAACTATCAAGAGCTTCGCAGGGACGCAAGTGAGCGTGGATACACATTTCGAACGAATTCTGACACCGAAGTCGTTTTAGCAGTGTATGAACAACATGGTACAGAAGCATTTCGCATGCTTCGTGGCATGTTCGCCATTGCAGTCTGGGACGAAGCCAAACATCAATTGCTACTGGTACGAGACCGATTTGGAATCAAACCTCTTTACTTCTGCCAAGCAGGAGAGGACCTTTATTTCGCATCAGAGATGAAGGCTCTATTGCCATTTCTACCCGAAATCTCAACGAACCGCTTAGCGCTCGCTGAGTACCTCACGTTTCAGTACACGCTGAGTGGTCAAACCATGTTTGATGGAATCTGTGAAATACCACCAGGTCATTTCATGACAGTACACGCTGGCCAGATGGCTCTAACGAAATATTGGGACGTCACTTACGACATTCAGCATGGGAGAACTGCCGAAAATTTCGAGTCGGAGCTGCTTGACCTTGTAAATGATTCGGTGACACTTCATCTACGCAGTGACGTTGAAGTTGGTGCATATGTGTCTGGTGGATTGGACTCTTCGGTAGTTTATTCCCTTGCAAGTAGGCAGTTGGGTGGTGGTCTTAAGGCGTTTCATGGACGCTTCCCCGGACATGATGGTTTTGATGAGAGTGACTACGCAAGAGATGTAACGGAATCTCATGCGGGGGTACTGTCCGTGCAAGACATTTCAGCGGCTGATTTCGTTGCAAACATCCCCAAGGTGATTTATCACCTTGATCAGCCCGTTGCGGGGCCTGGAGCATTCCCGCAGTTCATGGTGTCTGAGTTGGCAAGCAAGGAAGTCAAGGTTGTCCTGGGGGGGCAGGGCGGAGATGAGATCTTCGGCGGATACGCGCGTTATCTCATTGCCTATTTCGAACAGTGCATCAAGGCAGCAATTGATGGAACGTACAAGAACGGAAACTTTGTCGTCACCATTGAGTCAATCGTGCCCAATCTTGGTGTATTGCAGGAGTACAAGCCACTCATCCAAGAGTTCTGGCGCGACGGTCTGTTCGGGCCGCTAGATCAGCGATTTCTGCGGCTGATCGATCGATCACATGACATGAAGGAAGAAGTCGACTGGACTCAGCTGGACATGAAGGCGGTGTACGGAAGGTTCTACGAAATCTTCAACAATCGCAACAATGTCGCCAAGGAAGCATATTTCGACAGTATGACGCACTTCGAATTCAAGACGCTGCTGCCTGCCCTGCTGCACGTTGAAGACCGCATGAGCATGGCGCATGGTCTGGAAAGCAGGGTGCCCTTCCTTGATCACCCACTTGTGGAGTTTGCTGCCACTATTCCGGCAGACGTGAAGTTCAAGAACGGAAACCTGAAACACCTATTGCGCTCGACGTTTCGAAACCGGGTGCCTGCAAGCGTGATGAACCGGCGGGACAAAATGGGGTTTCCCGTGCCGTTGGCAGCATGGTTCTCGGGAGAGATCAAAGACTTCTTCTTCGACACAATCGCCACCATGGAATCAAAATCGCGTCCGGGTTTGAATCCGACCGCGATTCGAAAGAATTTTGAATCAACAGGGAAGTTCTCACGCAAGACCTGGGCACTGCTCAGCCTGGAATTATGGCATCAGCAGTTCCATGATCGCGCAGCCGAGTTTCGGGCGTTAGTGAAGTAAGGGGAGAGATGTGAAGGTATTCGTCACCGGAGCTGCGGGACAAGTGGGTTCGCATGTCGTGGACGAAGCCATAATGCGCGGTGACAATGTGTGCGGGATCGATAATTTTGCCACCGGGCGTCCCGTCCACGTGGCAAAGAGTTCCAACTACACTTTCGTGGAAGGGTCGATTGCCGACTCTGCATTAGTGAATCGGCTGATCACCGAGTTCCGGCCGGACGTCGTCGTTCATACGGCGGCTGCATACAAGGACCCCGATGATTGGATAACGGACGTCGAGACGAACATCCGTGGAATGGTCAACCTCGTTGATGCGGCACGCAAGAACTCGGTGGCGCGATTCGTGTACTTTCAAACCGCACTCGTGTACGGCGTGAAACCGGAAGAGAATCCCGTAACGCTCCAGCACCCGCGGCGAGTTGACAACTCGAGTTATTCGATCTCCAAGGGGGCTGCAGAGGACTATCTGACGCTTTCGGGGCTGGACTACGTCACCTTCAGGCTTGCCAACGTTATCGGCCCACGCAACGTGTCGGGGCCGTTGCCGATCTTCTACCAAAGGCTCAGCGAAGGAAAGAAGTGCTTCGTGACGCCGGCCCGGCGAGATTTCGTTTACGTCGGCGACCTTGTAAAGGCTGTCGGACAGGCAATTCAAGGTGTTGGACATGGTGCATACCATTTTTCAAGTGGTGGTGACGTGCCAATCGTCGACCTGTACAACGCGGTTGTTAAGGCCATGGGGATACGTGATTATCCCGAACCGGAACGGCGCGCACTGGGCCCGGATGATGCGCCATCAATTCTGCTCGACCCTTCACGTACGTTTGCTGACTTCGGAGAAATCAACTTCACACCGCTCGAAACAACGGTGTGGAACGCCGTGAAGTACTACCAGGAATTCGGTGCCGTCCAGGGCTATACGCACCTGAAAGCAGAGTAGCTATGCGTCTCCTCGTGACCGGTGGCGCGGGATCGCTGGGATCAAACCTCATTGAGCACGTCGCAGCCCGTTGCGAGGCGGTCATGGTCATTGACAACTTCGCCACCGGCAAACGTGCGTCGTTATTGCCGCAACCGAACTTGGAGATCGTAGAAGGAAGCATCACCGACGCCGAGTTGGTGGAAAATGTCTTTCGGCGATTTGCACCAACCCACGTCGTCCACGCCGCAGCCTCGTACAAGAACCCCAAGGAATGGGTTACCGACGCCGAGGTGAACGTAGTTGGAACCATCAATGTCGTTCGGGCAAGCGAAGCGGCGATGGTGAAGCGATTTGTGAACCTGCAAACGGCGTTGTGTTATGGACGGCCCACTAC
>Ga0315900_10002943_pt1 | contig 25372 bp, 19 predicted proteins | sample LakEriMetagenome_FD_203521 | JGI IMG/M metagenome (GOLD analysis project Ga0315900, IMG submission 203521) | Freshwater fungal communities from buoy surface, Lake Erie, Ohio, United States - Buoy 12 MA114 | ecosystem: Environmental > Aquatic > Freshwater > Lake > Lake biofilm | place: USA: Lake...
CGTGGCCGCGCCGACGTATCCGGTGATCTCGATGATCGAAGACTACGGCCACAAAGGGTCGCGCAAAAACCTGCTCGGCCCGAATGACAACGACGAACTCGCCAAGCACACCAGCACCGAGCTGCGCGTGACCGTGAACACGCCGCCGATCTTCATCTTCCACACCGATGACGACACCGTGGTACCCGCGGAGAATCCAGTGGCCTTTTACCTCGCCTGTCGAAAGCACAAGGTGCCCGCCGAGCTGCACATCTACAAACCCGGACCGCACGGGGTCGGCCTTTACCTCGGTGATCCCGTGCTCGGCACCTGGAGTGGCCATCTGCGCGACTGGCTGCGCAATCAAGGCTTCCTCAAACCGGCGAAACGCACGGCCATCAACGGCAAAGTCACCGTCAACGGCACGCCCGTGAGCTGGGGCAGCGTCATCTTCACGCCGGAAGATCCGAGCGCTCCTGTCGCCTGTGCGCGCGTGATGCGCGGCAGCTTCAAACTCGATGAAAAGACCGGTCCGGTGGTCGGAAAGGTCACGCTAACCGTCAGCTACAGCGCCGCCGACGTGCCCGGCCTGGAAACGCCGGATGGCACCGTGACGACGAAAGAGCAGAAGCCTGGGGCAGGGGAGTGGACCTTCGATGTGGTCGAAGGAGTGAAGAACGTTGAATTGCAGGTCGCTCGCTGACGCAGATCGCCGCGTTCGCTCTCAGCCCTCGAACTTCTTGATCAGCAGCGCGGCGTTGTGGCCGCCGAAGCCGAAGGAGTTGCTCAGCGCGGCGTTCACTTTCGCCGGGCGGGCGGTGTTGGGAACGATGTCAACGTCCACCTCGGGGTCGAGGTTTTCGACGTTGATGGTGGGCGGGATGACCTGGTCCTTGATGGCGTAAACGGAGGCGACAAGCTCGACACCGCCGGCCGCGCCGAGAAGGTGACCGGTCATCGACTTCGTGCCGGAGACGAGCAGCCCTTTGGTAGCATATTCGCCGAAGGTGCGCTTGATGGCACGCAGCTCGCACAAATCGCCGACCGGGGTCGAGGTGGCGTGCGCATTGATGTATTGAATGTCGGTGGTGTTGAGCTTGGCGTGACGCAGGGCCATCTCCATGCACTTCCCGGCACCGAGACCTTCCGGATGCGGTGAGGTGAGGTGGTAGGCGTCGGCCGTGGCTCCGTAACCGGCGAGTTCGGCGTAAATCGTCGCGCCGCGCTTCTTCGCGTGCTCGAGTTCCTCGATCACGACGACGCCGGCACCTTCGCCCATGACGAAGCCGTCGCGGTCCTTGTCCCAAGGGCGGGAGGCACGCTCAGGTTCGTCATTGCGCAGACTGAGGGCCTTCATGTTGGCGAAACCGGCCAGACCGCAGGGGCGGATGGAGGCTTCGGCACCGCCGGCGATCATCACGTCGGCATCGCCAAATTTGATCATGCGCCAGGCTTCGCCGATGTTGTTGTTGGAGGTCGCACAGGCGGTCACGATGACCATGTTGGGCCCCATAAAGCCGTATTCCGCCGCGATCATGCCGCTGGCGATGTTCGTGATCATCATCGGGATGAGGAAGGGCGACACGCGGCCAGGTCCCTTGTTCAGGAGGATCTCGTACTGCGTCTCGATGGTGCTCAGGCCGCCGATGCCGCTGCCGACCATGACGCCGACGCGGTGCGGGTCGAGGCTGTCGGGGTTCAAACCGGAGTCCTTGGCGGCCATTTTCGACGCGGCCATGGCGAACTGGAAGTAGCGGTCGGCACGGCGGGCGTCCTTGTGGTTGTTGAAATACTGCGTGGGATCGAAGTCCACCACCTCGCCGCCGATTTTGCAGTCGTACTTCTCGGTGTCCATCGACTGGATGCGGCGGATGCCGCTCTTCCCGGCCACCAGGTTCTTCCAGAACTCTTCCTTGGTGTTGCCGTTCGGGGAGACGACTCCCATGCCGGTGATGACGACGCGACGCTCGCTCATTTGTGTGTGTTTTGGGGGTTGGACTGAGGGTTGAGAGAACACGGTTTGCAGGGTGGGGCAAGGGGAAATCGTGTCCGCACGGCGTCTCCACGCTTGAGTGTCACGAAATGGCGGGAATAGCGTTTCTGGCTACGCACCGACACGCATGACCAGTCTTCTTGCGCGCGTTGTTGGTCCTGCGATCCTGCAGATGTATCGCGGCAAAAAAGCGCGGGCAGCAGCAAGCAGATTCAATAATCGCGGTTCAGCAGGTAATCCGCGAGCTGGCGCAGCCGCGTTCCTTTTTCGCCGAAAAGATCGAGCGCCCGGTTGGCCGCTTCGGTGAGCCGATGCGCCTCGGCGCGCGAGGCATCCAAGCCCATGAGCGCTGGATAGGTGCTTTTTTCGGACGCCACGTCCTTCCCGGCACTTTTGCCGAGTTTTTCGCTCGTTTGCGTCACATCCAGGATGTCGTCGATGATTTGGAAGGCGAGACCCGTGGCCATGCCGAAATCATGCAGCGCCTGCATCTGCGCGGTGCTCGCGTTCGCGCTCATCGCGCCGAGTTTCACGCTGGTGGTGAGCAGCGCGGCGGTTTTTCCCTCGTGAACGAAGCGCAGGTCCTCAAGAGGCAGTTTTTTGCCCTCTCCTTCGAGGTCGGCGACCTGCCCGCCCACGAGGTGCAGGCTGCCTGCGGTTCTTGCGAGTTCGAGCACCATCGCCGCCGCAGTATGGTTCGGTGTTCCGGGGGTTTTTGCCACGAGTTCAAAGGCCAGCGCCTGGAGCGCGTCGCCCGCGAGCAACGCCATTGCCTCTCCATAGACCTTGTGGCAGGTCGGCACGCCGCGGCGCATGTCGTCGTCGTCCATGCAGGGCAGGTCGTCGTGGATGAGCGAGTAGGTGTGCAGGCATTCCGTCGCGCAGGCGTTTGAGATGGCGTTTTCCACCGCGCCGCCGCAGGCCTCCGCCGCCGCGAGGCACAGGATGGGCCGCAGACGCTTCCCGCCGGCAAAAACGCTGTGACGCATGGCCTTGTGCAGGGTGGCTGGCCGTGTCCCGGCGCTCGGGATGAAACGATCAAGGGCCGCATCGACGATCTGGCAGCGCTCGGCGAGGTATTCTTTGAGGTCGGACATGAAGGGCGGACAGTGGGGAGCACCCCGGCAGGCTTCAACTTCATTTCTCCGCCGGAAATCCCACCGGAGCCGGGTTTGGAACAGCCCGAACTCCTCCTTGCCAAGCGGGGAAGTGCCCCCATATTCGCGCCCCTTTTTATGGACATCCTCATTGGCATTCTCACCGCAGTCGAAGTCATCGTCTGCCTTCTACTCATCCTCGTCGTGCTCATGCAGCGCCCGCGGCAGGAAGGCCTTGGCGCATCGTTCGGCGACGCCGCCGCCAGCCAGGTCTGGGGTGCGCAGACGACCAACGTGCTGCAAAAGTTCACGGTTTACCTCGCCATCTTCCTTTTCGGCCTGACTCTGCTTCTGGCCGTGCTCATCAGCCGCAAGCAGAACGGCGGCAAGACCGAGAAGATCTTCGGTGATGCCAAGCCCGCCGCCGCAGCCCCTGCGGCCCCTGCGGCCCCTGCGGCCCCTGCCGCGGCTGACGCACCCAAGGCCGATGAAAAGAAAGCGGCCGAACCGGCCAAAGCGCCCGCCGCAGCGCCGAAGGCTGATGACAAAAAGGCCGAGCCCGCCAAGGCACCTGAAGCTCCAAAAGCCGCTGCTCCAGCGCCCGCATCCGCTCCGGCCCCAACACCTGCGACGCAGCCTGCTCCGGCGCCTGCCGCAGCCCCGGCTCCCGCCGCGCAGCCGAAGTGATCGACCGCAAAGTTTTTTCTTCGAAGGACACGACGCGAGTCGTGTCCTTTGTTTTTTGGCCTCTCAGCGTTAGGACATCGGTGGAATAAGGGCTTCTGGGCGACGTTAACCGTCTTCCCAACCCATGAAGCGCCGTTCCTTCCTCAAGTCCGTTCCCGCCGTCGCCGCTGCGTCGCAAATCCTCCCGGCGCAGAATGCAGCGCCGCCGTTTGGAGCCGAGTTTCCGATGCTCGATTCGCAAACCACCGGTGCCTGGTGGACTCCGCGTGTCGTGGCGGCACCAAAGACCGATCCAGGCACCAAAGGAAAGGCAAAGGGCAAGGGGAAAGGTAATCAGGGGCCGATCGTCGATCTGAACGTGCCGCGCGATCAGGTCGTGTGCTTTGCCCTCTACACGCATGAGCGCGGCGTGCTCAAGGTCTCGGCGCAGTTGTTCCCGCTGAAGCCGGATGAGGCGCGTGAGGCCCGTCTCGAACTCAAACGCGATGGTGAGTGGAAGGAAGTCGCCAAAGCCGAGGTGCATTATCCAGGCTGGGACGCGCACTTTCGCGTCGAAGGCTGGGACAGCACGCAAACGGTGCCCTATCGCGTGCGCCACGGCGAGAAGGCGATGTTTGAAGGCACGATCCGCCGCGATCCGATCGACAAGGACGAAATCGTCATCGCCAACATGTCCTGCAACTCCGCACGCACGAAGGGCGGCAGGCCGGAGATCGTGCAGCACCTCATCGCTCAGAATCCCGACGTGCTCTTCTTTGCCGGTGACCAGACCTATCATCACACCGAGCACACCGCTGGCTGGATCGAGTTCGGCCTGCAGTTCCGCGACATCATGCGTGACCGGCCCACGATCTGCATTCCCGACGATCACGACGTCGGTCACGGCAATCTCTGGGGCGAAAACGGCAAGCGCTCGACGATTTCCGGCGATGCGGACGGAGGTTATCGTTATCCGGTCGAGTATGTGAACCAGGTGCAGCGTCAGCAGTCCTGGCATCTGCCGGATGCGGTCGATCCAGCGCCGGCGGATCGCGGCATCACGGTCTATTTCACCCGCATGCACGTCGGCGGTGTCGATTTCGCCATTCTGGAGGACCGCAAGTTCAAGTCCGGCCCCGCAGGCAAGATCCCGCAGATGGGACCGCGTCCTGATCACATCAACGACGAGAAATATGATCCGAAAGCGATCGACCTGCCCGGTCTGCAACTGCTGGGCGAGCGCCAGATGAAATTCCTCGGTCAATGGACGCAGGATTGGTCAGGTGCGCAGATGAAATGCGTGCTCTCCGCCACCGCCTTCTGCGGCGCGGTGCACCTGCACGGCAGCCCGGACAACCGTCTGCTCGCCGATCTCGACTGCAACGGCTGGCCGCAAACCGCACGCAACGAGGCTCTGCGTGAAATCCGCCGCGCGCGCGCCACTCATCTGTGTGGCGATCAGCATCTCGCCGTCACCATGAAGCACGGCATCGACGAATTCGGCGACGGCCCCTACGGCTTCACCAGTCCGGCGCTCGTGAACACGATCTACGGCCGCTGGTGGCATCCGAAAGACGAAAAACCCGGCCCGAACGCAGTCGCGGGCAGTCCGCTGCCCTGGACCGGCGATTTCAAGGACGGCCTCGGCAATTGCATGTCCATCATGGCCTACGCGAACCCTGAGGACATCCAGGACGAGAAAAAACGTGCCGATGGCTACGGGCTCGCCCGCTTTCACAAAAAGACCGGACAGGTCACCTTCGAATGCTGGCCGCGTTTCTCCGATGGCAGCCAATTCCCCGGCTGGCCCATCACCGTGAACAGTGACGACAACGACGGCCGCAAACCTGCCGCGTGGTTGCCCGAACTCATCATCGAAGGCGCTGAACGTCCCGTGATCCAGGTCATCGCCGAATCGAATGGCGAGGTGCTTTACACCATCCGGGCCAAATCGAATCGTTTCCAGCCGCACGTTTATGCCGCTGGCAGTTACACGGCAAAAATCGGCAAGGACAAGCCCGACGCCCAGACCCTCACCGGTTTGAAATCCGGCGAGAAAGACAAAGCAGGCTCGAAAACGGTGAAGGTGTGAGCCTTCATGTGCATTTCCGATAGTGCGCCGTGCAAAAGCGGGCTTCCCAAGCGCCGTTGGTTTCGCGTAGCATCCTCTTTCCGACCATGAAACGCCTCCTCCTCTGCCTGCTGGCTTCGTCATTCGCCATTCCTCATTCGTCATTTGCGGCGGAGCCGCTCCGCGTCTTCATCCGCGCTGGAAAAAAATCCCACGGGCCGGGTGCGCATGATTTTCCGCAGTTTTTGAAGGAATGGGTGCCGATGCTCAATGAACGCGGCGCGAAGGCGGATGGCTCGCTCGAATTCCCGACGAAGGAGCAGCTCGACAAGACCGATGTGCTCATCCTGCACGCTCAGGAGGCTGGAAACATCAAGATTGGCGAGGAGCGGAAGAACCTGCTCGAGTTCATTGCCCGTGGCGGTGGTGTCGTCACGATCCACGCGGGCGCCGTGTCGAAGGATCACGACTGGTTCAAGGGCATCATTGGCGGCTCCTGGCATTTTGGGCAGACGAAGTGGCTCGAAGGCCCGATGCACCTCTACTTCACCGACAAGGAGAACCCGATCACCAAGGACATGTCGAACTTCGCCATGGACGACGAGATCTACTACGACATGGACCTGCTGCCGGAGTGCAAAATCCTCGCCGGGGCCTACACGCCGAAACCGCAGGGCACGCGCAATGAAAAGGCGAACAAGCGCGCCGAGGAGATCACGAAGGGCGGCAAGGTCGTCAGCATCTACGACATCCAGCCGCAGGTGTGGACCTATGAAAAGGACGCCTACCGCTCCTTTGTGTGCATTCCCGGCCACTATCACAAAAACTTCAGCCATCCCACGATGCGTGCCATGCTCCTGCGCGGCATCGCCTGGGCCGGAAAACGTGAAAACGCGGACGAACTCTGCAAGCCGGAGGAACTCGGTGACAACCTCCGCTACGTCGAAGGCGGCCCCACGCATCCGAGCAAGGCTGCGGAGAAGATCGAACTGCATCCGGACTTCAATCTCTCGCTCGTGGCGGCCGAGCCGCTCATCAACAAAGTCATGAACATCGACTGGGATGAAAAAGGCCGCCTCTGGGTCTGCGAGACGCCCGAGTATCCGAACGGCCGCCGTGAGTTGAACATGGAAAAGTGGAAGGACAGCGGCTCCTGGACGAAAAAATACGACCGTGACCCTATCGACCGCATTTCCTGGCTCGAAGACACGAATGGCGACGGCGTGATGGACAAGAAGCACGTCTTTGCCGACAAGCTCGAACTCGTCACCAGCTTCGTGTTCTACAAAAACGGCGTCATCGCCTGTGCCGCGCCGGACATCTGGAATCTTCAGGACACCGACGGCGACGGTGTGGCGGACAAGCGCGAGAAGCTCTACACGAATCTCGGCACAGGTGACACGCATGCTGTCATCAACAACCTGCGCTGGGGCCTCGACGGCTGGGTTTACGCCACGCACGGCTACAGCGGTGGCAATGTCACCGCCGTGAACGCGCCGGACAAACCAGCAGTCGGCATCGGCAGCGGCGTCATTCGTTTTAAACCCGACGGCACCGAGATCGAGCAGTATGCCTCACGCGGCGGCAACACCTGGGGCCTCGACATCACCTCCGACGGCCAGGTGTTCTTCACGCAGCCCACCAGCGGCACCGTTTTCTTCCACGTCGTGCTGCCGGAGTATGTGCTGGCCAAAGGCAAAATCCCCGGCACCACGAGCTGGAAAGGCATGATCAGCGGCCAAAAGACCTTCCCGGCCATGTCGTGGCCGGAGCAGGCCTACGTTCAGATCGACCAGGTGGGCCAGTTCACCGCCGCCGCCGGTTGCGCCATCTATGAAGGCGGCGCGTGGCCTGAAAATTGGAACTACAGCTACTTCACCACCGAACCGACGCTCAACATCGTCCATCACCAGTTCGTCGAGAAAGACGGCGTCAGCTACAAGACCCACAAAGAGCCTGGCCGCGAGGAAACCGAGTTCATGCGCAGCAAAGACCTGTGGTTCCGCCCCATCGAAAACCGCGTCGGTCCTGATGGCGCGCTTTACGTCGTCGATTTCTACAACCAAGCCGTCATCCACAACGACACCCGCGGCCCGATCCACGGCCCGGCGAATGCCGCCGTGCGTCCTGACCGCGACCACTACTTTGGCCGCGTGTGGAAAGTGCAGCACAAGCAGGCGAAATCCGTCGCAGGCAGCTTTTATCACCACAGCGCCGACTCGAAGGGAACGATGGGCAGTTCCGCGCTGCGCACCTTTGAATCGAAGACCGACGCGCTCGCCACGTTCAAATCCGCGCAGGATGACTGGACGCGCTCCGCAGTGATCGCAGCCGCGGTCGATCACGCCGACGACACAATCGCCCAAGCTCTCAAAGCACCGGAAGGCGTGGAAGGGCTCGTCGCGGCCCTGCTGCCCTCCGCGAAGTCCGCTGACAAACTGATCACTGCCGCCGCCGAGGCTGGAAACAACGCCGACTCTCTGAAAATCGCGATTCTCAAAGGCATCGCGCAGCAAGGCGGCGAGTCGCCGTCTCTCACGCCCGCGCTCACCGATTCGCTGAAGAAACTCCTTTCGAACGCGAGCACAGCCGGCGCGGCGTTGCCGCTCGTGGCGAAGTGGGACAAAGCCGGTGCGCTGGCTGATGAGGTGAAGGCGCAGATTGCGAATCTCAGCGCCACGCTGAGCAATCAGGCCGCAGCATTGCCAGATCGCATCGGCGCGGCGAAGGCGCTGATCTCGCTCGGCGGCGACGCGGGCAAAGTTGGAGTCGAGCCTTTAGGCGATCTGAACGCTCCGCCGGGACTCCAGGCTGCGATCATCTCCGCACTCGAAGACAGCGGCAACGTCCAGGTGCTCGTTGCCTCATTTGATCGGCTAAAGCCTCAACTCCAACAGACCGCCTTCGACGCCATCCTCAAGCGGCCTGAATCGTCGCTCGCTCTGCTCGCCAGCATCGCGGACGGCAAGATCGAGCCCAAAATCCTCGGCCCGGGCAACGTCGCGCGTCTGCGCACGCATCCGAACAAAAACGTCGCCAAACAAGCCAATGCGATGATGGACAAGCTCAATCCCGGCGCGAAGGCGAAGAACGAAATCATCGCCAAACTCACGCCCGAGGTCGAAAAGCCCGGCAATTTGGCCAACGGCAAGGCCATGTTCACCGCCGCCTGCGCCGTGTGCCACAAACTGGGCGACATCGGCAAAGACGTCGCCCCGCCGCTCGTCGGCATGGGTGCACACGGGCCCGCAGAGCTGCTCGTGCACATCGTGGACCCGAACCGCGAGGTCGATCCGAGCTTCTGGGCCTGGAACGTCACCAAAAAGAACGGCGACGTGCATGTCGGCGTCATCACCAGCGAAAACGCCGCCAGCATCAACCTGCGCAACCAGGGCGGCGATGTGGAGATCAGGAAGAGCGACATCGCCACGCGTGAAAACACCCGCCGCAGCCTCATGCCGGAAGGTCTCGACGCCCTCGGCCCCGAAGTGCTGCGCGACATCCTCGCCTTCATCTGCGGCAGCGGCGACCAGAAGTATCGCGTGATCGACCTGCGCGCCGCCTACAACGCCGACAGCCGCGTCGGCATCTTCCGTGGCGAGGAGTTCAAGGAGGAAACCGTCACGCTGCACAAGTTTGGCAACGTCACCGTGCATGGCGTGCCGTTCTTCATTATGGACCCGGAAAAATCGCAGACCGGTGCCAGCATCATCGCGCTCAAAGGCGGCGGCAAAGGCACCGTGGCCGACAATTTCCCCACCAAGGTCGAAATCGCCACCAACGCGACCGCGGCGAGCCTCCACATGCTCGGCGGCGTCGCCGGCTGGGCCTGGCCCTTCGGCGGTGAGGGCGCGATCGGCAAACCGGCGATGACCGTGCACGTCGAATACGCCGACGGCGATAAAGAGGCCATCGTGCTCAAGAACGGCGAGCATTTCGCCGACTACATCGGCCGCGCCGAAGTACCGCTGAGCGACGACGCGGGCGATTTCACGCGCCGCGGCCAGTTGCGCTATCTCGCCTTCAATTTGAAGAAGAAAGCGCAGCTCAAGAAGCTCACGCTCGAAACCAGCGGCACCATCATCGCGCCCTGCACCGTCGCCATCACCGCCAGCGCCGAAAAAGCCGCTGAGAAGAGTGCTGGGGCCGCTCCGGCCAAAGGTGCCAAGAAAGCCGCCGCGAAGGCCGAAACCGGCCCCAAAGAAGGCGGCAAAGGCGATGGCCCGCTCGTGCCAGCCGCACCCATCGTATGGGAAACCGAGACCCCCAAAGTCCTCACCCGGCAATTTGGCGAAAAGAATCTCAAGCAAGTCTGGAAGCGAGATAAAACCAAAGTCCTCGTCATCGGCGGCGGCAGTTCGCACAACTTCGCCGAGTTCTTCGGCAAAACCGACGTCGCCACGCTCAAAGCCGCCGGATTCTCCGTGAACTACACCGAAGACCGCGACCAAGCCGCCACCGAGCTCGCCAACGCCGACGTGGCCATCATCAGCGTGAACCGCAAATTCTTCGACACCGCCGCCTACCGCAAAGCGCTCTTCGACTTCGCCGCTGCAGGTAAGGGCATCGTGATGCTCCACCCCGGCACCTGGTATGGCTTTGGCGGCTGGCCCGAACTGAACGCTCAAATCGTCGGCGGTGGTGCTCGCGGCCACGACAGGATCCATCCCTTCGATGTGAAAGCCCTCAAAGCCGATCACCCGGTGATGAAGGACGTGCCCGCCAGCTTCACTGTCGAAGACGAACTCTACTACGTGAACGCCGAAAACGTCCCCGAAGGCACCGCGCCCATCGAAGTCCTCGCCGAGACGAGCAACAGCGACAAATACCAAAAGCCGCACCCCAGCGTCTGGATCACGAAACACCCGAAAGCCCGCATCGTCGGCCTCGCCCTGGGCCACGACGCCCGCACACACGATTTGAAGCCGTATCAGCAGATCCTCATCAACGCCGCGAAGTGGACGAGCGGGAAGTGAGAATGGCAGCGGGTCCCGACGGCGCTTGAGATCGAAGGGCTCACGACGGGCCTGTCCCGGAAGATCTGGCAGAAGCTCATGATCATTCACGCCGCCGAGAAACCGGTGAAATGAAAAAGGCAGGCCCGCAGGCCTGCCTTTGACGATGAATGATGATGAAGACTTGAATTACTTCACGATGCCGAGCAGCTCGACCTCGAAGACAAGCGCCTCGTTCGGGCCGATGTCCCCGCCAGCACCCTGTTCGCCGTAAGCGAGCTGGGAAGGAATGAAGATCTTCCATTTCGAGCCGACAGGCATGAGCTGCAGCGCCTCGGTCCAGCCTTTGATGACCTCCTGGACGCCGAAGGTGATGGGCTGGCCGCGCTCGACGCTGCTGTCGAAGACCTTGCCGTTGATGAGCGTGCCGTGGTAGTGAACGTTCACCTTATCGGTGGCGGCGGGCTTGGGTCCGTCGCCGGCCTTGAGCACTTCGTATTGCAGACCGCTGGCGGTCGTGGTCACGCCTTTCTTCTTGCCGTTTTCGGCGAGGAACTTGTCGCCTGTGGACTTGGCCTCCTGGCCGCGCATGGCGGCTTTCTGCTGCATGCTGGCCTCAAAGGCCTGCATGGCGGCGATAAGCTCCTCCTGGGTGTACTTCGGCTTTTCACCAGCGACGGTGGACTTGATGGCCTCGGTGAGCGCTGCGATGTCGATGGCGATGCCCTGCTCCTTGAACTGGCCGCCCATATTCATGCCGATGAAGTAGCTGACCTTGGCCATGTCCACCGTGGCGGCGGCTGGTGCTTCGGCCGCTTGCGCTGGCTTGACTTCCTGGGCTTGGGTGGCGGTGAGAGCCGCAAGCGCGGCGCAGAGCATGGCGAGGGTGTTTTTCATATGGAGCGCGGAGATTACGCGCCTCTCACAAAGCGGTCAATCAAAGCCTTGGAGGGCCGGGAAAAAGCCGTTTGACCCTGGGTGGGGCATGAACCACTATCGCCGCCCCTTAAACCAGACACACCCATGCCCGCCAAAATCTACACTGAAAAAGACGCGAGCCTCGCCCCTCTCAAAGGGAAGACTTGCGCTGTCATCGGCTTCGGCTCCCAAGGCCACGCCCACGCCCTGAACCTCAAGGAGAGCGGCGTCAAAGTCGTCATCGGCCTTTACCCCGGCTCCAAGAGCCGCGCCGTCGCTGAAGAAAAGGGCCTCAAGGTCATGGACACCGCGGATGCGGTCAAAGCGGCCGACGTCATCTTCGTTGCTGTGCCGGACACCAAGATCGGCGGCGTTTACAAGAAGGACATCGCTCCGAATCTCACCAAGGGCAAAACGCTGCTCTTCTCCCACGGCTTCGCCATCCTCTACAAGACCGTCGTCCCGCCGAAGGACGTGAACGTCATCATGGTGGCCCCGAAAGGCCCCGGCCACATCGTCCGTCGCCAGTACACGGAAGGCAAGGGCGTGCCCTCCTTGATCGCCATCCATCAGAACGCGGACAAGCAGGCCAAGAAGATCGCCCTCGCCTGGGCGCACGGCATCGGCGGCACCCGCGGCGGTGTCATCGAGACCACCTTCAAGGAAGAAACTGAGACTGACCTCTTCGGCGAGCAGACCGTGCTTTGCGGCGGTGCCAGCGCCCTCGTCCAGGCCGGCTTCGAAGTGCTCATCGAGGCTGGTTACAGCCCTGAGATGGCCTACTTCGAGTGCCTGCATGAGCTGAAGCTCATCGTGGACCTCATGAACGAGTCCGGCATCGCCGGCATGCGCTTCTCCATCTCGGAGACCGCCAAGTGGGGCGACGTCACCGTCGGTCCGAAGATCATCGACAAGTCGGTGAAGGTTCGCATGAAGAAGGCTCTCAAGGACATCCAGACCGGCAAGTTCGCCAAGGAATGGATCAAGGAGACCGAAACCGGCTACAAGAAGTTCAACAAGCTGCTCAAAGACGGCGAGAAGCACCCGATCGAGAAGACCGGCGCCCGCCTCCGCAGCCTCATGCCCTGGATCAAGAAGCGTGACATCAAAGGCGCGCAGGCCAGCTACGCGTGATCGTAAAGCTCAGCGAACCCCTCACGAACGCGGACCGGAAACGGTCCGCGTTTTTTTGTTCGCCGCCGCTTCGCAGCATGCCACCATGGTGCATGCGCAAGAAAATCGCCTTCGTGGGAGCCTCGGGTTACGGCAATTCCGGCGACGACACCTACCCGCTCGTCTTTGCGCAGGAGCTGCCGGAGCACGAGCTGGTGATTTATAATTCCGACCTGCCTGCCGCGCTGCCGGATGACCTCGACTTGCTCGTGCTCGGTGGCGGCGGCATTCTTTACAACAATCCGAAGGAGGGCGCGGCGGACGCGGAGTCGCCGCATTTTCGTGCCATGAGGTTTTACATGGATGCAGCCATGAGGCGTGGCATCCCGTGGGGCATCCTCTCCTGCGGTTTTCAGTTTCAAATCAACCGCGAAGCCGAGTATGCGACTGCGTTGAAGCCGTGGGTGCCTTATTTGCAGCAGGCGGCCTTCATCACGCTGCGCTCGCCGAACTGCGTGCGCATCGCGCAGGAGATCAGCGGGCGCGATGACGTGAGGTTCTTCCCTGACGCGGCTTATTTATACCGGCCGGCCATGGAGGAGGATGACACCGCGGCACATGCCGTCACGCTGGTTCCCGCCGGCCTTGTGAATGTGCGGAACACGCTCATCAATCATTACGTGCGTCAGTTTGCCGCCAGCGGCACGCCGGTGCAGTGGCTGGGCATGGGCGCGCCGGTGGACGATGACAAGCTGCTCGCGGAAGCGGCGGTACGCTCTCCGAAATCACAGATCATCGCGCACGCGGGGCCGCGGCTGGCATTTGAAACGATCGCACGCTCACGATTCGTCATCACAGGCCGCTATCACGGCATGATCTTCGCCCGCATCCACCGCGTGCCGTTCATCACGCCGGTTGATTCGCCGTATAAAATCCGCATGGAGAACCTGGAAACTGACATGAGCGCCGCTGCCGGGCATTTCGAGGTGCTGCGGCAGTTTTTGCGGCGGTGAATACAAGGAGCGGGACCTGCCAGGTCCCGGGATTGATGCGGGACTTGGCAAGTCCCGCTCCTTGGGTCACCAGCGGCGTAGAAACGCCTCCAGCTCTGTCGCGTCCACCTGCGGATATTCGCGGCCCATGGTGTTCTCACGGCCCATGCCGAAGGCGTAGGCGGTGTGCGTCTGCACGTCGATGTAATTGACCGGGTAGAACACGGCCACGGGTTTGTTTTCCAGCCACGCTGCCTGCTGCAGGCTGCTCCAGCTTCCCACATAAGCGCGGCAGTTTTTGATGAGGTTCAGCGTCGCTGGAACGGTGAGGCTGTCGAGCACGGTGATGTTGCCGCCGTCGAGAGATCGCGCGTCTTCCACGGCATGAATGGTTTTTCCCTTTGCACCAGGTCGGAGATAACTGCGTGTGACGACAAACACCTGGCAGGGCAGCTTGCGCAGGACTTGCGCCGTCTTTTCGATGAGCTCCGGCGGCAGCGAGCGGTAGGAGGCGTTTCCCGCGAAGGGCTGGAACACGATGTGGCCGGTGGATGCGACATCATCAGGCGCGTCAAACACAGGAACGTGCCCATCGGCGTTTCCGCGAATGAGTTTGGCATGATCCACACCGGCGAAGCCGCACAGCGCCCGGTTGATGTCCACGCCGCGCAGCCCGGCGTTGAAGAACTCCTCAAACTTATGCGCCAGATCGTAGAGGATGAAGTTCTTTGCGTTGCGATGGTGGCGGAAGATCTCGATCGCGAAGGGATTGTGCGAGGCCATGATGACAGGCACCGGCTGCGTGGCTTCGCTCAACACGCGGTAGGCGGCGTTCATGTAGCAGGAGCGGATCACATCCCCCAGACCGGCGGCGAAAAGTGCGGCTGACATTCGTGAAGCAAACCAAGCAGCGCTGACGTTGACAAGCCGCTTCTCCTTCCAGTGCCATGAAAACACTCCTCAGCCTTTTTCTCCTTTCCCTTCCTGCCTCCGCCGCGCTGACGCTGCCGGCGGTGTTCTCGGACCACATGGTGCTGCAAAGCGGCAAGCCGGTGCCGGTTTGGGGCACGGCGGATGCGAACGCGGAGGTCACGGTGAGCATCGCCGGGCAGAAAAAGACCGCGAAGGCCGATGCGGAGGGAAAATGGTCACTCAAGCTCGACGCGCTCACCGCCTCCGCAGAACCGCAGACGCTCACGATTGGCGACAAGACGATCAACGACGTGCTCGTGGGCGAGGTCTGGCTCGGTTCCGGCCAGTCGAACATGGCGATGACGGTGGACCGCTCCAATGACGTGGAAGGCTCGAAGGCCGCGGCCAATCTGCCGCAAATTCGGATGTTCACCGAAGGCAGTTCCGCTTCGGACACAGCCCAAACGCAAGGGAAGGGGACATGGATCATCTGCACGCCGGAAACCGTGGGTCGTTTCTCCGCCACGGCGTATTTCTTCGGCCGCACCATTCACGAGGCGCTCAAAACGCCGGTGGGTCTCATCAATTCCTCCGTCGGCGGCACGCCCATCGAGTCCTGGATCAGTCCCGAGGTGCAAAAGGCCAGCGAGGAGCTGAAGCCGTTCTTCGCGGCCATAAAGCAGGACGACGCGAAGTTTGACGCGGTGAAGGCGAAGGAGCTTTACGAGCGCCAGATCGCGAAATGGAACGAGGACGTGAAAAAGGCTAAGGCTGAGGGCAAACCGCTGCCGCGCAAGCCGCGTGACCCGATCGACACGCGTGAGCGAAAGGGCAATGTGGGCGGCTTGTTCAACGGCAAGATCGCACCGCTCATTCCTTATGCGATTCGCGGGGCCATCTGGTATCAGGGCGAGGCGAACAGCCAGGACCCGAAGGCACCGTTTTACCAGGCTCAACTCACGCTGCTGGCCAAGGACTGGCGTGCGCGCTGGAACGACGAGTTTGCCTTCGCGTGGGTGCAGTTGCCGAATTTTACCCGTGCCGGCGAGGGCTGGATGATCGTGCGCGAGCAGATGCTGAACGCGCTGGGCACGATCCCGAACAGCGGCATGGCGATCACACTCGACATCGGCGATGCGAAGGACATCCACCCGAAGAACAAGCAGGAGGTCGGTCGGCGTCTCGCGCTGTGGGCACTCGGCGCGGTGTATCAAAAAGACGTTCCCGCGATCTCCGGCCCGCTGATCGACACCGCGACGGCGAAAGAGGGCAAATTTGTGCTCACCTTCAAACATGCGAAGGGTTTGCAGGCGAAAGGTGACCTCACCGGCTTTGAAATCGCCGGAGCCGACGGTGAGTGGCAGCCCGCCGAGGCCAAGATCGACGGCGAGACCGTGATCGTCTCCGCCAAGGCCGTGCCGCAGCCGAAAAACGTGCGCTATGCGTGGAAGGACAATCCTGTGGCAACGCTCTTCAACGGCGCGGGCATCCCGGCATCTCCATTTCGGAAATAGTGCGATGAAAAAAGCCCTGCGGGAGAGGAACACCACGATCCGCGCCCCGCAGGGATGTGATCCAACCTAACTTTCGGATCAGAATGTGAAGCGCAGGCCTGCGTAAAAATTGCGCCCCCATGCCGGGTCTACGCCATTTGGACGAACGCGACTGTAATAGTCTTCGTTAAACACGTTGTTCAATCCAGCAAGCAGGGTGACATTTTCGCGCCAGAGCTTCGCCTCAAGCGTGATGTCCGTCACGTTGTAGGCGGGTATCTGGAAATTGGACGTGTTGTTGTCGTTGGCATAGTGCTCGCTGACGTAGGTGTGAAGCAAGGAGACCTTCAGCCGGTCCCGCCAGCGGTAGGTCAGCCCTACACGCAGCAGATGCTCCGGAGCGTATTGAGGTGCCCGTCCCATGTTGGAACCGCTGATGAATTCAGCGTCCAGCCATTCGTAAGCGCCATGCAGGGCAAGGTTTCCATAGCGTTTCACCGCATTCTCACCGCCGAGGACACCCACAAGATCCACCTCGGCAGCCAGGTCGATGCCGATGTTGCGAGAGCGTCCGGTGTTCTGCACGGTCGTGATGCCTCCGGCGGTCGTCTGGCCGAAACGGTTGTCGTAGTCGATGTAAAAAACGCTCGTGTCCCAGTTCACGAATTCGGAAGGGCGGCCGCGGTAGCCCAGTTCATACGTCAGAGTGTTTCCCGGATCGATATCGGTGTTCGCCACATTATTGTCGATGGGCAGCGTGTCGGCGTAGGTGGCGGGCTTGTAGCCCTGCGAGAAATTAAAATACAGAGCACTGCTGGAAGCCACGTCGTAGGAAAGGCCGAGTGCGAGCAGCGGCACATGCTCGGCGTCCTCACGGTTGCGGGTGGCGAGCGGAGCCAGTGTGGTGCTGTTGAGGCGCACATGGTCCTCGATGCTCTGATAAATGCTCTCCAGGCGGAAGCCGGGAACGATGCTCAGGCGTCCGAATTTGAACTGGTTCTCCACGAAGAGCGCCAGGTACTCGGTGCTGCGGGTGATGTCATTGTAAATGGCTCCGCTGGTGGCATTGGGTGCTGCTCCGAGGGAGTTGATCAGCGGGGCATGCGTGCGCCCGGCTGTGAGGCCCGCCGTCAGATGATGTTCTCCCCCCCATGCTTCCCACTCATGGCTGAAACGCAGGTCCGTGCCGAGCGTGTAGTAGCGGTGTTCGTTGATCGTGTTGTTGCCAGCGGCCAGGCCGGCGGGCGCCGTGCCAAAGCCTGTTCCGCGCTGCCGGAAACTCGTGCGGTTTGAATAGCCTCCGAAGACCTTCCAAATCACGGAGGTTTCCTCACTGAAGTCATGCTCCAGCGACAGCGTGGCGAAGTAGCGCTCGACCTGGACGCGGTCAAAGGCCAGTTGGGACTGATTGCGGTCCGCGTTGTAGAGCAAGGCTCCCGGCGCGGCGTTGAAGGTGAGGCCGCCGGGTTCGCCCGCGTCTGACTGGTAAAAGTCGAAGTCCAGCAGCCAGCGGGTGTCGGTTTGAAGGTCGAGTCCCAGGAGGACGTTCCCGGCATTCAACTCGAAGTCACTGTTCAAGGCGCGGAAGCTGTCGCCCATGCGGTGGTTGTAGTTCACCAGATAGCTTAGGCGTCCGATGGTGCCGTCCATCGAGGTAAAGTGATTCCACAGGTTTCCTGATCCCAGCACATTTTGGGTAAAGAACGAGAATGGCCGGTCCAGACGCGGACGATGCATGATGTAGTTCAGCGAGCCGCCGGGCTGGGGCCCGTAGAGCAGCGACGATCCACCGCGCACATACTCAAGGCGGTCCACTGCCTCCAGTTGCGGCGCGTAGTAAACCGTCGGGTAGCCAAACATGTCCAGCACAAAGGGCACTCCGTTGCGCAGCACGAGCAGGTTTTGCGACTCGTGGGGGTCACCGATGCCGCGGCTGCCGAGGGAAAGGAGTGAGTTGTTCGACAACTCGCTGACCAACAGACCCGGTGTCTTGGTGAAAGCCTGACGGTAATTGTCGCTTTGGATTTGAGGCAGGGAATCAAAATCAATGACCGAAGTTTTTTTGCCCGCGAAAATCTTCCCATCCATCACATCCGGCAGGAAGGGACCCTGAATCTGCGAGCCTGAAAAGGCCTCGCCTGTGACCACGATTTCCGGCATTTCGGTGGCGTTTTGAGTCCTGCCAGCCGGACTGACCGAACCTTGCGAAAGTGCATGCGAGGCGAAAGCCAGAAAGAGCAGAGCTGCGGTGGCCAGGGCTGGGCCGGCAAGGCGAGAGGGCTTGAAGGTGAGGCGGGGCTTCATCGGAAGTGAGCGAGTGATGAAATTGAGATTCTGTCGCAGAAAGGTGCGGAGAGTGGCGAACAATGCTATCTCGGCAAGTTCTTTTTTGCGATTGTGTCTCAATTGCAAGTTGACGCTCCTTTCTTGCGATTCATGCTCAACAGCCGTCCCGCCTGTTGTGCCATGACTTCCCAAGTGATAAACACGCTGCCCACCATGGGCATCGACCAAACTACGCCGCCCGTCTCCAGAGTTGCCGTTGCCCGGCCGGTGGTCTGGCGTCGTCACAGCACCTTGGAGGCACTGATTGCCCTGTCCTGGGTCGTTGGAATCACGGGTTCTTGCCTTGCCGTGGGCATCGTGGGCATGTTCGCCAGTGATTTGCCGCCAATTAACCTCAAGACGCTCGCGGACTTAGAAAATGCCGCCGAGGCACCCATAATCGAGACTTCCATGGCGGAACTGCAGACTCTGGAAGCCACGAATGAGCCGCCAGCGGAATCCGAGCCAGTGCTGCCGGTGGAAATTCCCGAAACCGTCGAAACTCCGCCGGAGAATCTCGATCTTCCCGAGGTCGCCGAGGCCATGACGCTGGAGGATGTGTTCGCCATTCCCACCGCGCCAAAAATCGAAGACTCGCTGCGTCCCGTGGATCCCGTGGTCAAGCCGAAGCCTGCGCCGGTTCCTCCGCGTCCGCGAACTCCAGTGGCGAGCAGCGGCACTCGTTCCAGCACTCCGCAGGCCGGGACGGCTGGCGGCACCGGTGCATCTGGCAGCGGCGGGAAAGGAAAATTCCCCGCGCCACCCTATCCTGCCTTTGCCCGAGGCGCCGGCATGCAGGGCACGGTGCGTCTGAGCATCAGCGTCGGCACTTCGGGTGCTGTGGAAGGTGTCACCGTCATTGGCAGCACCGGCTTCAGCGCGCTCGACAGCTACGCCGCCTCTTGGGTGCGACGAAACTGGCGGTGGCCGGGCGGTGCCGCCAGCCGTTACACCCTGCCGCTGACCTTCCGTCTGCGTTGATCCATCTTTTACTCACATCCCGAATGCATCATCCTGTTCTCGCCAACGTCATCGTCGATCTGTTCATCAAGGGCGGCCCCATCATGTGGCCGATCGCCGTCGTTACTCTTTTCGCCATCTGTGTGTTCATCGAGCGTGTCTTCTGGTGGCTGCGCTTCGCCAGCAAGCGTTCTCCGAAGCAGCTTGAGGAAGTCTATGAGAAGTTGGAGGCAGGAGATCTGGCCAAGGCCATCGAGCAGTCCGCCAAATCCAGCGACCCGGTCGTGCGCATGATCAATCACGGCCTCAATCACCGCCACACCAGCATGCAGGGCGCGCTCGAAGTCGCCGCAGGGCAGGAACTGCGTGACGCGGGCCGCTTCCTGAGCGCGATGGACACCATTGTCACGCTCGCACCGCTGCTCGGCCTGCTCGGCACCGTCACCGGCATCATGGGCAGCTTCACCAGCATCGGCAGCAGCGAACTCGCGGTGGAAAAAGTCACCGGTGGCATCGGCGAGGCTCTCATCGCCACCGCCGCTGGCCTTGGCATCGCCATCGGCACCCTCGTGCCCATGAATTACTTCCACAGCCGCCTCGCCGCGTTGAAATTTGATCTCGAAGCCGCTGCCAACAACGTGCTCATTTTGGCTGCGCAGCACGGTTTCGACAAAGTCGGCGCGAAAACCACGAACTAAGAACCGCGAACGGCCTTGAAACTGCATTCACCACTTCCCGAGCGCAAAACGCGGCTGGAAATCATCCCGCTCATCGACGTGATGTTCTTTCTCCTCGCGTCCTTCATGATGGTCAGCCTCACAATGACCAAGCAGCAGACCATCAAGGTCAACCTGCCCGTCGCTTCCTCCGCGCAGTCCGACTTCAAGCCGGACATGATCAATCTCGCCGTCAATGCCACGGGCGACGTGTTCTTCGACAAATCTGCCATCACGCTGCCTGAGATGGACCGCAAGCTCGCCGAACGCTTCGGCAAGGATCCTGCCACGCCTGTTTACATCAGCGCTGACGTGAACACGCGCTACGCCGACCTCGTGAAAGTGCTCGACGCCGCGAAACGCGTCGGCTTCACCAAGGTCGCCTTCAACGTCAAACCGGCCGGTGCCGCGAAGCCGAATCCCTGACGCATGAAGCGCCTGCTTAACACGCTGCTCGTCCTCATCTCGCTCGGCCTTTGTGCCGTTTCCTTCGTGCAATGGCAGCGGGAGGCGCGCCTGCGCGGCCACATCGCCGATCTCGTGAAACGCTTGGAGGCGGAAAACGCCCTGCGCATCGAGGCGGAGCGTAAAGTGCGCGAGTATGAGAAGGAAATCGCCCGCCTCACAGAGCTCCGCGCCGAGGTCGAGGCGAAGCTCGTCGAGGTCACCCGCGAGTACAACGACCTTTCCGCCGACTCCACCGCCCGCGGCATCACCATCGCCATCTACATGCGCGAACTTCTGCAAGTGCGGGCCGGCTTCGAGGCCGCGCAGCTCGCACTTGGCCAGGGCGGCGACGCCATCAAGGAGCGCAATGCCGCAGTCACCGCGCAGAACAGCGCCATCGAAAAACAAAACGCCATGCTCAAGCAGCTCGCCGCCGAACGTGACGCCGCCATTGAGAAATTGAACGCCCGTACCCGCGAGTTCAACGAGCTCGTCGAGAAGTACAACAAGCTGGCGAAAGAACGGTGAGCCGGTGCCGCGGGTCTGCTCATCCCTTCCGGCGCGCACAAACCTCTTGCGCCGTCCGTCCAGTCAGTTATTCTCCGCGCCCTTTTTCAGACCACCCCCCAGCCCCTCCAGCATCATGTCCCAGCATAGCAGCCTCAAGACCGCCGGCTCCGTCGGCACCAAGCGCAGCGTTTTGAAGCGTGGCGAGCGCATCAAGCTGCTCAAAGCACGTGGTTTATGGAAAGAAGGCCGTCTCCCGACGAACCTGCCGAAGACCAAGCCGGAATAAGGCTTTCCCGTGCGACTGAACCGATACCTGAGCCAGTGTGGCATCGCCTCGCGACGCGGGGCCGAACAGATCATTCTGGAAGGACGTGTCTCGATCAACGGGCACATCATCAAGGAGCTGGCCACGCAGGTGCAGCCCGACGACAAGGTGGTCGTCGATGGTTCCCCAGTTCGGACCGAACTGCCCCTCGTCATCGCCCTGAACAAGCCCAAAGGCTACCTCTGCTCGCGTGGCGACACGCATGAGCGGATGACGATCTACGACCTTCTGCCATTGAAGTTCCAGACCCTGCATCACGTCGGCCGTCTGGACAAAGAAAGTGAAGGCCTCATTCTCCTCACGAACCGTGGTGACCTCTCGCACCGGCTCATTCACCCCAGCCAGGGCGCGGAAAAGGAATACGAGGTCACCGTTGACCAACCTCTGACCGCCGAGGTCATGGCGAAGCTCATCAAAGGCATGATGACCGAGGAAGGTTATGCACGCGCTGAGCGTGCCTGGATGGACGGGGCCTATCACGCGCACGTCGTGCTCAAGCAGGGCCTGAAGCGCCAGATTCGCCTCATGTTTTACTCCCTCGGCTACGAGGTTGAGCGTCTCACGCGCATCCGTATTGGCTGGTTGCAACTCAAAGGCCTGCCCAAGGGCGGCTGGAAGGAACTGACGCCCACGGAAGTCGAACGCTTCTTCAAAGAGGAGCCGAATCAGCGCCGTGAGCCCGCCCGCGTGCGCCAACCCGCCCCGAAACGCGAATCTAAGCCACCACGCTCAGCCGGAACGGAGCAGGGCGAAAGGACACCGGGCCGCTCAGGCTGGAAGCCAGCTCGCCGTCCAGCTCCACGGGGGCCGCGTCGCGGTCCGAAGTCACGGTGAACGCGTCCGCCTGGATGTAATCGAGGTACTCGCACTCCTTGTAGCCATCCAGCAGCATGCCGCGCAGCAGTTGCAGGAACTCCATGCCCCCGAGGCCACGGAAGATGATCAAATCGAGCTTCCCGTCCGTGTTCGACGCGTCGCGGAAGAGAGGAAACGGGCCGCCGTAGTGCTTTCCGTTGCCGATGAGCACCACGGTGCCCAGCAGCGGCGATCTGCCGTCGATCTGCACGCTCAGCGTCGGCGGCGGGCGCAGCAGCACGTTCACCGCGCTCATCACGTAGCTGAGCGGGCCGAACTTCTTCTTCGCCTCCCACGACGTCTCCTGCACGATTTGAGCGTCGAGGCCGACGCCGCCGAGCTGCACAAAGTAGTGCTCGTTCGCCATCCAGAGGTCCACCTCGGAACGCGTGCCTGTGGTGATGCGCCGCCAGCATTCGCCGATGTCCTTGCCAGACAGTTTCAGTTCCATTGAGAACACATTCATCGTGCCCAGCGGCAGCACGCCGAGCGCGGTGTGCTTTTCACCCGGCTGACGGAGTGCGTTCGCACGGCATAGGCCCTGCAGCACCTCGTTCATCGTGCCGTCACCGCCTGCGGACACCACGAGTTCATGGCCGGCGGCGGCGAGTTCCTCGGCGATCAGCGTCGCATCTCCCGGACCCTTTGTGAGATGCAGCTCCGGGGCGGGGGAGAGCTGCCGCAGCGCTTCTTCCAGCGCGGCGGCCTTCGTGCTTCGTGCGGCAGGGTTGAGGATGACCGGAATGGGCATGCGGGGCGCATGAATGCCACGTCGTCGCCACTTGGCAAAGACTCATGCCCGGAGCTTGTGAAAGTTTTCACAAAATCGGGTTGCCGCTCCTGCCCTCGCCCCGATAATCGCCCAAACGCTCCCTTTTTCCCCTTCGCTCATGCCCGCTCCCGCTGAAGCTCCCGCTCCTGCCGCCGCTCCTCCCCCGGTCGATCTTGTGAATGTGCAGATCGACGGCGTCTGGCACAAGTTCCCCAAAGGCACGCGCATGATCGAGGCGTGCAAGCAGGTGCAGAAGGAAGTCCCGCACTACTGCTACCACCCGAAGCTCTCCTCCCCCGGCAATTGCCGCATGTGCCTCGTCGAGATGGGCATGCCGCCGCGTCCCGCTCCCGGCACCGAGCCCGAAAAAGACGAGCACGGCATGCCGAAGATCGGCTGGATGCCGCGCCCCGTCATCGCCTGTGCAAACACCGTCGCGGAAGGGATGGGCATCCGCACGGACAGCGTGCTCACGCAAGAGTGCCGCAAAGGCGTGATGGAATTCCTCCTGATCAATCACCCGCTCGATTGCCCCATCTGCGACCAAGCTGGCGAGTGCCGCCTGCAGGAGTTCAGCGTCGAGCATGGCAAAGGAGAGAGCCGCTTCCGCGAAGACAAGGTCAAGAAGCCGAAGAACGTCGATATCGGCCCGCGTGTGCGCCTCGATGACGAGCGCTGCATCATGTGCAGCCGCTGCATCCGCTTCACTGCCGAGATCGCCGATGAACCCGTGCTCGGCTTCACCGAACGCGGCAGCCACACCACGCTCGCCGTGCATCCCGGCAAGCGTTTGGAGCACAATTACTCGCTCAACACCGTCGATATCTGCCCCGTCGGCGCTCTCACCAGCACCGATTTCCGCTTTCAGCAGCGCGTGTGGTTCCTCACGGAGACAAACAGCATCTGCACCGGCTGTGGACGCGGTTGCAACATGGAGATCGGTGCCCGTGGCGATACCATCTACCGCCAGACACCGCGCGAAAACAACGCCGTGAACTCCACCTGGATGTGCGACCAGGGCCGTCTCGACTTCCATTTCGTGAACAGCGAGTTCCGCCTCACCGATCCGATGGTGAAGACCGGCGGCAAGCACGAGATCGCGAGCTGGAAAACCGCGCTCAACAACATCGCCACTGCTCTCGCCGGCAAGAAGGGCGAGGAGATCGCCATCATCGCCAGCGCCCGCATGACGAATGAGGAGCTTTTCTTCGTGAAGCACCTCGCCGCTCAACTCGGCACCACGAACGTCGATGTCATCCCACGCACCGGTGGAGCCGACAACTACCTCCGTTCCGACGATCTGAACCCCAACACCAACGGTGCGAAACTCATCCTCGGCATCGAGCCCGGCTCTAAACTGGCCGACATCCAGGAAAAGATGTCCCGCGGCCTCCTGCGCGGTGTTTTGGCCCTCGGCGAGAATTTGCTCAAAGTCGGCTTCGCTCAGCGCGACCTCGAAAAAGTGCCCTTCATCGCCACTTTGCATATCCTGGCCAACGCGAGTGCCGAATTGAGCAACGTGGTGCTCCCCGGCACTGCCTACGCCGAAAAACGCGGCAGCATGATCAACGCCACCGGCCGTCTCCAGCGCCTCAACAAGGCCGTCAAGACACCCGGCAATGCCCACGACACCTGGGAAATCCTCCGCGACCTCATCGTCGCCCTCGGTGGCAGCAATGGCCTCGACAGCGTCGATGACGTATTCAAGCGTCTCGCCGCCGAAGTGCCCGCCCTCAACGGCCTCACCTTCTCCAAGATCGGCGACCTCGGCACCCAAGTGCTCGAAACCACCGAAAAAGTGCCGCTCCTCGAACGCGAGAAGGAACGAAAAGCGAAGGGCATCATCGTCGGTTGAGTGTCTGGCAGCGTGCCTGTATCTCTAAGGCCGCATGTCGTCCCCATCATCAACTCGCCCTGAACTCCTTTCCCCTGCCGGGAACTGGGAATGCGCGCGTGCGGCGGTCGCGAATGGGGCGGATGCGATTTATTTCGGCATGCCGCGCTTCAATGCGAGGCTGCGGGCGGACAATTTCACGGAGGAGGACCTGCCGGAGCTGATGAAGTTCCTTCACGCGCATGGCGTGAAGGGTTATGTCGCTTTCAACACGCTGATCTTCACCAAGGAGCTGCCCGATGCCGAAACACAGCTCCGTTTGCTCGAAAGCAGCGGTGTGGATGCCGTGATCGTGCAAGATCTCGGGCTCGCGCGCATGGTGAAGGCGCTCACGCCGAATCTGCGCCTGCATGCGAGCACGCAGATGACGATCACATCG
>Ga0315900_10002945_pt1 | contig 25368 bp, 12 predicted proteins | sample LakEriMetagenome_FD_203521 | JGI IMG/M metagenome (GOLD analysis project Ga0315900, IMG submission 203521) | Freshwater fungal communities from buoy surface, Lake Erie, Ohio, United States - Buoy 12 MA114 | ecosystem: Environmental > Aquatic > Freshwater > Lake > Lake biofilm | place: USA: Lake...
GAGGTGGTTGCGCAGCGACTCCAGGTCCGGGATCGGGTCCATGCGGCTGGCCCGGCCCCGCAGGTCGCCCTCGGTCTGCTCGCCGCGCAGGAGCAACTCCGCGATGATCGCCAACTCCTCCTTCTCCACACCCAGCCATTCATAGGCCAGATGGCGGTAGCGCGGAATCTTGCCGCTGCCGAACACCTCGGCCATGGCTCCGCATTCCCGCAGCCCGCGCACGGCCCGCATCACCTGCTCCTCGTCGAGCGTCATCGCCGGGTCGCGATTGCTCTTCTGGTTGCAACCTGTGACGAGGGCGTTGAGGGACAACGGATACTGGTCAGGCGTGGTTTTCGCCTTCTCGATGAGCACGCCGAGCACGCGCCGCTCGACGGCGTCGAGCGGACGAACGCGACCCTGGGACGGGCTTCCCTGATCGGCGGCGGTCATTTCCATGTCCGCAGCATGGAGTTCGGCGGCCGCCGCCGTCAACGCGGCGCCTGCAGCGTGGCTGCCGTGGCCTGCCGTACGCGGATCCCGGCCGTGGACGGCGCCGCCAGCGACAGGACCGCCGCGTTGCCGGCTGCGTCGCGGATGGCACCGCCCGCGGGCAGCCACAGCCGCCGGCCCACCATGATCCCGGCGGGGGCCAGGTCGGACGGCATGATCGTGTAGCGGAACACGATCGTGTCGGTGCCCGAGCCGGAGGCATAGGCGGCACGCCTGGGCGTGCGGCCCACGAGCAGGCTTGCGTGTGGCGTCCCGGTCACGGTCACCGACTCGCTGAAGCGGATGGAAAAGGTGAGCACGTCGCCGGCCCGGTACGTCCCGGCAGCGGGCACGACGACGGCCGCCACCCGCGGCGGAACGGTATCGATTCGGATGGATGAGGCGTCGACCGTCGGCAGCGCGAGGTGCACCGTCGTACCTCCCGGCCCGCTGAGCCTCGCCGCAGCCGGCACGGCGAGCGCCGCGCCGACCGCGATCCCATCGGCATCCTGATCCCGCCGCGTCACCGTGTAGGCGAACGTGAGAGCGGCCGTGCCCGAGCCGCCCGCGTAGGCGGCGGCCCGCGCCGCCGTGCCGATCACGAGCGGCAGTGTCGGCCGCCCGGTCACGGTGACGGCCGCGGTCATCGTGATCTGGAAGGTGAGCACGGCACCGGGCCGGCGCACGCCGGCCACGGGCAGGGCCACACCCTGCACCGACACGGCGCCGGGCGCGGGTGAGGGCAGGGGCGGGGGCGGATCGACCACGCTACCGGCGGCAGCGAAGGCGCCGGCCGCCTGCGGGCCCGACCGGGCAGCCCCCGTGAAGTCGAACGTCACCGCGGTGTCCGACCGTCCAGCAGGCACGGCCGGCCGGGCGGGGGCGTCGGACCAGCCAAAGGGCGGAATTAACGCCGTGGGCGGCGGCGCGAACGTGGCCGCCAGGCGGTAGTCGCCGCCCGCGGGATCGACGAGCAGTGGCCGCACCGTGTTGATCGAGTTGTTGGCGAGCACGTCGGCCGCCAGGGCCTCCGACTCGATTCCAAGCGGCATGTCCGCCACGCCGTTCCAGATCACGTTGCCGCGGATCACGAGGTTGTCGTCGGCCCGGGCCGGAGCGGGGATATTCGAGCCCGTCGTGGGCGTCCGCGGGCCGGCCACGGCGAACTGCTGCCACCGGCTGGCGTAGCCGTCGGGATTGAGGACCACGTTGTCGAGGATGAACACGTTGCGGTTGGGAATCGGTTCGTCTCCGCCCACGACCGTCGTGCCCCATCCGCCCTGGGCCAGGTAGCCCCGGCAGGTGGCCTGATCGCCGTCGCAGGTCCGCGATCCGAACACGACCTCGATGGCGTGGCTCCGCGCCCCCACGCGGTACAGCGTGTTGTGGGCCATGAGGATGTTGTAGCCACCGTTGACGCCCATGCCGGCGCCCTCGGTGTCGTGGATCACGTTGTTCGTGAACACGATGTCGTAGGCCTCGTAGTGCAGCCACGGCGCGACCATGAACTCGAAGCCGGTGCCCTGGCCGGCCGTGAATCCGCCCGTGCCGGCAGCGAAGAATTCGTTGCCGGTCACGGTCAGGTAGGCCGAGCCGCCTTTCACGTACATGGCCCAGTCGTTGGAGCGGTGGATGCGGCAGCCCACCACGTGGCCATATTGCACTCCCACGAAGTCGACGGCGTTGTCGGTGGCCCCCGAGATGTCGCAGTGCTCGACGTACACATACTGGCACTGGTTGGCCTTGAACGTCTCCTGCGGCGCGGCGTAGGCGGCGATGTCACCCGTGCCGCGGATCGTGGTGTCGCGGACCAGCACGTTCGTGCAGCGTTCCAGGTGCAGCACGTCCCCGCCACCAGCCGAGAGGTCGAGCCCGTCGAGCACGAGATGCCGGCAGTCGAAGACGTTCATGCTCGGCAGCCGGGCCGTGCCGGCGCCGTCGGCGGCGCGGATGATGACGGGCGCGGCCTGGGTGCCGTGGCGGCTCTCCCAGTAGTTGGGCACGACCGTTTCGCCGTAGGTGCCGGCGACGAGATTGATGCGCACGCCGGTCGTGAGTTCCGTGCCCATGGGCACGCGGCGCCAGGCCTCGGAGAGCGTCCGCAGCGCCTCGCCGCGGCTGCCGCCGCCCCGGGCATCGCTGCCGGCCGTGGGGTCGACCCAGATGTCGGCCGCGACGGGAGTGCCCAGGTCGTAGGCGGGCAACAGGCCCGTGCCGCTCATCACCTGCCGCCGTTCGCAGGTCTCGAGCGCCGTGCGAAACGACCGCCTGCGACGGTCGGGCCGCCGGGTGGACGGGCGCCGGAGCATGGTCGCACCTCCGTGCGGATCGGCGGCGCGAGCCCGATCGGGCCGCGCGTCACCATCATGCCCCTGATGCGACTATTCTTCGCACCCCGGTCGCGAAAGGCAAACGCCGTCTCAGCCGGCCACGAGGATCACCGCGAGGGCCGCAAGCCCGACGCACACCAGCGCCACGCCCATGTAGCGGGCGATGGGGGGGCGGTCGGTGTAGCGGTAGTCGTCGCTGGCGATGGCGGCGAGCATGCGGCGATGCTCCCACATTCCCGCCAGCGTGGCCGCGACGCCGAGCAGGATCAGCGCGGCACCAAATGCGCGGGTCTTGAGCGCCGAGAACCCGGACAGTCGGCCGTCCAAATTGAGCGCCGCCTGTCCGAGCCGCTCGATGCCGAACCCCAGGCTAATCATCGCCAGACTGGTGCGGATCCAGGCCAGGAGCGTACGGTCGGCCGCCTCACGGTTGCGTTCCCGGGCCAATTCATTGGTCAGGCTCGTGCCGTTCCGTGACTCGTCACCCGTGCCGTTCATGGACTAGCGCACCTCGACCGCGACACTCGCCGAGTGGGCGGAGAACTCGGGGGCGTAGCGGCTGCGGATCGTGGCGAAGCCGCTCGACGCCGTGCCACGGTGGGCGGCGCGGAGCGAGTATTCGAACACGTGCGTGCCCCGCGGCAGCCGCTCGAAGAACATCTGCGTCGACGTGTCGCGCACGGCCACATACCAGCCCGCACCGTCGGCGAAGCGCCAGCCGGAAAGCACGTCGACCGGCTCGCTGAGACTGGGACGGTGATCGGCCAGTTCCAAAAACTCGTAATCGCGGTCGCTCGTCACGACGAGACGGACCACCACTTCGTCGCCGAGCTCCACCGTCGTGGCCTGCGCGTCCTTGGCCGGCACCAATTCCGGCCCGGCCTTCGTGAACCGCTTCACGAACAACTTCTTCTCCACCGCCAGTTCCTCGCGGCCCACGGCCGGCACGTTGGCGATGTCGTCGAGGTACTGCCAGTGGACACCCCCCCAGGCCAGTCCCGCCTCGGGCTTCTCGAGCGTCACGGCCGCCATCGCCGGCGTGATCTCGCGGCGCACGAGCCGCGTCTCGAAGAACCCGGTACCGGCCTCGATCTTCTCGGGCTGCACCCGCTCGCCTCCCAGGGTCACGGTGACGGGCTGCTGGGCGGCGAGCAGGTCGCCGCCGCGGCCGAGCAGGGCCCCGACGGCGTCGGCCGTGGCCCGGTTCCCCGGCCAGCGGCTGGTGCGCTTCTGCGACAGGAGCCAGACCTTCAGCGCCTCGACGGCAGCGGCGTCGCCGGCCACCTCGTCGAAGGCCTCGATCATGATCGCCTGCGTCTCGATCGGGGCCGAGGCCCAGCTCCACCAGCAGGGATGCCGGTCCCGCCACCACATGCCCTGCCAGGACTCTTTCTCCGCGCCAGGCTTCACGTCGGCGTCGACGGCCCGCTGCTTCAGGCTGTCGACGATCGACAGCGCCGCATCGCGATCGCCGGAACGCTTGAGCGCGATCGCGAGCTGCCCCTGCGACCGCCGCGCGTCGAGTTTCATCCAGGTCTTCCGGCCCACGCCCAGGCCCCACTCGATGGCCGCCGCGGCCTCGCCCTGGGGCGGGGCATCCTTGCTGAAGAAGCTCCGCGCGTAGAGGGCGTAGACGCCGATCGGCGTGAGCACTGGCTCCTTCACCTTTTCAGCCCAGCGGCGTTCCTCCACGAGCCGGCCGTCGAGCCAGGGCAGCGCCTGCAGCGCGGGCTGCACGTCGATGTCGACGCCGGCGGCGCGGAGCCGGCCGAATCCGGCGATGATGCCCAGCGTCACCGAGTCGCAGGTGCGTCCGCCAGGGAACCAGGGCCAGCCCCCGTCGCCGCTGCGCAGGGCCTGGAGCCGGGCGAGCGCGGCCTGCGTCTCGGTGGCTGCGCGGGTGGCGTCGAAGAGCAGGCCGATCCGGGCCCGGGCCTCCTTTTCGTCCACCGCGTCGCGCACCCAGGGCGTCTCGGCGAGCAGCGTCTTCACGAGGTCGGTGTTCTTTTCCAGCGGGCTCTCGAGCGCCGCGGTCCCCTTCCACTGTTCGAACACCCTGGCGATCCGCGGGTCACTCGTGGCCAGATGCCGGGCCAGGCTGTTGGCGTAGAGCCGCGTGAAGAGCGTCTCGGTGCTCTCGTCGGCCTCCTCCATGAGGCAGGGCAGGGCGAGCACGGCGTACCAGGCGGGATTCGAGGCTGCCTGCACGACGAGCGACTGGCTCTCGATGGCGCTGCCCTTGGAGGCGGCCAGACGCTCGAGATTCACCTTCCGCTCGCCGGGGCCGCGGATCGTGACCGGCACGGTCTCGGTGACGAGCACCCGCCGCGGCAGCACCGGCAGGAGAGCCTCCTCGCCGTCACTGGCCTTGCCGGCCGTGCCCGTGGCCAGGTAGCGGAGCACGTCGGTGCCGTCGGCCACCTTCACGGTGAACACCACCGGCTTCGATTCGCCCGCCGCCAGATCGAAGGGCTGCTCCTTGAGGCCGCTGATGAGGCCGCTGCGGTCGTCGTTCGTCCGCGCGTCGGCCAGTTCGAGCCGCACGCTGCCCGACAACCGGCCGGTCGAGGTGTTGCTCACCTTCACGGGCAGTTGTACGACGTCACCCTCGCGCAGGAACCGCGGCACGAGCGGCTCGACCATCAGGTCCTTGGCCGACACGCAGGTGTCGCTGATCGCAGCCGAGCGCAGCACGGCGTCGTGGGCGAGGCCCTTGAACTGCCAGGTGGTGAGCGTGTCGGGGAGCGTGAACTCGATCGTCACGGTGCCCTCCTTGTCGGCCACGAGCGTGGGCAGGAAGAACGCCGTCTCGACGAGGTTCTTCCGCGGCGGCGGAGCCGCGGCGGCGGCCGCCGGTGCGGCGGGCTGGCTTGCGCCTGTGCCGTCCTTGTCTCGGCCCAACTGCCGCTCACCAGCCTGGCTCTGCTCTTGAAGCTGGTTGGCGGCCTTCGCCATCGGCGCGGCAGCCCCGGCCGGCACCGCATCGGCCATCATCAACGCCTCAGGCTCTCCTCGCCCCGCCCTCAACGCCATGCCGCGCCGGACCAGGCCAGCGCCGCCCATGCCCCAGAATTGTCCACCGGCAGGCGACCCGAAGGGGTCACGGAGCGCCCGATACGTGGTCGCGGGCACTTCCTTGTACGCCATGGCGAAGTTCCCGCGGACGTGATTGAAGACCTCGGGAGCGTTCGTGAAGGCAACCTGCAACCCGCCCCACTCGCGGCGAAACAGGTTCATGAGCCCGTCGCCCGGCCACTGGTGCGCGGCGAGCGCGTCGAGCGACTGGTCGTAGAGCGTGGCCACCATCTCGGCCACCGCCGGCGCCGGCGGTCCCGACACGGGATCGGCCACGGAGGCGACCTTCGCCCGCCACACCTCCTTGGCTCCCGGCTCGAGCCGGCGCGTGAACCGCTCCCAGGTGATGGAAAGCTTCTTGTTGGTCCAGGGCACGTCCACCACCTGCGACTCGGAGCGCAGCCGGCCCTCGCGGACCATCCAGGCACGCACGGTGAAGCCGCCGCGGTGCTCGTCGGCCACCTTCACGGCCAGCGGCCACTGCGTCCGCTTGGGATCGGTCCAAAACCGTTCCAGCACCTCGCCCGCCCGCGACACCTCGACGAGCGCGCGGCCAGAGCCGTAACCGGTGCCGAGCAGGGCCTCGAACCGGCCACCCGGTTCGACCGACTGCTGCTGCGACTTCATCACGAAGGGCCGTTTCACGCCGTAGCGGTCGGCCGCCGGATCGACCACCTCGACGAGCCTCGTGGCCTTCACGGCCGGCACATCGCCCCGGGCCGGAATCTCGAACGTGGCCCGGTAGATGCCCGCTGGCAGGTGGGCCGTGGCCACGATCTTGCCGCTGGCCTTCTCGGTGGCGAGTTCCTTGGTGAAGACGGCCGCGCCCGCCTCCCAGGTCTCGGGGTTGGCCGGATCGGGCCGGATCGGCTGCGGCGCGGGCCGCACGACGGCAAGCCGCCCGCCGCGCTGCGGCCGCGGCCGGCGCGCGGGCCTGGGCAGCGGCACGACCTCGCCCCCGCCCAGGATGTCGCCGCGGGCCACGGCCTGCGGCTGCACGAGCTTCGCCACGGTGAGCGTGCCCGCGGCCGCGCGGGGCTCGCCGTCGAGCGTGGTCGTGGCGAGCGTGATCGCCACGGCCGCCGGTTCCCCCTTCACGACGGCCTGCCAGTCGTCGGCCGCGAGCGCCGCCTCCACGTCGGTGTAGCCCGCGCTCACGCTGCGCTCGTCCGACCGGGTCTCGCCGCCGGGATCGGTGACGTCGGCCACGACGCGGTAGGTGAACACCGGCAGCGACTCCTTGGGCACACTGCGGTCGGGCTTGGCGCTAAAGGCAACCGTGAACTTTCCATCGGCGTCGGTGCGGACCGTGCCCCGCGCGATGCGCTGTGCCTCACCGCCGAAGGGCAGCCCCGGAAAGAACCAGCGGCACCACATCGGCCAGCGCACGAGCCTCTCCACCCGCCAGGCCACCTTGGCGTCGGCCACTGCCAGTCCCGTGTAGGTGGTGGCCGTGCCCGCCACCGACACCTCGCCGCCGAGCACCGCCTGCGCCGCGGGGGCGGCGAGTTTCACCTGGAACTTGGGTCGCTTGTACTCTTCGACGCGGACGCCCACAGCCCCCTGTACGCCAGCACCCGCCGCCACGAGCGACCACTGCCCCGGCAGGGCGCCGGTGGCGATGGGGAAGTTGCCGTGGAACGAGCCGTTGGCACTGGTGTGGTGCCGGGCCTTGGCTACCTCGCGACCGTTGGCATCGCGCAGCACGACGTCGATGTCGCGGTCGGCGACGGCGCGGTAGGTGCCGGTCGTGAACTCGCTCTCGGAGGCGATCCCCTTGTAGAAGACGATCTGCCCGGGACGGTGGATGCCGCGGTCGATGACGAGCACGATCGTCGACGACTTTGCCGGCATCACGTTGGGCCAGACGTGCGTCGAGTCGCTGGCGGCTTCGAAGGCCTGGCCGCCCAGCGTTGCCGTGGCCACGACGATGAGTTCCCGCCCCTGCGGCCCCTGGAGGTCGTAGCGGCCGTTCTTGTCGGTGGCGGCCGCCGCCACCTCGGCGAAGCCCTGCTGGTTCGGGCCCTGCTCCCGCGCGAAGGCCTTCACGGCGGCCCCGGCCACCGACTCGCCCGTGGCAATGTCGACGACGTAGCCCGACAGGCCGCCCGGCCCCTGAGGTCGGCGCGGCCCGCGGGCGCCGCCGGCCTGCCCCTCGTACACGGGACGCGCCTGCTCCGACACGATCGCCAGCCGGGTCACGCGCACCATCGTCGCGGCCACGACGTTGTCCTGGTCGCCGAAATCCGCACGCTGGCTGGCGATCACCCAGTAACAGCCCGGCTCGAGCGACTTCGCGTCGAGCGCCTCGGCCACGGCGATGTCCTCCTGCCGCTGGCGGAAGTCGGGCGTGGCCGGGAGATCCGCGGCGTGCTCGCGCACGGCGGGCAGGGCGAGGATCGCCGCCCGATCGGCGTCGTCAAGCCAGGCGGGATGGGGCCGTCCCGCGCGGAGCCGGGCCTGCCAGTCGGCCTTGCAGACCCGCAGGTGCACCTTGTCGAGGTTGCGATAACTGACGCGGACCGCGGGCCAGGGCTCGGCCCAGGCCCGTTCCGTGACGAGCGCGAGTTCCTTCTGTTCGATCGCGGTGACGAGGTTCGCGCATTGCGCACCGCCGGCCGATGTGGGATGCGACTCGGCGCCGACGGCGGCCAGTGTGCGAGCCGCCACGAGATCGCCCTGCTCCTGCAGGAGCGTGGCGAGGTGGAACCGCGCCAGCGACGCCGTCTCGTGATCGGCCGCGCGCTCGATGAAGGCCTCGAGGGCGTCCTGCTTGCGGTCGGCGAGTTCAGGACCCACGGCCGAGCCGGCAGCCCAGAGGATGCGGTCGAGGTCTGCGGCCAGAAGCGCCGTCTGATCCTTGTCGCCGCGATGGAAGGCGATCAGGCCGCGGTAGAGCCGGGCCGCCTCGAGGAGCGGCGAGGAGGAGTCGGTGACCGCCGGATCCGACTCCGGCTTCCAGGCCAGGAACTCCTCCATCGTCCCCAGGGCGGGCGATTCGGCATCGAGTTCGAAGGCGTCCTCGGGATTAACGAGCCCGCGTTCGCCGGAAGCCGCGAACTCGAGGGCATCCCGCGCCACCACGTCCCACACGGTGGGCCGGTAGGCGTCGGGCATCGTGCCGGGCCGCACGAGCGCCGACCAGTCGGCGACGGGCAGCGCCTGGAGCGCCTGACGCTGCGGGCTTCCCTCCGCACCGACGGCGGCGGCGAACCGCGTCCTGATTTCGGCCACGATCGTGGGCAGGTCCCATTCGGCGATGCGTGTCAGGTCGGCGGCGTCGGCGCCACCCTGCGTGCGCTGTTGGAAGCGCCAGCGGTTCTGCTGGAAGAAGCCCCACGTCCAGTTCGCGCGGATCGCCTCCAGGACGCCGCGGGTCTCGGCCGGCGCCTTGTCGATCGCGCCGGCCAGAAGGATCAGTCGCTCGGGGTCGTCCGGCGGCCGGTCGCCGGTCTCGGCGAGGATCCGCGAGGCGATGGCCCGGGCCACCTCCGCCCAGGTCTTGTCGGCGACGGCCGCCTGCTCGACGCCGGCCAAGGCCTCGAGTGCGGTTTTCGGCTTGCCCTCCTCGAAGGCCTTCTGCACCCGCTGCCAGGCGGCGGCCCGTGGGCCCGGTGACGCGTCGTCCGCTCTGCCAGGCTCCGTCACGATCGCACCTCCGAGGATGCCGAGCACGGCCACGAACCCAAACCACCCCCCGCGGCCACAAGCCATGCCAGCCATGATGAGCCCTCCAGCAAAACCCGGTCGCCTGCGGCCGGGAAGTGTACGCGAACCCACTCCTTCGATGGGCCGAAGCCGGGAAAAGTTCCCGGCCGATCCGCACGGCGCAAGCCCAATCCGGCAAGCCTGTTGCGCGAGGTCGATTCGCCGTGCCTCTCGTGCTGAAGGGTGCTATGATTGAGGGTGATGAACAGCCTGTTTTTCCGCCTCGGGATCACTCCCGGCACGCTCGCATCGCTCGTGGCCGTGGTCGCGGCCGTCGGCGGCCCTCGATGCGCGGCGGCGGCCGACACGGTCGCCTACAACCGCGACATCCGACCGATCCTGGTGGAGAACTGTTTTTCCTGCCACGGGGCGGACAGTGCCTCTCGCAAGGCCGACCTGCGGCTCGACCGCCGCGACGACGCCGTCGAGGCGGGGGCCATCGTGCCGGGCGATCCCGACTCGAGTCCCATCCTCGACCGCATCTGCTCCGACGACCCCGAGGAGGTGATGCCGCCGCCTGCCTCGAAGAAGACGGTGACGGCGACCCAGCGCGAACTGCTCACAAAGTGGATCGCCGCCGGCGCACCCTACGAGCCGCACTGGTCGTTCATCCCGCCCCGGCGGCCGGAGCCGCCCGCCGTCAAGAACGAGGGCTGGACTCGGAATCCGATCGACCGCTTCATCCTCGCCCGACTCGAGGCGGAAGGCCTGTCGCCCGCCCCCGAGGCCGACCGGCGCACCCTGGCCCGGAGGCTGGCGCTCGACCTCACCGGCCTGCCCCCCGATCCGGTGGCGGTGGAGGGCTTCGTGGCCGACGCCCGACCCGACGCCTACGAGCAATTCGTCGACGCGCTCCTGTCCCAGCCCGAATGGGGCGAGCATCGCGGGCGACACTGGCTCGACTACGCCCGCTACGCCGACACGCACGGCATCCACTTCGACAACTTCCGTGAGATGTGGACCTACCGGCAGTGGGTCATCGAGGCCTTCAACAGGAACCTGCCGTTCGACCAGTTCACGATCCAGCAGTTGGCGGGCGACCTCGTCACCGATCACGGCTCGGACGCCACGCCCGAGCGGATCCTCGACGCCCGGGTGGCCAGCGGCTTCAACCGCTGCAACATGACGACGAACGAGGGGGGCGTGATTGCGGAGGAGTACCTCGTGCTCTACACGCGGGATCGCACCGAGACCACGTCGGCGGTGTGGATGGGCCTCACCACGGGCTGCGCCGTGTGCCACAACCACAAGTTCGACCCGCTCACGCAGCAGGAGTTCTACGAACTTGCCGCCTTCTTCAACAACACGACCCAGGGTGCGATGGACGGCAACGCGCACAACACGCCGCCGATCGTGCCGGTGCCGCGACCGGACGACCGCAAGCGGTTTACCGAGATCGAGCGCGAGTTGCCGGCGGCTCAGGCCGCGATCGAGGAACGGAAGCGCGAGGCGCGGCAGGAGTTCGAGGCCTGGGTCAAACAGGCCACGCCGGAGAGCGTGGCCCAGTCGCTGCCGCAGGACGTGCCGCTCGTCGACCTGCCGCTGCGCGAGGGCGAGGGCAGCGTGACGCGGCTCGCGGCGGCGGGCGGCCAGAGCGAGCTGCCGCTGACGCCGACCACGAAATGGCTGGCGGGCCCCGGCGACGCGTCGGCATTGCTGCTCGACGGCAGGGCCGCGGAACTGGCTGGCGCCGGCGACTTCGAGCACGACCAGGCGTTCAGCGTCACCTGCTGGCTGCGCGTGCCGGCCAACGACTCGGCCTACGCCGTCGTGGCCCGGATGGACGAGTCCCAGGGCTACCGGGGCTGGGACGTGTGGGTGCAGCAGCGGCGCATCGGCATGCACCTCGTCCACCAGTGGCCGGGCGACGCGCTCAAGGTCGTGGCCGGTGACCAGCTCAAGCCCGACACGTGGACGCTCGTGTCGCTGACCTACGACGGCTCGGGCCGGCCGGAGGGGGTGAAGGTCTACTACGACGGCCGCGAACAAAAGACCCGCGTGGAGAGCAACTCCTTCAAGAAGGGGACGATCCGCACGGGCGTGCCGCTCGTGATCGGCGGCCGTTCCGCCGCCTCGACCGCTCATGGCGTGGGCCTGGCGGGACTGGCGGTGTGGGGCCGGGCCTTCGCGGCCGGCGAGGTGGACGGTCTGGGCCGGCATCAGGCGCTCGCCGACCTCGTGAAACTGCCGGCCGAGGAACGCGTCCGGGCCGCGGGCGGCCTCTACGACTGGTGGATCGCCACGCAGGATGGCGCGATCAAGGCGGCCGTCGCCCGGGTCGCGGCCCTGGAGGCGGAGCGGGGCGAGATCAACAAGCGCAGCACGATCGCCCACGTGATGAACGAGAAGAACGAGATGCCGAAGGCCTACGTGCTGGAGCGCGGCGAATACGACAGGCGCGGCGCCGAGGTGAAGGCCGACACGCCCGACGTGCTGCCCGGGTTCCCCGAGCACCTGCCCAGAAACCGCCTCGGGCTCGCCCAGTGGCTGCTTCTGGCCGAGCACCCGCTCACCACTCGCGTGACGGTGAACCGGTTCTGGCAGGAGGTGTTCGGGACGGGACTCGTGCGGACGAGCGGCGACTTCGGCACCACGGGCGAACTGCCCAGCCACCCGGAACTGCTCGACTGGCTGGCCATCGAGTTCCGTGAGGGGGGCTGGGACATGAAGAAACTCTTCAAGCTCATGGTGACGAGCGCGGCCTACCGGCAGCAGGCGGTGGCCACGCCCGAGAAGATCACCAAGGACGCCGCCAACCGGCTGCTGTCGCGCGGGCCGCGCTTCCGCATGGACGCCGAGATGATCCGCGATCAGGCCCTGGCCGCCAGCGGCCTGCTCGTGCGACGTCTTGGCGGACCGAGTGTGAAGCCCTACCAGCCCGACGGTGTCTGGGAGGCGGTCACCATGCCGGAGAGCAACACGAAGTCCTACAAGCGCGACACGGGTGAGAACCTCTACCGGCGCAGCATGTACTGGTTCTGGAAGCGGTCGGCGCCGCCGGCCTCGCTCGACGTGTTCAATGCGCCGTCGCGGGAGCTGTGCACGGTCAGGCGGGAGCGGACCAACACGCCGCTCCAGGCCCTGGTCACGCTCAACGACCCGCAGTTCGTGGAAGCCGCCCGGGCGCTGGCCGACGCGGCCCTCGAGCAGGGCGGGGCGGACGACGCCGCGCTCGACTTCATCGCCCGCCGGGTCCTGTCCCGGCCGCTCACGGCCGACGAGCTGGCGATCGTGCGCCGGTCGCTGGCGGACTTGGCCGAGTGGTATGCGGCCCATCCCGACGACGCCCGTCTGGTCGTGACCGTGGGCGATTCCAAGCCCAAGGCCGCCGATGCCCCGCGGCTGGCCGCCTGGACGATGCTCTGCAACGAAATCCTCAACCTCGACGAAGTGCTCTGCAAATGAACCCGGCCATCCGCACGCCACTCGACGAGCTCGGTCTCAACCTCACGCGGCGCCGGTTCTTCGAGCGCGGCAGCCACCTGCTGGGCGGGGCGGCGCTGGCGTCACTTCTGTCCGATCGCGCCGCGGCCGCCGCTGCGACCGGCCCCGCTTTCGAACGCGTGCCGGGCGCCGTGGGGCCGCACTTCGCCCCCCGGGCCAAGCACGTCATCTACCTGCACATGGTGGGCGGCCCGCCGCAGCAGGACATGTTCGACTACAAGCCGCAGATGAACGACTGGTACGACAAGGATCTCCCCGAGAGCATCCGCAACGGCCAGCGGCTGACCACGATGACGTCGGGCCAGAAGCGATTCCCCATCGCCCCTTCCAAGTTCAAGTTCGCCCGGCACGGCCAATCGGGCATGTGGGTCACTGAGCTGCTGCCCTGGACGGCGAAGATGGTCGACGAGATGTGCTTCATCCGCTCGATGCACACCGAGGCCATCAACCACGAGCCCGCCATCACCTACATGCAGACGGGCAACCAGATCACCGGCCGCCCCTGCCTGGGGTCGTGGACGAGTTACGGACTGGGCAGCCTGAACCACGACCTACCGGCCTTCGTCGTGCTCGTGGCCCGTTCCACCAAGGTCGAGCAGGCCCAGGCCATCGGGGCCCGGCTCTGGTCGAGCGGCTACCTGCCCGGGGAATATGCCGGCGTGAGTTTCCGCAGCGGCGGCGACCCGATCCTGTACATCAACAATCCTCCCGGCGTGTCGGCGGACGTGCGCCGCAAGACGCTCGACGGCCTGCAGGCGCTCAACCAGCGGACGCTCGAGCAGATCGGCGACCCGGAGACCCGCACGCGGATCGCGCAATATGAGATGGCCTTCCGCATGCAGACGAGCGTGCCGGATCTGACGAACATCGCCAGCGAGGCGGAGAGCACGCTGGCCCTGTACGGCGACCAGGTGAAGAATCCGGGGTCGTTCGCCAACTCCGTGCTCATGGCCCGGAGGATGGTCGAGCGGGGCGTGCGCTTCGTGCAGATCTACCTCAACCACTGGGACACGCACGCCAACGTGGCCGGCCGGCTCCCCAACGGCTGCCGCGACATCGACCAGGCCTGCTACGGGCTCGTCAACGACCTCAAGGCCCGCGGCCTGCTCGACGAGACGCTCGTGATCTGGGGTGGCGAGTTCGGCCGCACGGTCTACTCGCAGGGCGGCCTGTCGCGGGACAACTACGGTCGGGACCACCATCCCCGCTGCTTCACGATGTGGATGGCCGGCGGGGGCGCCCGGCCGGGGCAGATCTACGGCGAGACCGACGACTTCTCCTACAACATCGTCAAGGATCCGGTGCACATCCGCGACTTCCACGCCACGGTGCTGCAGCTTTTGGGCTTCGACCACGAGCGGTTCACTTACCGCCACCTGGGTCTCGATCAGCGGCTCACCGGCGTCGAGCCGGCCCGGGTGATCCCCGAGTTGATGGCCTGACGAGGGCGCGGACATAACCTGATGCGGTGCTCGTGCATCGCGTCCGTCGTGCCGCTCCGGGCAAGGTTCCGCCTTCCGCGGTCGCGGATCACGGGTCAGTCCCAGCATCTTCATCATCGCGGACCGCGCATGCCCTGGCATCACGTCTACGACCCGCTCGGGTCGCCCGCGCTCTCCACGCTCGTGGCTCTCCTGCCGCTGGCGGTGCTCCTCGGGTTGCTCGCCGGCGCCGGTTGGCCGGCCTGGCGGGCGGCCGTGGCGGGCCTGGCCGCGGCGCTCGGCATCGCCGTGGGCGTGGTCGGCATGCCTGCCGCCGCGGCCGCCGCGGCGGCGCTGCACGGCGCGGCCTTCGGCCTCTTTCCCATCGGCTGGATCGTGGTCACGGCGATGTTCCTCCATGCGCTCTCGGTCGAGTCAGGCGCGCTTGAGGTCATGAAGCGGTCGGTGACCGGCCTCTCCGCCGACCATCGCCTGCAGGCGCTCCTCATCGGCTTCTCCTTCGGTGCATTCCTGGAGGGGGCGGCGGGCTTCGGCGCCCCGGTGGCGATCTCGGCCGCACTGCTCACGGCCACCGGACTGCCGGCTTTCGAGGCGGCCTGCCTGGCACTCCTGGCCAACACGGCGCCCGTGGCCTTCGGCGCCCTGGGCACGCCGATCGTCACGCTGGCCAGGGTAAGCGGACTCGACGAGCAGGCCATCTCGGCGCTCGCCGGCCGGCAGTTGCCCTTCTTCTCGCTCGTCGTGCCGGCCTGGATGGTGGCGGCGCTGGCGGGCTGGCGCGGCCTGGTGGGCGTGTGGCCCGCGGTGCTCGTGTGCGGCGCCACGTTCGCGAGCGTGCAGTTCCTGATGGCGAACTTCGTCGGCGCCGCGCTCGTCGACGTGGTGGGCGGCACCGCCAGCCTCGTGGCGCTGGCCGCATTCCTGGCCGTGTGGCGACCGCGGCGGATCTGGCGGCATCGCGACTCGGCCCCGCAGGCCCCGGCGACCACCCGCGATCCCGCGCGCACGGTGGCCTGGGCGTGGGCGCCGTGGGCGTTCCTCTCGCTGGCCGTGTTCCTCTGGGGACTGCCGGCGGTGAAGGCCGCCCTCGAGGGGCGGGCGGCGCCCGCCGCAGGGGCCATCCTGCCGGCGCGCATCGCGGCGCCGGAAGTCTCCGTGCCCTTCCTCGACGGCCGCGTGGCCAAGGTGCCGCCGGCCACCCGCGAGTCGAGCGAGATCGAACGGGCCGTGTACCGGCTCAACTGGCTCTCCGCCGCGGGCACGGGCATCCTCGCGGCCGCGCTCGTCTCGGTGCCCTGGCTGGGGATTTCCTGGCGGCGTGCCTGGGCGCTGTGGTGGGAAAACCTGCGGCGGCTGGCGGCGCCGCTCGTCACGATCGCGGCCATGCTGGCGCTGGCCTTCGTGACCCGCTACTCGGGGACCGATGTCACGCTCGGGTTGGCGCTGACGCGGACCGGGACGTTCTACCCCTTCTTCGCGCCGCTGCTCGGCTGGTTGGGCGTGGCCCTCACCGGCTCCGACACGTCGAGCAACGCCATGTTCGGCAGCCTGCAGCGGGTCACAGCCGAGCAGTTGGGGATCGACCCGCTCCTGGCCTGCACCGCCAACAGCACCGGGGGCGTGATGGGGAAGATGATCGACGCCCAGAGCATCGTCGTGGCGGCGGCCGCCACCGGCGACCACGGCCAGGAGGGGAGGATTCTCCGGCGTGTGTTCCCCCACAGCCTAACGCTGGCGGCGCTCATGGGCCTGCTCGTCTGGCTGCAGGCCGGCCCGCTCGCCTGGATGGTGCCGCACACACCCCCGCCCGCTGCAGGAGTGCCATGATCCCATGAGCGCCGACACGTTCTTCCAGATCACGAACACGCTGGCGCTCGTGGCCTGGATTCCACTCGTCGCGTTCCCCGGGCACCGGCTCGTGTCGCGACTGCTCTGCGCGGTCATCGTGCCCGTGGTGTTGGCGGCGGCCTACGTGGCCGTGATCGGCTTTCAGCTCGCTGCCGGTGGACCACCTCCGGGCGACCTGATGACGATCGCGGGCCTCCAGGAGTTGTTCGCCGACGACTGGGCGTTCGCCGCCGCCTGGACCCACTACCTCGCCTTCGACATGGTGGTCGGCGCGTGGATCGCCCGGGACGCCGTCCGCCTGGGGATCCCCTGGCCGCTGCGGACGCTGGCGCTCGTGCTCACGTTCCTGGCCGGCCCCGCCGGGTTTCTGCTCCACGCCGTCACGCGGGCCGCGTTGCGGCGGAGCCTGGCGGCCGACGACGAGCGGCCGCCCACAGCGTGACGCCCACCGGCACGGTCAGGAAGGCGACTCCTGAAAAAAGCAGAAGCGCCGCTGCGGGCTCCGCGTCGAAGCGGCCGCGGCCGGCGAGCGTCTGCCAGACCGCATAGCCGAGGACGAGAACGGTGCCGAGCGTCGCCGCCGCCACGCAGGCCAGCCGCCGTCGCTCATCGAGACCAGCCCGCCGAGCGGCCCAGGCCAGCACTGGCAACCACTGCAGCGCGTGGATCGCCGCGCCGTGCGGAAACTTGACGACGCCCGCCGCGCCCAGTGTCTCCGGGGACAGGCCCAACGCCACGCGCCGATCGCCGTGGACGCTCGCCCAGATGCCGAGCAGGCACGACACGAAGAGCAGCGCCAGGCCGGCACGGCCCGCCAGCAGCATGGCGGCGTCGCAGTCCACGCGACAGACGCACCAGCGCACCGTGAGGTCGACCGTGACCAGCGTCACACCCAGGATCAACGCCCCCATCAGGTCGTAGAGGGCGGAGTCGAGCGGCGTGGCCCGATTGAAGTGGCTGGCCACGCCCCGCCAGCACTGCAGGTCGATGAGTGCGACCTCGACGCCGAGCGCCAGGCTCGTGGCCCAGGCCAGCCAGGCGTCGCCCCGGCGCCTGGCCAGCTTCGACCATGCCCAGCCCAGCGAAACGCTTGTGAGGCCGCCCGAAATGCCGAACAGGATCGGCTTGCGCCAGCTGAGTGGTCCTTCCCAGGGCCCGCCCCACGCGGCCCACACCGCCAGGTGCACGAGCCCCGTCGCCAGGAGCGCACAGCCCCCGACCGCCAGTGGTCGGGCACGCGGGTCGTGCCACCAGCGCGGGGCGGGATTGGATTGGGCGCCAGGTTTCATGGTGGCAGTGTAGGCGCTGATCGGCCAGACTGGTCGCCATGCAGACACGCACCTTCGGACGGACGGGCTGGCAGGTCTCGGAGATCGGCTTCGGCGCCTGGGGCATCGGCGGCGGCCAATGGGGCGGCGCCGACGAGACGGAATCGATGGCGGCCCTCCATGCCGCGCTCGACAACGGCATCACCTTCTTCGACACGGCCGATGTGTATGGCGACGGCCTCTCCGAGCGGCTGATCGCCCGGCTGCGGCGTGAGCGGCGGGAGCCCTTCCACGTGGCCACGAAGGCGGGCCGCCGGCTCTCCCCGCACGTCGCCTCCGGCTACACCGCGGCGAACCTCGGCGCCTTCGTGGACCGCAGCCTGACGAACCTGGGAGTCGAGAGGATCGATCTCGTCCAGCTCCACTGCCCGCCCACCGAGGTCTACTACCGGCCCGAGGTGTTCGCGGCGCTCGATGACCTCGTGACCGCGGGAAAGATCCGCTTCTACGGCGTGAGCGTGGAACGGGTGGAGGAGGCGCTCAAGGCGATCGAGTATCCCCGCGTGCAGAGCGTGCAGATCATCTTCAACGCCTTCCGGCTGCGGCCCGCGGAACTGTTTTTCGAGAAGGCGCGGAAGCGGCAGGTGGCGGTGATCGCCCGCGTGCCGCTGGCCAGCGGCATGCTCTCCGGCCGCTTCACACGCACCACCGAGTTCCCCGCCGACGACCACCGGACGTTCAACCGCGAAGGCGCGCTGTTCGACCGCGGCGAGACCTTCTCGGGCGTCGATTACGAGACGGGCCTGGCGGCCGTGGAGCGGCTGCGGCCGCTCGTGCCCCAGGGGGCCACGCTGGCCCAATTCGCCCTGCGCTGGATCCTCTCCTTCGACGCCGTGACCTGCGTGATCCCCGGCGCCCGGCGACCCTCACAGGTCGCCGACAACGCCCGGGCCGCCGCGCTCGAGCCGCTGGACGCCGCCACGATGGCCGCCGTGCAGGAGATCTACGACGACGCGATCCGGCCCCTCGTCCACCAGCGCTGGTGACGACCTCTGCCGGTCAGACCCGCCAGCCCGCCCGGTAATCGCGGCGCAGGAGGGCGTCGGCGTCGGCGCGACCGGTGGTGAGTGCGGTCGCATCCCAGGCGAAGTCGCCTTGGATGCGGTAGGCCACGTTCGCCAAGAGCACGCTCTCAGTGAGCGGTCCGGAGTAGCCGAAGTGGCAGCTGGCGGCCGGCCCGCCCCGACAGGCGTCGAGCCACTCCCGGTGAAATCCCGGCGACGGTGGCAAGGCCGGGTCGGGCCCCTTGAAACCGGCGAACTCTTTCTCGGGCAGCAGCCGCCAGCCATCGAATCCACAGGCGAGCATCCCGGCGGCGCCCACGAACAGCGTGTTGATCCCCTTGCCGTCGATCTTCCGCTCCGCGAGCACCTCGGGCTTTCCCTGGTACCAATGAAGTGCAACCGGCGGCAGGTCGCCCCGGGCCGGAAAATCGAGCCGCGTCCGCAACGCCTGCGGCGTGCGGGCGACGTCGGGAGCGGGGCCGCGGCCCGACACGTGCACGGGGTGGCCGAGGTCCAGGGCCCAGAAGGCGATGTCGAGGATATGGCAGCCCCAGTTGCCGGTTTCGCCGGTGCCAAACTCCCACCAAAACCGCCAGTCGTATGGCGCGAGTCCCTTCACGTAGGGCCGCGCCGGGCACGGCCCCAGCCAGAGGTCCCAGTCCAAACCGGCCGGTGCCGTCTCCGGGTCACCCAGCGGCTTGGGCATACCCCGCCCGCTGTCGATCCAGGCGTGAACCTCCGCGACCGGCCCGAGGACGCCGCTCTTCACGATCGCCACGGCCTCGCGCAGCCCGCGGTTGGCGTGCCGCTGGGCCCCGAGTTGAGTGGCCAGCTTCTTCTCGGCGGCGGCCCGGGTCAGCCGTCGCACCTCCTCGACCTCATGGGCCAACGGCTTCTCCAGGTAGACGTGCTTGCCCCGTTCCAACGCCCACCAGGCCGGATGAAAGTGCGCGTGGTCGGGAGTGCTGATCACGACCGCATCGATGTTCTTCTCCATCTCGTCGAACATGGCGCGAAAGTCGCCGAAGCGCCGCGCCCGCCCATGTGCCGCAAAAGCCTGCCCGGCCCGCCGCTCGTCCACGTCGCACAGCGCCACGATGTTGTGCCCGGCGACCGCCTTGAGGTTGGCCGCTCCCTGCCCGCCGACGCCCACCACGGCGATGTCGAGCAGGTCGGAGATATTCGCGGAGCGTGCGGCCGGCGCATGGCTCACGTGGAAGCCCGCGCCGGCGGCCACCGCGAGCCGCGCGAACGAACGTCGTGACAGCTTCGGCATCCGCAGCGCCCCCCGGGACACGATCGCTCGTGGCATGAATCCCTCCTCCTGCTCGCGTACCTGCCGACCACCGCCGGCATGGTACATTCGCGGCACGGCCATGACGCATCCCTCGATCCAGCAGCAGCCGGGGCCGGAGCCCGCCGCGGATGCGGCGGGCTCCACGAGCGTCGACGTGCTCGTGGTCGGAGCCGGAGCCGCCGGCCTGTTCGCGGCCACGTGGGCCGCGCGGGCGGCCGGTCAGGCAGGCCGCCGGCTCACGGTGCTGGCCGTGGACGGGGCCCGCAAACTCGGCGCCAAGATCCTGGTGGCCGGCGGCGGCCGCTGCAACGTCACGCACGTGCGGGTCGAAGAGGCCGACTATGCGGGCTCCACGCCGCCGGCGATCCGCAAGGTGCTGCGCCGGTTTCCGGTCGCCGATACGGTGGCCTTCTTCGCGGCGGCAGGAGTGGGATTGAAGGAGGAGGAGACGGGGAAACTCTTCCCCGTCACCGACTCGGCACGAACGGTGCTCGAAGCCCTGATCCGCGAGGCGGGCCGGGCGGGTGCGACACTCCTCCACCCGGCCCGCGTCACGGCGCTTTCCCGCGACGAGTCCGGGTTCACGGCGACCACGACGGCGGGGAACGTGCGGGCCGGCCGCGTGATCCTCTGCACGGGCGGCAAATCGCTTCCCAAATCGGGATCCGACGGGGGCGGCCTGGAACTGGCCCGGGGACTCGGCCACTCGCTCACCTCCCCGATCGTGCCCGCGCTCGTGCCGCTCGTGCTGCCGGATGGACACTGGATCACGACGCTCTCGGGGCTCACGCTGCCGGCCGAGATCACGCTCCGCGCACCGGGCGGCAAGCGGCTCTTCACCACGACCGGCAGCACGCTGTGCACCCATGTCGGATTGTCGGGCCCCGCCATTCTCGACATCAGCCGGCACTGGCTGGTGGCCCGGCACGACGACGCGCAGGTCACGCTCGCCATCAACTGGCTGCCGGGCGAATCGGTCGAGTCGCTCGACGCACTGCTCCTGGCCCGCGGCGCTCGCGGTGCGCTCGGCGCGCTTCGCGAGCGGTTGCCCGACCGGCTCGCAAGGACGCTGTGCGATCTGGCCGGGGCGCCGCAGGCGGGTGATCTCCCGAGGGAGGCACGGCACCGCTTGGCGGGGCTCGTCGCCGCCGCGCCCCTGCCGGTCAGTGGCGACCGTGGCTACGCCGTTGCCGAGGCGACTGCCGGCGGAGTGCCGCTGGCGGAAATCCGCCTAGAAACGATGGAAAGCCGGGTCTGCCCGGGGCTGTTCCTGGCCGGCGAAGTGCTCGACGTGGACGGCCGTATCGGCGGCTTCAACTTCCAGTGGGCCTGGGCCAGCGGCTTCGTGGCCGGCAAGGCGGCGGCCGCCTGTCAGCCGGCGGCGACCGACAGGCCCGACGGCTCGACCCGTCCTGCGGTGCGGGCGAGCACGGCGTAGTGATACTTGCCGTCCCGCAGGTCGATCGTCTTCACGCCGCCTGTACTGACGCGGGGTGCCTGGCCCGGACGGCCCGGCAACAACCCGTCCACCGCGGTCCGGACGTCGTCGACCTGCAGGTCGTCCATCGAGGCCTTGCCCGAGGGCCAGCGAAGTTCCGGCTGGCGACGGACTGCATCCAGGATGCGGCCGACGATGCCACGGCGCAGCCGGGACGACCGCGTTACGACGCTGCGTGCCATCCACGGGCACCACTGGTTGGGATCGGTCGGGCCCACCAGCACGACGACGGGCACGCCCAGCGATGCCGCCAGATGCACGAATCCCGAGTCGACGCCGATGCAGAGATCCATCCGCGCCATGAGGGCTCCGGAATCCTGGAGGGAGACGCGGGCCGAAAGATCGTGGACGTGGGCGGCCGTGATCGCATCGAGTTGCGACACGATCCGGCTGCAGGCCATCGTGTCGGCAGGTCCACCGCAGACAACCACCTCGCAACCGCGCGCGGAAACGAGCCAGTGCACGAGCCTGATCCAGCGGTCGAGCGGCCAGTGACGCCGCGCGTCGGTCGAGCGCAGGGCGATGAACACGCGCGGTCGGACCAGCGGCAGCCTAGCGACGAGCGGTTCCACCCGCGCCGCGGCGGCCGGAGGCACCCAGTTCTCGTTGCGGCGGTCGTCGATGGCGAACCCTTCGGCGCGGAGGAGGTCGAGGTAGGCATCGACCTGGTGCCGGCCCCGGCGGCGGGGCACCGCCCGGGTGAGCAAGGGCCGGCACTCGGTCGCGAAGCCGATGCGGTGCGGAATGCGGGCCAGTTTCGCCAGCAGGGCAGCCGACAGCGAGGGTTTGAGCAGGTACGCCCGGGCGTAACCTCGGGAGCGCAGGACGGCGGCCTGCCGGCGCAGCGCCACGAGTGCCGCACCGGGTCCGCGCCGGGCCCGAGCGGGACGCGTCCAGTCGATGAACTCGTCGATATAGGGGCAGTTGGCGAGGACCGCGTGGGCGGTACCCTCCGTCAGCACGTCGATCCTGGCCTGCGGGTAGGCGCTGCGCAGGTTGCGGAGGAAGGGAATCGCCAGCAGCGTGTCGCCGATGTAGCGGGTGCAGACCACGAGGATGGGCCCCTGGCCGGTGGCGGCGGCGGTCAAATGGGGCTGATCAAGCATGGGACGCAGGATAGGGATCGACCCCAGACGATGCGACCCCAATCGGCGAGGGCTGTGCCGCGGCTTTTCATCCGTGAGTCCGAATTCGGCCTGGGCCGGGATCGGCGGACGAGGGACGCCCGCGGTGCTCCCTCCGGCCGCCCTGGCTGGCGATGGCCAGGGAGGGCATTGCCAGCCTGACGTTACCGCGCCAAACCCACGAAGAAGCTGAACAGCTGCTTGCTGTCGTACGGGGCGTAGGCGACCGGGACGGCGAAGTCGAGTGCGATCGGCGCCGGCCCCATCGCCGGGAGCGTGATCCGCAGGCCGAAACCCGGGGCCACTCGCATGTTGTTGATGGCCACGCTCGACTCCACGGTGCCGACGTCGGTGAACACGACGCCGCGCAGGGTGTCGTCGGCCGTGATCGGGAACATGTACTCGATCGTGTTGAGCCACTCGAAGGGGCCGCCCACCACCGCCAGCTGGCCGTTCGGCCCGGCCTGCCGCGGACTGGCACCGCGGAACGTGAAGCCGCGGATGGTGTTGTAGCCGCCGGCGAAGAAGTTGTCGTAGGCCGGCGTATTGGATCCCGTTATGCCCAGCACCGAACCCAGCGAGAGCACGTGCCGTCCCGAACCGTCAGGCCGCTCGTTGAGGAGGAAGTACTGCCGTCCCTCCAGGGTGCCGCGCGGGTAGACGTAGGTGCCGACCACCTGCTCGAACTCGAACGTGGCCAGGTGGCCCTGCGTGGGCAGGAACGGGCTGTCGCGCGTGTCATGGATGATGCCGCCGCTGAACCCGTAGACGGCGTTCGTGCCCAGCATGGACTTGATGTCCGGGGCGAGAATCCGCGGATTGAACACGTCGACGCTCTCCCCGCGGAAGCCGGTGTTCACCGACAGGTTGGGGGCAAACTGGAACTGGTAGCCCAGGCCCACTCGTCCGCCGGTGCGAGCCTCGGCCCAGTCGTAGAAGTAGCGGGTGTAGTAGGAGGCCGAAAGCGACAAGCCGATCCGCGTGTCGAACAGGTAGGGCTCCTGGAAGGTGGCCATGTAGCGCTGCAGCTGCGTGCCCGGGGCGGCCTCGATGCGGAAGCGCTGACCGGCGCCGCGGAAGGCCGTGCCGTTTTTGATTTCGTCCCAGCTCCGTGGAAGCCGCAGGATGTCGAAGTTCTGCTCGTCGATGACGATGTTGCCCACGAGTCCCGCGTTGGAGTTGACGCCGGCACCGATCATGAGGCGACCGGTCTGCGTCTCCTCGGCGTCCACGTCGACGACCACGTAGGGCTCGTTGCCGGGGAACACCTGCGGAGCCGCGCCGAAGTCGGGGATGGCACCCGGCTGCTGGAAGGCGCCGGGCTGGTTGGGATCCATCTGGGCGACGGGCACCGCGCCGGCCACGCCGCCGGGGGCGAAGGCGGGCTGCAGCGGCGGCTGGCCTGGAGCCGGTCCGCCGGGGAACGCGGGAGACAGTGGCTGCTGCACCGTGTAGACCGGTGGTGGAGCGACCGTGCGCGAATAATCGAGCGTTTCGGGTCCGGCGGGCGCCAAGACGGCCCCTCCCCAGGCCTGTGGTGGCGCGATCGGCTGCTGTGGGGCTCGCGGCGCGGCCGAGCCCCAGCCCGGCGGCGGCGCAGGCTGCCCCACGAACGGCTGCGGCACGGCGGGCTGGACGAGGGGACTCTGCCCACGCCACACAGGCTGGCTGGCGAGCGCGGCTGGTGCGGGAGCCGGGGCGGCAGGCGGGACGGCGATCTGCTGGCCGGAGGTCCATTCACCCTCGAGCACGAGATCGACGAGGGCATCACCCTCGTCGTCGGGGCTCTGGCCGCGGTAGCCGGGTCGTTCCGGCTGCTGCGCCACCGCGGTGTCCTCCCCGTCGGGCTTGGAGAACACGATCCGCGGCCCCTGTCCTTTGGCCGCATCGGCCATGAACAGGCTGCTCGCCTTGAGCCGCCGCTCGTCGTCGCGGAGCTTGCGGATGTCGAGAATGTCGCCCGGCCGCAGCGAGAGCCGGTTGAGCACGGTGCTGTGTCGGGTGTGCGGGTGCTCGCCGCGGATGCGGACGTTGATCTTGCCGACCCGGTAGCGCTGGCCCTCGGTGACGTTGTACACCAGATCGAGCTGCCCCGGTTCCTCGAGGAAGCGCGGATCGGCGCGGACGTCGGCGAAGACGAAACCCCGGCCACCGTAGATGTCGCGGATCAGGCCCAGGTCGACGTCCATCTTCGACTGGTTGAAGTGCTCGCCGGACTTGAGTTTCAGGTCCCGTTCCAGGAACTCGCTCTTGAACTTGCTGTTGCCCACGAACGAGACGTTGCGGACGGTGTAGCGCGGCCCCTCGCTGATCACGAACGTGAGGTGGGTCCAGTCGCGGTTCCCCTCGTGCACCACCTGCACCTCGCGGCCCACCTTGGCCTGGAAGAAGCCCAGGCTGCGATAGTAGGCGGTGAGCGCCTCGACGTCGGCGTCGATGACGGACCGATCGACGTCGCCGCCGAACAGCCAGAGCACGCCCGGCTTGGACTTGATCTGCGTGAGCAGCCGGGCATCGGAGGCGATCGTGTTGCCCACGAACGAGGTCCAGAGCGCCTTGCGGTTCTTGCCCTCGTCGATGAGGAACACGGCGCCCTTGTCGCCGGGCTTGTCGCCTTCCACGGTGGTGACCCGTGCCGCCTCGTATCCCTTCTCGTGGTAGTGCGATTCGATCCGCCGCCGGGCCTCCTCGACGACGTAGGGATCCATCGAGTCCCCGACGTCGATCTCGGCCTTCTTTCGCAGGGCCCGCGTCGTCATGTGCTGATTGCCCACGTACTTTACGTAGCGGAGCATGGGC
>Ga0315900_10002946_pt1 | contig 25362 bp, 26 predicted proteins | sample LakEriMetagenome_FD_203521 | JGI IMG/M metagenome (GOLD analysis project Ga0315900, IMG submission 203521) | Freshwater fungal communities from buoy surface, Lake Erie, Ohio, United States - Buoy 12 MA114 | ecosystem: Environmental > Aquatic > Freshwater > Lake > Lake biofilm | place: USA: Lake...
ATTGCGCGCCCCTGAGCGGCCTTGTCTTCCTTCAGCCGGCGCCCGATCAGCCCCCGTTCGTGGTGCCCGGGCAGGGGGTGAAAGCGGGGCAGACCCTGTGCCTCATTGAGGCGATGAAGGTCTTCAACGAAGTGCAGGCCGACCAGGACGGCACGGTCGACGCCATCCTGGTCAGCTCTGGGCAGGACGTGGACGTCGGCCAGGGCTTGGTGCGACTGCGCTAGACCCTGCTGGAGCGGCAAGGATGTTCGACACCGTGCTGGTGGCCAACCGCGGCGAGATCGCCGTACGCATCCTGCGGGCCTGCCAGGCGTTGAGCTTGCGCACGGTGGCGGTCTTCTCTGAGGCGGACAGGGAAGCCACCCACGTGAAGATGGCCGACCGGTCCCTGTGCATCGGCCCAGCGCCGGCGGCTCAGAGCTACCTGGATCAGGCCGCTGTACTCTTTGCAGCGGAACTCTGCGGCGCACAGGCCGTGCACCCCGGCTACGGCTTTCTGTCGGAGAACGCCAACTTCGCACAGCGGGTGCAGGACGCTGGCATGACCTTCATCGGCCCCAGCCCCGACAACATCCGCGTCATGGGCGACAAGGTGGCGGCCAAGCGGGCCATGCGCGCTGCCGGCGTGCCCTGTGTGCCGGGCCCCGACACCGCGCTGCCCGAGGGGCCCCAGGCTGCATTTGAAGCGGCCAGGGAAGCGGCGAGAGACATTGGCTTTCCTCTGATCCTCAAGGCCGCGGGTGGCGGCGGCGGTCGGGGCATGCGCGTGGTGCGACAAGAAAGCGAACTCTCCGGCGCACTGGCGTTCACGCGCGAGGAAGCACGGCGCACCTTCGGCAATGCCGAGATTTATGTGGAGAAGTTCCTCGCGGGGCCGCGCCACGTGGAGATCCAGGTGCTGGCTGACGCGTATGGCCACGCGCTGTGGCTGGGAAGCCGGGATTGTTCGCTGCAGCGCCGACATCAGAAGCTGGTGGAAGAGTCCCCCGCCCCTGGGATCGACCTCGAGGCCGTGACACTGCTTGGTGAGCGCTGCGTGCAGGCCTGCCTGCAACTGGGCTATCACGGCGTTGGGACCTTCGAATTCCTTTACGAGGACGGCCACTTTCACTTCATCGAGATGAACACGAGACTGCAGGTGGAGCACACGGTCACCGAGATGACCAGTGGTGTGGACCTCGTACAGCAGCAGATACGGGTCGCCCGAGGAGAGGCGCTGAACCTGCGTCAGACCGAGGTCCGGTGCGATGGCCACGCGATTGAGTGCCGTATCAACGCCGAAGACTCACTCACCTTCAGACCGTCTCCCGGCACCATCACGCACTGGCAATTGCCTGTGGGGCCGGGAATTCGCGTGGACACCCATGCTCACGCAGGCTGCCGCGTGTCGCCTCATTACGACTCGCTGCTGGCCAAGCTGGTGGTGCACGGCGCCACCCGGAGCGAGGCCCTGCAGCGGATGCAACAGGCACTGCAAGTCATGGAGGTGCAAGGCATTGCCACCAACCTGCCCTTGCACCGGAGGCTGATGAGCGAGCCCGGCTTTGTGGCCGGCGGCGTGGACATCCACCAATTGGAGCGCTGGCTGCAGACGCGAACAGCCGCATGACCTGCTGCCTTGGCATGCAAGACTTCCCCTCACCGCCCGTCATCAGCCCCCTGGGCACCAGCGCTCTGCTGCTGGAAGCACCTGGCGAACTGTGCCTGGAGGTGCAGCAACGCATCTGGTCCCTGGCCCGTGAGGTGGAGGCCTGGCCGGAGGTCGGCGAAGCGGTACCGGGCATGAACAACCTGATGGTCACCCTGGCACGCCCACCGCTCGACTTCACCGGTTTGCAGGCGCGTCTGCAGGCGGCTTGGCAGGAGGCACCAGCGCTGGCGTTGGAAGGGCGGGTGGTGGAGCTGCCTGTCGTCTACGGCGGCGACGGTGGGCCGCACATGGCCGACGTGGTGGCCCACACGGGTCTGAGCGTGGACGAGATCGTGCAGCGCCACAGCGCTCCGCTGTACCCCGTCTATGCCCTGGGCAGCCACCCAGGGTACTGCTACCTCGGCGGCATGGATCCGCGCATCGCCACGCCACGCCGCAAGGTGCCGGTGCTGCGCATTCCGGGAGGATCGGTTTCCATCGGCGGCGTGCAGACCGGGGTTTCGGCCTCGGCCGGGCCCAGCGGCTGGAACACCATCGGCTCCACCTCGATGACTTTTTTCGACGCCACCCGGGATCCGCCGGCCCTTCTGCAGCCCGGCGACAGCATCCGCTTTCGCGTGGAGAGGGTGGAGCGATGATCGAGGTTCAGTCGCGCAGCGCGCTGGCCACGGTGCAGGACCTGGGACGCTCCGGCGCACTTCGCTGGGGGGTGGGCACCTCCGGCGCCATGGATCCGATGGCGCTGGCAGCAGGCAACCTCCTGCTCGGCAATGCCACAACTGCCGCGGCGGTGGAAATCCAGGTCTTCCCCTTCCAGTTCGCCTTCCTGCAGGACTGCACCTTCGCCCTCACGGGCGCAGACACGGCCGCGCGCCTGGACGACCAGGTGGTGCTGCCCTGGTGGCGCACGTGCGCACGCGCTGGGCAAGTGTTGCGCCTGGGTACGCCACGCCAAGGTGCCTGGTGCGGCAGCCGCGCCTACCTGTGCGTGGCGGGCGGGATCGACGTGCCGCAGGTGCTGGGCTCGCGCAGCACCCAGCTGCGCGGGGCCTTTGGCGGCCTTGAGGGACGGACCCTGCGCGAAGGGGACCGCCTGGCCTTCGGTGGGCCTGAATCGCAAGACCAATCCCCCATGGCCTGTCGCCTTGAAGGGCTGACAGAGCCAGGCTTCGGGTTGTGTCCGGCGGCGCTTGCGATGCCCTTGACGCACGAGGGGCTGCCAGCCGTGCGCGTGCTGCCAGCAGCCGAATATGAGCGCTTCACCGAGGCCTCGCGCGAGGCCTTTTGGGCGCAACCCTGGCGGATCACCCACCAGAGTGACCGCTACGGCTACCGCCTGCAGGGTCCAGGCATCGAAGCGACCACCCCCATGGAGCTGCGATCCCACGGCATCGTCCCCGGCGTCATTCAGGTGCCCCCCGGCGGCCAACCGATTGTGCAGATGCGTGACGCCCAGCCGTCGGGCGGCTACCCCAAGATCGGCACCGTCATCGAGGCCGACCTGTGGCGCCTGGGGCAGGCCCCCATCGGCAGCAGCGTTCGATTCGTCCGCACCACATGGCAGGAGGCGGTGAACGCGCTGGAAGTCCATCAGCGATGGTTGACAGATGTGCGGCGCAAGGTATCCCTGTGGAATTCGTCCTCAACCCGGCATGCCCGCGTTCTGCGCGCGCCAGCCCACGACCTCCGCGGGCGACAGAAAACGCCGCATGCGAAGTCTGACCTGCTTGCAAGCTGGCTGGCCGCCACCGACATCGACAGGCTGGACTTCAGCGGACCGGATGGCGAATGCCACCTGGTGAACCGCGCTGGGAAGGTCTCGCACGCACTGACCCGTCACGAACCGAGCGCAGACCTGACCGGCCCCGCACGCACAGAACTCGTGCGGGCGCCGTCGCTCGGCACGTTCCTGCACTGCCACCCCCTTCAGGCGGCCCCCTTGGCGCGGCCGGGCCGGCACCTGGTGGCGGGCGAAGTCTGGGGGTTGTTGCAGGTTGGGGCACTGCTCACTCCGGTGGTGGCGCCTCAGGACTGCACGCTCGGCACGCTGCTCGTCGCCCATGGCGCGGTCGTGGGTTTTGGCGAGCCCTTGGCAGAGGTCCGACCCACCAGCCCGGTACGTGCGACGGCTACCCTTTCTGACACCACCACCGGCTGAACCTATGGACATAGACCTCAACGCCGACCTTGGCGAGGGCTTTGGACCCTGGCGCATGGGCGAGGACGACGCGCTGCTGAGTGTGGTCTCCTCTGCCAACGTCGCCTGCGGGTTCCACGCCGGCGACCCGCTCATCATGACCCGCACCTGCCATGCGGCGCTGACCCAGGGCGTGGACATTGGCGCGCATGTCGGCTTTCCGGATTTGCAGGGCTTCGGTCGCCGGGTCATGCACCTGGCGACCGAAGACCTTCAGGCCCTGGTGACCTACCAGTTGGGTGCCCTGGCCGGCATCGCGCGGACCGCCGGACACCGCATGACACACATGAGCTTCCATGGCGCTCTGGGCAACATGGTGGCCGCTCAGGCCCCTTTGGCAGACGCGCTGATCGCAGCTGTGGCGGCCTTTGACCGCTCGCTCATCATCAGCTCGTCCACCAGCCGCGCCATCGAAAGCGCCGCCGCGCGTCAAGGGCTGCGGGTGGCAACCACTTTCCTGGCTGACCGTGCCATTGATGACGAGGGTCTGCTGGTGCCACGCAGCCAGCCTGGCGCGGTCATCCACGACGAGACCCAAGTGCTGGCGCGCGTGCAGAGGCTGCTGACCTCAGGCGAAGTGATCACTGCCTCTGGCAAGGCGCTTGCCATGCGGCCACGCTCCATCCTCGTGCATGGAGACACGCCCGGCGCCGTCGCGCTGGCACGACTGGTGCGCCAGACCATTGAAGGCGCTGGCGGTCGCATCGCACCCATCTCTCGTCAGTTCGCGACATAAGGTCTTCTTATCTCGCCACAGTCAATCCGTCTTGGCGCCACGCAATCACCCCCTATAGATTGCCTCCACTGCAAAGGAAGGTCATGCCGTTTTCCGATTACAGGACCGCCCTGGTCACCGGTGCCTCCGGCGGCATCGGCGCCGCTGTGGTCGAGCGTCTGTGCCGCGAGGGCCTGCAGGTGCATGCATTGGCCCGCAATGCGCAGGCCTTGCAAGGGTTGGCCCAGCGCACCGGCTGCCGGCCTCATGCCCTGGACGTGACCGACCTGGCGGGCTTGAAGGCCCTTTGTGCTGAAGTGGAGTTCGATGTTCTAGTGAACAACGCCGGAGTCGACCGGCCGCGGCACTTTCTGCAAGCGCAAGAAGACGACATCGACTTGCTGATCGACGTGAACTTGCGGGCGGTGCTGCACCTGTGCCGGCTGGTGGTGCCTGGCATGGTGGCCCGCGACCGCGGCCACGTGGTGAACATCAGCTCCATCGCGGGGGCCTACAACTTCAATGGCAATTCCACATACCACGCAACCAAAGCTGCAGTGAGCATGTTGTCGCGACAACTGCGCGTCGATGCATTTGGCAAACGCGTGCGAGTCACGGAAATCTGTCCCGGCCGTGTGGCCACAGACATATTCGCCCACGTGCATGGCGACTCGCCGCAGACACGGGAGCGCTTCATTGAGGGCTTCGAGCTGCCGCAGGCCGGCGACATTGCCGACGCCATCGCCTTCGCCATCGCGGCACCGGTGGCGGTGAACATCGGCCACATGGAAATCACGCCGACCCTGCAGGTGCCGGGGGGACTGCAGACCGCACGACCTGCCACACCCCTTGCACCTTCCACATCTCCACAGCCCTGATCCTCATGAAAGGCTTCGACGTTCTGGCCATCCTGCTGGATGCGCGCTTCGCGGACATGCTGTGGTCGGGCGTCAAGATGACGCTGGTGATCGCCCTGGCCTCCTGGCTGCTGGCCATGTCGTTGGCTTTTGTGCTTCTGGGTCTGCGTCTGATGCCACACGTCGTGCCGCAGCGTGCGGTGCAGGCCTACGTGTCCTACCACCGTAACGTACCCACCTTGGTGCAGTTGATGCTCTGGTACTTTGGCATCGCCAATCTGCTGCCCGGACCCCTGCAAAGCTGGCTGGCTGCTCACCATGCAGAGACGGTGTTCGCAGTCATCGGGTTGGGCTTGTGCCAGGCCGCTTACTTCAGCGAAGACCTGCGTTCCGGCCTGCGCGCGGTCTCCATCGGACAGGCAGAGGCCGCGCGTTCGCTGGGCCACGGCTTCGTGTCCACGCTGCGCTTTGTGTTGCTGCCGCAAGCGGTGCGCAATGCCTTGCCCGCTCTCGTGAATCACAGCGTGTCCCTGTTCAAGAACAGCAGCCTGGCCATGGCCATTGGCGTCGCGGAGTTGACACATGCGGTCAAGGAGATCGAGAACCTGAGCTTCCGCGCCTTCGAGAGCTACTTGCTGGCCACCGTCATGTACCTGGCTCTGTCCACGCTCATCATGGCCCTCGGCCTGTGGCTTGAGAAGCGCACCCGCATCGCAGGACAAGGGGCGCACTGATGGGCTCGCTGCTCAACGGCATGTGGGAGATTCTGAACGACAACTGGCTGCTGCTGTTGATCGGCCAGTACCCCAACGGTCCGCTGGGCGGCATTGCCGCCACGCTCATCCTGTCGGTGCTCGGCATTGCGTTGGCGTTTCCGGTCAGCGTGCTCCTGGCCCTGGCCCGGCTGTCACGCTGGCGTGCCTTGCGCTGGCCCGCCATGGCCCTCATCCACGTGGCTCGCGGCGTGCCGCTGCTGATGATCATTCTGTGGGTGTACTTCCTCGTGCCCCTGCTGCTGGGCGTCAATGTGTCCGGCTTCGTCACCATGCTGGTGACGCTGGTGCTGTACGAGGGCGCCTTCCTGGCGGAGGTGGTGCGTGCGGGCATCGAGGCGCTGCCCAAGGGCCAGATGGAGGCTGCACGGGCGCTAGGCCACAGCCACCTGGGAGCGATGCGGCTGGTCATCCTGCCGCAGGCACTGTTCAACATGCTGCCGGCCATGCTGAGCCAGTTCGTCTCCACCATCAAGGAGACAACCCTGGGCTATGTCATCAACGTACCAGAACTGACCTTTGCCGCAGGCCAGATCAACAACCAACTGCTCACCAAGCCGTTCGAGGTCTTTGCCATCCTCGCGATCATCTACTACGTGGTCTGCTGGAGCTTGACCTGGTGCGCCGCCAAGCTCGAGCGGCGCATCGAAAGCCGGCGAGGTGGCCCCCGAGGTCCCGTAGCAGGACGACAACTGCGGCCGGTACCCGTCGGTGGCGCACAGCCCGCCAGCCCCTGACATCGATCCATTCCACCCCATGATCGAATTCCGAAACGTCAACAAGTGGTTCGGCCCGCTTCAGGTGCTGTGCGACGTCACCGCCGACGTAGCCAAGGGCGAAGTGGTGGTCGTCTGCGGGCCCTCAGGCTCAGGCAAGTCCACGTTGCTGCGCACCGTCAACCGGCTGGAGGAGATCCAGTCGGGTGAACTGCGCTTTGATGGGCAGAGCGTGCATGGCGCGCTGAAGTCTGCCGAGCTCAACCGCTTGCGCAGCCGGGTGGGCTTCGTATTCCAGAGCTTCAACCTCTTTCCGCACTTGTCGGCCTTGGACAACGTGATGCTGTCACCGGTGCGCATCAATGGCGTTTCCAAGGCACAAGCCCGAGAGCAGGCTTTGGCGTTGCTCGACCGTGTCGGGCTCTCAGACAAGGTGGCCTCCTTCCCGGGTCAACTGTCGGGAGGACAGCAGCAACGCGTGGCCATCGCCCGAGCGCTGGCGATGCAGCCGCCCGCCATGCTGTTTGACGAGCCTACCAGCGCGCTGGACCCCGAAATGGTGGGTGAGGTGCTGGCCGTGATGCGCAGCCTGGCCTCCGACGGCATGACCATGATGTGCGTGACCCACGAGATGGGCTTCGCTCGCGAGGTCGCCGACCGCGTGTGGTTCATGGATGCCGGGCGCATCCTCGAATCGGGTCCTCCCGAATCCTTCTTTCGCAACCCCCAGCACCCGCGCGCGCAGCGCTTTCTTTCCGATCTGCGCAATCCCTGAGTCCAAGCAAACCTTCGAATCCCATCAACGACTGGAGACCGACATGAACCGCAAGACCCTCGCCACCGCAGCCGCTTCTGCCCTGCTGGCCGCCCTGCCCTCGCTCGCGCTGGCCGACCAACTGGGCGACATCATGCAACGCAAGGAACTGCGCTGCGGCACCTTTGCCGACGTGCCACCATTTGCGGCGCCCGATCCCAAGACCCGCGAGATGGTCGGCCATGACGTTGACATCTGCATGGCCATCGCCAAGCGCCTGGGCGTTGCTGCCAAGGTCACTCCGCTGTCCGTGGAAGCGCGCGTGCCCGAGGTGAAGCTCGGTCGCGTGGACATCACGGTGGCGAACCTGGCCTACACGCTGGGCCGTGCCGAACAGATCCAGTTCAGCGACCCCTACTATCTGGCCAAGGAAATGCTGGCTGTCCTGGCCAGCGACCCTGGCAGCAAGCCCGCAGACTTCAAAGGCAAGCGCATCGCCTCGACGAAGGGCTCGACCTCCGAGCTCTCCATCAAGCTCAACGGTTCTGAGCCCGTCACCTTCGTGGACACCGGCTCGGTGTACATGGCGGTACAGCAGAACAAGGCCGTGGGCATGGTGGCCAACACCATGACCATCACCAAGCTCGTCAATCAATCCAAGACGGCCGGCCAGCCCATGAAGATGATCGAGGAGCCCATGGTGTTTCAGCCCATCGGCATAGGCATGAAGAAGGACGAACCGGCCTTGCTGGCCAAGATCAACACCACGCTCAAGGCGATGGACGACGAGGGCGAACTCAACCGCATCTGGGACAAGTGGCTGGGAATGAGCACCGAGTTCAAGATGACCCGCAACGACAAGGTGGTGCCCCTGTCACAACTGAAGTTCACGCCGATGCCTTGATGGAACAACCGACCTTGGGTCAACACAGGGCAGGTCGAGCTCCCTCACCCGGCCCAAGGTCGAAATCTAGAGACCGGGCGCCCAAGCGGCACATGCAAGCATGCTTGCTGGCTCAGCCCCCTACCCGCCTGGCCAGGAAGTCCATCACCAGGTGGTTGAACACCTCAGGCTTCTCGAAGTAGGTGGAGTGGCCGCAATCGTCCACCACCGCGAGCTCACTTCCTTCAGTGAGCTCGTGGGCCTCCCGCATGGCCACCAGGGGCACCAGAGGGTCTTCGCGGCCCACCAGCCACATCACAGGGCAGCCGATGCTGCTCAGCGTGGCCATCGGCAGCATGTTCTCAGGCGCGACCAGACGGTCCATGGCCTCGCGCCACTTGGCCGCTGGAACGCTGTGGCTGCCCGGGTTGAAGTGGTTGATCTGCGCGTAGAGCGCCGCGCGCTCCGGGCTACGCTGCAAGAACCAGGCGCCGAGGGATCTCTGCTCCAAGGTCTGTGAAGAGGCTCGGCGAGCCCGAGCGTCCAGTGCAGCGAGGATGTCAGGCTGCTGAACGCCCAACGGCGAGTCGCAGGACACGAACGCGGCCACACGCTGAGGGTGCTGCAACGCCAGGCGCAGCCCCACCATGCCGCCCAAGGACTGCCCGACGATGGCCGCTCGTTGAATGCTGAAGTGATCCAGCACCGTCAGGGCGTCGGCCACGAAGTAGCGGTGGTCAAACTCTTCCAAGGGCGCGACCGACCGGCCGAAGCAGCGCATGTCCATCGTGACCACTGTGTGCCGGGTAGCGAACGACGGCAACTGCTGCCACCAGGTGGCCGCATTCGACCCCGCACCGTGGAGCAGGAGCAGAGGTGTGGGTGTTGCGCCCTCCCCCGCCCGCTGTTCGCCGGCAAGCGCACCGTGAAATTCCGCGTAGACGGGACGGCCACCGCAATCAATGAAAGGCATGATCAGTTCGCCTTCAGGCCCAGGCTCTTGACCAGCACGCCCCAGCGTTCGGTGTCGCTCTTGACCAGCGCCGTGTACTGTTCAGGTGTGGTCTTCATGATGAACAGGCCCTCGGCGATGTGCGGGTCCGCGATGGCGGGCTTGGCCAGGGAGGCCTGCAAGGCCTCGTGCACCTTGCGGACCACGTCTACCGGCGTGCCCTTGGGCGCCGACAAGCCCACCCAACTCGTGACGGTGCGCTGCGGATAGCCCAGCTCGGCAAATGTGGGGGCGTTCGGTGCCGCCGGGCTGCGCGCGCGGCTGCTCACGGCCAGCAGGCGCAGCCGACCCGATTGCACATGCGACTGCGCCGCGTTCTGAGGAATGGCCACCAGATGCACCACACCGGCCAGGCCGTCGTTCAGCGCCGGCGCCCCACCCTTGTAGGGCACATGCACCAGTTGCGCACCCGTGGCGCGCTGCCACAGCTCCATCATCAGGTGTCCGGCACTGCCCGCGCCTGAGGTGGCCACGTTGTACTTACCTGGCTCCCGCCTGGCTTTGGCCAGCAGATCGGCGAGCGAATCGATGCCGGAATCGCTGCGTGTGACCAACCACTGTGCGCCCTCGCCTATGGCCGAGATGTGCGTGAAATCGCTGACGATGTCAAACGGCAGCTTGTCATGCAGTCCGGCGGTGATGGTGTTGACCATGCCGGTCATGGTCAGTGTGTAGCCGTCTGGTGCGGCCGCTGCCCCTGCCCTCGTGCCGACGATGTTGCCGGCACTGGGCTGGTTGTCGATCAGGATGGGCTGCTTGAGCGCAGCAGACATGTCCTGCGCAATCGGCCGGATCAGCCGATCAAAGGGACCCCCAGGCGGCGTAGGCACGATGATGCGCACCGGCTTGGCAGGCCAGTCGCCTGCCTGGGCGAGCGCTTGCCCAGGCGCCACGGTGCCCACGGCACCCAGACCACCCAGGGCCGATGTGGCCAGCAGCTGTCGGCGTGAAATCATTTGTGTGTTTCCTTCTGCATCGTCAAGTGGCTCGGCGGCCTCACTCACCCAGCGGATGCGACCAGGGTCTCTTCCATCAGCCAGCGCAGTTCCGGCTCGAGCCGAGGCAACTCTACGCCGGGGGCCATGTGGCCGTAGGGGCTGTCCAGCACGCTGTAACGGCCCGGCCCCGGCATCGCCTGCACCAGGCGGCGCGTGTGTTCGTCTGGCGGAAAGATGGCATCGGTGCTGCACACCATCAGCAAGGTGCGGGCACGGATCTCTGCCAATCGAGGCCGAGCGTCGAACCCTGAAGCCGCATCAGCCAGCACGGCCATGCTGTTGGGGTCGAAACGGTCAGCCCAGAAGCGGCAGGCATCGTCAAAGCGCCGCTGGCGCTCTTGGGGGTCGAGGTAGCGGTCTTCGTACAGCCGCTCCAGTCCGTAGTGGCGCAGCGTCTGCTGGCGCTGCTCGAACAGCCGCTCGCGCAGGCCAGGATGCTCGTAATGCCACCCGCCATGCCAGTCGGGGTGGTCGGCATACTTGGCTCGGGCCGAAGCGCCGTCCAGGCCCGGCGGGCTGTACAAGCCCGAAACGATGCCGCCCAAGGCTCTGACCATCTCCGGGTGATCCAGCCCCCACTGCAGCGCCTGCATGCCCCCATACGAAGGCCCGACCACGGCATGCAGGTGGCGCACGCCCAGCGCCTGCAACAGGCGGTGCTGCGCCGCCACGATGTCGGACAGGGTGATGCGTGGAAAGTCCGGCCCCCAGGGCCGGCCGGTGGCAGGGTTGAGCGTGTTCGGCCCGGTGCTGCCAAAGCTCGAGCCCAGCATGTTGCTGCACAGGATGAAGTAGCGCTCGGTGTCCAGCACCTTGCCCGGCCCGAGCAGGGGTGCCCAGGAGCCTTCGGCCGTGTGATGCCCGAGCGAGAGCATGGAAGGGCCGCTGGTGTAGCCGTGGGTCACCAGCACGGCGTTGGTACCGTCGGCGTTCAGGCGGCCGTGAGCAACGTACGCGATCTGGACGCCAGGCAACACCCCGCCAAGCGACAGCTTGAGGTCCCCAATCGATTGGGTGATCACCATCAACTTACTCCCGTCCTCAGGTCCTTAAACAGTTCAGGCCGACGCCAAACCCCTGAATCAATCGGCTAAATCAATCAGCCTTGATGCCCGCTGTCTTGATCACGGTGGCCCACTTGTCGATTTCGGACTTGAAGAAAGTGGTGAACTGCGCTGGCGTGGTGCCCAGGATGGTGCCCCCCAGGGCCTCCTGCTTGGCACGGAAAGGCCCCTGGAGCACTTTCAAGACAGCAGCGTGGAGCTTGTCCACCACGCCCGAGGGCAGCCCGCGAGGCCCCGACAAGCCGCCCCAGGCGGTGGCCTCGAAGCCGGGATAGCCCAGCTCCGCCACGCTGGGCAGCTCGGGCAGCAGCGGGCTGCGTTGGGGCGAAGAGATCGCCAGCCCGTTCAGACGGCCGTTACGCAGGTAAGGCAGCACGCCGTCCGTATTGAGGAACATGACCTGGGTCTGTCCGGCCAGCAGGTCTGTCAGCGCCGGTGCGCCCCCACGGTAAGGGATGTGCACCAGCGACAAGCCCGCTCGCTGCTTCAGAAGCTCCATTGCCAGGTGGCCTGAGGTGCCATTGCCTGAACTTGCGTAGCTCAGACGCCCAGGGTTGGCCTTGGCGTAGGCCACCAGGTCCTTGAAGGTCTTGAGCCCGGTGCTGGGGTGGCTGACCAGCACGTTGGCGCCAGCCATCATCTGCGTGATGTGGGTGAAGTCCCGATTGAAGTCGAGGTTGGGCCGGGGAATGAGCGTCTGTGCCGTGGCATTGCCCACGAAAGTCATCAGGAGGGTGTGCCCGTCCGCCGGCGCACGAGCGACGAACTCGGCTGAGAGTTGGCCGCCGGCTCCCGGACGGTTGTCAATCACAAAGGGCTGGCCCAGCAGCTTGGCCAGTTCTTCGGCAAACGGTCGCGCGAAGTTGTCCGATGGCCCGCCGGGTGGCGCAGCCACCACCAGGGTGACGGGCTTGGACGGATAGGCGGCGTCCTGCGCCCACGCGGACCCTCCTGTGAGGACCGCAGCCTGCGAGGCACCGGCCAGCAGCAGACGACGGCGGTTCAACTCCATGGGCGTGGACATGCGCACTCCTTCCTTCAGCGTTGGGAACCGTCGCAGTGTGGGCCAGGCCTGCTCGTCAGGACATGAATTCGCGGTCCCAAACATTAGACTGACTGATACCAAGTCATGGAGCTTCGTGATGGCCGTCTCCACTTCCGTCTTGCTGAACCGTCTGGCAGCGCGTGCCAAGTTCCGCCATGTGCAGGTGCTGCTGCGGGTGGCAGAGTTGGGCAGCGTGCAACGGGCTGCCGACGCCATCGGGTTGACCCAGTCCTCGGTGACGCAGACCCTGGCCTATCTGGAGGCCTTGGTGGAGGCACGCCTGTTTCACCGGCACGCGCGCGGCGTCACCCCCACCCCCGCCTGTCAGGATCTGCTGCCCGTGGCGCGGCAGATGATGAGCGGCCTGGCCGATGTGGCCGAGCGCTTGCAGGCCCATCAGGAGCAAGGCGTGGGCACGGTGCGCCTGCTGGCGTCGCTGTCGGCCTTGAACGGCCTATTGCTCCAGGCCTTGCCGGGCTTTCATGAGCGGCACCCGCGTGTGCAGGTGCACCTGTCCCAGGCCGAGGGCGAAGATCAGTTGCTGGCCGTGGCACGCGGTGAAGTGGACTTGGTAGCCTGCCGGCAGCCCGTGGCCATCCCTCAGGGCTGGCAGTTCACGGCGCTGCAGCAAGACGCCTTCGTGGTCGTCTGTGCCCCCAACCACCCCGTGCTCAAGCGCCGTCGCACCGACTGGAAAACGCTGGCCCAGGCTGTATGGATGCAGGCTCCAGCCGAGACCGTGGCGCGCCTGCGGTTCGAGGAGTTTGCCCAGCGCTTCGAAACGCCTCCACGCATGCACCCCCTGGTCTCGCGCATGCACCCGGTCGCGCTGCACCTGGTGCAGCAAGAAGGCGTGCTGGCCCTGCTGCCTCGCAGCTACGTGCGCCATGCGCTGGACACGGGCCAGTTGGTGACGGTTCCCGTACCCACGCAGATGCTGGCGATCAATCCCATGGGCTTGCTGCGCCCCATGAAGCCTTCGGGCGCAGCGGCGCTGCTGGCGGAGCACTTGTCAGGTCACACAACCTAACGATGGCGTTCATCGTCGCCAGAAACTCATCGCGCCGAGTCGGCCTGCGGTAACGCTCAAAGCCCGCCTCAAGATCGCCCGCCATCGCAAGAGTCTGTTGCTTCATGGCTCTACAACGCACCACGATCGTTTGCGTGGACCTTTTTCAGCGAATCCCTAGGCGTTGCCATTCGGCTGTGATTCGCTTCATGGAGGCCGCAGCGCCCGGGTCGCTGCAGCAACCAGGTCGCGGCTCAACCCTTCGATCAACGATGAGGCCGCACGAGCGTGCTGCCAGTACAGCGGAACATCTAGCGGCGTATCAGGTACAAGTTCGACCAGTGAGCCGTCACGGAGTTGCGCGGAGATCAACTCCTTCGGATGCAGACCCCATCCCATGCCAGCCGAGGCCGCTGCGACAAAGGCATGGGGAGATGGCACGGCATGCCGAGGGAGTTCGACGGCCCGATGGCAAAGGCGCCGCGCCCAACGCGCCTGGAGATCGTCTTTCGTGTTGAAGACCAAGCTGGGCGCCTGAGCTAGGCTACCCGCACCGACGCCGCCGCGGAAGTAACGCGCTACGTATTCGGGGCTGGCAGCCGCAACATAGCGCATAGCCCCCAGCGGCCTACTGTTGAAGCCGGCCGGAGGCCGTGCCGTTCCCGTGACGGCAGCCAGCACCGTGCCGCTGCGCAGCCACGCAGCGGTGTGATCCTGATCATCTACCAACAGCTCGACGAGCACCGGGGCGTTTGCCGCGTAGCCGGTGACTGCTGGCGCGAACCACGTGGCCAGGCTGTCTGCATTGACGGCGATTGGCAGTGCCACGCGGGTAAGCCCCTCCGGCGCCAACACCGGCAGCGCGCTCTGCAGTTCCTGTTCGAGAAGCCGCACTCGGTCGACGTGCTGACACAAGCGCCGACCGGTGTCGGTGGCTCGACACGGTTGACCGCGAATGACCAGAGCAGAGCCAACCCGCTCTTCCAGAGAACGGATGCGCTGAGATACCGCCGATGGCGTTACGAACAGCGCCTGCGCGGCGCGCTCGAAGCTGCCTTCACGGATGACAGCGGCCAGGGCGGAAAGCGCCGCATAGTCGAGCATGGATTAGTGTGTCTTCATCACATTTAGTACGTTTAGTTTGTCTTCATCTTGCAATACAGGCAAGCTTGCGACGCTATGGACCTAACATCCACCGCAGCCATCACCTTCCTGGTCTTCGTTCATGGCCTAGCCTTGGGCTTCGGGCTCATCGTCGCGATCGGCGCGCAGAACGCCTTTGTGCTGCGCCAGGGGCTGCGCCGCGAGCACGTGGGCGCCGTGGTGCTGTTCTGCGCCGCGGCAGACGCGGTGCTTATTGCCGCCGGTGTCATGGGTATGGCGCAGGCGCTTGGGCAGAGCCCTGGACTGTCGCGCGCCCTTGCTCTGGCGGGCGCCGCGTTCCTCGCGGTTTACGGCTGGCGGGCGTTGCGGCGGGCGATGCATGTCCACAAGCTGGATGAACCGGCTGCCGGCTCATCGTTTTCGCTGGGCGCCGCGGTGGCACAAGCTGCCGCGTTCACGCTGCTCAATCCACATGTCTACCTGGACACCGTGCTGTTGGTGGGCAGCATTGGCGCGCAGCAGCCGGCTGCTCTTCAAGGCTGGTTCATCGCGGGGGCCGCCGGAGCCAGCATGGTCTGGTTCTCTACGCTGGGTTTTGGCGCGCGATGGCTGGCGCCCTGTTTTGCTCGGCCGAAAGCTTGGCAGGCGCTGGACAGCCTGATCGGGGCGACCATGTTCGCGCTGTCAGCGCTGCTCGTGCGGCATGCGCTCACCGGGATTTGAAGGACCACGGATGTACGTCAATCCGCTGCACCGACTGACCGACCGCGACGCCCTGTTTGCGCTGATGGTGTCTCACCCGCTCGGGGCCTGGGTGTGTCATGGCAAGGCTGGCCTCGTCGCCAACCATGTGCCCTTCCTGCTGGACCGCAGTCGCGGGCCCCACGGCACCTTGATCGGCCACGTATCGCGCGCCAACAAGGTCTGGCGCAACCTCGGTCGCGCCAGTTCTTCCGTGGTCATGTTCCAGGGACCCCAGGCCTACATCACGCCAGGCTGGTACCCGGGAAAGTCGGAACACGGCAATGTCGTACCGACCTGGAACTACGTAGTCGCCCACGCCCACGGGGTCGCCCACGCGATCGAGGATCGCGAGTGGTTGTTCGATATGGTCCGACGCCTCACCCAATTCCATGAGGCTCCGCAGGCGGCGCCCTGGTCGGTATCTGATGCACCAGCCTCGTTCATGGACAAGATGATGCGCGCCATTGTGGGCATTGAGATTCCGATTGATCGCCTTGAAGGCAAGCTCAAGGCCAGCCAGGACGAAGCGATGTCCGACCGAGTCGGCACGGTGCGCGGACTGCGTGAGCAGGCCTGCGATACGGCTCGCGCCATGGCTGCCCTTGTTCAGGAAGCGATCGACGTGGAAGCCACTGGCAGTCCCTGACGCCCGCCCTCCGCTCGATGACTCCGAGTTGAGCGGCAGCTCTCAAGGTCTAGGGCCAATGCCGTCTGATGGCCGCACTGCAGCTGCTCCTCCTCGCTCGCCGTGAGCGGCCGTCAATCTTGAGACCAGCGTACCAGCGGCTTGTATTGGGGGGCGACCGATCTTTGATTGCAGTCGACCATAAGCGGCCCGCCCCTATCCACGCCGCATAGCAGGCCGTAGTGGGGTCCGCTAAGTAGCGCGTGGATCCTGCCAAACCTGATGGGTTCACTCACGGTTCGCTGGCAGCCGGCGCGACCACAGCGAAGCATTCGCCAAAGCCGATACGCCGAAACCCTTCTCTCTCGCAGAAGCCCCTGAGGGATACACCGTCGCCGTCCTGTAGGAACGTCCTCAGCTCACCGTTACCGAGCTCTATCGACTTGCTGCCCCCTTGGGTCAGCTCCAGTAATGAGCCGGCCTGCGAAGCCTGCGTGCCCGACAACGTGCCCGTGCCGAAGAGATCGCCGTTCGATAACGTGCAGCCGTTGACGGTGTGATGCGCCACCAGCTGCGCCACGGTCCAGTACGCGGCGTCTGGGAAGTTGGACTGTGCGATGCACTGCGCAGGCTGCCCTGCCGCGCGCATGGAGGCGGTTTGCAGAGCGACTTCCAGATGGATGTCGAGCGCCCCATGGGCCCGGTTCTGTGCACTGTCGAGGTAGGGCAGCGGGGCGGGATCACCATCGGGGCGCACAAACGCGCGGCGGAACGGCGCCAGGGCATCCATCGTGACGATCCACGGCGATATCGTGCTAGCGAAGTTCTTTGACAGAAACGGCCCCAAGGGCTGGTACTCCCAGGCCTGGATGTCACGGGCGCTCCAGTCGTTGAACAAAGTGACCCCGAAGACATGATCCTCGGCCTGCTCCATCGGGATGGGTTGCCCCAAGGGGTTCGGCCTGCCGATGACGATGCCGAGCTCCAGTTCATAGTCAAGGCGCTGGCTCGGCCTGAGGACAGGTGCCTCGGCAGCCGCTGACTTGATCTGCCCGACCGGCCGGGTGAAGCTTTGGCCGCTGAGCAGTATGGTCGAGGCCCGGCCGTGGTAGCCAATGGGCACCCACTTGTAGTTCGGCAGCAGCGGGTTGTCAGGCCGGAACAGTCGGCCCACAGCGGTCGCGTGGTGGATGCCGATGTAGAAGTCGGTGTAGTCGCCAACGTGGCACGGCACGCCCATCTGCACGCGCCGCATCGGTATCAGCGCCGGCTTCAGCCGATTAACGTGGACACTGTCAGCGCGCAGCCCTGTGTGAAGGGCTTGCCTAAACTCCCGGCGAACATCGGGCAGGAGCCGCATCAGGCGGTTGATGTCGGCGTGGTTGATCAGCCCAGCTCGCCGCAGGTCGAGCACCTGGTCACCGATCGCTGCGCCGATCCGCCAGTCCGGATCGTCTTGCTCGCGAAAGTGTCCGAAGGGTAGGTTCTGGATCGGGAAGTCACATCCTTCGGCGTTGGCCGACTCGACCCAACTACAAACATCCGGGTCATGCGTGGCGTCTATGTGCGGCCCACCAGCGCTCACGGCTGCAACTCCCGTTCGTGCACAAACGCGGCGAGCCTGGGGGCGCGCTTGGTCTGGCTCCACTCCTGCAGCATCTGCCACTTCACGGCGTCCATGCGCTGGAGCATGGCCTCTTCCTCGGGGTCTGGGCAGGCCAGTTCCAAGCGATGGCCGTTCGGGTCGAAGAAGTAGATCGAGTGGAACGCGCCGTGATCGGTTACGCCCAGTACCTGGACACCGTTGTTTTGCAGGTGCTCCCGGTACTCCAGCAAGGTGGCGCGGTCCTTTACCCGGAAGGCGATGTGCTGCACCCACTCGGGCGTGTTCGGATCGCGCTCCATCGGCGACTTCGTCGGCAGCTCGAAGAACGCCAGCACGTTGCCGCCTCCAGCGTCCAGGAAGACGTGCATGTACGGGTCGGGTTCCTTGGTCGAGGGAACCTGGTCTTCGGCGATGGCAAGCACGAAGCCCATGTTCAACATCTTCCCGTACCACTCGACGGTCTGCTTCGCGTCGTGGCAGCGGTAGGCGGCATGGTGGATGCGGTCGATGGACAAGGCCACGGTCAGGCCTCCACCTGGAGCACCCCTCGGCGCACCTGGTCGCGCTCGAGGCTTTCAAACAGCGCATTGAAGTTGCCCTCGCCAAAGCCCTCGTCGGCCTTGCGCTGGATGAACTCGAAGAACACTGGTCCCAACAGCGTTTGGCTGAAGATCTGCAGCAACAGCCGCTTTTCGCCGTTCGCTGTGGAGCCATCGAGCAGGATGCCGCGGGTCTGCAAGTCCTGGATCGGCTCGCCATGTCCAGGGAGCCGCTCTTCCAGCATCTCGTAGTACACGTCGTTGGGCGCGGTCATCAGCGGGACACCGGCCATCTGCAGTGCGTCGACCGAGGTGATCAGGTCATCGGTCAGCAGCGCGATGTGCTGGATGCCCTCGCCGCTGAACATCATCAGGAACTCTTCGATCTGCCCAGTCCCGCCCTTGCCCGCTTCCTCGTTCAGCGGAATGCGGATCAGGCCGTCGGGCGCCGTCAGCGCGCGGCTGGTCAGGCCGGTGTGCGCGCCCTTGATGTCGAAGTAGCGGATCTGGCGAAAGTTGAAGATGCGCTCGTAAAACCCGCTCCAGAAGGCCATGCGGCCTCGGTACACGTTGTGCGTGAGGTGGTCGATCACGCGGAAGCCATGACCCCGGGGACGGCGGTCGACGCCAGGCAGGAACTCGAAGTCGATGTCGTAGATTGACTCGCCATCCTCGAAGCGGTCGATCAGGTACAGCGGCGCGCCGCCAATGCCCTTGATGGCCGGCAGCTTCAGCTCCATCGGGCCAGTGGGCACGTCCACAGGCTGCGCACCGAGCTCCAGCGCGCGGCCGTAGGCCTGGTGCGAGTCACGCACGCGAAACGCCATCGCGCAGGCGCTGGGCCCATGCTCGGCGCTGAAGTAGCCCGCCAGGCTGCGGGGCTCTCGGTTGACGATGAAGTTGATCCCACCTTGCCGGTACAGAACCACGTCCTTACTGCGGTGCCTGGCGACGAGCGTGAAGCCCATCTTCTCGAACAAGGGCTCCAGCACGCCGGGCACGGGGGATGCGAACTCAACGAACTCGAAGCCCATCAAGCCCATGGGGTTCTCGAACAGGTCTGCCATGACGATTTCCAGACGGATTAACGCTGTGAAGTTGAGGATGGAGCCGCCTAGGAGGCGGCACCTGCTCACTCCATCGTGATGCCGGCCTGCTTGACGAGGCGGGCGTAGCGGTTCTGCTCGGTCTTCAGGAACTGAGCAGCCGCTTCCGGAGTCGTCGGATTGATGAAGTTGTCCTGACGGGTCATGGCTGTCCTCACCTCCGGGTCATTGAAGGCGGCCACCACCGCGTCATGCAGCCGCTTGACCTGCGGCGCCGGCAATCCCTTGGGCGCAACCACCGCGAACCAGCCAGCCACGTCCACATCCGCAAAGCCCTGTTCGGCGATGGTGGGCAAGTCTGGCAACGACGGGATGCGCTGCTTGCCCATGACGCCAATGGCATGCAGGGCGCCGCTCTTCAGATGGCCCTGAACTGCTTGCACAGCAGACACACCCAACTCAACTTGGCCGCCAATGATGTCGGTGATCAACGGGCCCATGCCCTTGTACGGGATGTGCTTGACTTTCACGCCCGCAGCGTCGACGAACATCTCGCCCGCGAGGTGGATGATGGTGCCATTGCCCGAGGAGCCGTAGTTGTAGTGCTCGGGCTTGGCCTTCAGAAAGGCTTGCAAGTCTTTCGCGTTGCGCGCGGGCACGGACTTCGGGTTCACCACCAGGACAAAGTGCGAGCCGCCCACTACCGAGATTGGCGTGATGTCGCCCAGGCTGTCGTACGGAAGCTTCTTGAAGACGCTGGGGTTGACGGCGTGATTGTTGGAGATGAAGGCGATGGTGTTGCCATCGGGCGCGGCCTTCACCAGCGCCTGCGTGCCGGTGATGCCACCCGCGCCTGGCAGGTTCTCAATGATCACGGCCTGCCCTCCCAAGGCCTTGGACAAGGCGCCCTGCGCCGCGCGAACGATGGCATCGACGCCCGAACCCGGGCCGACCGGCAGGAGCACGCGTAGCGGCGAGGATGCCTGCGCGAAGGCTGGCAGGCTTGTGAAGCTGGCGCCAGCGGTCAGGGCCAGCGCGATGAGGTGGCGACGGTTGAGCGTGGTGATCATGTTATGTCTCCAGTTGACGGGGGAATCTTGCGCGCTGTGCTCAGTGCGTAAGGGCTGCAGCGGACATCGTGGCCAGCACCGCCTCGGTGTCTTCACCAATGCGTGGCAGCGGCTTACGTACGCCCAAGCGGCGGCCGCCCAGGGTCAAGGGCAGCAGCAGCGTCTGGGTGGTGCCGCCGTCGTCGGTGGACATCGGCACCAGTCCGCCGCTTTGCAGCAAGTGCGGATCGTCGACCAGTTGGTCGGGCCGCGTGATGGGGGCATAGGGCAGGCCGGCCTGTTCCAGCTTCGCCGAGAGCTCCGTCTTGTCGAGGGTGGCCATGGTCTCGCCCAGGGCCTTCAGCAGCTGTGGGCGCACGGCCACGCGTTGGGCGTTGGTGGCCAGCGCCGGATCGCTGGCCAGGTCGGGCCTGCCGATCACGCTGCACAGGGTTTGGAACTGGCGGTCGCTGGTGGCCGCAACGAACAACTGTTCATCGTGCGCCAACACGAAGACGTCGTAAACGCTCCACGCCGACACCCGCGAAGGCATGGGCGGCGGCGGCTCGCCCGTCATCAGGAACTGCTGGACGTGCTGGGCGGACAGGAAGGCGCAGTTCTCGAACAGCGCACTCTGGATTTCCTGTCCGCAGCCGGTGGTATCACGCTCACGCAGGGCGGCCAGCACGCCAATGGCGCCGAACATGCCGCCCATGATGTCGTTCACCGAGGTTCCGGCTCGCAGCGGCCGGCCCTCCGGCCCCGTCATGTAGGACAGGCCGCCCATCATCTGAACCACCTCGTCGAGCGCAGTCCGGTGCTCGTAGGGGCCGGGCAGGAAGCCCTTGTGCGACACATAGATGAGCCGGGGATGGCTGGCCGAGAGGTCCTCGTAGCCCAAGCCCAGCTGGTCCATCAAGCCGGGCCGGAAGTTCTCCAGGACCACGTCAGCCGTGGCGATCAGTGCCTTGGCCTGAGCCAGGCCGTCATCCGAATGGATGTCGAGCACCACGCTCAACTTGTTTCGGTTGAAGCTGCGAAAGAAGCCGATGCCCAGGCCCGGCAGCTTGCGCGTCTTGTCGCCCCCGGGCGGCTCCACCTTGATGACCTCGGCACCCAGATCAGCGAGGATCATTCCGCAAGTCGGCCCCATGACCATGTGCGTGAATTCGACGACGCGAAGGCCAGATAGCGGCAAAGAAGCAGTTTCGTGTTGCATGGGCAAGCTCGCGTCAACGGTCAATGTATGGGTGGGCCACGGGCGCCGGCTGGAAGGTCTTGGGCAAGCCGGCGCGCCACAGGGCTCCGCTGGTGGGTTCGCCCTGCAGCCAGGCCGCCACCTGGGCGCGCAGTGCCAGCAGCGCCGGCAGGTCGATGCCGGTGTCTACGCCACTGGCCTCAAGCATGAAGGTCAGGTCTTCGCTAGCGGCGTTGCCGCTCGCTCCGGGGGCGTGAGGGCAGCCGCCAATGCCCGCCAGCGAGGCATCAAAACGCGTGATGCCGAGCGTGAGAGCGGCGTACGCGTTGGCCAGGGCCAGACCGCGCGTGTCGTGGAAGTGGCCACACCACAGCCGGTCGCCTGCGATCTTGAGCGCCTGCTCGAACAGGCGACTCACTGACCCCGGGTCGGCATAGCCCACGGTGTCGGCCAGGCTCACCCGGTCGGCGCCGGCATCCAGCAGCGCTTGCATCACACGCAGCACCTCAGAAGCCTTCACCTGACCCTGGATGGTGCAGCCAAAGGCCGTACCCACACCGCCCTCGATCAGCGTCTTGCGGCCAGAGGCGTCTCGCGCAGCGCGGATGCGGCCCAGCTCGGCCACCACCTCGTCGGGCGTCTTGCGCAGATTGGCCAGGCTGTGCTCATGGCTGGCCGACAGCGGCAGCAGCATCAGGTCGGCATCACCGGCCAGCGCCAGCTCCGCCCCACGCAGGTTGGGCACCAGCACGCTGGTGAACAGGCCCGGCAGCGTGTGGGCGTAGGCCAGCACCTCGGCGGTGTCGGCCATTTGCGGCAGCAGCTTGGCAGGCACAAAGGAGCCTACTTCGATCTCGCGCTGACCGGCGGCCATGGCGTCGCGGAGCCACGCCTTCTTCCGCTCAGTGGACACGATGGTGCGGATGCTCTGCAGGCCGTCGCGCAGCCCGACCTCGCGGATGACGGCCCGTGGGGGCAATTGCGCCATAGCGGTCTCCTAGGTGGGGACGCCGGCCGCACAGCTGCAACCGCGTCCATGGCAGCACTGTAGAAGTGTCTTGTCTGCAGCTGAAGTGGTATTTTCTAGGTTGAGAGATTCCATTTGGGAACTTCAAAGGACCCGCCATGACTGCAGTCGACCTGGACTTGAAGACGCTGCGCCTCCTGGTGGCGGTGTGTGACCACGCCAACATCAAACTGGCTGCCGAGCAAGAGCACATCGAGCCCTCGGCCATCAGCAAGCGCATCGCGCAGTTGGAAGCCACGCTGGGCACCCCGCTGTTGGTTCGCAACCGGCGCGGCGTGGCTCCCACAGCGGCGGGCCAGGCCCTGGTGGAACACGCCCGCAACATGCTGTTCACGGCGGAGCGCATCCGCTCGGACGTGGCCTCGTTCAACCGGGGTATCAAAGGACAGGTGAAGCTGGTGGCCAGTGCCTCGGCCATCGCCGAATCCCTGCTGGACGATGTGGCCGAATTCATGCGCGATGCCTCGAACCAGAACATCCAGGTCGACATCGAGGAGCGCTTTTCGCGCGACCTGGTTCGGCTCGTGTCCGAAGGCGGGGCCTCTTTGGGCGTGTGTTGGGACAACGTGGACTTCCAGGGGCTGGAGAGGCGGCCCTACCGTCGCGACGATCTGGCGCTAGTGGTGCACCAGGACCATCCGCTGGCGAACTGCAGCACAGTTTCTTTCGAGCAGACCTTGAAGTACGAGCATGTGGGGTTGCCACCGGCCACCGCGGTGCACACCATGCTCGGACGCGCAGCCGCCCGGGCCGGCCAGCCCATCCGCTACCGCGCCGTCGTCTCGAACTTTGATGCCGAACTGCGGGTCGTGGCGGCCGGCCTGGGCCTGAGCATCACCCCCCGCCAGATCGCAGCGCGGTACGAAAACCTTTACGGCATTCGTGTGGTCGCGCTGTCGGATGCGTTTGCACGCCGGCGCTTTGCCATCTGCTCTCGCAGGCGCGACGTGCTGCAACCGGCGGCTCGCCGCATGGTGGAGTTTCTTGAAGGGCGGGCAGAGATGTAGTTCGGATCTAGGACGGCTTTGGGAGTTGAATCGGGCCGCAAAGGGTCGACTGGATGAGATCGGCGCAGTGAAGAGCGGTCACTGGCTGGTCCCAGCGGTGCGGCCTCAAGGCCGGCACCATTTATGTCAGCAGCACCTCATATAGCTTCCGCTCAAGCAAGCGTCGATGGGCGAACCGAACGTCGGCTTGAAGGCGTTGACCGTGAGTTCGTACCTCGATGGTGACCGGCTCCCATCGCTGCATAACTGTCGGACATCTGTCGTAGGGCCGGTTCAGACTGGGGACGGTCATTCGTTTTGCGACGCCGAGTGTCGGCGGCCGCCGAAACCGGCCGTAGCGCCTCAGCGACGACCAGCGACTGCAGTGGCCATGAAGCCGCCGCCGGTCATGTGCATGGAGGCCGACCACGCCACTTGGGCGTGGCCTGTTCGTCTACGTCTGCACTCGACGAATGCCATTTGACGGTACCGACCCATTGCTGAAGTACGACCTCGTTGACAGCAGTCGCTCAGGGGGCCCGAACTTCAATAATGTTTATGTCAACTGTATAAGCGTACGCAAGGGAATCCCGTAGTTCTCCATCCTGACCTATTCGTGACAGAGCGGCTACATGCGAAGCACCGGCTTGATCACCTTCCCGCCGCGAAACGCCTCCCAGGCGTCACCGAACTTCTCGAACGGGAACTCCTCGATCAGGCGATCGAAGGGGAAGCGACCCTGCCGCCAGTATTCGATGAGCATGGGGATGAAAGTTTTGGGGTTCGCGTTGCCACCGATGATGCCCTGCAGCTTCCTGCCATTGACGAGCATCGCCATCATGTCGGGCGACCAACTGCCCCGGGGCTCGATGACGAACCCGGCCGTTCACTGGACCGTCAGGCAGGCGGTCGCCGTGTCGAACGGTTCGGGCGCCTGGGCCGTGATAAGCGAGAAATCGAAACCTACCGGGCAGATGCCGCGAAGCGCACCCAGCGTGTCAGAGCCTGCCGGCACGGCGTCGGTCGCCCCAAGTTCCAGAGCCAGGCCCAGCCGCTGCGAGTTGATGTCGACCGCCACGATCCTCGAGGCAACAGCCAGGCGGGCCGCCATCAGGGCCGAGAACCCCACGCCGCCGGTACCCTGGACGACGATCGACTGGCCCGGCCGAAGGCGGAATGCCTCCAGCACCGAGCCTGCGCCGGTGATCACGCCGCAGCACAGAGGCCCCAGAAGGTACAGCGGCACGTCCTTTGGCACCTTGATGGCCGTGCGTGCCAAAACGAAGGCGTGGGTGGCGAAGGACGACTGCCCGAAGAAGTATCCGGCCACCCGGCGCCCGTCCTGGCTCAGCGCACTGGAGCCATCGGGCCGCATGCCCGATCAGCAGTGCCTGATCATCTCGCTGCAAGAGCCGGGCAAGCCGGCGTGACATCGCGGGCAGTTGCCGCAGGGGGCAAGGTCAGTCAGCCACAGCCGATGCCGCAGTGCTGCTCTGCGTGGCCTGCGGTCAACGCCCCGCGCGATGGAGCGCAACCAGACGCAAACGCACGCGCGCGGCGCAGGGCGGTTCGGCGCTCACGGCCGCGCAACAACGGCCAAACATACAGCGCAGCCCATCGTGCCGAGCCCTTGTAGGGTTTACGACAGCTCGTCGCACTGCGGGCAAGCTATTGCTACGATACGAGTCGTCTTGTAATATCAACGATCGCCCAGCCCCCGACCCACTGCCAAGGCGCGCCATGCAAAGAAGACTTCTCGTTCAA
>Ga0315900_10002947_pt1 | contig 25358 bp, 22 predicted proteins | sample LakEriMetagenome_FD_203521 | JGI IMG/M metagenome (GOLD analysis project Ga0315900, IMG submission 203521) | Freshwater fungal communities from buoy surface, Lake Erie, Ohio, United States - Buoy 12 MA114 | ecosystem: Environmental > Aquatic > Freshwater > Lake > Lake biofilm | place: USA: Lake...
AACCCTTAACACCTAACCGCTAACCCTTAACTCCTTTCCCATAACCACCTTGACGCCCGACTGTTAAGGTTCTTTAACTAGTGGCTCTTCCTTCACCCGCAATGCCGCCTCTTGAATCCATCCTCTCGCCCGGCCTGCAATACGGTCTAGATCACGGCAATCTGACCTGCTGGATCATCTGCGGCCTTTTGCTGCTGCTCTCGGTGACGAGCTGGGCGGTGATCCTGAGCAAACACTTCCTGCTCTCCCGCGTGCAGCGCGCCAACCTCTCCTTCCTGCGCGAGTATCGCGAGAGCAATCACGCCCTGGAGCTTTTCCAGCGCCGCGAACATCACGAGTACTCGCCCTACTATCACATCTACCACGCCGCCTGCCGGGAGATGGCATGGTATCTCCTCGGCGAAGACGAGCCGGGGGACACTTTCGCCGCACGTCTGCAAGGTGCTGGACGCATCACTCCCTCCCAAATGGGCGCGGTGCAGAACGCGATGGAGCGCAGTGTGGCGGAGGCGGCCCTGCGGCTCGAAGCGCGCATGAGCTGGGTGGCCACCTCGCTGAGCGGAGCGCCGTTTCTCGGCCTGCTGGGCACGGTGTGGGGCATTCTGGACACGTTCAGCCAGCTCGCCACGAAGAACGGGGCCCTGGATCTCGCCACGCTGGCGCCGGGAGTCACAACGGCGCTCGTCACCACGGTGCTCGGCCTGCTGGTGGCGATCCCGAGCATGATCTGCTACAACGGCATTGTGAGCCGCATCCGCGGCATTGTGGTGCGCCTGGACAACTTCGCCAGCGAGCTGAGCGCGGGCCTGGACCGCACGTTTGTCGATCACCGCTTCAGCAACGAGGTGCTGCCGAGCATGAGCGCGCTCGGCAGCCCGTCGATGCCCGCCTTCTCCGGCTCGAACGCCTCCCCCCTGCCCTCGGCGATGCACGCCTTCCACTCCCGCGCATGAAACGCCACTCGAACCGCCATCAGCTCCGGCTCATCAGCGAGATCAGCCTCACGCCGCTGCTCGACCTGGTGCTGGTGCTGCTGTTTGTGTTCCTGCTGGCCGCTCCGCTGCTGAAATCCACCAGCGTCACAGCTGTCGCCGCCGCGCCCGTTCCGCAGCCGGCAGTCACGCCTCCTCCGGCGCAGACCATGACGCTGCTGGTGAACAAGGACCTGTCCGTCACCTTGAACGGCGCGATGCTCGCGCGCGCCGATCTTCCCGCCTCGCTCAAACAGCTCGCCCAGCAGCGGCCCGGCCTCGGCATCGAGGTGCGCATGCACCATGAGCTGCCGGTGCAGAATCTCGTGGAGACGATGCGGATGCTCGAAGCCGCCGGCATTCAAAAGACCGCCGTCACGACGCATGCCGAGGAACCCTGATCCCCGACGATGAAACGCAGCCGCCCCACCACGCTGGAGCCCATCTCGGCGACCATGCTTTTCATCATCTCGGCGCATGCGCTCCTCGTGGCCGCGGGATGGTGGTGGTGGAAGGAAAAACTCTCTGCTCCTGCGGACGGCGGCGGGACACGGCTGACGTGGATGAGTCCGGCCGATTTCAAGAGCAGCCTTCCGGCCGCCGCCCCGTCGTCTGTCATCATCGCGAATGCCCCGAAGTCCAAAAAGACCGGTACTCCGCCCGCCGCCGCGCCGAAGATCGACGAAGCTCCCGTGCAAAAGGCCACGCTCATCGCCCCGCCGCCCGCGCAGCAGGCCATGGAGCCGGTGTTGAACCCGACGGGCATGCCCTTGTTTGCTCCCGCCAATCCCGCGCCGAAGCCATCCGCGAACCGCAGCATCACCTTGCGGCGCGCACCGGGAAAATCAGCCCTCCCGCGCCCTGGCATTCCGGCCCCGCCGATCGCCAGCCCAACGCTGCTGGACGTCGCACGCCTCAACACACTGCGCCCTCCGCCGCTGCCCCAGCCGGGCGCTGCCGTGGCCAGTCCCGACGACTCGGTGGACATGGACGCCGTCGATGAGGCTGTGAACGCCGCCTTTCTCGCCGGGTGGACCGCGCCGCCCATCGACGCCGTGCCCGCCGCGCAACGTGAGGCCAGGCTGAACATCTCCGTCGGCAGGGATGGCGCCATTCTGAAGGCGCAGATGAGCAAGTTCTCCCGCTCCCACGCGCTGGACCAGTCCATTCTCGAAGCCGCCTCGAAGGTGAAAAAAATTTCCACGCCACTGCCTTCAAATTTCTCCAAAGAGAGCTACGATCTGGAGCTGAACTTCCTCCTCCTGCCCTGATCCCACGCATGAACGCTCGCGCGCTTTGTCTTCTCCTCGCCTTCGCCGTCCTCGACGGCACGCGGGCTGAGGCCGGCATGCTCGACACGCTGCGCGGCTGGATCGGTCTCGGAGACAAGGCGGATGCCGCCGAGCAGAAGAAAGCCATGCCGCGCCTCCGCATCGGCCCGTTCAGCGGCGGCACCGGGGCCAGCGCCCAGGAAACTCTCCGCAAGGAGCTGCTCGACTCCCGCGAATTCCTGCTCTCAGGAGCCGACGAGAAGTCCGACTTCACCATTGAAGGCTCCTCCATCGGCGGGCGTGTCACCGGAAAACTCCGCGACGCGAAGGGCAAGGAGTTGTTCCAGCGCAGCTACGCCGCGCCCGGTCTCGATGAAAACCTCAAGGCCTTCACGGATGACGTCATCTACACCATCACCGGCAGGCCCGGACTGGCCACCAGCCGCATCGTTTTCGTCAGCGACCGGAGCGGCAAGCGCCAGATCTATGTCTGTGATGCCGAGGGCGGCGACGTGCATCAGGTGACGCACGACAAGCACGGCGCGGTGTCCCCGTCGCTCTCCCCCGACTCCTCCTTGGTGGCCTTCACCAGCTACCGCAACGGCTTCCCCATCATCCGCCTGCTCGACCTCAATGTCGGCTGGGAGCGCGGCGTCACCGACACGCCCGGCAGCAGCTTCGGCTCCGCTTTCTCGCCGGACGGCACGCACCTGGCCGCCATGATGAGCTTCATCGGCAATCCCGAGATCTTCGTCAGCGATCTCGGATCGAACACCGCCGCATGCATCAGCGACTCCATCGGCGCGCCCGCCAGCCCCTCCTGGCATCCGGATGGCAAACAAATCGTCTTTTCAGACGACGACGGCAGCGGACCGAAGCTCTACATCGTCGATGTGCCGCAAAAAGAAGGCCAGGCATCGCGGCTCTACCGCTGGCGCACCGGCTACCACTTCTGCACTGATCCCGAGTGGTCGCCCGACGGGCGCAGCATCGCTTTCACCACACGCAAAGGCGGTGAATGGGCCGTCGCCGTCAAGCCCTGGCCGAGTGGCGGCACCCGCGTCATCCAGGCCGGCGGCGCACAACATCCCTCCTGGAGCCCGAATGGTCGCCTCATCACCTATGTGCAACATGGCGAGCTCTATGTGCATGATTTGCGCAGCGGCAACCGGCGCCAGTTGCTGCGCGGCTTTGGCCGAGTCTCCGAACCCCGCTGGATGCGCTGAACAATGATGAACTCTCCTCCAGTTCCAGAACGTGTGAATGTTCCCGCAGCATTCATCATTCGCCATTCATCATTCCTCCTTCTTTCCCTCCTCTCCTCCTGCAGCGGCATCTCCATGCCCGCCTTCTTCAAAAATCCCGCCTCCGAGGCCGTGGTGTATGCCCTCGGGCCGCGGGACGACTACGCATCGCCGTTGAATGACAGCCTCAGGCCCGCCTGCCCGGCGTTGTGCTTCCAGGATGACGAATTCAAAGTCTCCGAGGCGCACGAGCGTCCCATCCGTGACCTCGCCAAGGAGATGGAGAAGGACAAAAAGGCCCGCCTGCTCATCGCCGGCTACGCGCCGCCCAACCTGCCGCAGGAGCATGCGCGCTCGATCTCCGACCGGCGCGCCCTGGCTGTGCGCCAGCGCTTCATCGAGCTCGGCATCGAGCCCGCGAATCTGCAAACGGTCGGTTACGGCAACGATTTCTCGCCCAGCGGCCCATCCTCCTCGGTCGTCGTCATCTACTGGCAGAACTGAGGTTTTCATCGTCCGTTCGTTTGCCGCCACGGCTGGCAAGATCACCACGGATCACCCGTTTTTTTCGCCCCTCAATCATGCTCTCACGCAAAAACCTTCTTCTCGCACTTTTCCTCGCCGCGCCGCTTCTCCTCATCGCCGCCAAGCCTGACAAACCCAAAAAAGACAAAGGCCCGTTTGAAGTCGCCAAGCCTGCCTTCAAGCCGGACTACAACCAGCCGCCCTTTGACGCCGCCACGGCCAAACCGGAGCATCTCGAGCCTTCGATGTTCAAATTGCCCGAGGGCCTCGAAATCACCGTTTGGGCCACCTCGCCGCAGCTTTTCAATCCCGCGAACATGGACATCGACCACGCGGGCCGCGTGTGGGTCACGGAAGGCGTCAATTACCGCCGTCACAGCGGCCGCAGCCGCGGGGGCGATTGTGTTCGCGTGCTGCAGGACACCGATGGCGATGGCAAGTGCGACAGCAGCCATGTCTTCGTGCGTGAGAAGGAACTCGAATGCCCGCTAGGTGTCGCCGTGTTCGACAATGTGATTTTTGTCTCGAACACGCCGAACATCATCAAATACACCGATGTGAACCGCGACCTCAAATTCGACCCCGCGGTGGATAAGCGTGAGATCTTCCTCTCCGGCTTCGAACAGCCGCAGCATGATCACAGCCTACATAGCGTGTATGCCGGCCCCGATGGCCGTCTCTACTTCAGCAACGGCAACTGTGGTGCCGAGTTCAGCGACAAAAGCGGCAACACCTTCCGCATCGGCGGTGCCTACCTGAACAACACCTACACCGGTGAGAAGAGCGATGACGGCCATGTGTATGTCGGCGGCTTCACCGCCAGCGTCGATCCGAGCGGTCACAAGGCGAAGATTCTCGGCTTCAACTACCGCAACAGCTACGAAGGCGTGCGCACGAGCTTTGGCGACATGTTCCTCAACGACAACGATGATCCTCCCGCCTGCCGCGTGAGCCATCTCATCGAAGGTGGCAGCTTCGGCTTCTTCTCCGCCAATGGAAAACGCCAGTGGCGTGCCGACAAACGCCCCGGCCAGTCCATCCCCGTGGCTGAGTGGCGTCAGGAAGACCCCGGCATCATCCCCGCCGGCGATGTCTATGGCGGCGGTGCCCCCACCGGCATGTGCTTTTATGAAAACGGAGCCCTCGGCGAGAAATGGAACGGCCTGCTCCTGAGCTGCGAAACCGGGCGCAATGTTGTCTTTGGCTACCTGCCGAAACCTGATGGCGCAGGCTTCAAACTCGAGCGTTTCGACTTCTGCACCACGAACACCACCGGCGTCTTCAAAGGCAGTGATTTCGTCGGCGGAGCCAACAACCTCTCTGATGAACGCCAGACGCTCTTCCGTCCCTCCGATGTCTGCGTGGGTGCTGATGGGGCCATCTACATCTCCGACTGGTATGACAAGCGCACCGGCGGCCATCAGGACACCGATGAGACCTGCAGCGGCACCATTTACCGCATCGCTCCGAAGGGCTTCAAATCTCAAATTCCGGCCATCAATTTCGACACCGTCGAGGGCCAGCTCGCCGCTCTGCAATCGCCTGCCAACAACGTGCGTCATGTCGGCTTCACACGCTTGAAGGAAGCCGGTGATAAGGTGCTTCCGCAGGTGTTGAAGCTGCGTGATCATGCGAACCCCTATCTTGCCTCGCGTGCAGTTTGGCTCGCGGCCCAACTCGGCGAGCAGGGCCTCATCGCCACGCGAAGCTGGCTGGAGAGCGATGACGCCACCAAGCGTCTGGTGGCCCTGCGTGCCATCCGCGCCGCCACGGACGACGGCATCGACTTGATCGCCACCATGGCGGCCGACCAGTCACCCATGGTGCGCCGCGAGGTCGCCGTGGCTTTGCGTGATGTGCCAGCCGCCCAAAGCGTGCCGCTCCTCGTGAAACTCTCACATCACATCGACGGCGGTGACCGCTCGCTGCTTGAAGCCTGGGGCATCGGCTGCAACGGCAAGGAGGAGGCCGTCTGGTCCGCCCTCAAGCCCGTGGGCGAATGGAATGACGACTTTGCGCACATCACCTGGCGTCTTCATCCCGTCGCCGCCGTGCCTGAGCTGCAAAAACGCGCCGCGGATGCCAGGCTCACGCCGGAGCAGCGCAAGCTGGCCCTCGACACGCTCGCCTTCATCCCGGACGCCTCTGCCGCGAAGGCTGTGCTCGCGTTGGCGAAGGACAAAACCTCGCCCATTCATGCCGATGTCATGTGGTGGATCATCAAACGCAGCACCGACGACTGGAGCAGCTTTGGCATCGCCGAGGAACTCAAAAAGGAAGGCATCTTCGATCCCGAAAGCGCCAAACTCGTCGAGATCATCACGCCGCCCGCTGTGCCGGGGGCGTATCAGGTCGCGGATGTCTTGAAACTCACCGGGAACGCCAAAAACGGCGCGCAGCTCGTCACCCGTTGCGTCATGTGCCATCAGTTCAACGATCAGGGCGTCGAATTCGGCCCGAACCTCGACGGCTGGGGCCGCAGCCAGCCCGCCGAGATCATCGCGCAGGCCATTCTGGAGCCCAGCAAGGACATCGCGCACGGCTACGACGGCCAGGAGGTCAAAACGAAGGAAGGCGTGACCATCCACGGCATGCTGCTCACCGATGGCGACATCATGATCATGCGCAGCATGGGCGGCGTGAACCAGTTCGTGCCGAAGAGCCGCGTGCAGAAGCGCGCCAAGCTCGACCGCAGCCTGATGCTCAGCGCCTTCCAGCTCGGCCTCAGCGCCCAGGATGTGGCTGACATCGTGGCGTACATGAGGGGTGGCAACTGAGCGCCGCCACACCTCAAAACGGCCAGCGATACGGCGCGTTGTGGATGAGCTTGCTCTTCGGATAAGCGGAGATGCGAACCTGGTTCTTTGAGTTGCCGCTGAGCAGCCACACATTCGTCGCGTCCAAGGCATGCAGGAAGCCGATGTGGCCGCTGTTGGCCTGATCGGTCGTCAGCGGCTGCAAAATGCAGATCGCACCATAGGTCGCGGCCAGCGGGCGGCCCCAGCCCCACCAGTCGGAGACTTTGGCGCTGCCCTGCGGCCTGTAGCCGGAGCGCAGTACGCACCAGTTCACAAAGGCGGCGCACCACGCCGTCTCATCATGCAGCAGATTGCCGCTGATGCCGCAGCTCTTGAGGTATTCGAGGATGCGCGGGTTGTCGCCCTGTGCCCATTCCTGCACGCCCTGCTCCATGATGGCGATCTGCATCCACGGCGGCGGCGCGGAGAAACTTGTCGGGGCGGAGGCGGCTGTTTCAGGCGGCAGACCGGTGACTGTGCCGTTCACGTTCACGATCTGGCCCGGAAAGAGCACCTTCCAGTTTCCCGTGCCCCATTCGACCAGTCCCGGGTTCATTTTCTGAAACTGGGACAGAGTCATGCCGAAGGATTTCGCGATCTTGCCCGGGTTATCTCCTGGTTGGACGGTGTATTGAGCCATGCCTGGATGAATGCCTCCCGTCGCTGAAAAAGCCAACGCTCAATTCAAGCCGCCAGCTCGTAATGCGGTCCGACCACCTTGCCACGCAGTCGGGCGGCCTTGGCCCCGGCCTGGTCGTGCTCGACCAGACCATCGCGCAGTCTGATGATGCGCGTGCAGCGCTCCACCATGCGCTCGTCGTGGGTGACGAAGACGAGCGTCTTGCCCTGCTGGTTGAGATCATCGAAGAGATCGAGGATCTCCTTGCCTGATTTGGAGTCGAGGTTGCCCGTGGCCTCGTCGGCGAGGATGACGAGCGGATTGTTCGACAACGCCCGGGCGATGGCCACACGCTGCTGCTGGCCGCCGGAGAGCTCGTTGGGTTTGTGATAGAGGCGGTGCTCCAGACCGACCTGCGTGGCAAGGCGTGTGCCCGTTTCGATCATGTCGGCGTCCTTCGCACCACCGTAATACATGGGCACGGCGATGTTTTCGATGACGCTGAGCTGCTGGATGAGATTGTAGCTCTGGAAGATGAAGCCGAGATTGCGGTTCCGTGCCTCGGAGAGGTCGTCATCGTCGAGATGGGCGACATTCTGACCGCCGAGGAAGTAATCACCGCTCGTCGGCTGGTCGAGGCAGCCGAGCACATTCAGGAGCGTGGACTTGCCACAGCCTGAAGGCCCCATGATACAGACGTACTCACCGGGATAGATTGAGAGCGAGACACCTTGGAGCACGTGCTGGGTGATGTCGCCCATCTGGTAGCTCTTGCGGATGTCCACCAGCTTGATGATGGGATCGGCGGATGGCATCACGGTTTCGCTGCGGCGATGTCCTTGGCGGGCTTCGGCTTTGCGGGAGTCTCACCGGCGGGCTTGGCCTTTCCGCCGCCGTTGATCTCAATCTCCGACTTTTTCGGCAGCGTGAGCGCGACGGGCTCGCCCCCTTTCAAACCATCCCGCACCTCGATGAACTCGTCATTGAACAAGCCGGTGCTGATCGCGCGCCGCTCCAGCGCGCCACCGTTGTTGATGTAACAGAAGTGCTGGTCCTGCTCGACCTCGACGGACTGCACCGGCACGTAAAGCACGTCAGCAAGCTGGTCCACGATGATCTCAACCTTGGCGTTCATTCCGGGCTTCATCCACGGGTGGTAACCGTTGATGTGAATGGTGCATGGATAGACCTTCAAGTTCGGCGTGTAGCGGCTGCTGGTGGAATCCGGCAGCACGGCAAGCTCCGCGACGCGTCCGTCAAGCTCCTTGCCGGGCTCGGCATCGACACGCACCTTCACCGGCTGGCCGATGCGGACTTTTTTGATCTGCGACTCATGCACGTTCACCTTCACGCCCATCTGGCTCATGTCCGGGATGGTCAGCATCGTCTGGCGGAAGCGCACACTCGCACCTTCCTCGATGGGATAATTGTAGTTGTAGCTGGAGCCGGCGTTCAGGTCGCCGTAGGCCACGAGCCCCGGCTGCGCGGCCTTGATGACGCAGGCTTTGAGCTGGCGCTCCAATTCCTCGCGCTGGGTCAATTCCATCTCGTAGCGACGCTTTGCGGTGGCGAACCTCGTCTCCGCCTGGGCCATGCGCGAACGGTTCGCGCGGATGGTGCGCTGGAGTTTTTTTAGCGCCTCCTGATAGCCCGCCACCAGAGTCGAGCACTGCTTGTTGAACTCATATTTTTTGAACAAGGCGAGCTGCGTCTCCGCCGTCTTCACCGCAAGCTCGACTTTCTCCAGGTTGACCTGGTCGTTCTCAAGCTGCGCCTGTGCGATGAATTTCCTTTCAGCAAGACGCTGTGATGCCTCGGCCTTCTGGCGGGCCACGGCCAGTTCTGATTTTCTGAGCAGCAGCTCATCCTCGAGCTGACGGAGCTTCTGCTGGGCCTCGCCATCGTTTTCCGCTTTCTGCTCCAGAAAGGGGATGAAGTCGATGCGCTCCGAGCTCGCAGGGACACTTGCCTTCTTCTGCGCGGGCTTGGCCTTGTCATCGACCTTTGGTTTGCCGGCATCAGACAAGACAGGCGTGTTCGCCTGTGTTTCCAGCACGGCGGCATATTTGTCGAACTCCTCGACATTTTTTGGCAATCCTGCGGCGGCAAGAATGGAGGCGGTGACTTCGCGGCCGAGATATTTTTCAAAATCCATCAAAGCGAAGACGCCTTCCTGCTGGGCGTCGCGCACGAGGCTCTGGTTTTCACTCTTTTGGATTTCACGCCCCTCGTCCGCGTCGATGTAGGCCGAGACCGTGGTCTGGAACTCGATCTCGTGCGACTGGATCTTGGTTTTGAGGTCGGTGCTGTCGAGTTCGATGAGCACCTTGCCCTCCTTCACATCCTCCTCGGTGATGAGGTAGCCTTCAGGGATCAGGCTGAGGATTTTTGTCGGGATTTCGATCTCGCTCTTCACCTCGGTGTTTTGCAGGGCGCGGATTTCACCACCTTGGAGCACGTTAATCTCCAGAGGTCCCCGCTGCACCACAAACGTCGGCACCTGATGCTCCTCCCCTTCACCGCCGGACATGAACCACCAGCCCGCCACGCCCAATGCGGCGGCGGTGGTGATGGCGACAAGCCCCTTGATGGTCTTTCCCTTCTTCATTCTCCCTTTGGCTTTTCGCTTTTTAATACGTCCACCCACGAGCCGTCTTTCTCGATAAACAGGACGCCCATGTCGCGCCAGAGCTGCAGACGCGCCAACGCGTGGCTGATCCGCGTGGAAACAATCAAGTCGCGGGTGCTGTTCATGTCGCGCTGCGCATCGACGAGGTCGATCGCCGTGCCCTGCCCCTCGGCGTTGAACGCCTCCTCGACTTCAAGACGCGCCGTGCTGATCTCCAGGCCGCGCTTGGCCAGTTCATACTGCTTGCGCGCCACTTCGAGGTCGCGCCAACCGGCTCGCACATCACGCCGCACCCCCTCCTCTGCCAGTTCCAGCTCACGTCGTGCGCGCTGCTCGGCGATCGTGGCGGAGCGCAGAGAGTTGCGCTCGGGCTTCTGGTTCAGGTTGAGGTCAAAATTCAGCCCCAGGGTGGTGCTGCGGTTGCGCGGCGTGAGCGTGAAATCGTTGCGGTCCGGATTGTCGAGGATGTTGTAGTTCACCAGCGAATTTACAGAGGGCAGGATGTCTTGTTTGGCGATCAAAACACGACGGTTGGCGTCCTCCATGCGGTCGCGTGTGTTCCAAAGGTCCATGCGCGCGGTCAAGGCAGTGTCGATGGCCTCGTCCAGCGTGCCCTTCTGGTCGATGATCTCCAGATCGCTCATGTCTTTGTAGTCGAGGACGATTCGCTCCGTCACCGGCAGGCCGAGCTGGATCTTTAAGTCATCCAGCGCCTGCTCGTAGTTCCGCATCGCCGTGATCCAGCTTCGCTGGAAGGTGATCTGCGATTGAAGCAGACGCCCCAGGGACGATTTGCTGCGCAGGTTCGCCTCCGCCATCGCCGTCTCACGCTCCACGACCTTGTTGAAAGCCATGTAGGCGATGTGCGCGTTGCGAGCCGACTCGCGTGTCTGGATGGTGCGAAAATACTGCGTGGCCACGTCCACGGCGAAGGTCTTGCGATACTGCGTGAAGTTGCGGATCGCGTAGAGCACGTTGCGCTCGCCCTGGGTGAGCACTTCCGAGGCGGCCAGATACCCCGCGCCGCGCAACAGCGGCTGTGTGAGAGTGAATCCAAGCTGCGAGTTGCCGGAATCACGGCCGCCGGTGAAAAAGCGAATAAAGTCCGTCGTGAGATTCGTCGCAAGGCGCGCACCGGTGCGGGTCAGCGCGGAAAAGCCGAGATCGCCGCTCGTCGTAAGCGTCGAGGTGCGCACGAGATTGTTCACGCCGCTCTGCACCTTCGTGCTGTCCAGCATGCCTGATCCGCCGCCGGCGAAAATCGGCGTGAACTGCTGTCGTGTGAGCGTCAAGTCGAGCGCGGCGAGATAGACCAGTTCCTTTTGCAGAAGGTAGTTGCGGTTGCGATGGACCGCGAAATTCAGCGCGTCCGCCAGGCTCAGCACGCGTGCGTTTTCCTCGATGAAGGCCCGGTCGCCGAGGAACTCCACCTTGCCCACGTTCTTGCGCAGTTCCTCCATCCGCACCGGTGGCGGCGGGGTGATGTCCAGAATCGCCTGCCCGGAGTTCGGCACCTTGCTGGCTTTCTTGCGCAGAATGCCGAAGACCTCCTTGTCCGCCCACTTTTTGTAGGACGCCGCCGTGCAGCCGGTCAGCACCAGCGCGACAAGCGTCAGCGACGCGACGGCAGGATGGAAAAGGCGGTGTTTTGACATGAGTTCTGTGGCCGGAGCGTGGATACTCCGGAAGATTGGTTTCGGGGGGCGATGCAATACGGGATTTTCACCCCGTGTCTATCGCTGGAAAACAAAACCCCTTTGCCACGGTTGAAGCCGCCGCTACTATCCTGCCCCACCCATGTCCGACGAACCCAAAGTCGCTGAAGCAGAAGAACTCCTGAAGGAGACCTCCGGATCCCCCCCGACCCGGAAGACGCTCATCGAGAAGCTCGACAACTGGGACGATTGGGCGAGCTGGGACGAGTTCTACCGCACCTACTCGGGTTTCGTGTTTCATGTGGCCCGCAAAACAGGACTCAGCGACGACGAGGCCAGCGATGTCGTGCAGGAGACCTTCATCGGTGTCGCCAAGAACCTTCAAAAAAAGAAATTCGACACCAGCCTCGGCTCCTTCAAATCCTTCCTCCTCAACCAGGCTCGCTGGCGCATCCTCGATCAATTCCGCCGGCGCAAGAAGCAGCAGAGCCGCGAAGCCAACCTCTACGCGGGCGAGGAACAGGACGAACGCCGCACCTCGCCGATCGACCGCTGTGCCGACCCGAACGGTGTGGCCCTCGAAAAACTCTGGGAAAAGGAATGGCAGGACAAGGTGATGGACATCGCGCTGCGCCGTGTGCGCGCGCTCGTCTCGCCTCGACAGTTCCAGATTTTCTCCTGCTACGTCATCAAAGGCTGGAGTCCAGAACGCGTGAAGAAGGAACTCGGCGTCAACGCGGCGCAGGTCTATCTCGCCAAGCATCGCGTGGGCCGCATTTTGAAGCGTGAGGCCGCGAAGCTGGCAGAGACGGAGCAGTGAGGCGGTCAAAGGTTGGAAGTTAAAAGTTAGAGGTTAAACGACAAACGAATTGGCCTCCCTGCGAGCATTCCCGACCTATAACCAATCACTCATAACGCTTCCCTCCTGAAAGCGTCCGCATCCCCATCGCGTAGCCGTTTCATGCTCCGCACTTTCGCCTTCCTCCTCATCGTCTCAGTCCTCCGCGCGGCCGATCCGGTGGCGCTTTTCATCGAAGGCTACGCCGGTCAGCGCAGCGTCGCTCAAGGCGAGGAAATCCCCATCCATGTCAGCACCACGGCGGCGAAGTTTGAGATCGAGGTCACGCGACTCGGCGCGAAACGCGAGATCGTGTGGAAGAAGGCTGACGTGCCCGGCGCGGCACATCCCGTGCCGGAGGATGCCTCCGCAAACGGCTGCCGCTGGCCGGAGAGCGTGCGCGTGCCCGTCGGTGCGGAGTGGAAAAGCGGCTACTACGAGGTCGCCTTCCGTGCGGCGGATGCTGGTGGCAAATGGACGCATCGCGGTGCACGCACGGCCAGCAGCAGCGCGTGGTTCATCGTGCGTCAGGCAAAGCCAGGCAGCACCTCGAAGATCCTTTTGCAGCTCTGCTCGAACACCTACAACGCCTACAACAACTGGGGCGGCTTCTCTGTGTATGCCTACAACAGCCTCTCGAAAAACCAGGGCAGCCGCGTGAGCTTTGAGCGGCCCGGCCCCTCACAATTCGCCCGCTGGGAGTTGCCCTTCGTCATCTGGGCGGAGCAAAACGGTTACCCGCTCGAATTCGCCGCCAATGACGACCTCGAATTCCGCCCCGAGATGCTCACGAACTACAAACTCGTGCTCAGCGTCGGCCACGACGAATACTGGAGCACGCCGATGCGCGACAACCTGGAGGCCTGGATCGCCAAAGGCGGCAACGTGGCCTTCTTCAGCGGCAACACCTGCTGTTGGCAGGTGCGCAGCGAGGCGGAGGGCCGCGCCTTCACCTGCTTCAAGCAGAACTACCACCTCGATCCCGTCTTCCAGACCCGCGACTTCAAAACACTCAGCACCGCGTGGAGCCATCATCTGCTCCAGCGTCCGGAAAACCAGCTCACCGGCGTCGGCTTCCTCTGGGGCGGCTACATGCGCAGCCACGGCCAGTTCATGGACGCAGAGGCCAGCTACATCGTGCACCGCCCCGACCACTGGATCTACGAAGGCACCGGCCTGAAGCGCGGCGACCGCTTTGGCGCGAAGGACACCATCGTCGGCTACGAATGCGACGGCTGCGAACTCGAGTGGCGCGACGGCCTGCCCTTCGCCACGCACAAAGACGGCACGCCGAAGAGCTTCGAAGTCCTCGGCACCTGCCCCGTCCGCTGGCACCCGGATGATGTCGAGTGGTATGAGAAATGGGAGATCGGCCGCACCGGCGCCGCATGCCTCGGCCTCTACACGAACACCGGCACCGTCTTTACCGCCGCTACCACCGATTGGGCGCATGGGCTGCAAGGGAATGACGCGCATGTGGTGCGCATCACGAAGAATGTGCTGGAGAGGCTGGGGAGGTGATGGCCTGCCAGAGTCAATTACATGATCCTAAAAATCTCTTCAACCGGATCAAGGATCTCATCCTCGCCTTCGCGAAAGGCCTGGATTCGGCCATCTTGAGATACCTTGATACCCATGCCGAGTTTTGATAGTGCTTTCGCTGCTGCAAGACGACCGCCTCCAGAACTTCCACCTTCAACTTTCAAAATTGCACCAACAGCGAGAATTCGCCCTTTGTGATCCAAGATTGTAGCACCATCTATTGCCAGCAGCTCTTGTCTTAACCGACGATCCAATTTGTGAAACGGACGGTCTGCAATCATCGCTGCCAATGCTTTCGCTTTTTTTGAGTGGGCAGGCGAAAGGTAATCAGATGCTGAAGTTGCCACTGACCTCCACTTGTTGTTTTGAGCGGCTACTACCAAACCAATGCAGGCACCTGTTCGAGCAAATGAAGCATCCAACGCACTTTCATAAATTGCGGTTCTAACGTCCATATCACTTGGACGCCCCATTTGAGTTAACAACGGCGCATGTTTCAAGTAGTGCCAGCGTCCACTTCGCCTGGCAAAAACCAGTTCGCGGCTCCTGAAAATTAAAATATCTCCACTACGATTCAGCACCACGGCGACACGTTCGTTTTCGGCCCATTGAGCAATTGCTTGCAATCGATTTGGCGCAAATGATGGAGGTGCTTCTGGATGTTCGAGCTGTTCATGCCCCGCGATCCTACCGATGAAGTCACACACAACCATGGTATCAAATCCGTTGGACATGACTGCGCTGAAATCGTCGTGGCAGACATCGTGAAAGTTAACCTCGCTGGCTTTAATAGCTCGGTCGAAGCCGATTGCCGCGGCTATCGGCCTCCCTTCGTATTGCCTACCTGACCAAACAGCCATCTGATCCAGAACAAATAAAAGAGCCTCTTCTTCATCCTTTTTGGCACACAGCGACTTCGCAATCACACGTCGAGGAAACATCGCAGCCAGATCGGCTTGATACCAACTATTCAAGCCTGCCTGCATATTCCCCACCACTCTGACAAAGGCTTTGACCAGATCTATCTCGGTAAGCTTGCCTTCACCTAATCCATCAAATGCCTGGCTTCGTTTCAGATGAAGCCTTTAAGCATCTTCCGAACGAGCCTTGAATGCGATTGTGCATGGATCAACAAATGCCACTTGTGACTCTCTGGAAGATGACTTCACGCTCTTGGAGTCAATCGAAGCGCCGCTAAACCAAGGAAGCAGGTGAACTTTTGCGAGGTGCCTTAATTGAGATTCTTCCATAAACTCTGTTTGTGATCATGCTCGGCCAAGACGCACCTGCCAACAGGAAAGCCTTTCAAAGCTTTCCACGTAATCCCCGCATGAAACCCACGCTGCTCCTTCTCGCGCTCACGCCCTCCCTTTTCGCCGCGGAGAGGCCGGAGGTCACGGTGCTGCTGCAGACGAAGTGGGAGGAGACGTTGACGATCACTGTCGACACGAGGAAGTAAACATGGTCAGCAAAATTGAACCTGACAGATATGCTGACACGGGTTTTGCCGTGAAGGACACCACGCCGGAGGTGAACGCGATGCTGTTCGCCGCGATGATGCGCCAGACGCCCGCCGAACGCCTCCTCATGGGCTTTGACATGAGCGCGACGGCCCGGGCGATGGTTTGGAGCACGATCCCCGCGGAACTGCCCGAGGACGAACGCCGCCGCGCCTTCTACCTCCGCTACTACGGTGAGCCGCTGCCGATACCGGCCCAAACAGGTATTTGACAGTTCCAGCCTGGCAAAGCACACTGGCCGTGGAATTGCCGCCGACCCGATAAAGGCACCGTATGGAGCACTTTCCGCGAGGATAGGGTCGGCGGACTCCAATTCACCGGGGCCAATGAGCCACCTGCATTTCGCGATGAGAGATGATCCGTCGATAGACAGCGGCATCCGGCTTGTCAGTCAAAGAGCGGGCCACCGCGCCGCATACCATGTCGGCAAGCTGGAGAAGGTTGTTTTTGTGGGAGTCCTGTAGCTTCACCTTGTGAATCAGCGATGTCCCGTGGGCTTCCGCCTGGACTTTGCGACGAAGGTAAGAGGTGAGTTCGCGGCGTAGAAGCTCGGTTCCTTGTCCATCCATGACCACGGTGGCGTTCCTCAAATACGGCTTCGCCAGCTCAAACACCAATCCGCAGGTGTAGCGGTACAATTCAGCGGGCGTTTTCACGCCATGATCGGTAAGGCCCGCCTTGTCGAGCACGACAGAGAAATAGAAGAACTCGAAGCAGGCCACTTCACGCAAAAACCTCTCCCGCCAGGCTGGCTTGAGCTTGTAGAAGTGAAATTCAAATTCAGCCCGCAGGCCGAGTTCCTTTTTCAATGCCTGGATTCGCTCATCCACGGCCGTTGCTTGCTCACGATCCTCGATCAGCACCAAGGTCACAATGAATCGGGGCGAGGTGGCTTTGCAGGCCATGTTCAGACCTGTGTCTCCAGATTCATCAATGAAAACGAGCATGGCGAATTTCGGTGGAACAGCTTTCTAGGTGTCTCTGAGAGGGCCCGCAAGCCCCAAGCGTAATCCCCGCATGAAACCCACGCTGCTCTTTCTCGCGATCACGTCCTCGCTTTTCGCTGCGGAGCGGCCGGAGGTCACGTTGCCGCGGCAGACGAGTGGAGACACGGCGGTGCAGCCGAATTGGGAGGAGACGTTGACAATCACTGTCGGCACGAAGGACGCGGACATCATCGGCAGCGACCAGCGGGCCATTCAGGCGGCGGTGGATCATGTGGCGAGACTTGGCGGCGGCACGGTGCGCATCTTGGCGGGCACGTATCGACTGAGAAACGCCGTCTATCTGCAAAGCGGCGTGCATCTCATCGGCGAGGGCGAGAAGACGGTGCTCATCAAAGAGTCCTCCACCACCACACCGCTGAAGCTCGACAGCGACTGGTATGACCAGGAGATCACGCTGCACAACGCCGCGGGCTTCCGCATCGGCGATGGCGTGTGCCTGCGGGCGAAGGACGCCAAAACCGGCCGCCAGACCGTGATCAAGCGCACGCTCACCGCCCGCAGCGGCAACCGCTTCAAGCTCGACAAGCCCCTGCGCGAAAACTTGTGGCAGATGAACGACGCCACCTGCTCCACGCTCTTCCCGCTGCTCAGCGGCGAGTTCGTGGACGACCTGCGCATCGAAAACCTCGTGCTCGATGGCAACCGCGAGCACAACGCCGAGCTCGATGGCAATTACGCCGGCTGCATCTTCCTCCAGGACTGCAACCGCATCCACATCCGCGGCGTCACTGCCCGCAACAACCACGGCGACGGCATCTCCTGGCAGATCTGCCACGACGTCGTGGTCGAAAACTGCGTCAGCGAGAACAACAAGAACCTCGGCCTGCATCCCGGCAGCGGCTCGCAGCGGCCCGTCATTCGGAACAACACCCTGCGCGGCAATGACATCGGCATCTTCTTCTGCTGGGGCGTCAAATACGGCCTCGCCGAGCAAAACACGATCGAGGGCAACCGCGTCGGCATCTCCATCGGCCATCGCGACACCGACAACCTCATCACCGGTAACACCATACGCGACAGCAAGCTCAACGGCGTCCTCTTCCGCCCCGAGCGCGGTCCCGACTTCGCCGGCCACCGCAACCGCATCGAGCGCAACACCTTCATCGACAACGCCCCCGAAGGCGGCGCCGTCATCGACATCCAGGGCGGCACCGAATCCATCACCATCCGCGACAACACCTTCACCGAAACTCGCGGCGGCAAGAAGCGCGAGGTGGTCAAACAAGGCCCCGACACGAAGCAGATCGTCGTGGAAGGCAGCCAGACGAAGGGATTGTGATTGTCACTTCATCGCGTTCGTGATGAACTTCGACCGCTCGCGCCGTTTGAGTGCGGTCACTTTCCAACCATGAAACAAAAGCTTCTCCTCGCCTTCTTCGCCACAGCCCTCGCTCAGGCCGAAGACATCCGCCTGCAGCCACCGAAGGATCTGAACGGCTACTTTCCCTTCAATCCACCTTCATCGCTGAGTGAATGGGATCAACGTAAGGAGCAGGTGCGGCGGCAGATTCTGGTGGCGGAAGGTTTGTGGCCGATGCCGACGAAGACGCCGCTCAATCCAGTCATTCATGGCAAGGTCGAGGGTGACGGCTTCACGGTGGAGAAGGTCTATTTCGAGAGTGCACCCGGCTTTTTCGTCACCGGCAGCCTGTGGAAGCCGAAGACGATCAAAGGCAAGGTGCCAGGCGTCATGTTCGCGCACGGGCACTGGCAGGATGCGCGCTTGTCCATCGCAGCGGATGATGTGGTGAGACGTGAGATCGCCGCCGGAGGCGAACGCTTTGAACGCGGTGGCAAAAGCATCTTCCAGTCACTTTGCGTGCAGCTCGCCCGCATGGGCTGCGTCGTGTGGCAGTGGGACATGCTCAGCGACTCGGACTCCATCCAGTTCTCGCGTGAGATCGTGCATAAATTCGCCAAACAACGGCCGGAGGCCAACACGGAGGAGAACTGGGGCCTCTACAGTCCGCAGGCCGAGTCGCATCTTCAGTCCATCATGGGTCTGCAAACATGGAACGCCGTGCGCGGCCTCGATTTCCTGCTCTCGCTCCCGGAGGTCGATCCCGAGCGCACTGCCATCACCGGTGCCAGCGGCGGCGGCACGCAGACGATGCTGCTCGCGGCCATCGATGACCGCATCAAGCTCTCCTTCCCCTGCGTGATGGTCAGCACGTCGATGCAGGGCGGCTGCACGTGTGAAAACGCCTCGCTGCTGCGCATCGGCACCGGCAATGTCGAATTCGCAGGTCTCTTCGCGCCAAAACCGCAGGGCATGAACACGGCGAATGATTGGACCAAGGAAATGGCGACCAAGGGCTTTCCTGATTTGCAGAAGCTCTACGAGACGCATGGCAAGAAGGACAACGTCTTCCTCCTCCGCGGCGAGCACTTCCCGCACAACTACAACGCCGTCACCCGCTCGGCGTTCTACACCTTCGTCAACAAGCACTTCAAGCTCGGCTTCCCTTCACCAGTGATCGAGCAGGACTATGAGCCGCTCACCAAGGAGCAACTCACCGTCTGGGACGACAAGCATCCCGCACCGAAGGCCGCCGATCCCGAGTTCGAGCGCAAGCTGTTGAAGTATTTCGCCGAGGATGCTGAAAAACAACTGGCCTCGTCTGACCCGAAAGTCCTGCGTCAAGGCATCGAAGTCATTCTCGGCCGCACCTACGACCAGGCGGGCGAGGTTGAGTGGTCGCTCAAGGACAAGCAGGATCGCGGCAATCACCTCGAAATGACCGGCGCTCTGACCAACAAGACGCACAGCGAAGAAATGACTGTAACTTGGCTGTATCCAAAGCAGTGGAACAACCGTGTCATCGTTTGGCTCGACGACAAGGGCCGCTCAGGCATCGCCAATGAAGAAGTGAAAGAGCTCGTCGCCGCGGGGAATGCTGTCGTCGGCGTCGATTTGCTCTTCCAAGGCGGCGAACCGGTCAAACAAACCCGCGTCGTGGCCAATCCACGCGAATTCGCCGGTTACACCTTCGGCTACAACCACACCCTCTTCGCCCAACGAGTGCACGACGTGCTCAGCGTCGTGACCTTCTTGCGCAAAGCCAAGGTGGGCAGCCATCCGAACCCGAAGACCCTCTGCCTTGCGGCTTTCGGCCCGCAAACCGGCCCGATCTCCGTCGCAGCGCTTGCTTTGGCCGGTGAGCAGGTGGATCGCGCCGCAGTCAGCACGCACGGCTTCCGCTTTGGCAAGGTGCTGGACTATCGCGATCCGATGTTCCTACCCGGTGGAGCGAAGTATCGCGATCTACCCGGCATGCTGTCGCTTTATGATCAAAAGCGGCGCTGGGTCGCGGGCGAGAACGAAGATCGCAAGCCTCCGGCGATCGACTGGTTGATGCAGTGACCAAAAAAACAAGGGGCCAAACGGCCCCTTGTTTTTTTGTTGGTTGAATTCAGGCAAGCTCAGGCGGCTTCCATCACACCACCACGCAGTGCACGCGGGTGATGCCCTGGATTTTCTCCAGTTCGGCCAGCACGGCTTCGCTTGGAGTGGAATCGAGCGTGAGCAGCGTCAGCGCGGTGCCGCCTTCCTTGTTCCGGCTGAGGGACATGTCGGCGATGTTCACGTTGTTCTTGCCAAGGATGGTGCTGTAGGCGGCGATCATGCCGGGGCGGTCCTGGTTCTCGATGAGCAAAAGTGTGCCCTCAGGGCGGGTTTCGATGTGGCGCTCGTTCACCTTCACGATGCGCGGCTCGCCGGCGAAGAAGGTGCCGGCGATGCTGGCCTTCTCCGTGCCATTGCTGGCCTCTACTTCGATGAGATCGGTGAATTCGCTGGCTTCGGAGAGGCGGCTTTCGGTGAAACGCAGGCCAAGGTTTTCGGCGACGCCGTTGGCGTTGATGTAATTGACCTGTTCAGCACCGACGGCTCGCTCAAGGAAGCCTTTCAGCACCGCACGTGAGATGAGCGTCGTGTCCCCCGTGCCGACTTTGCCGCTGTAGTTGATGCTGACGACGTTCGAACGCGCCGGAGCGAGCTGCGACACCAGGCGGCCGAGGAGTTCGCCGAACTTCAGGAACGGCCCGATCTCCGCGAGGACCTTCGGATCGACGTTCGGCATGTTCACCGCGTTGACCACGGTGCCCTGGAGCAGGTGCGCCTTGATCACTTCGGCGATTTCGATGCCGACGTTTTCCTGCGCTTCTTCGGTCGAGGCACCGAGATGCGGCGTGAAAACGGTGTTCGGAGCCTTGAGCAGCGGGTAATCAGCAGGCGGTGGCTCAGTTTCGAACACATCGAGCGCGGCACCGGCGATGGTGCCAGCGGTGAGGGCCTCGGCCAGAGCGGCGTCGTCGATGAGACCGCCGCGGGCGCAGTTGATGATGCGGCAGCTTGGCTTCAGCGTGTCGAGACGTTTCGCATTGATCATGTGCTTCGTCTCGGGCGTGAGCGGCATGTGCATCGTGATGTAATCGGCCTGCACGATGGCGGCGTCGAGATCCTCGCAAAGAGTCACGCCGAGGCTTTCCGCGCGGTTTTTGCTCAAATACGGGTCATAGGCCACCACGCTCATGCCGAAGGCCTTCGCCCGCTTGGCGAACTCGGCGCCGATGCGGCCCATGCCGAGCACAACGAGCGTTTTGCCATACACTTCCGTGCCTTGGAAGCTTTTGCGGTCCCATTTGCCGCTGACGATGGTGGCGTGTGCCTGCGGGGTCTTGCGGGAGAGGGCCATCATCAAGGTGAAGGCCTGCTCAGCGGTCGAGATCGTGTTGCCGCCGGGGGTGTTCATGACGACGACGCCGCGCTTCGAGGCGACAGGCACGTCGATGTTGTCCACGCCGACACCGGCACGGCCCACGACTTTGAGATTCGGGGCGGCTTCGAGCACTTTGGCGGTCACTTTGGCGCCGCTGCGCACAATGATCGCGTGGGCGTCACGGGAAGCCTCGATCATCTTGTCCTCGGCCTTCAGGTCCATGTTCACCGTCACGTTGAAGGACGGCTCCGCTTTGAGCAGGTCGATGCCCTTGCTCGAAATGGGGTCGTTGTTGCCGGCGATGAGGATGTTGAACTTGGACATGGTGTTTTTGGGGAAAAGGGCGCGCAGACTAGCCGCCTTTCCTCCGCGCTCAAGGAGCAATGCGTGCTGGACAGAAGAGGGGGGGCGGAGCATGAATGCGCATGCTCGTAGGAACCAAGTTCGCCACCGCAGCGATTGCCCTGGCCAGCCCTCTTTCCATGAAAGAATTCATCGCCGTGACCGCGGCCGCCCTCGTGCTGCCGGCGCTTGTTGTCTGGCTCGTCATGCGGGGCCAGTCGAAGCGCCAGCAGGCCGAATCCGCCGCAGCGCTCGAAAAGCAACGGGCTGATGCCGAAAACACGCTGAAAGCAGAACAAGCACGGGCAGCAGCCGCGGCAGCCGAGGCCCAAAAGGCCGCCGATGCCGTTGCCGCGAAGCTGGCGGACACCGAGCAGCGCTTCTCCACCCACCGCGAAGTGGCCGAGCGCCGCGCAAACGACGCCTCCCAGCAGATTGCGCGGCTTGAAAGTGAACTGGCCGCCACGCGCGAAATCGCCGCGCAACTGGCGCCCACGCAGTCGCGCATCAAGGATCTGGAACTGGCACTTTCCGCCGAACAGGGCCGGGTGAAGGCCCAGGAACAGGCCATTGAGGCCACCAATGCCCGTGCGGCCGATTTTGAAAAGCGCCTCATCGAAGCCCAGGAGCTGGTGATGCGGCACAAGAAGGAGATGCAGGAAAATGCGGTCGAATTGAAGAAAATTCGTGACGAGCAGGCCGTCTATGCCGCCGCGGGCGGTCCGGAGGCCGAGCTGGCAAAAGCCCGCGAGGCTCACCAGCAGGCCGAGGTGAAGATCGGTAACCTTCAGCGCGCCTTGAAGGCCGCCGAGGCACGAATCGAGATAGTGCAAAAGGAATTCATGAACGCGGTCGGCGTCTCCTCCGCCCCCGTGGCAGGAGCGCCCTCCGCGCCCTCCAGCGATAAGAAAGTCCGCGATCTGGAGGAGAAGCTGGCCCATTTGGAGGCCGAGTCGCGCAAGCGAGCAAGAGAGGACGGCTACAAGATCGCGGAGCTCGAATACCGCCTCAGCGAGGCCTTGGATGCATCGAAATCCAACCAGGCAATGACCGAGGCACCCGCTAAACCCAAGCCTTCGCCCGCTGCCGAACCTACCCCCATTGTCGAAGTCATAACGCCCAAGGAAGAAGAGCCGAAGGCCGTGGCACCTCCGGAAGTCACCGCGACGGTGCAGTCGGAACTTCCGCTGCCATCGCCCTCCACGCCCGCTTGAGCCTTCCGGCCGCTTTGAGTGCTGTTCATTCTCTCACGGTAATTTTCCCGTCCACCTCCGCGTTCTACCTGCCCGCATGAAAATCAGCCTCGCCCTCGTCACACTTTTTGCTGTCACCACCACCAACGCCACCACCGACTGGTCCCGTTTTCGCGGCCCCAATGGCACCGGCATCGCCAACACGACCGGCTTGCCGTCCGTGGTCGATGAAAGCACGACGCTCTGGAAGGTGCCGCTCGGCAAAGGCTGGTCCTCGCCGGTGCTGTGGGGCGATATGGTCGTCGTCACCGCCGAAACCGCGGCCAACAAACGCGCCGTTATCGCCCTCTCGGCCAAGGATGGCAAGGAACTCTGGCGCTACGAGACCGAGTTCGTCCCGCACAACATCCACAAGACTTACAACACCTTCGCCAGCAGTTCCGCATTCGTCGATGGCGAGCGCATCTACATCAACTGGAGCTCCGGCACGAACATCCAGGCGCTCGCCCTCGATCACAAAGGCAAGCTGCTTTGGCACAACGACCACGTGGCCGACTACATCCACGAGCACGGGACCGGCATCTCCCCCATCGTCGAGGACGGCATCATGATCGTGCGCAGCGAGTTCGACTGGCAACGTGACGGCAAGGTGTACACCGAAGATCCTGAGCAGCAGAAGTGGAAGTCCTGCATCGTCGGACTCGACGCCAAAACCGGCAAGCAGGCCTGGAAGCTCGACATCCCGAACTGCCTCAACACCTTCTCCACGCCCGTCGTGCACACCTTGAAGGACGGAAAAAAGGAAATCATCTGCTCCGACACCGGCAGCGGTGTCATGGGCATCGACCTCAAGACCGGCAAGATCAACTGGCAGCACAATCCCGGCTATAAGCAGCGCTCACTCGGTTCCGGCGTGCTCAGCGATGACTTCTTCTTCTGCACCTTCGGCACCGGCGGCGGCGTGAAGGAGATCGCCGCGCTCGACCTGAAGAGCGGCAAACCTCAGCCTGTCGCGTTCGACATTCCGAAAGGCCTGCCCTATGTCCCCTCCCCGCTCGTGATCGGCAACGAGATGTACCTCCTCGGCGACGGCGGTATCCTGCGCTGTGTTGAATTCAAGACCGGCAAGGTCATCTACGAGGAACGTGTCGAAGGCACCGCCGGCAGCGCGAAATTCTTCAGCAGCCCGGTCGCCGGCGACGGCAAAATCTTCTGCGCGAGCCAACAGGGCGACCTCATCGTCATCAAAGCCGGCACGAAGTTCGAACGAATCGCCGCCAGCAAGCTCGATGCCCCGGTGAACTCCGTCCCGGCCATCGGCGACAAGAAGCTCTTCGTCCGCACCGCCAGTTCACTCTACTGCATCGGCGCGAAGGGTCAGCCGGTGCCGTGAATCAACCGCATCACGGAGCCTCCAGCTTGTCGCCGCGCACCACCTCGGCGCTGCCGTCGAGACGTCCCACAATGCGCTCGCCTCGCCGGTCCGCCTTGCGGCTGATGAGTACGATGGTTTTTCCATCTGCCGTGTCCTTCATGCCCGCGCCACGGTATTCCCATGCCTGCTCCCCAGTTGAACCTCCCTGCGTGGAGTGTTCTTCCAGCAACCCCCGGTAATCGAGAATCTTTTCCTCATAGAGCGCCTCCAGCGTGGGCGGCAGGCTGCCCTCATGATCTGAAGCATACTCTTTCATGCCGAGAACGAGCTGCTTGGCGTTGTTCACCGACTTTATCTGCAAAGCCTGCTTCTGGATGGAATTGAAGGCGGGCACCGCCAACGATGCCAGGATCGCGATGATTGGAATCGCCGCGATCATGATGTAACCCGTGACGAGCCCTGTGACCGCCATCCCGCTTCCTTTCAAGGCTCCGGCGGATTTCTTGATCGCGGAAAGACCGAGATGCCCGAGAATGATCGCAGGAATGCACGGCAGCCAGAGCAGCAGCCCCAGGATGCCGCAAATCATGCTCGCCACCGCCATGCCCGAGGTTTTGGCATCCGGCACTGGCATGACACCTCTTGGCACTGATGGTCCGAAGACCGCCTGACCTGTGGCGGGAACCGGCGGCGGGATCAGCCTCGACAGTGGTTGCCATTCGGCCATGCCCTCGCACCAGCCGAGGTCGCTGCCGCTGAGTTCACCAGACACGAGGCGTCGATAAACTTCCTCTTTCTCAAAGGGGCCGGACTTCTCTCCATTTTTTCCGACGTAGTATTCCATGATGCGAACGGGGTGGGTTGAACTGACCACGGAATATCAGAAGCCCCCATATGAGCACAATCACGAAATCAACTCGCTTCCATCGATGCCACTCATCTCATCCATGAGCAAAATCCCCTTTGCCAAGCCCGGACGGGCGGGTATGGACACGGCCCCTAAAACTATGAGCAAAAAAAGTGACTTCGGACTCATCGGCCTCGCCGTGATGGGCCAAAACCTCGTTCTCAACGTCGAAAGCCGCGGCTTCCAGGTCAGCGTCTACAA